>WNGO01001866.1_pt1 | contig 31667 bp, 32 predicted proteins | sample 5400511 | NCBI WGS metagenome assembly WNGO01 (sample SAMN13153380, study PRJNA577476) | soil metagenome | isolation source: 20 cm soil or saprolite under Garry oak tree replicate 2 | place: USA:California | collected 2016-06-15 | reverse complement strand
CCTAGCATGAAGGTGAAGCGCAAGCGGATCGCCGAAAAGTACGGCTCCGAGATCGAAGCCCTCTACGCAGGTCCGAAGAATGCCTGACTCTCAACGTATCGAACGGAACTACCATGCGTCGGCCAACGAGGTGTGGGATCTGTGGACCACCAGCAAAGGCATCGAGTCGTGGTGGGCACCCGACGGCTTCAACGTAGAGGTCAGGAAGCTGGACCTCCGGCCTGGTGGGGAGCTGATCTACGCGATGACGGCCACTGGGCCTGAGCAGATCGAGTTCATGAAGGGAGCCGGGATGCCGTTGACCACGGAGTCGCGAAAGACTTTCACGGAATTGGTTCCACCGAAGCGAATTGCTTACCGGTCGCTTGCCGACTTTATTCCCGGCGTTAAGCCCTACGAATTCCTGACGGTCGTCGACCTGCAGTCGAGCGCGGACGGTGTGCGGGCGGTCATGACCGTCGACGCGATGCACGATGATGAGTGGACCCAACGGCTTGTCATGGGCCGCGAGAATGAGCTCGACAATCTCGCGAAGGTCATCGATCGCAAACGATCGTCCTGAGGAAGGTGATCGGATGAGCACGGCGAGAACGAATGCGCCGACGCGCACGACCGGCAACTGCGCCGGCGCGACGGAGATGTTCGAATCAATCAGTCAGGAGCGCACCTAACGCGCTTTCGGGCGGTCCTTCGCCGAGCCCTGGCAACTGGGCTTCTGCTCGGATTGACAACCAGCGGCCCAATGGCCGTTCAGGCGAAAGGTCCACAAACAGGCGCATGGTCGAAGACGCCCGATTTGCCCGAGGGACACGTCGCGCATACCGCGACCCTGCTTCTTGACGGCCGGGTCCTGATCGCGGGCGGCTCTGACGTGCGTGGAGTCGCCACGTCGACCTGCGAGCTCTTTGATCCGAAAGCTAATCGGTGGATTCACGCCGCCAGTCTCAATGAGGCACGGGCCGGTCAGGCGGCAACCTTACTTGCGAACGGCGACGTTCTAATTAGCGGCGGCGAGACGGGGTTGGGCATTTACCCGATTGGGCCCCTGGCGAGCGCCGAGATCTATCACCCAGCCAGCAATCGGTGGACTCCCGCGGCACCGATGCACGTGCCACGCCGGATGCATACTGCAGTCGCACTCCGTGATGGGCGGGTGCTGGTGGTTGGCGGAACCCTGGCGCCGGGCTCTCCGCTTGCGGCGACGCAGCTCGCCGAGGCTGAGGTCTACGACCCTGGTCGTGATGCCTGGTCAATGGTTGGGACGGGTCTGCCACCGGTGATCCAGCAAGCGGCAACACTGATGACGAACGGCACGGTGGTCGCGACGGGCGGTTCCACCGATATGGGGTTCGCGACGGCGAGCGCCGAAGTATTTGACCCAGCCACGAACCGCTGGCAACCGACTACCTGGCCGATGGCTACCGCGCGATATGGTCACACGGCCACCTTGATGCCCGACGGCAAGGTGCTTCTTGTGGGCGGCTACTCAACGGAGCCCCAGACCGTCGGCGGCTTCGTCTACCCAAACGCTCAGCTGCTGAGGACGTCCGAGACCTTTGACCTGAGAGGCAACACCGGGGTGAGGGTCGGTTACTCGATGATCCCCCGTTTGGAACATACCGCGACACTTCTGCGGAATGGTCTGGTGCTGGTTGTCGGCAGTGCGTATGCCAGCGACGCCGACTCACAGCTCTTTGACCCCGGAACCGCGGATTGGGTCTCCTCGGGTCTGCTGATGGACCGTTATCTTCCCTCAGCCACCCTGCTGGCTGATGGTCGCGTGCTGATTGCCGGCGGCTATGGCGTGGGTTCGCCGACGACGGCCTGGATCTACTCGCCTGTCTCAGTCACGACGGTATCCTCGACCAATCCGTTGCTGCCCATCGCCGTCGTGTTGCTCTTGCTTGTCCTGACCACCGCGGGGCTTGCCGCAGCCTCCGGACGCCTCCGTCGGCGTCGGCCCGGAGCCGTCCGCGAACCCGAGTCCGAGTGGATTGATTCTTAGCGGATCCTGAGATAGGGATTTCCGACGCGCTCGGCGCCGATAGTCGTATTCGGGCCGTGGCCCGGATAGACCACGGTATTGTCGGGCAGGGTCAAAAGTTGCCCGTGCAGGCTGAGGAGCATCTGCTGTGGGCTCGCGCCCGGAAGATCGAGCCGGCCGATCTTGCCGGGCAGCAGGGTGTCGCCGGTGAAGACGTGGTTGCCCACCTTGAAGCAGAGGCCACCCGGGGTGTGCCCCGGCGTTGCAAGCACCTGTAGCTCGAAGCCGCCGAAGGCCAACGTATCGCCGGCGGCCAGATAGCGGTCGGCGGACTTCAACATTGCGGTCGCGTCCGCCAGATGCATCGCAGTTGGGGCCTCGGTTGCGGTCTTCACCGTCTCCTTCGCGCCCGTGTGGCCGGGATGCGCATGGGTGAACGCGATCCAGCGGACGGTCAGCCCCCGCAGCTGGTTGAGGATTTTCGGTGCATCGTCGCCCGGGTCGATGACGACGGCCTCCTTCGTGTCGGAGCAGGTCACCACGTAGCAATTGGTGTCTTTTTCGCCGACATGGACTTTCTGGATGGATAGCCGGGCCACATTGACAGATTAGCTACCCTTTTAGCGATGGCTGACGCTCGACAGGTCGTCAAGTACACCTTCGTCAAAATCGATCCCCAGGCGCTGGCCTGGCCGGCTGACGCACGCCAGGCCGCGGCTCGGGAACTTACCGAGCTGCTGGATGCCCGAGCCGATTCGGGAACCCTGCTCACCTACAGCACGGTCGGCCTGCGCGGCGATTGCGACCTGCTGATCTGGCAGGCTGCCGACAGGGTCGACGAGATTCAACGGGCCGAGTCGCAATGGCGCGGCACCCAACTCGGGCCACACCTGACGGTGGCGCACTCGTTCCTCGCCATGATGCGGCCATCGCCGTATCTCGGCCGGCACAAGCATCCCGACCAGGAGGGGCGGCGCACCCGCTTGAAGCCGGTCGGCGGCCGGTATCTCTTCGTCTATCCAATGTGGAAAAAGCGCGTCTGGTACCGCCTCCCCTACGAGCGACGCAAGGCGATGATGGTCGAGCACTTCGCGATCGGTCATCGCTATCCCCAGGTCAAGATCAACACCGCTTACTCGTTCGGCCTCGATGACCAGGAATTCGTTGTGGCGTTTGAATGCGACGAGCCTGCCGCATTCCTCGACCTGGTGATGGAGTTGCGCGAATCGCAGGCCAGCCGCTACACCGAGCGCGAGACGCCGATCTTCACCTGCGTGCGCATGGCGGCGGACGATTCGCTCAAGCTCGCGCTCGGGCTCGGCACCCCGGCATCGGTCGAGGAACGGGAGCTCGCGCGACCGGTCAGCCTGCTCGCCGGCGGATGAGAGCCGTTCAGCGGGAAGAGCTGGGCCGGCGGGCGGCCGAGCCGGTGCTGCCTTCTCTCGTTAGGGCGGCGAGGCGCCAGGTCGTCGATCGTCGCCCGGTATGGTTCATGCGGCAGGCAGGGAGATCCTTGCCCGAGTACCGGAAGGTCCGTGAGCAATACGACCTCTTCACGATCTGCCAGAAGCCGGAACTGTGCGCGGAGGTCACCATGCAACCGGTGCGGCGGCTTGGTGTCGATGGGGCGGTCCTCTTCGCCGACATCATGCTGCCGGTTGCCTTCGGCCTTGGGGTCGACCTGCAGCTGGTGGACGGGGTCGGTCCGGTCATCCAGCAGCCGATCCGGACCAGGCAGGATATAGATAGGTTGCGGCGACAGACGGCTGCCGAGGCGGTACCGTTCGTACTGGAGACGATCCGGATCCTTCGCCGGGAGCTCGACCCTTCGGTCGCGGTGATCGGCTTCGCGGGAGCGCCCTTCACGCTCGCCGGCTACCTGATCGAGGGCAAGCCGTCGCGCGAGTTCCTCGCGACCAAACGTTTGATGTACTCGGAGCCCACCCTCTGGGATGCGCTGATGGCGCGCCTCTGCGCCCTCGTGGTCGACTATCTCGCGGCGCAGGTGGAGGCCGGCGCCCAGGTCGTGCAGGTCTTCGACAGCTGGGTCGGCTGCCTTTCCCCGATGGACTATCGCCGCTATGTCCTGCCGTACATGACCCGGATCTTCGCCGAGCTGCAACGCGCCGCTGCGCCGGCGATCCACTTCGCCACCGGCACGGCGGGGATCCTTTCGTTGATGCGCGAGGCCGGCGGCGACGTGATCGGCCTCGATTGGCGGGTCGACCTTGGGGATGCCTGGCGGGTGGTCGGTTACGACCGCGCCATCCAGGGAAACCTGGATCCCGCGCTGCTGCTGGGGCCCTGGCCCGTGATCGAGGACGGCGCTCGCCGGGTGATTGAGGGCGCCGGCGGTCGGCCGGGGCACATTTTTAACCTCGGCCACGGCGTCCTGCCGGACACGCCCGTCGAGCACCTGCAGCGTCTTACGGAGTTCGTCCATGGCGCCTAGCCACGTCGCGGTTCTGCTGATGGCGTATGGCAGTCCACACCGCCTCGAGGAGGTCGAAGCCTACTACACCGACATCCGCGGAGGCCGGGTGCCCTCGCCGGAGGCTGTCGAAGAACTCACCGGCCGCTATCGCCAGGTGGGGGTGCCAACGCCGCTGCTCGCCGTCTCGACCGACCTGGGACGTCAGCTGGAGCGCTCGCTCAACGCCGATTCGCCCGACGGCAGCATCTACACCGTGCACCTTGGCATGAAGCACTGGACGCCGCGGATTGCGTCGGCGGTCGATGAGGCGGTGGAGGCGGGGGCGGATCGGCTGATCGCCATCGTCCTGGCGCCGCATTACTCGCGCATCGGCACCGGCGGCTACCGGCGCCAGGTGGAGGCGGCGCTGGCCTCCGTGGCGGCAAGGCCCCAGCGGAATGGATCTGCGGCACCCGTCCGCCTCGACTTCGTCGACAGCTGGCACGACCTGGATGGCTATCTGCAGTCGGTGGCCGACGATGTGCGCACGGTCCGGGCCCGGTTCTCTGAGCCCAAGCGCGTGGTGGTCGTGTTCACGGCGCACAGTCTGCCGGCACGCATCCTCGACGAGGGCGACCCCTACCAGGACCAGCTATTACGGACCTCGGAGCTGGTGGCCGCGCGCGCCGGTGTCGACCGATGGCGCTTCTCGTACCAGAGCCAGAGTCACACCGGCGAGCCATGGCTTGGTCCTGACCTGATAGACACGCTAGAGACGCTGGCCCACGAGGGCCATCGCTCGGTGCTGGTGGCCTCGATCGGGTTCATCGCCGACCACCTCGAGATCTTCTACGACATCGACATCGAGGCGAAAGCGAAGGCCGATATGCTCGGCATCGAGCTGAAGCGCACACCGATGCTCAATGCTGACCCTCGGTTGGCGCAGGCACTCCACGCCTTGGTCGCCGAGCGCATACCCCCCACCCCGACCCTCCCCCACAAGGGGGGAGGGAGACTGACCAGAATGGCGGGCTCATGACGTTTCTTTCCCGCATGCTGGCGATCACGCGCGGCCACCGCGGCCTGCTCTCGATCGCGGTCGCCGGGTCCGTCCTTTACACCGCCCTGAGTGTGCTGCCGGCACTGATCATCCGGCAGATGCTGACCGTGCTGGCGCACCCGTCGCCGGCCGGCACGCTCGTGTGGTTGGGCGTCGCCATGGTGGGCGCCACGGCGCTGATGGCGGTTGGCGGTCAACTGGCGGCTGGGCCTGGTGGCACTCGCCCCACTGGTTCTGATCCTGCTCATCCTGGTGGCTTTTCGGCGATCCGCGTACCAGGCCTTCATGCGTTACCGCGACGAGCTGGGCCGGTTGAACGGCATCATCATCGATCACATCCAGGGCGTCGGCGTGCTCAAGGCGTTCGCGGCGCTCGGCCATGCGCGGCGTGCGATCGACGAGCGTAGCGAGCAGCTGAAGCAGGCCGCGACGCAGGCCAACCTCATCCACACCTGGTACTTCGCTGGGGTCGAGTGGATGGCCGCGATTCCCGTGGCCCTGGTGCTGCTCGTCGGGGGATTGATGGCGCATGCCAGACAGCTCAGCATCCCCGACCTGGTGCTCTTCGACTTCTTGACGACGCTGCTCTATCGGCCGGTCACCGAGCTCAACCGGCAGCTCGAGGGATTGCGCAATGCGGAAGCGGCGACGGATCGTATCTTCGAGATTCTGAACGCGCCGATCGAGGTGAAGGAGTCGCTCTCGGCGCGCGTTCCGAAGGACCGGCGGTACGATATCGCGCTCGATCATGTGACCTTCGCCTATGAGGCCGGGCGATCCGTGCTCCATGACGTGTCGATCGACCTGAAGGAAGGCTCGGTGCTCGCCCTCGTGGGACCCAGCGGCGCCGGCAAGACCACCATTGCCAACCTGATCACCCGCTTCTGGGACCCCCAACAGGGCGCGGTGCGGCTCGGTGGTGTCGACCTCCGCGAGCTGCCGCTCGATTACGTTCATCGTTCGATTGGGCTGGTCCTGCAGGACGTCTTTCTGTTCAACGACACGGTCAAGGCCAACATCAAGATTGGGAACCCGGAAGCGACCGACGCGCAGGTTGAGGCGGCAGCCCACGCGGCGTACGCGCACGAGTTCGTGGAAGATCTGCCGAAGGGCTACGACACGATCATCGGCGAGCGCGGGGTCCGGCTATCCGGCGGTCAGAAACAGCGAATCTCGATCGCCCGAGCCCTGTTGCGCGATGCGCCCATCTTGATCCTGGACGAGGCTACCTCGTCGGTGGACCCGGAAGCCGAGCACCTGATCCAGGCGGCACTTGCCCGACTCGTGGCGGAGCGCACCGTGCTGGTCATCGCACACCGACTGTCGACCATCCGACAGGCAAACGAGATCGTGGTGCTTGACAAGGGCCGAGTCGTACAGCGTGGCCGCCATGACGACCTGGTCGACGCCCCCGGTCTCTACGCCGCCCTCTATCGCGCTCAGCAGGTGGCGCGTCGGTGGGACGTGGCAACCTCGCAGCGCGTGGAGGAGGAGCTACCGCAAGCCGTCGAGTAGCAGCTGGCGAAGCGCCTCGAGGCGCTCGAACTCTTCCATGCTCAACTTCGCCGTGCTCTTGAGGGTGTGGGGATACTTGATCTTTTGCACCGCATCGATCAGCGCGCGCGCCTGCGGTTCCGTCAGCTGGTACTCGTAGTAGGCGACGATGGTCTCGCGCTCGATCTCGCGGCGGATCGGCAGGTGATGGATCGGCGCCGCGACCGGCTCGGGATCCGTCTCGGCCAGGATTTCAGGCGCACTGGAGGTTTCGCGAAAGAGTTCCGCTGAGCCGCTCAGCGAAACCCGCTTAAACACGACCGGCAACGGGCTGCTTGGCCTCCACCGGCGCGGCGGGCGCCCGCTTGATGACCGCCTTGGCCAGAGCCCGATAGGCGCTGGCACCTTCGGAGCTGCCGGCATACTGCAGGATCGACATGCCGGCCAGCGGCGTCTCGGCAAACCGGATGCTGTCCTTGATCACGACGTCAAAGACGATGTCGCCGTAGCGCTCCCGCACCAGTTCGAGCACTTCCTGTGAGTGCAGCGTCCGCGACTTGTGGATGGTTGCCAGGATGCCGCTGATCCGCAACTTCGGATTGAGCTTGGCGCGCACCCGCTCGATCGTGTTCTGCAACAGCTGCATGCCCTTCATGCCGAAATACTCGCATTGCAGTGGGATCAGAACCTCGTCGGAGGCCACCAGCGCGTTGACGCAGAGGAGGCCGAGCGATGGCGGGCAATCGATCACCATGAAGTCGTATTCGTCCTGGCCCGGCGCGAGCTTCTCCTTGAGGAAGGTCTCACGCCCCATCTCGGACACGAGCTGGATCTCTGCGCCGGAGAGCTCGATGTTCGAGGGGATGAAGTCGACCCCGAGGTTGCTGTGCTTCACCACATGGCCGAGGGTGACCTGCGGATCGAGGAGCAGATGGTAGAGGGTGAGCTCGATCTGATCGGGCTGCTTGAAGCCCATGTTGATGGTCAGATGGCCCTGGGGATCGAGGTCGATGAGGAGGACTCGCTTGCCGAGCTCAGCGAGCGCGCATCCCAGGTTCACCGCGGTGGTCGTTTTGCCAACGCCGCCTTTCTGGTTGGCAACTGCGATGACTCTGCTCAAACGGTGGCTAGACCTCTATGCTGGAACGTGGCTGCGGCTATTTAACGGCAATACGGCCGCCCCGTCAAGTTCGGTCTTGTGGCGGTTGTCTACAGCCGGAACGGCGCCACCCGCCCGTGGCCCACGTTGCGCCGCCGGTGGACCCGGGTCGGGGTCGGCATTCCCTTGGTATCGAAGGGCAACGTCGCCAGGAATTTCGGCGGTCTGCGGGCCTGAGTGACCGCTTCGAAGCCCGATGCCAGTTTGATCAAGGTCGGCTCGCTGAATGCCGTTCCCATGAACGAGATCCCGACCGGGGTGCCGAAGGAGAATCCCATCGCGACATTGATGATGGGGTAGCCGACGATCGCCGCCGGCGATGAGCTGCCAAAGACGAAATGGTCGCCGTTGATGAGGTCGGTCGGCCAGGCCGGGGTGTCCGTCGAGGCCACGATCGCTTGCAGGCTGTTCTGGCGGAGCAGCAAGTCGATCCCCTCGCTGGCGCCGAAGACCTGGTCCTGTGCCAGGGCCTGGTTGTAGGAGAGGCCCAGCGGCTGAATCGCGTCCGGGTTGGTGACGTCGAACGACTGGGCCAGCTCGAAAATCTCCTGGCCGAAGAACGGCATTTCGCGGTCGGCGTGCGCATTGTTGAAGTCGATCGCATCCTGGAGAGTTCGGATTGGCACCCCCACGCGCTGCGACAGGTAGTTGTTGAGGTCCACCTTGAAGTCGTAGAGCAGCACGGTGAACTCGGCGGTCCCGGAGTTGATGTCGGAAATGTGGGGGAAGAACACGTCGACGAGCGTGGCGCCCGCATTCCGCATGGCGGTCAGGGCATCTTCGAAAACCGAGTCCGTGTGCGGACTCGAGCCCTCGAAGTCGCGGGCCACCCCGATGCGGGCGCCCCGCAGGCCGTCGGCGTTGAGGAACTGCGTGTAATCCCTTGGGATTCGGTTTCGATTGCCGCTGGTGGCGGGGTCGCGCGGGTCGGCGGTCCGCTGGGCGATCGCAGTCAGCACCGCGGCGCCGTCGGCCATGGTGCGCGTATGCGGTCCCGCGGTGTCCTGGGTGTGGGAGATGGGGACGATGCCAGCGCGGCTGACCAGGCCGACCGTTGGTTTGATGCCGACCACGGCGTGATGGTTGGCGGGGCAGACGATGCTGCCATCCGTCTCGGTGCCGATCGAGACGGCGGTAAAGTTCGCCGCCGCTGCGGCGCCCGATCCGGAGCTCGACCCGCAGGGATTTCGGTCGATCGCATACGGGTTGTTGCACTGTCCCCCGCGGCCCGACCAACCGCTGGTGGAGAAAAACGAACGGAAGTTGGCCCACTCGCTCAGGGTGGTCTTGCCCAGGATGACGGCGCCCGCCGCTCGCAGCCTGGCGGCCACCGTCGCATCCTGTGCCGGCGCGGTGCCGACCAGCGCCAGCGAACCGGCCGCCGATTGCATCCGGTCGTGCGTATCGACGTTGTCTTTGAGGAGGACCGGCACACCGTGCAGCGGGCCCCGCACCTGACCCGCCTGGCGCTCGGCGTCCAGCTGCTGGGCAATGGCCAGCGCGTCGGGGTTCACCTCGAGCACGGAATTGACCATCGGCCCGCCCTGATCAAGGGCCTGAATTCGTCGCAGGTAGAAGTTGACCAGGTCGGTGGAGCGTGCTTGACCCGACGCCATCAGCCCTTTCAACTGCGTGATGGTCATCTCGTTGAAGTCGCTCGGCGCCGTGGCGGCCGCCACGGCGGCCAGCGGCGAGGTCGCCAGCGGCGCCAGCGATGCGGTTGCCCCGGCGAGCGCGCCCAGCTTGAGTACGTCCCTGCGGCTGAAGCCCGTGGATGTGGCCTGCGACATGAACTCCCTCCTTGTTCAATGACCGGAAGCACCGGTCCCCAAGACCCTCGCCCGTGAGTATGGACGCGGCGATGAGGGTCTTGTCAAGCTTTGTGCAGATTCAGCGAAACGCCTTTGAAATAAACTGAGAGCCTCGTGATCTTTTATCCACTGGCGGCGACGCTGATCAGCGCCGCATTTGCCCTGACGCTCGGACTCCAGTACCGGGCGAAGCCGCGCCCGTATCTGCTCGTCTGGGGCGTCGCGCTGGGGCTTTACGCCATCGCCGCCCTCACCGAGGTGGTCGGCGCCGCCGGCGGCTGGAACTCGCTCCTCTACCGGACCTACTACTACCTGGGCGCCATCGTCCTGGTCGGCGTGCTGGCGCTGGGCACGATCTACCTGCTCGCGCCTCGATTCGGCCGCCCCGCCCTCTGGGTGTTGCTCGTACTGGCAGGCATTGGACTGGCCGGCATCGTCGGCGCCACGCTGCAACCCGGCCTCCTCGACACCCGCCAGGTTCCTTCCGTCGACACCATCCGGCTGGAGCAGGGGAGCTTTAACGTGATCGCCCTCATCATGGCGGCCGTGGTGAACAGTGTGGGGACGATCATCCTGGTCGGGGGGGCGGCGTGGTCCGCCTATGGGACCTGGCGCCGGCACGGGGCGCCTTCCCGGCTGGTGGCCAATATCCTGATCGCGGCCGGCGCCCTGATCGTGGCCAGCGTCTCGACCCTGACGCGCCTGTTCCACGCCTATGAGCTGTTCTACGTCGGCCAGGCGATCGGGGTGCTGGTGATGTTCGCCGGCTTTCTGGCTGCGCAGCGGGCGCCCAGCCGCGCCGCGAAGCTGAATCCCGCGACCTCGCGCTAAAGCCCTCACCCTGCCCTCCCCCGCAAGCGGGGGAGGGAGATACGCCCAGAGGCGAGGGAGTTGATCCTGAATCGCAAAGAACTACCATTAGCTCGCCGTTGGAACGGCACAAGCAATGACGCACGCGGGAATTCGCTGCACCTGGTGGGCCTCGACCGACGGGCAGCCTCCACCGGCAGCCGGCGACGGCTACGCGCCCGATCCGGATGTTCGTACAAGGAGGCTCAATGAAACTCGTCAAGGAAATTCCCGACAGCGATAGCCAGGAGGAGTGGCTGGCGCGCGAGCGCGCCCACCTCTCTCAGGTCCTCTATCGCTACACGCCGCTCGTCGTCGACCACGCCAAAGGGTCGTATCTCTACACGGTCGACGGCCGCCGCTACCTCGACTTCGCCTCCGGCATCGCGGTCACCAACCTGGGGCACGGACACCCCGAGGTGATCCGGGCCGCGAAAGACCAGCTGGACCGCCTCGTGCACATTTCAGTGGTCGCTCACCACGAGCCGGCCATCCAGCTGGCGGAACGGATCGCGGACCTCGCCCCGGGCAAGCTCGACAAGGTCTTCTTCGCCAACAGCGGTGCCGAAGCGGTGGAGGGGGCGATCAAGCTGGCCCGTTACGTGACCGGCCGGTCCGCGCTGATCGCCTTTCAGGGCGCGTTTCATGGACGGACGTACGGTGCGCTCTCGCTGACCGCGTCCAAGAGCTACTACCGGGAGCGCTACGAGCCGTTCTTGCCGGGCGTGTATCACGTGCCCTACCCGTATCCGTACCGAAATCCGACCGGGCCGGGCGACGCGGCGACGCTCGATTATGTCTTCAACTTCATCGACGAGATGCTCGACACGCGGGTGCCGCCGCGGAACGTCGCCGCCTTCATCGTCGAGCCGGTCCTGGGAGAGGGCGGCTACGTGGTCCCGCCCGCCGATTTCATGCCGCGTCTGCGTAAGCTCTGCGACCAGCATGGCATCCTGCTGATCGCCGACGAGGTGCAGTCGGGCTATGGGCGGACGGGCAAGATGTTTGCCTGCGAGCAGACCGGGGTGGTCCCAGACATCATGACGCTGGCCAAGTCGATTGCCTCGGGCTTGCCGTTGAGCGCCGTGGTCGCCAGCGGGAGGTTGATGGACCAATGGGAGCCGGCCGCGCACGGCTCGACCTTCGGCGGCAATCCGGTATCGTGCGCCGCCGGGATCGCGACCCTGGACGTCTTTACGCGCGAGCACATCCTGGCCAATGCCACGGACAAGGGGGCGGAGCTCATCCGGCGGCTGCGCGACCTGCAGCAACGGACGCCGGCGATCGGAGAAGTACGCGGCCTCGGCCTGATGGTCGGGGTGGAGCTGGTGGGGAAGGACGGCGCGCCGGACAAGGCGCTGCAAAAGAAGATCCGGCAAGTGTGCCTCGACTCCGGCCTCGTGGTGCTGAGCTGCGGCGCGCACGACAACGTGCTGCGGCTGGTGCCGCCCCTGAATATTTCGCAAGCGGAACTCGATGAAGGATGGGAGATTCTGAACGGCGCGTTCCAGGAGGTGGCAGCATGAGCCAGACGATGACGAGCGAGCGAGGGCAGCGGACCCAGGCGAAGACCTACAAGAACTACATCGGCGGTCGCTGGGTGGAATCGAAGAGTGGTCGAACCTTCACCTCGAACAACCCGGCGCACAAGGACGAGGTGCTGGGCGTGATGCAGGCCTCCACCGCGGATGATGTGAATGCCGCCATCGAGGCGGCCGCAAAGGCGTTTTACGGCTGGCGGCACACCCCGGCGCCGGCCCGCGGCGAGATCTGCCTCAAGGCCGGCCTGATCATCCAGGAGCGGAAAGAAGAACTGGCCCGACTGATGACGCAGGAGATGGGCAAGGTCCTCAAGGAGGCGCGCGGGGACGTTCAGGAGGCGATCGACATGGCCAAGTACGCGGCCGGCCTCGGACGCCACCCGCACGGGGAAACGGTCCCCTCGGAGCTTCGCAATAAGTGGTGTATGACGGAACGCGTCCCGCTGGGCGTGGTCGCCTGTATCACCCCCTGGAACTTCCCGATGGCGATCCCGTCGTGGAAGATCTTCCCGGCTGTGATGGCCGGCAATGCCGTGGTCTTCAAGCCTGCCTCGGACACGCCGATCATTGCCACCAAGCTGGTGGAGATTTTCGAGGAAGCCGGCCTGCCCGGCGGCGTGCTCAACCTCGTCACCGGCAGCGGCAGTGATGTCGGGGACGTGCTGGTCAGGGATCCCCGAGTGCAGGGCATTTCCTTCACGGGATCAACCGCCGCCGGCAAGCACATCGCCGAGATCGCCGGTCGCAACCTCAAGCGGCTGGGTCTCGAGCTGGGAGGCAAGAATGCCATCGTGGTCCTCGATGACGCCGATTTGCCGCTGGCGGTCGACGGGGCCTTGTGGGCGGCCTTTGGGACCTCAGGCCAGCGCTGCACCGCCGCGTCCCGCTTGATCGTCGACAAGAAAGTCGAGAAGGACTTCACGGATCAGCTCCAGGAGCGGGCGGCCAAGATGAAAGTGGGCGACGGCCTGCAGCCGGACACCGACATGGGCCCGGTGATCAACGAGGCCGCGCTGAAGAAGGTGCACGAGTACACCGATATCGGGAAGAAGGAGCACGCCCGCCTGGTGCATGGCGGCGACTTCGCCGGGTCCGATGGCTGGTTCTACCGGCCCACCATCTTTGCCGACGGCCGCAAGGACATGCGGATGGCCCAGGAGGAAATCTTCGGGCCCTCCACGTTGGTGCTGCCAGTGAGCAATCTCGACGAAGCGCTCGACGTGGCGAACTCCACCCAGTACGGCCTGTCCATGTCGATCTATACCAACGACCTGCGCAAGGCCTTCCACGCCATGGAGGAGATGCAGTCCGGCATCGTCTACGTCAACGCGCCCACCATTGGCGCCGAGATCCAGCTGCCCTTCGGGGGTGTGAAGAACACCGGCAACGGCCATCGCGAGGCTGGAACCGTCGCCCTCGACGAGTTCACCGAATGGAAGACGATCTACGTGGACTACAGCGGCCGCCTGCAGCGCGCCCAAATCGACACGGGAGAATAGCAAGCCGCCGTCATCGCTCAGAATATCCAGTTCATCGATGTCGGGCAGCGGAGAGTCCGGTACCTGGACGAAGGGACGGGCCATCCGCTGCTTCTCTGTCACGGTTTCATCGGCTCCCTGGAGAACTTCCATAGCTGGAGTCCGGCGTTCGCCGGACACCGGCGGGTGCTGATTCCCGACCTGCCCGGTTGCGGCGAGACGCCGGCCGGCGATCCGCCCTTCACGGTAGCCAGCCACGCGGAGTTCCTCCGGTCGTTCGCTGATCGGCTCGGCCTGGGCGGACACGACGTCGGTGGCATTTGCCTGGGGGCCACCGTGGCCCTCGAGTATGCGTCCCGCTTCAGCGAGCGGGTTTCGCGTCTGGTTCTGCACACGCCGATCTACTCGCCGCGAACGTTGCGGACAGCCTTCAAGCGCCAGGTCAGCGCCTTCACCGCCGGCCCCATCTTCTGGTGCGTCGACCGGCTCCGCCGCAATCGACGGGTGTCAGATCTCTACAAGCGCCTCCTGGTCGAAGGCCCCGGCGTCGATCCCTACGATGCCCAGGTGAACTTCGACAATCAGCAACGGGCGGACGGGCGCGCCGCCCGCCAGTGGTTGCGCGACGGCATCACCCGGGATTACCGCGAGTTCCTCAAGGGCTGGCGCAAACCGGCGCTGGTTGTGGTGGCGGCCGACGATCGGACCGTGGACGTGGGCGCCATCCGTAACCTGCGCGAGCTGATGCCCCAGGCCGAGGTCCGCGTGATCGAGTCGGCCGGGCACGGATGGACGCCAACATTGATTGCGGCCCAGGTGGACGCGATCACCGGATTCCTCAAGACATGAGCGAACACGAGTTCAACACCGCAGGGCTGTCGGCCTGGGCCGGGTTGAAACCGCCGGCCGCCGGCGCTCGGCCGGACGTCCGGATCGTCGGTGTGCCGCTGGATCGCGGCTCGCTGTATCGTCCTGGCGCGGCGAAGGCGCCGGCGCAGCTTCGACAGCTGTCGGCGATCTTTGCGCCGGTGACCGAGCATGCCGAGCTTTTCGACAGCGTGACGCTCCAGGACGACGGCGACGTGGCCCTGGTCGACGGTGACATGGGGGCGAACGTCGAGTCCGTGGCTGCCGAGATCGGCCGGACGCCGAAGGGCACCCTCCCCATCGTGCTGGGCGGCGACCATACCACGGTAAGCCCCACCCTGATCGCGCAGCAGCGCCGGCTCAACGGCCGGATGAGCATCCTCTATATCGACGCCCACCCGGACCTGAATGACATTTCCCGAACGATGCGCTGGTCCAACGGCTGCGCCTTGCGGCGCGGCCTCGAGCTAGGGGAAATCGACCCGCGCAAAGTAACCCTGCTCGGGTGCCGGGACTACGACTGGGAGGAAGTGGAGTTCATACGAAAAATGGGCGTGACGCTGATTCCCGCCGCGACGGCGCACCGCTGGACCGGCACGCAACTGGCGGACGAGGTCGGGTCGCGGATCGGCTCCGACGCGCTCCATATCTCGCTCGATATCGATTCCCTGGACCCGTCGTATGCCCCGGGAACCGGGGTACCGTCGGCAGGCGGCTTGACGTCGCGCGAGCTGCTGGATTTCCTTCGCCAGCTGCGCGGCGTGCGTCTGGCCGGTCTCGACGTGGACGAAGTCGCGCCGCCCCTCGACGTCGGGCACGTCACCAGCCTGGCGGCGCTGAAGTTCATCTTCGAGTACATCGGGATGGTGAAGCTCGGCGCAAACAGCTGATCGCGCGCGGCACGCCGACGTCACCATCGTCGGCGCCGGCGTCATGGGGTGCAGCCTGGCGTTCTATCTGGCGCAGCAGGGCCGCAGCGTGATCGTGATCGATCGCGGCCGCATCGGTCAGGGCGCCACGGCGGCCTGCGCCGGTGGCATTCGGGCACAGTTCTCGACCGAGGTCAATATCCGGATGGGCATGGAAGCCAAGCGCGTGCTGTCCCGCTTTGTCGATGAGACCGGGCAATCGGCCGACTTCCGCCAGGTCGGATACCTCTTCCTGCTGACGACCGATGACGAGCGCGCCAGATTTGCCGAGGCGGTTCGGCTCCAGCGGCGGCTCGGGGTCGAGGACGTGGTCGAGCTCAGTCCAGCGGATGCGCGGGCAATCGTTCCCGGACTCGAAACCGATGACCTGGCCGGGGCCACCTTCTGTCCGAGCGACGGGCTGGCCGGACCAAATGAGGTCACCTATGGATTTGCCAACGCGGCCCGACGCCGCGGCGCGGTGATCCTCGAAGACACGCCGCTCGACGCCTTTCTGACGCGGGGCAATACGGTGGTGGGCGTCGGCACGGCCCACGGCGAGTTCACGTCCGACGACACTGTGATCTGCGCCGGCCCCTGGTCGGCCGCGGTGGGCGCGATGCTCGGCCTGGCGCTTCCCATCGAGCCGTCACGCCGGCAGGTGTTCGTATCCGAGCCGTTCAGCGGAATCGGTCGCCGCAGTCCGATGACTATCGACTTTCATACCTCGTTCTACTTTCACCCCGAGGGCGACGGCGTGCTGTTTGGCATGAGCGATCCGTCCACCGTGCCCGGCGACGACACGACGGTGGATTGGTCATTCCTCGAGCGGATTACGGCGGTCGCCCAGCGACGCTGGCCGCGGTTGCTGGATGCGCGGGTCAAAACGGCGTGGGCGGGATTGTACGAGATGACGCCCGACTATCAACCGCTGATCGGTCCGCTCCAGTCGGGCCTCTGGGTGGCCGCCGGTTTTTCCGGCCACGGCTTCATGATGGCGCCCGCCGTGGGTCGCTGGCTCGCCACCTGGATGGTCGGGGGATCGCCGCCCAACGACTTCGCCGCCTTCGCTCCCAACCGCTTTCAGACTGGCGCCCTGCAGCCCGAGCGCAACGTGGTGTAATGAGGCTCGCCTTGCGGCGCGGGATCTTGCTCCTGGTTGTCAGCGTCGCGCTGAGTGGATGCACGACGCCGGGGGTCTCCCTGCCGTTTTCCGAGCCGGCCGCCGCGGTCGTCGATGGGCACAGTATTTCGATGAAGGTCTATCAGGCCCGGCTGCAGGTCAGCCGCCATCGCGACCCCTTTAACGGCATCCCGGAGGCGATTCCCAGCCCGGCCCCAGCACAGCGGCTCGAGGATTTCACCATCGAGCAATTGGTGCGCGAAGAAATCGTCCGCCAGGAGGCCGACAAGCGCGGCATCACCGTGGCTGACCAGGCGGTGCAGGCGAGGATGGCGGCGCTGCGGTCGAAGGCCGGCACGTCGACATTCAACGCGGCGCTCAGCCGCAACGGCTTCACGGCCGAGAGTTTTTCCGACTACCAGCGGGCGCTGCTGACCGAGGTGGCGCTGATGCGGGCGATGGCCGGCGACCGGGCTCGCACCGCGGCAGGCGAGCTCAAGTCGGGCGCGACGTTCGCCTCGGTGGCGGCGCGCTGGAGCGACGATACGGGGACCTTTGCTCGCGGCGGGGACGCCGGCTGGCTACGTCCGGCGGAAATTCCGGAGCCGCCGCTGCTGACGGCGGTGGAGTCGCTGACCACCGGCGCGGTGAGCGGCATCGTCCCGACGAATCGTGGATTCAGCATTGCCACCGTGCTCGAGCGGCGCAACGACCAGGTACACCTGGCCGTCATCCTTGTCCTCGCGCCCTCGATTGACCTTTCCAGCCCACAGGGCACGCCTGCGTGGTTCACGAAGTTTGTCGAGGACCGCGAGTCAGCGCTGCGGCGCGACGGCAAGATCGTCCTCAAGGTCGGCAGTCGTGCCGGAGGCTGAGGGCGAGCGCTGGCGGGTCTTCCTGGCGACCGAGATTTCACCGGCGCTACGCCGGACGCTGCAGCAGCTGCTCGACGGGTTGGAGCCGCTCACCGACCGGATGCGGGTCAACCAAGTCGAACGAATGCACCTCACGCTGCATTTCCTCGGCCACCTTGCCGCCCCCCAGGTTCAGGACCTGATCCCGCGGCTTGCCCCGATCGTCGAAACCCATCATCCGATTCGACTGCTCGCGCGCGGGGTTGGTGCCTTCCCCAGCATCAGCCGGGCGCAGGTGCTCTGGGCCGGAATCACCGGGACGGACCTGCCTCGACTGATCGCCCTCCAGAGCGATTTGGGTGGCGGCCTTCTTAGGGCGGAGGTGCCGGTTGAAGATCGCCCCTTTCGCCCGCACCTGACGCTGGCCCGGGTTCAGCGATCGTTACGCGCACCGGAGCGGCGCCGGCTGCAGGACTGGTCCACGGCCTGGCGGGACATCGACCTGGGCGAGCTTCCCGTCACCGAGGTCCGCCTGATGCGCAGCCAGCTGGGTGGCGGTCCCCCTCGTTACAGCACGCTGGCGACGTTCCCTCTAAACCTGGGCGCATTTCGCTTCTATTCAGGTAGGCGTGGCCGGTCGCGGCCATGTCGCAGGTTCGTGCCAGGGTAGCCGGGCCCGTTTGGACAACGCCTAACGCAACGTAGCGGACTCATCCTTAACGCGTGGCGACAGCGATCGCGGAGCATCTCGCCCTTCTCCTTGGCCGGCGCAGCGAGCGCGGCCAGGCGATGGTGGAGTATGCCCTCATCCTGGTGCTCGTCGTCACCGTCGTTCTGGTCATCCTCATCGTGATGGGCAACACGGTGAAGAACATGTACTGCAATATCGCCGGCTCATTGAACCACTAACCGGCAACGGGTCTATATCATTTGCCGCGATGCCGCGTCCGGTCCGCACCGAGATCATCCAACCGGACGGGCGTCATGTTTACCTGTACGGCGATTTTGCGCCGGCGCCGGAGGGCTACCAGGCGCCGTCAATGCCGACCGGCGTCTATCAACGCCGCTGGAATCCATTGCGCCGCGAGTGGGTCCTGGTGGCCGCCTCCCGGCAGGCGCGCACGTTCTTGCCCGAGCGGGTCGACTGCCCGCTCTGCGCATCGCGGGCCGGTCACTCCACCGAAATTCCCGCATCGCGATTCGACGCCGCGGTCTTTGAAAATCGCTTTCCCGCCATGGTGCCGGCGCGGCCGGCGGGCGGGTCATGCGAGGTGGTGGTCTACACCGATGAGCACGAAGGCTCTTTCGCCACCCTGTCCGCCTCCCGGCTCGCGCGTTTGGCCGAAGTCTGGAGCGATCGCTACCGCGAGCTCGCGGCCCGCCGGGGCGTTCGCTACGTCTTCATCTTCGAGAATCGTGGCGAGCAGGTGGGCGTCACCCTGCATCATCCCCATGGGCAGATTTATGCCTACCCGTTCGTCCCACCGGTAGTGGCGACGGAGCTGCGTCGCCGGTCTGCGGGATGTTTGCTGTGCCGGCTGATCGAGGACGAACGTAAGGGCCGGCGTCGCGTCTTGATCGACGAGGGCGGCATCGTCGCCTATGTCCCCGGTTACGCCCGCTGGGCCTACGAGGTCCACGTGACCACAAAGAGCCACCGGCCGGCGTTGACGGCGCTCACCCCCTCCAACCGGGAGGCCCTGCTGACGGCGATGCAGCGGATCGCGCGCGCCTACGACCGCCTCTTCGACGTGCCGATGCCGTACATGATGGCGATGCACCAGGCGCCGGCGGGCGGGCTGGCCCCGGGGCAGGCGCACCTTCACGTCGAGTTCTATCCAATTCTGCGCGACCGCGGGAAGTTGAAATACCTGGCCGGCTCCGAGTCGGGCGCGGGGGTGTGCATCAACGACATGCTGGCCGAAGAATCGGCGGACCGGCTGCGCGCCGCGCTCGAGTAACAACCTCGCGGAGGGCTATGTCTCGCCGTAGGGAAGCCCGGGGGGTGCCGTTGCTCTGCTGTGGATCTGGTGCGGGCGATGCTCAGTGGGTTCGCCATGCTGAATGCCGCCGGGTGGGCGGCACTGGCGCTAGCCTGGGCCTTCCGGCCGGAATGGGCGGAGCGGCTGCCCCTGCAACTCGGCACCCACCAGCGGTATCTCAAGGCCGCCCCGGTTTGGGCGCGGCTCGCGGCGGCGCTCACCGGATTCTGGACGCTGGCGGCGATGCTCTACCTGACGGCCGGGCACAACACGGCCCCGCTGATCGTCATCGCGCTGTTCACCACCGCGGCGGCCTTCTTGATCATCGCGATCGCGGCCGCCACCGCCGTGTTCCGGGCGCTCCAGCCGGATCCGCTACCGGTCGCGCCGGAGGGTGGCCAGCAGCCGCTCTAGCCGCCCGGCCGCATCTTCGAGCTCGCGGGTGATCGACGCCAGCTCCGTCGCTTCGCCCGGATGGAGCTCGTAAGACCGGGCGATCTGAGAGAGCCGGTGGCCAGCGCCCATCACCGTGTTCTTCAGCCGCCGCAGCTGCTCCTCGGTCGCTGGGGAATCAGGCATGAGCGGTCTCCGCGGCGGGCTGCAGCCGGCCCAGCGCGACGGCCAGCGAGCTGGCAAGGGCGGCGTTGTGCTCAAGGAGAGCGACGTTCGCTCGGATGACCCGGTCGCCCAGGCGCGCCTGCAGCTGGCGCAGTTCGGCCGGCGTCCGCTCCGGACCATGGGCCGCCGGTTCATCAATCGCCAGCTCGCGCCGGGGAATCGCAACGTCGACGGGCAGCGGCTGGCTTACCACCGCCCCGGCGCCGCCCAGGTTCCAGTGACGCTGAAGAATCGTCCCGAGCTCGTCGACGCTGTCCGCGCGGGCAGGCAATCGCAGGCCGGCAGTCGTGGCCAGGAACCCGGCGAGGACCGACGAGCGCCAACCGATCACCGGCACGCCCAGCGTCTCGAGCCGTTCCAGCGTGGCGGCGGCATCCAGCGTTGATTTCGGTCCGGCGCAGACGACGCAGACGGCTTGCCGGCTGAGCTCGGTCAGGTCCGCGGAGACGTCCTGGCCATCGCCGGGATGAACGCCGCCGATCCCCCCGGTGCTGACGATCCGGATGCCGGCTTTCGCGGCGGCCGCGATGGTGGCCGCTACCGTGGTTCCGCCGAATCCCGGCGAGATGAGCGAAGCCCCGAGATTCCAGGGCGAGACCTTGACGGCGTCGGGGCGGCCCGCCAGGGTGGCGCACTCCTCCAGCGAGAGGCCGACCCGCAGCCGGCCCTCGAACACCGCCACCACAGCCGGCGTGGCGCCTTGCTTCGCACAGGCGTCCCACTGTCGCGCCACCGCCTCCATCGCCGCCGCCTTCGGCAGGCCATGCGTGATTACGGCGGATTCCAGGGCGACGACGGCGCCGCCCGCCGCCAAGGCGTCGTGGATGGTGGGTGCGACGTCCAGACTGCTTACGGGCAGCATCTTACGTGGGTATATTTCTTTTTGCCCTGCGGGCGTAGCCGAATTGGTACAGGCGCACGGCTTAGGACCGTGTGGCGCAAGCCATGGAGGTTCGAGTCCTCTCGCCCGCACAACCCAGGCCTGCTCGAGCGGTCAGTGACTTAGGCGGGACGAAGTCGGGGGGCCACCAGGCCAGTCTCGTACGCCAGGACAACCAACTGGGCACGGTCACGCGCCCCCAGCTTTGACATCGCACGGCTGACGTGGGTCTTGGCGGTGGCGGGGCTGACGTAAAGCTCGGCCGCAATCTCGTCGTTGTTGCGTCCCGCGGCGACCAGCGCCATCACCTCTCGTTCCCGCTCGGTCAGGACGTTGAGGTGGGCCGTCGCCACCCGTCGCTGTTCGGGACGCCCGGCGAACTCCGCGATCAGCCTGCGCGTCACGGTTGGCGACAGAAGCGCATCGCCCCGGGCTACGACCCGAACGGCCTGCAGCAATTCCGAGGGTTCGATGTCCTTCACCACAAAACCACTGGCACCGGAGCGGAGCGCCTCGAACACATACTCGTCCACCTCGAACGTGGTCAGGATCAGCACCCGCAGCCCCGCCAGGGTTCGATCAGCCACGATTCGCCGAGTCGCTTCGAGACCATCAACGCCGGGCATACGGATGTCCATCAGCACCACGTCGGGGCGTTTCTCTCTAGCCCGGCTGACGGCCTCCTCGCCGTTGGCCGCCTCAGCGACGACCTCGATATCGGTGGCCGAACTGAGAAGCACCTTGAACCCGGCGCGCACGAGCGCCTGATCGTCGGCCAGCAGCACCCGGATCACGAAATGGCTCCGTTCGTGGGCAGCGCTGCCCGAACCTGGAACCCATGGCCGGGGCGCGGCCCCGCCTGGAGCTCGCCACGCACGGCGGCGGCCCGCTCGCGCATGCCGGCGAGGCCATGGCCCTCCGGCCAGCCGTTGGCATCCGGGACGCCCGTGCCGCGGCCATCATCACTGACCTCGATCACAACTCGGTCAGGCTCAAAGTCGACGCTGATCTGGGCCGAGGCTCGACCTGCATGACGGATGACATTGGTGAGTGACTCCTGGATGATGCGGTAGGCGGCCAGATCGACCGCCGGCGGTAATGCGCGTGCCAGTCCGCCGACGGACGCGCTTACCGGCACACCGGCCCGGGCCGCAGTGTTCACCAGCACGTCGAGCTGGGCCAGGCCGGGCGCGGGTTGTCGCGACTCCACCTCATCGACTTGACGCAGCACATTCAAGATCCCCCGCAGCTCGCGCAACGTATCTCGGCTGGTCTGCTTGATGGTGACCAGGGCCGCCTTCGCTTCGTCTGGCTTGTGGTCAATGACATGCGCCGCCATGCCCGCCTGGACATTGATGGTGGAAATGCTGTGCGACACCACGTCGTGCAGCTCGCGAGCGATCCGCAAACGCTCATCGGTAACCCGCCGTTGCATCTCCTCCTCTCGCCTTTGCCTGCCAAAGGCTCGCTGTGACGCGACCGCAAAACCCAGGACCAGGAAGGTGGAAACGGTAAGCGTTCCGATGGCCAGCGTATTCAGCGATATGGTTCCGGTGCTGATCAGTTGCACCACGACGTATCCCAGCACCGTAACGATGCCCAGCAGGACGGTTCGCCGGGCATGTTCCGGCGAGGCCGCCTTGAACAAGGCGACCATGAGCGCCAGGTCGATCGGTGAGGCCGCGTAGTCAAGAAGATGGGAGGCAAGCACCGCGGCCAGCGCGACGCCCACGGCGCCCACCGGCCATCGAGGCGAGAGCAGGATCGACCCTGCGGCAACGACGATCAAGCCGTAACCCAGCACGAGCGGCGGGCTGACCGCATGGAAGTGCCAGGAAAGTGAGGCAGCCACGAGAAGGAACGCCTCCAGGGCTGCGACCTGCAGGCCAAGTGAAAACCATCGGCTGCCGACAGCCTCCCTCACGCGTCGCACCACGTTCATACGCTACAGGCTGACCGGACGCTTGTCGTCATCCCCGGGTGGTATCTGCCTTCAACCCTGGATGTAGCGCGCCCTGTTGCCCTACGCCGGGACGAGCAGCCCAAAGTGTCACCCACCGACCGACGACAGTTACGAGCGGCCCGGCAGACCATGAAGCCGTTGTCGTTGGACGCACATTGGAGGCTTAAGCGATGCACATCGAATCGTCAATCACGGCGGTCTCCTGGATCCCGGTGGGATCGGTCACGGGTCTCGCCAGGGTTCCGTTTTCTCTCGGCGTGAGGCGTTACGATGGTCGGCCGCCGGCGCGGATCGATGACCTGGATGCGGTTCACGTGAAGGGCGGCGGCATCCGCAACGATGAGGGCGAGCTGATCGGCGAGACGACCGACACGAACTTCGGAAACTGGTTCGCGACGTATTACGGCACGGCAACGCCCTGGGGTGGGCCTGATCTTGAACCACTGGGGCTGCAGGAAATCGCGCCGCAGGTCGAAAGGGCCGTGGCGTGACCGCCATGACAGGCTGGAAATCTCAAATCGGGATCGCCGCTTCGGCTCTTTTCCTGGCAGCCATGCTCACGGCCTGCAGCGCGCCGTTCATTGGCGGCGGTGACTGCAGTCCGAAGGGCGGATCGACTGGAACGGCCAGCCAGGTTCTGAAGGTCGTGTCGGACTCGAAGACGGTGGGCGCCTACAAGCCGAAGACCATCACCATCACGTCCGGACAGTCCATCGAGTGGGCCTGGGAGGACACCGGGAATCCACACAGCGTGACGGCCGAGAATGGCAGCTTCGACTCCTGCTTACAGAAGGCCGGATACACCTTCGTGGTGTCCTTCTCTAACCCAGGGACGTACGCCTACAAGTGCTCGATCCATCCCGACATGCAGGGAACCGTCAATGTCACCTAACGACGGGGGAGGCAGAAAAGACCCCCACCTTCCCCAGAGGGGGAGGGAAGTGTAACGGTCGTGACCATTTGGACGTGGTCGGGATCAATCCGAACTGGTAGCGTAAGTCCCCGTGGCGGCCGTAAAGGTGGACACCGAGCGGAAACCTGGCTCGCAAGTCGTACTCTCGGTCGAAGTCGACGCCGACCAGGTTTCGAAATCGATCGATCAGGCCTACTCCCGGCTGGCGCCGCGGGTCCGGATCGCCGGGTTTCGCCCCGGCAAGGCGCCCCGGCCGATGATCGAGCGGGAAATCGGCTGGCCGGCTCTCCGCCAGGAAGCGCTCGATCTCTTGCTGGCGACGGCCTACAACTCGGCCCTCGATGAAGCCGGCCTCGACCCGATCGACGTTCCTCGCGTCGAGGTGCAGCAGTTCGACCGGGGCCAGTCGATGCGGTTTACCGCCACGGTCTCGGTCAAGCCGGAGATCACCCTCAAGGAGTACAAGGACATCCGGGTGCCGCGGCCTCGCACGGAGATCGGGGACGTCGACGTCGACGAGGCCCTCGAGCGTCTGCGCGGACGATTCGCCGAGCTGCATGCCGTCGAGCGGCCGGTGCAGGTGGGAGATTTCCTGACTGTAGACACCCACATCCTGAAATCCGGCGCCGTCCTGATCGGTGAAAGCCAGACCGACGCCCAACTCGAGGTGGACAAGGAGCGCCTCATCCCCGGACTCGCCGACGGCCTCATCGGGCAGGCAATCGGGGAGAGCCGCGACATCCGGCTCGCACTTCCGGCCGATTACCCGAAGAAGGATCTCGCGGGGTCGGACGTCGTCTTCCGCGTCACCGTGAAGTCCGTCAAGGAACGCCGGCTGCCGGCCCTTGACGACGAGCTGGCTCGACAGGTGGGACGGGGCGAGACGCTGGCGGAGCTGCGCCAGGAGGTGCACGACGAACTCCAAGAGGCGGCGCATCAGGCGGACGAGCAACGTTTCGAGAATGACGTGCTGAAGGCGCTTGACGAGCGGATGGAAGCCGAAATCCCGGAGGCGCTCATCGACCGCGAGGTCAACCGGCGGGTGCGCGAGCTGGAGCTGCGCCTGCAGGAGCAGGGTGTGAAGATGGAGCGCTACCTCGAGTACACCAACAGCTCGGTGGACGTCATGAAGGCCGAGCAGCGACCCCAGGCGGTCCAGAAGGTCCGGCTCGAGCTGGCGCTGGAGACGGTGGCCGAGCGTGAGGGCCTCACCGTGTCCGAGGCGGAAATCGAGACGGCCGTCGCCAATGCGCTCGCCGAGGACGAGCAGGTCAGCCGGCGCACCCGTGACCTGCGCACCGCGGACCCGGTGCGGGCATACTTTCGGCACCAGCTTTTGATGCGAAAGACCATTGACTATTTGAGTACGGTGGCTTCGCCAGAATCTTCCGATACAATGGAGCCTCCTGCGGAAGCCAAAGAGCTCGAGCACGCGGGGCAGTCGGCGTCGGGGAGAGAGCGCAAAACGCGGGGAAAGAAAGAACGCTGACTCAAATGCGTATTCAAAAGTGAGTACGCGGAAGACTGGATTGTAAGAATTGAACCCTATAATGACGAGACAGGAGAGCCCCATGAATTTCGAACGGCTCAGCCGGCGTCCCGAAGCCCTCATTCCTATGGTCATCGAGACCACGAACCGGGGCGAGCGCGCCTTCGATATTTACTCCCGGCTGCTCAAGGACCGGATCATCTTCATCGGCACCCCGATCGATGACCAGGTGGCGAACGTGGTCATGGCGCAGCTGCTGTTTCTGGCCAGCGAGGATCCGGACAAGGACATCAACATCTATATCAACAGCCCAGGTGGGGTCGTCACGGCGGGGCTCGCGATCTACGACACGATGCGCTACGTCAGCCCGCGGGTCTCGACCGTCTGCATGGGGCTGGCGGCCAGCATGGCGACCGTGCTGCTGGCGGGTGGCACCAAGGGCATGCGCTTCGCCCTGCCGAATACCCGGATCCTGATCCATCAGCCGTCGGGCGGCTTCCAGGGGCAGGCGACCGACATCCAGATCCACGCCCAGGAGATCCTGCGCATCCGCAAGACCCTGAACGACATCCTGGCCGAGCACACCGGCCAACCGATCGAAAAGATCGAGCGGGACACTGAGCGCGACTTCTTCATGAGCGCCGAGGAAGCCAAGAGCTACGGCATCATCGATGACATCATCCTTAGCACCGCCCGCCCCGCCGACGTCGCTGCCGCGGCCAAGGATGGCCGTCTCGAGCTCAGCACCGCCGGCAGCAGCAGCGCCCGGCCCGAGCCGCGACCCGAACCCGAACGGGAGGGTCCCAAGACCTCGAGATGAACGAACGCGAGGATCGCCGCCGCCACACCCGCTGTTCCTTCTGTGGGAAGGACCAATCCCAGGTCCGCAAGCTGGTGGCCGGTCCCGGGGTCTACATCTGCGATCAATGCATCGACCTCTGCCAGGAAGTGCTGGAAGAGGACACCAAGACCACCTCGACCAAGCGCACCAAGGGCGGGCTGATCCCGAACCCGAAGACCATCTGCGCGGCGCTCGACCAGTACGTCGTCGGCCAGGACCACGCCAAGCGCGTCCTCTCGGTTGCCGTCTACAACCACTACAAGCGCATCGCCCACAGCAAGATGGCGGGCGATGTCGAGCTCCAGAAGTCCAATGTGCTGCTCGTCGGCCCCACCGGCTGCGGCAAGACGCTGCTGGCCCAGACGCTGGCGAAGATCATCGACGTGCCGTTCTCGATCGCCGACGCCACTTCTTTGACCGAGGCCGGCTACGTCGGCGAGGACGTGGAGAACATCCTGTTGCGGCTGATCCAGGCGGCGGATTTCGACATCGCGCGGGCGGAGCGCGGCATCATCTACATCGACGAGATCGACAAGATCGCCCGCAAGTCCGACAACCCGTCCATCACGAGGGACGTCTCTGGTGAGGGGGTGCAGCAGGCGCTGCTGAAGATCCTGGAGGGCACCATCGCCAACGTCCCGCCCCAGGGCGGCCGCAAACACCCACACCAGGACTTCATCCAGATCAACACCACCAACATCCTGTTCATCTGCGGCGGCGCCTTCGACGGCCTCGAGCGACTGATCGAGCATCGCATCGGCCACAAGCAGATCGGCTTTGGCTCCGAAGTCCACGCGAACCGCAGCAAGGAAACGACGAAGATCCTCAAGCAGCTCCAGCCCATGGACCTCCTGAAGTACGGGCTGATCCCGGAGTTCGTCGGCCGCTTGCCGATCGCCGTCACTCTCGACTACCTCGACGAATCGGACATCATCCGGATCCTCACCGAGCCGAAGAACGCGTTCGTCAAGCAGTACCAGAAGTTCTTTGCCCTCGATGACGTCCAACTGGTCTTCGAGCCGGCGGCCTTGACCGCAATCGCCAAGAAGGCGCTGCAGCGGGGAACCGGGGCGCGCGGGCTGAAGAGCATCATCGAAGACATCCTGCTGAACTCCATGTTCGAAGTTCCGTCACGCCCGGAGGTCAAGCGATGCGTCATCACGGAGAAGTCGGTCAACTTCAGCAACGAGCCCGAGATGTACTCGGAAGAAGAGCTCGAGGAGATCGCGCCCGAGCAGACGGCCTAGGATATCCTTGGCGTCGGTGACCGGCGCGTCGGCCACGACCCTTCAACTTCCTCTTCTCCCCTTAAAGAACGTCGTTCTCTTCCCGCACATGATCGTCCCGCTCTACGTCGGCCGGGAGCGTTCGATTGCGGCCCTCGAGGACGCGATGATGCACGGCAAGCAGGTCTTTCTCTGCACCCAGCGGCGGGCCGATTGCGAGGATCCACAGGAGGCCGACCTCTACCGGGTCGGCGTGCTCGGCGAAGTCGTGCAGATGCTGAAGCTGCCCGACAACACCATCAAGGTCTTGATCGAGGGCTCATCCCGGGCCCTGATCGAGCGCTTCGTCGAGGTCAAACCGCACCTCAAGGTCGAGGTGGCGCTGCTCGACGAGGAGGTCCAGCCGTCGTCGGAGCTGGAGGCCCTGATGCGTGGGGTGGTCGACCTGTTCGACCGCTACGTGGAGCTCGACAAGAAAGTCCCGCCGGAGGTCAACCTGACGGTTCGCGGCGTCGAAGACGCGGGGCGAATGGCCGATATCGTCGCCTCCAACCTGAACATCGGCGTCACCGATAAGCAGGACGTGCTGGAAACGTTCCAGATGGACGCCCGGCTGGAGAAGCTGTCAACGGTATTGCAGCGGGAGATCGAGATCCGCGATATGGATCGCAGCATCCGTCAACGGGTGCGCCAGCAGATCGATCGGCGGCAGAAGGAGTTCTACCTCAAAGAGCAGATGCGCGTCATCCAGGAAGAGCTCGGTGGGGAGGAGGCGCAGCTCAGCGAGCTCGACGAGCTTCGAGAGAAGCTCAGGGCACTGGAGCTGGCCGAAGCATTGGAAGACCGCCTGCTCAAGGACGTCGACCGGCTGGAGCGCATGCCGCCCGGCTCACCGGAGATCTCGGTCTTGCACAACTACCTGGACCTGGTCGTGTCCCTTCCCTGGCACGAGCGCAGCGAGGATGTCACCGACCTGCGGGCCGCCGAGGCGGTCCTGGACGAAGACCACCACGGGTTGAAAAAGGTCAAGGAGCGCATTCTCGAGTTTCTGGCCGTGCGGCAGCTGACCAAGTCGCCGAAAGGGCCGATCCTCTGCTTCATCGGCCCGCCCGGTGTCGGAAAGACCAGCCTGGGGCGCTCGATCGCGCGGGCGTTGGGCCGGAAGTTCGTGCGGGTCTCGCTCGGCGGAGTGTCCGATGAGGCGGAGATCCGCGGTCACCGCCGAACCTACGTCGGCTCGATGCCCGGCCGGATCATCAAGGGGCTGCGCGAGGCCGGCACCCGAAACCCGGTGTTCCTGCTGGACGAGGTCGACAAGATGTCCTCAGACTTCCGCGGGGATCCAGCCTCGGCGATGCTCGAGGTGCTCGATCCGGAGCAGAACAAGCACTTCTCGGATCACTACCTGGAGATCCCCTTCGATCTTTCCGAGGTGCTGTTCATCACGACCGCCAATGTCTACTACTCGATCCCCCGGGCGTTGCTCGACCGCATGGAGGTGATCAACCTCCCCGGGTACACGACCGAAGAGAAGATGGTGATCGCCCGTGAGTTCCTGATCCCCAAACAGCTCACGGATCACGGGCTCACCGATAAGAACATCGAGATCACCCGGCCGGCGGTTTCCACCATGATCAACCGCTACACCAGCGAGGCCGGTGTTCGCAACCTGGAGCGATCGATCGCCGGTGTCTGTCGCAAGGTCGCGCGCGAAGTGGTCTCCGGGAGGACCCGACGGATGACGATCGCGCCCCATCGCCTCGATGATCTGCTCGGCCCGCCGAAGTTCAAGCCCGATGAGGGGCACAAGGAGTCGCTGATCGGGGTGGCGAACGGGCTCGCCTGGACCGAGGTAGGTGGCGTGCTGCTCACGATCGAGGTGATCACGATGCCGGGCAAGGGCAACCTCAACCTGACGGGCCAGCTGGGCGACGTCATGCAGGAGTCCGCCCGAGCGGCTCTGTCCTACGCGCGCTCCAACGCGCAGGCGCTCGGCATCCCGGTCGATTTCCGCGACAAGCTCGACCTGCATATTCACATTCCCAAGGGCGCCATCCCCAAAGACGGTCCATCGGCGGGCATCTCGATGGCGCTGGCGATCGTTTCGGCGCTGGCGCAGAGGCCCATCCGCTCCGACGTCGCCCTGACCGGCGAGATCACGCTGCGCGGCCGGGTCCTGCCTATCGGCGGATTGAAAGAGAAGGTGCTGGCGGCCCACCGGATCGGCATCCAGACCATCGTGCTGCCGGCGGACAACCAGCCCGACGTGGTCGACATTCCGGTCGACATCCGCAAGCGCCTCACCTTCAAGTTCGTGAACACCATGGACGAAGTGATCGCCGAAGCGCTGCTGCCGAAGTCCGAGGCGGCCGTCAGTGCCGAGCTCACGGAGCCCTCGGCGATCCAGGAGCCCGCTGCGGCCGACGGGAACTAGAACCCCCCTAAACTAGGTGCCCACGATGGAGACCCGCTATGACCCGACGGCGGTCGAACAACGCTGGTATGAAACCTGGGAGCAGCGCGGTTACTTCAAACCGCGTGAGAGCCTGACCGGCAAGACCTTCACCATCTCCATGCCGCCGCCCAACATCACTGGGGATCTGCACATGGGCCACGCCATGTACACCCTGCAGGACGTGCTGATCCGCTGGCATCGCATGCTGGGCGATGCGGCGCTCTGGGTACCAGGAACCGACCACGCCGCGATCGCGACCCAGAATGTCCTCGAGAAACAGCTGGCGCGCAAAGGCTCCTCGAAAGAAGCGATCGGCCGGGAAGCCTGGGATCGCTTGGTGAAGGACTGGTACGAGACCACCGGTCAAACCATCCTGCGGCAGATGCGCCGGCTTGGTTTCTCGGCTGATTGGTCGCGCAACCGGTTCACCATGGACCCGACCTACGTCGACGCGATCCGCTACGCCTTCGTTCAGCTCTGGCGCCAGGGGCTCATCTACCGCGGTCCGCGGATCGTCAACTGGTGCCCGCGCGACCAGAGCGCCATCTCGGACCTGGAGGTTCAGTACGAAGAGCAGGACGGCGAGCTCTACTATCTCGACTACCCGGTCGAAGGCGGCGGCGTCATCACGGTGGCGACCGCCCGTCCGGAGACCATGGTCGGCGACACCGGGGTCGCCGTCCACCCCGACGACTGGCGTTACAAGGACCTGATCGGAAAGTCGGTGATGCTCCCGGTCGTGCATCGCCTCGTGCCGATCGTGGCCGATGAGGCCGTCGATCGCGACTTCGGGACTGGGGCGGTCAAGGTCACCCCGGGCCACGACGTCACCGACTACGACATTGGCGAACGCCACCATCTGCCGATCTTGAGCATCCTGCATCTGGACGGCCGGATGAACATCCCGGAGGTGCCCGAATTGAACGGGATGCCGGTGGCAGACGCCCGTATGCGGATCGTCGAGATGTTGCGGGCGGAGGGCGCGCTGCAAAAGCTCGAGCCCTACCACCACTCGGTTGGCCATTGCGACCGCTGTGGCGCCGTCATCGAACCGATGGTGTCGGCGCAGTGGTGGGTGAAGATGAAACCGCTGGCGGGGCCCGCCATCGGGGTGGCGGAAAACGATGACCTTCGATTCCATCCCGAGCGCTGGCGCGAGCAGTACCTGCGCTGGATGCGCAACATCCGCGACTGGTGCATTTCGCGGCAGCTCTGGCTCGGCCACCGCATCCCGGTCTGGACTTGCGCCAACGGCCACGCGGTCGCCTATGTCAACGACCCGCAGCAGTGCGAACAGTGCGGCAACCGGCAGTTGACCCAGGACCCCGACGTGCTCGACACCTGGTTTTCTTCCGCACTCTGGCCGTATGCGACGCTCGGCTGGCCAGAGGATACCGAGGACCTGCGCCGCTACTACCCGACCCAGGTGCTCGACACCGCCCGAGAGATCCTCTATCTGTGGGTGGCCCGGATGGTCTTCACCGGTTTGCACTTTCTGAACGCGATCCCCTTTTCCGACGTGCTCATCCACGGCACCGTGCTGGCCGCCGACGGGCGCCGGATGAGCAAATCGCTCGGCACCGGCGTGGATCCGCTGGATGTGATCGGCCGTTACGGCGCCGACGCCACCCGGGCCTGGTGCGCCTACTTCGGCACGAGCGGACAGGATATCCGTTTCTCCGAAGAGAAGATCAAGTCCTACCAACTTTTCGCGAACAAGCTCTGGAACGCGACCCGCTTGCTGGTGTTGAGGCTTCCG
>WNGO01000390.1_pt1 | contig 31675 bp, 26 predicted proteins | sample 5400511 | NCBI WGS metagenome assembly WNGO01 (sample SAMN13153380, study PRJNA577476) | soil metagenome | isolation source: 20 cm soil or saprolite under Garry oak tree replicate 2 | place: USA:California | collected 2016-06-15 | reverse complement strand
CACAACTGTCCGTGGAACGGGCGCGTGTGGCCGATGACGAACTCGCACATCATCGATGCGCTGGCGCGGGTCGTGCGGCTGCACCAGGGGGCGTGGGCGGGGAAGCTGGGCCATCTGATCCGCCAATTCGCGCGCATGATGACGTTCGACGGCGACCCCGAACGGCCCAACTGCTTCGAGCACTATCACCCGCACACCGGCCGGCCGAGCGTCTACCGGGGCATCGACGATTACCTGCACTCCTGGGTGAACGACCTGATCGTGTCGCACGTGATGGGCCTGCTGCCGGACGGTCCAGGCGGAGGTCTCACCGTCTGGCCCGTGCCCCTCGGCGTCACCCGCGCCGCACTCGAGGGCGTGCGCGTGGCCGGGCGCGACGTCGCGGTGGCGATCGACGGCGCGCGCTTCCGCGTCAAGGTCGACGGCCGCGCGGCGGGGGAAGGCAACGTCGGCGATCCGCTGACGATTGCCTTGGGATGAGGCCCCGAGTAGGCTGAGCCGCATGGCGTCGCTGACCCTGCGGGGCCTCACGAAAACGTTCGACGGCGGGGCGAGGCCGGCGTTGCACGAGCTCTCCCTGGAGGTGCGGGACGGCGAGCTCCTCGTGCTGCTCGGGCCATCGGGCTGCGGCAAGTCGACCGCCCTGCGCTGCATCGCCGGGCTCGAAGAGCCGACCGCGGGAGAAGTCCTGATCGCCGAGCGCGAGGTGACGTATCTCCCGCCCGCCGAGCGCGACGTCGCCATGGTGTTCCAGAACGACGCCTTGTATCCCCACCTCACCGCGCGAGGCAATATCGCCTTCGGGTTGGAGGTGCGCGGCGTGGCCGAGTCCGAGATCGCGCGCCGCGTGCAGGAGACTGCCCAGCGGCTCGGCCTCACCGAGCTGCTCGACCGTCGCCCGGCGCAGCTCTCGGGCGGGCAGCGCCGGCGCGTCGCGTTGGGGCGCGCCATCGTGCGCGCGCCCCGCGTGTTCCTGTTCGACGAGCCGCTCTCCAACCTCGACGCCGCGCTGCGCGGCGAGCTACGCGCCGAGCTGCTGGCCCTGCACCGCGCGCTCGGCGCGACCATGGTATACGTCACCCACGATCAAACGGAGGCGATGACCATGGGCCAGCGGATTGCGCTGTTGCACGAAGGTCGGCTCCGCCAGCTCGGCACGCCGGCCGACGTGTACCAGCGTCCGGCCGACGTGTTCGTGGCCCGCTTCATGGGGAGCCCGGGCATGAACGTGCTGGCGGGCCGCGGCCGGGGGATGCGGGAAGGGGGCGGTGTGGTGGACTGCGGCAGCCTGACGGTGCCGGTGGCGCTCGAGCATTACGAGGGAGAGATCCATCTCGGCGTGCGGCCCGAGCACGTGAGCTTGTGCGGCGAGGACCAGGGGATGGGCAACGCCGACGTTGTAGCGGTGGAGCCGTTGGGAGCGGAGACGCTGGTGCACCTGACGGCGGGCGGGCAGCCGTTGATCGCGCGGCTGCCGGGGCTGGTCGAGCTCGCGGCCGGGGATCGCGTCGGCCTCAAGCTCGATCGCCGCCGCCTGCACCTGTTCGATGTGGCCGGCGAGCGGCTCAGGTGAGAGGCGGGGTCGCCGCGTGTCTCGTGCTGTGGGGCTGCGGGGCGGCGGCGGACGGCGATCGCGTCACGCTCGAGCTCGCCACCCGGGCCGACTACCTCGACGCCCGGCTCGAGGATCGGGTACTCGCGCCGTACGTCGCCGTCCACCCCGGCGTCCGGGTCGTGCAGCAGAGCGCTGCGATGCAGCAGGCGCCGTATCGGGAGCGCCTGCTCATGGCGATGGCTGCCGGCTCGCCCCCCGACGTGTTCCAGCTCGACAACAGCGACCTCGCCGCGCTGGTGAACCGCGGTGTCGTGCTGGACTTGGCGCCCTACTTCACGCGCGCCGGGGTGGATGTGGCGTGTCTGGACCACACCCTTCTGTCGATCTTCAGCCGCGGCAACGCGGTGTACGCTCTGCCCAGAGGATACACGCCGCTGGTCGTGGTCTACAACAAGGACGTGTTCGACCGGGCCGGGATTCCCTATCCCGCAGACGACTGGACGTGGGACGACTTCCTGCGCATCGCTAAGCGGCTGACGCGAGACACGGACGGGGATGGCAGGGTCGACCAATGGGGCACCTATTTCGACCGTCGCCCGTTCCTCTGGATCCCCTGGGTGTGGGCGGGGGGCGGCGACGTCCTCTGTCCCGATGGGCGACGGGCCGGCGGGTGTCTCGACGCGCCGGTCACGATCGAGGCGATCCGGTGGTATACCGGCTGGATGACGAGGCAGGGGATCGCTCCCCGTACGCACAACCTGCTCACGTCGGTCGGCGACGACTTTCGGCTCTTCACCAGCGGCCGCGTGGCCATGATGACCACGGGCCATTTCTGGGTGCCCCGGTTGCTCCCGGCCGTCGCCGCCGGCCGGTTGCGACTCGGATTCGTCGGGATTCCCCACCGTGCGGGCTTTCATCCCGCGACGGTGATCTACGCCTCGGGATACGCCGTGCCGGCGACGGCCGGGAGGCGCAAGCTGGCGATCGAGCTCGCCGCGTATCTCACCGACTCACTCGCGGACGCCGCGCGGGGCGAGACCGGGCTGGAGCTCCCCGCCCTGACCACCGCCGCCCAGGCGCTCGTGGCCCGCGACACGCTCGGGTGGGAAGCGGCGTTCGTGCGGGCTGCGGCGGTGGGGCGGGCGCCTTGGGGCGCGCGGATCGAGCGCTGGCCGGAGGTCGAGGCTGCGCTTCCCGATCTACTGGACCGCATCACCCTGGCGGGCGCGGATCCGGCGGCCGCGGCGCATGAGATGGCGCGCCAGCTCGATCGCATGCTGGGCGCGACCCGTTGAGCGGACGGTGGCGGAGCGGCGCCGCCATCGCCGTGGTCGCGAGCAGCGTGCTCGTGCTGGTCACGGTGGGCTGGGCCAGCCACCGAGCCGAGCGCGCGCTCGCACAACGCGTCGCCGCCGCGACGGCCGGCTATATCGCGCTCGTCGCGCCCCGGGCCCGAGGGAGCGCCGGCTACGACCTGCCACGGCTGCTCATCGAGACGCGCGCGCTCGACGGCCTCCCGGGGTTCGCGGCGGAGCTCGAGGTCTATCACGGCACCGCCCCGCTGGTGCACGCCACGGCGCGACCGCTCTCGCCCGCGCAGTTCGACCGGCTGCGCCGCCACGCCGCAGCACGGTCGATGGGGACCGCTGCGCTGGCGCCGCTGTTCGACCGGGACGGGTGGGACGTGGTGGGCGCCGTGGCGGTGTGGCCGGCGGGCGCTGCCTGGCTCTCCTGGCGCAGTGCGCTCGCGGTGCTGCCCAGCCTGGCGGCCGGCGCGCTGGCGGCTGCCGTAATGGGCGGTGCACCCGGGCGGTCGCGACGCGCGGTCACGTGGTTCGCGGCAGCGGCGACGGTGTTCGGGTTGGCGGCCTACGCCGACATCCGGGCGGCGGCGCGGGATGCGACCGACCGCTGGCTCGGGGACACCCGGTTGCTGTTACAGGAGGCGGTGGTACGGGTTCCCGAGCTGCGGTTCTCGCTCTCGGCGCTCGCGCCGATCGCGCACGGCACCGAATTGATGCCGGGCGACAGCGGGGCGAGCGCTCCCTGGCGGCGGGTGGTCGAGGGGACGTCGCGGGCGGCGGTCGCGGTGCGCCTCGCCCCGGGCCGGTGGGCCGAGCTGCGCTCGGCGCCGGACGCGGGGGAGGGCTGGATGGGCGGCTGGTTGGCGCTGACCCTCGGCCTGGCCCTCATCGGGCCTCTCTGCGTCGCGCTCGCCGCGTGGGGTGAGCGCGCGGCCCAGCGCCCGCAGCGCCTGCGCGAGACGGTGGCGGCGTGGGGGTTTCTCGCCCCCTCAGCGCTGCACCTCAGCGTCTTTTCCTTCGCCCCGATGCTGTGCGTGCTGTACCTGTCGGTGCACCGCTGGACCCTCAGCGATTCGGCGCGGCCGTTCGTGGGGCTCGGGAACTTCGAGCGGATGGTTACCGATCCGCTGGTCTGGGTCTCGCTGCGCAACACCGTCTTGTATGCGTTGTACGTCCCCGTGTCGATGGTGCTGTCGCTCGGCGCCGCCCTGGCATTGCGCCGCCAGGCGTGGGCGGCACGGCTGGCGCGGACAGTGTTCTTCCTGCCCTGCGTCTGCTCGGTCGTGGCCATGGCGCTCGTGTGGCAGTGGCTGTATCAGCCCGACTTCGGCGTGATCAACTACCTCCTGTCCGCCGTCGGGCTGCGGCCGGTGGACTGGCTGGGCAGCCCCCGCACGGCGCTCCTCGCCGTGATGATCGTGTCGGTGTGGGTGCAGTTCGGTTATCAGATGAGCGTGTTCCTGGCCGGTTTGCAGGGCGTTCCCGAGGTGTATCTGGATGCCGCCCGGGTCGATGGGGCAAGCGCATGGCAGCGGTTCCGGCGGATAACTCTGCCGCTGCTCCGGCCCGTGACGCTGTTCGTGCTCGTGACGGGGGTGATCGGCGCGTTCCAGGTCTTCACCTACGTGTACGTGCTCACCGACGGCGGCCCGCTGTACGCGACGGACGTGATCGCATATCGCATCTATCGGACTGCGTGGGAGTGGCTGCAGTTCGGCTATGCGAGCGTACTGTCGCTGCTGCTCTTCGTGGTGCTGTTCGGCGTGACCCGAGCCCAGTTCAGGCTGCTGGGGCGGCGGGAAGATTATGCGTAGCGCGGCCCGCCGGGTGCTCGCCGGTCTGCTGGTGGCGCTGCTCGCGGGCGTCACCATCGTGCCCTTCCTTTATATGATCGCTACGGCGCTGACGGACCAGTTCGCGGTGCTGCGCTACCCGCCGCCGCTTGTGCCCGCACGGCTCCATCCCGAGAACTTCGCCATCGCGCTGACGGCGCTGCCGTTCGCCCGGTTCTTTCTGAACACCGCCCTGTTTGCCGGGTGCGTCGTCGTGGGACAGGTCGCGACCAGCGCCATGGCAGCGTACGCGCTCGCCCGGCTGCGCTTTCCGGGGCGCGACCGCGTCTTCGTCCTGTATCTGGCGGTGCTCATGGTGCCGGTGGTGGTGCTCCTCGTCCCGCGCTTCCTGATCATCAATGCCCTCGGCTGGGTGGACACCTTTGCGGGGCTGATCTCGAGCGAGCTCGTCTCCGTGTGGGGGATTTTTCTGCTGCGGCAGTTCTTCCTCACCATCCCCCGCGACCTGGAGGATGCCGCGCGGCTCGACGGGGCCGGCCCATGGACGGTGTTCTGGCGCGTCGTGCTGCCGCTTTCCAAGCCGGCGCTCGCCACGCTGGCCGTGTTGGCGTTCGTAGACCAGTGGAAGAGCTTTCTCTGGCCGCTCATCGCGACGCGCTCGGCCGAGATGAGCGTGGTCGAGGTCGGGATCGCGAGCTTTCACGGCCTGTACTACACGAATGCGCCGTACCAGATGGCAGTATCAGTAACGGCCGTGGTTCCGGTGCTGGTTCTGTACTTCCTGGCGCAGAAGTACTTCGTGCGGGGGATTGAGCAGACACTCAAGTGAACAGGAAAGGCAAAGACTAGACGCACAGACGCACCGCGGAGAACAGTTGGCCGTCACGAGGAGTACCTCCATACCACCACCTGTTCACCGCTGCGCGTCTGTGCGTCTAGCCTTTGCCTTTCCTTGGCCCTGTGACGGACCTGAAATTCAGTTCCCAACGAATGTCTCGCCCGTCTCCGCCGGCTGCCCATTCAAGAACCGCATGCCCCGACTCCAACCGCTTTACCGTGCACGGGACGTCCGCCTTGCACGTTCCCGGCCTGATCCCTTTTGGCACTGACACGGTCACCGCGTACGCCCGGCTATCCAGATTTACCGACCGCGCCTTGAGCGTGCGCGTCGGGGCGTCCCAGGTCTCGTCCGCGATATCCACGGCGCCCTGCACGATGTGCCGAGTCGTACCGATCACCTGGGGATGCGCGGCGGCGGCGCGCAGCGCCACCGTGAGGGTGCTGTGCGGCTCGACCGCCGCCGCGAGCACGTCCTTCGGGAGGGCGAAGGGCGCATCGCGCCACACGTCGTACGCGTCGAACTTCGCGCCGCCGATCCCCAGCGTGCCCAGCGGCACGGCGAGCTGACGTGGCTCATCCTCCCAATTGACCAGCGCGACGGTCCACCACCGCGGCGCTCCCTCGACGACCCACTGGGCGGGTGGGAGGTCGCGCCGCTGGTTCCAGATCCCTCCGGGGCCGGCCCCGTCGTAGACGCGGACTGCAAGGACGTTTTCACCGCCCCAGTTGAGCGCGTCGACGGGGATGCGATAGCGACGGTATGCCTGCCACTCGCTCCGGTAATTCGGTGGGAAGGCCCCCGTAGCGCCGAGCTTCACCCCGTTCAGGAACGTCTCGTCGACGTCGTCGACCTTCCCGAGCTCCAGGTATACCGGCCGCCCGGCCGGGGCGGGCGGGAGGGGAAAGCGCGTTCGGTACCACGCGTAGCCGTCGTAGTCCGGGTGCCCGGCTTCCTCCCACGGTTTCGGCACGGGGACGGTTTCCCACGTGTCCTCGTCGAACTCACGCGTGGCGTAACGGGGATCATCACCTGTGCGGAGCCGCCACGGCCCGGGGATCGCGTACACGTCGTCTCCAGCGACGATCGCCGGGGCCACCTCGCGCTCCGGCGTGGCCGTGCCCCGCGGGTGACCGGCGACCGGGGCTGCCGGGATCGAGCGTTGCAGCAGCACCAGCCGGTCGGGCGGGGGCTTGGGCAGGTTGTCCGAGAAGACGGTCACGCCCCCGCAGAGCGCCACGATCGCGGTCCACACCTGCGCTTCGGCGGCGGTGAGGGGCGGTCGCACCAGGAGGCAATCGGGATCGTTCAGCCAGGCGGCCCGGTGATAGAAGCTGCGGAGCCCGGCGGCCCGGGCCGGCGCCTGGATGCCGCCCCAGCTCGCGTCCACATCCGTGCCGATGCGCATCCCGTTTACGTAGCCGACCGCATGCTGCAGCGGGGCGCCGCACCCCAGCAGAAACGCCTCGGTGCCCATGCCGTCGCGGATCGCGCCCAGTCCCTTGCGATAGGCCTCGGCGTGCGTCAACCCGCCAAAGTGAGCGTCGCCGGCGGTGGCCCACAACAGAAAATCGATCTTCAGGTAATCGTACCCCCACGTCTGCACCGCGCGGCGCGCCAGATCGAACAACCACTGCTGGACCTGGGGGTGGGCGCCGTCCAGCGAGTAGACCTTCCCGCCCCAGTCCTCCCGCGTGTCCCACACGATCGGGGCGTCGGCGCGTCGCAACAGCCAGTCGGGATGTGCGGCCGGAATGCCCGAGCGCTCCGTCACCGCGAAGGGCGCGACCCACAGCCCCGCTTTGAATCCCTTGGCGTGGATCTGATCGGTGAGCCACCGGTGCCCGTGCGGGAACTTCGCGTTCGTGTCCCAGTCCCCGGTCGCCTTCTGGTAGCCGTCGTCGAGCTGGATATAGCGGAAGAACCGCCGGTCGAAGTTCGCGGCGCAGAACTCCAGGTTGGCGACCACGTCCGGCTCGCTCACGTTGCCGAACAGTTCGTACCAGCTGCACCATCCGGCGGGGGCCGTTTCGGACCCGAGCCGCTCGCGGTCCACCGGCGAGGACGGGACGAACAGCGCGGTCAGCGCGTCGAGACCGTCACCGGATGGGTGGTAGCAGATCCGCATGCGGGAGGTGTCGCCCTCGGGGCGGAGCGGTCGGGTGGGGAGCCACCCGCTCGCGGCCTCCAGGCCGTCCCGTGAGAGCTGCACGGTCGCTTCGCCCGGCTCGCCGGGATCGAAGGCGAGCGCCAACGCGCGCGTGCCGCGCGTCAACCCGAGTGCGCCGTGGCTCATCACCGCGGCGTCGGTCGTGGGCAACGCCGGGACGACTCGGCAGGCGGTCCAGGAGTGATAGCCGTTGACGAGGGCGACGAGCGGTGCGCCGCCGGCGAGCACGGCGGCCTCCGGCGTCTGGAAGAACCGGATGCCTTGCACCGTGGGGAGGTAGCGGTCGGGGTAGATGGTGACCGACACCGACCCTTGGGACGCCCCGCCCTCCGTTTCGCTCGCGGACAGGAACTCGGCTTCGAGGAACACGCCGGCCGCGCGCCCCCGCACGACGACGGACTCGCCGCCCGGCGGTCGGCGGCTTCCCACCGTGCTATCTTCCAGATCGGCGAGCGTGACCCACTGGTCGCCCACCCGCGCAGCGACGGTTGCGGCCTTGATCAGAGGCACGGGCGGTCCGTCGCCGTAGTACCACAGCGACCAGCGCCGCTCCTCGTCGAGCTCGAACTTCAAGCGTCCGACGCCGGCGAATTGGGCGATCGGGCGCCGCGGCGGTCGGATCAGTCCGCCGGACACCCCACCGGTGAGGAGGACGAACGTGCGTCGGTCCATGGTGACAATGTCGGCGGCCCTGTGGGCTTTGTCCACGCCGCTCGGCGCCCAAACGCGCGGCGCGTGGACGGCCGGTTTCGCGGGGACGTTGGGCGGCGGGTGGCAGATCGAAGCCGCGGATATCGGCTACGCGCGCGCGCTGCGCGCCGGCCCGCTGCGCGTGGCATCGCTCACGGCGCGCCTCGGCTCGTTCGTCGACGAAGGCGCGATTGTGGGCGGCGCCCGCGGCTTCATCTTCGGGCTGACGCTGGGCGGGCACACCGGCTTGCTGTCGCTCGCCGACTTGGGCACGGAGACGAGCAAGAGCCAGGTCGGCGTCGACCTCACGGTCGAGGGCACGGCCTACGTGGGAGCGCGCTCGCCGTTCCCCGAGGGCTCGCCCTGGGGCGCGTTGACCGTGCTGCCCGGGCTTAAGTTCGGCGACCCGGACGGCGTGCAGTTCGGCTTGCTGCTCGGTCCGACATGGTTTTTCGGTCAAGCGAGCGACGTGCGGCCCTTCCTGGGCATACGTTTCGAAGCGCCGCTGGCGCGGCGGGAGTCCCATCCCTAGGTTAGCCGCCGATGGTCGCTCCGCACCTCGACACCGAGCATCCGGGCATCCGGGTCATCGCCGAAGTCGCGTCGGTCCTGCAGGCGGGGTCGGCGTCGGGGGTGGCGCTGCGCGGCGTGGTCGGGGCGTTGCGCCGCGGTCTGAACCTGCGCCGCTGCCGGTTGTGGCTGCGCACGCCCGACGGCACCCGATACGCGCCCGTCACCACGCCGGGCGACGACGCGGAGCTGCCGGCGTACTCGCCGCCGGTCTCCGATTGGGTGCGCCAGGGCGTGCAGCGCGAAGGCACGGCCGGGGGCTCGGTGCTGCGGCTGCCGCTGATCCACGAGGACGAGCCGCTCGGCGCGCTCGAGGTCATTATCCCCAACGGCCGCTACGAGGGCGTGGCGCACGACGTGGTGGTGGTGGTGGCGCGCATTCTGGCGCCGATGATCGCCGCGACCGAGCTCTCCCAGGACCTCGCCTCCGAGGTGGCGCTCCGCACCCACGAAATGGAGGCCCAGCGGAGCTTCGCGGCTCAGATCATCGACTCGCTTCCCGTAGGGCTGTACGTGATCGACCGCGGCTATCGCATCCGCGCCTGGAACCGCAAGCGCGAGACGGGCACGCAGGGCGTCTCGCGCGAGGACGCCGTCGGGCGTGAGGTCTTCGAGGTGCTCGACCGCCAGCCGCGCGATCTCCTGAAGCGTGAGTTCGACCGGGTGTTCGACACCGGTGAGATCCAGCAGGTGGAGATGGAGTCGGCGGCGAGCGGCGAAACGCGCCACTACCGGATCACGAAGATTCCGATGCGGCAGGACGGCCAGCACATCTCCCACGTGATCACCATCGGCGAAGACATCACCGAATGGCGCCAGGCCCAACAGCGCCTGTCCGAGACCGAGAAACTGGCGGCCGTGGGTCAGCTCGCGGCCGGCGTCATGCACGAGATCAACAACCCGCTCGCTACGATTCTGGCCTGCTGCGAAGCACTGGCGTTGCGCACTGAAGACCTCGCCCCGCCGGAGCGCCAGACACATGAGGAATACCTGAAAATCGTCGATACCGAGGTGCAGCGCTGCCGCCGCATCGTGGACAGCCTGCTCGACTTCTCCCGCTCCCGGTCGGGGGACAAACGGCAAGTCGACGTGAACGCGGTGGTGGAGCAGACCCTGTTCCTGCTCAAGCATCACGCGCGCTTCAAGCGGCTGACCGTGATGCGGGAGCTCGCGCCGGGGCTGCCGGCCGTGCTCGCCGATCAGGAGAGGCTGATTCAGAGCTTCATGGCGCTGATGCTGAACGCCATGGACGCGATGGATTCGCGCGGCACCCTCACCGTGCGGAGCGGCATCAACCCGGAGCGCCGGGACGAGGTGCTGCTCGAGTTCGTCGACACCGGCGTCGGCATCAAGCAGGAAGACCTGCCGAAGATCTTCGAGCCGTTCTTCACCACCAAGCCGCAGGGACGCGGCACCGGCCTGGGTCTGTCGATCTGCTACGGCATCATCGCGGAGCACCGCGGACGCATCGAGGTCGAATCGCAGGTCGGCGTGGGCTCGAACTTCAAGGTGTACCTGCCGGTCGAATGAAGATCCTCGTCGTCGAAGACGACAAGACGGTCGGGCAGTACGTGAAGCGGGGACTGGCCGAGGCGGGGTCGCACGTCGAGCTCGTCGGCGACGGCGGCGACGCGCTGCGCCTCACGGCCAGCGGCCACTACGACCTGCTGGTGCTCGACCTGCGCCTGCCGACGACATCGGGCCTCGACGTGCTGCGCACCCTGCGTGACCGCGGCAACGGCGTGCCGGTGCTGGTGTTGACCGCCCAGGACGCCGTCGACTTCAAGGTGCAGGCCCTCCGGATGGGCGCGGACGATTACGTCACGAAGCCGTTCTCGCTCGAAGAGCTGCTCGCGCGCGTGGAGGCGTTGGGACGGAGACCCAAGGCCATCACGCCGCCGGTGCTCCGCGTCGCGGACCTGAGCCTCGACACGGGGAGCCGGGAGGTTCGGCGCGGCGGCAAGCTCATCGACTTGACGCCCAAGGAATACGCCGTGCTCGAGTACCTGATGCGGCATGCGGGCCGCGTCATGCCGCGCACCCTGATCACGGAGTACGCCTGGGACTACCACTTCGATCCCGGGACGAACATCGTGGACGTCGTGATCACGCGGCTCCGCAAGAAGATCGATCACGCGGGCGAGCCGAAGCTGATTCACACCGTGCGCGGCGTGGGCTACGTCGTGAAGGCGTGACATGCAGACGATCCGCGGTCGTCTCACGGTGTGGTATTCGGCCGCGCTGGTGCTCACGCTTGCCGCGTTCGCGATCGTGCTGTACGTGGCCCGCCGGCGGGCCTCGTACGAGGATCTGGACCAGCGCATCCGGTCCGAAGCGGAGCTCTCCGCCGCGATTCTGGGGGAGAGCTACCGGGCGCGCGGCGCGCTCGTCACGTACGATTCGACCGGCAAGCCTGCGCTCGTGGCGGACATCAAGGCCGTGCTCGAGGCGGTCCCCGACTACCTGCTGCTCACGGCCCAGGACGGCGAGATCCTCTACTCGTCCTCCAACGCGTCGCTCACCTACCAGCAGGTCGTACAGCTGCGCACGCTGATGACGCTTCCCCTCTCGGGGCGGACGGCCGGCACCGTGCGGCTCGAGCCCGACGGGCCCGAGGTCCGCTACGTGGCGCACATCGTGAGCGGGGCCGGGCCGCGCTTTGGCTCGCTGCTCGTCGCCGCCGACGTACGCACCGCGGAGCTGGCGGTCGCCCAGCTGCTGTCCACGCTGCTGCTGATCGTGCCGATCGGGCTGATCGCCGCCATCCTGGTGGGCTCCTGGATCGCGCGCGGCGCGCTCGAGCCCGTGGACCGGATCATCAGTGAAGTGCGCGAGATCACCGACGGCCGCAGTCTGCACCGGCGTCTCGCCGAGCCGATGGTCAAAGACGAGCTGGGTCGCCTGGCGGAGACGCTGAACCAGATGATGACCCGGCTCGAACGGAGCTTCGCCGCCCTGCGGCGCTTCACGGCGGACGCGAGCCACGAGCTCAAGACGCCGCTCACCGTGCTGCGGGGTGGTGTGGAGCGCGCCATCACGACTCCGGGACTCCCCCAGGATACGCTCGCCACGCTCGAGGAGACCCTCCAGGAGATCAAACGGATGACCGAGCTGGTCGATGCGCTGCTCACGCTCGCCCGCGCCGACGAGGGGATCGCGCCGCTCCACCGCGAGCCCGTCGACCTGCGGGCCATCCTCGAGGAGGCGCGCGAAACCGGCGAGCTGCTCGCCGAGCAGGCGGGGGTGCAGATGGATCTCGCGACGCCCCCCGAGCCCGTGATCGTGCCGGTGGACGCGAGCCGGATCCGCCAGCTGATTCTGAACCTCGTCACCAACGCCGTGAAATACACGCCGTCGGGCGGCAGCGTGCGGATGCAGCTGGGGCAGTCGAATGGGCGCGTCACGTTGACCGTCGCCGACACGGGGATCGGCATCGCGGCGGGCGACTTGCCTCACATCTTCGATCGCTTCTGGCGCGCCGACTCGGCCCGCACCCGCACCGGCGAGCGGCCGGGAGCCGGGCTCGGCCTCGCCATCTGCAAGTGGATCGCCGAGGCGCACGGCGGCACGATCGAGGTGCAGAGCCGGCCCGGGCGCGGGACCACGTTCACCGTGACGTTGCCGAAGCAAGTCGTGGGATAATCCGTGCGGGTCTTGGTGCGGGTGCCGATCGACTTTGCCATCACCACCGCTCGATAGCGCCCAGGCCGGCCGCGGGGCACACCTCTTGCTCCCTCGCCACACGGCCTCGCCGACGGCGCGGGTGGTGTGCCCCGTCGGTGCGGCCGTGGTTCGGCTTCACCACGGAGGGCAGAGGGTGAATCGGCTACCGCGTCGAGACGATCCAGGGACCCAATTCGTCGTCGAGGGGGGGCAACACCTGCCCCTGCGCCGCGGCGACGTCGCCCGGTGCCGACGCCGACCCCTCACCCGGCTGTCATCGTTTTGTAATGCACGGTCTACTAGCGGGCCAAGGCAAAAGTGCAGTATTACATACGTACCGGGCACCGGAGGATGGTCGTGTTCGACGTCTTGATTGAATCCAAGCGCAAGAAGGCCGGCAAGAAAGCGTTCAGCGTCGGCTTCATCTCGCTGACGGTCCATACGGCGGTCATCGCGGGGGCGGTGTACGCGACCCTCAACGCCGGCCAGACCGATCACTCGGTCAAGGTGGACACCGCGATGGTGTTCCTCGACCAGCAACAGCAGCAGAAGCCGCCGGAGCAGCAGCCGGTGCAGCTCGATGTGCCGCTGAAAGGATTTCAGACGGTCGTCGCCCCCGACGTCATCCCGACCAACATCCCGCCGGTGAACCTGCAGGAAAAGTTCGATCCCAAGGATTACTCCGGCACCGGCGTCGAAGGCGGCGTCGCGACCGGGATCGTACCGACGGGCAACGAAGTGTTCATGGAGGCGATCGTCGAGGAGAAGCCATCGGTGCTCTCCGGCCCGCAACCCCAATACCCCGAGCTGCTGCGCCAGGCGGGGATTCAAGGGCGGGTCATGGTCCAGGCGATCATCGACACGACCGGTCGGGCCGAGCCGCCCTCGCTCAAGGTGATTACGAGCCCCAACCCCGGCTTCGATCAGCCGGCCAAGACCTACGTGCTCAAAGCGCTGTTCCGTCCCGCCCGGGTGCACGGGCGCGCGGTGCGCGTGCTGATCAACATCCCGATCGATTTCAAGATCACCGGCCGCTAAGGAGCCTTTAGCACATGAGCCTCTCGCTCTACGATCTGTTTGTGTCGATGGGCCCGTTCGCGAAGTTCATCGTCGTCGTGTTGTTCCTGATGTCCTTGATCTCGTGGACCAGCTCGTTCCAGAAGTGGTGGCAGCTGTTTCGCTCTCAGAAGGAGACGCAGAAGTTCGCGCCTGAATTCTCGCGCTTCCTCCAGGAAGAGCAGCTCGACGGCGCCATCAAGCTGGCGGAGAAACAGAAGCGCAGCCACGTGGCGCGGGTCGTGGGCGAGGCGCTGTCGGAGGTGAAGCCGCTGCTGCGCGATCGCGCCACGATTACGGCCGCCGACATCAACTCGGTGGAGCGGGCTGTGGAGCGCGAGATGCTCATCGTGGCGGCCGAGCTGAAGCGCGGCCTCGGCATCCTCGCGACGACGGGCTCGACGGCCCCGTTCGTGGGATTGCTCGGCACCGTGATGGGGATCGTGAACGCCTTCACCGGCATGGCGGCGTCCGGCGGCGGCGGCTCGCTCGCCTCGGTGTCGTCCGGTATCGCGGAAGCGCTCATCACGACCGCGTTTGGCCTCATCGTCGCCATTCCTGCGGTGTGGCTGTACAACTACTTCAGCACCAAGATCGACTTCCTCTCGGTGGAGATGACGTACACCTCCAAGGAGCTGATCGACTACCTGATCAAGAGCGTCGGCTCGGAGTTCGGGCGCTCGATCTTCACCAAGGAATTCCAGACGCAGAAGGCGTCTCAGTCCAGTGGCCCTATCAGTCACTAGCGCCAGCGCCAAGTCGGCCGTCAAGGCCGACATCAACGTCACGCCGCTGATCGACGTGATGCTCGTGCTGCTCATCATCTTCATGATCGTGACCCCGATCATCGCCGCAGGTTTCCAGGCCACGATTCCGCGCTCCGCGAACCCGGAGCTCCGGCCCGAAGGACCCGACGAGATCCGGCTCGGCATCGACCGCGACGGCAAGTTCTTTCTCGATCTGGGCGAGGGGCCGAGGCAGATCAAGGACGAGGACCTCCCGGGTCGGTTGGAGGGCATCTATGCCAACCGCACCAAGGACAAGGTCGTATTCCTCAAGGCCGATCAGAACCTCGACTTCGGCCGGGTGCAGCAGGCCATCGAGATTGCGCGCCAGGCCGGCGTGCGCGTCGTGGGTGCGATCACCGAGCAGAAGCAGTCGCTCACCAAGAAGAAGGAAGGGGGCTGACCCATGGCGATGGGGTCCACGGGCGGTGGCGAGGGACTCAGCTCGGACATCAACGTCACGCCACTGATCGACGTGCTGCTGGTTCTGCTCATCATCTTCATGATCACGCAGCCGATGTCGCGTAAGGCGTTCGACGTCCAGACGCCCAAGCAGCAGACGCAGAAGACCAAAGAGAAACCGTCCAGCCAGATCGTGCTGGAGCTCAAGAGCGACGGGTCGTATGCGATTAACAGCCAACCCTACGCGGTGAGCCAGCTCGACCAGGCCCTCCACCAGATCTTCGACCCGCGCCCAGCCAAGCTGATGTTCATCAAGGCGGCGCCGAACCGCAAATACGGCGAGGTGATGGAGGCGATGGACATCGCGCACGGCGCCGGCGTGCAGGTGATCGGTTTTACACCGCCGGAGGGGGCCAAGCAGTAGCCAGGATGGCGGTCCCGGATGTACGGTAGGGGCGCAGCACGCTGCGCCCCTATGTGTTTGTTCGCCCCCGTCTTCCCTCCGTGGGGTATCTATCCCTCGTGACCGCACCCTCTCCCCCGACACAGCGGCCGCCTCTCCCCGGTCTGCGCCTACCCCTCGGCCGGAGGCGGCTGGGGACGGGTGCCCTCGTCTCCATGGTGGTGCACGGGCTCATCATCGTCCTGCTCATCGCCCGCGGCCGGGAGCTGCTGCAGCGGCTCCCAGGAGCACCGGGGCAGGGTGGAGGGGGGAACGACGGGGCAGGACGGCCCCAGATCAATTTCTTCACGCTGCCCGTGGCCGGGCCGGCGGCCGTGGACGTGCCCGCCGTGCCGGCGGTGATCGTCTCCGATCTCCGGGCCCTGCCCCCACTGAAGCTCGATCTCCCGCCCCTCGACGTGCCGCGCGCGCCGCTGCTCGCTGCCACAGCGGCGGGCGCCGTCAGCCCCGGTGTGGGGCCGGGGGCCGGCGGGGGGCAGGGGGGCGGCGCGGGCGGCGGCACCGGGGCGGTCACCGGGGCTGGAACGGCAGGCGAAGGCGGTTACATTTTCGTCGCCTCGCCGCGCACGGCGATTCTGCCGCCGCTGGCGCGGGTTCCCGGCTCCGTGGCCGGTCGCACCTACGTCGTGAAGTTCTGGGTGGCGGCCGACGGGCGCGTCACTCGGGTCGAGATCGACCCGCCGATCGCCGACGCGGCTTACAGTCGGGAGTTCCAGCAGCGCATGATGGCGTACCAGTTCTACCCGGCCCGCACGCGGGACGGGCAGAACGTGGCGAGCATCGTACTGGTCCCCCTGCGAATCGGTAACTAGCCCGCCTCGAGCGCGGGCTCCAAGGAGCCACAACTCACTATGCTGATTGCTCTCGTCCTGGGGCTCTCCGTCGTCGCCCTGGCCGTCGCCTGGGGTCTGCGCGGCTTCGTGCTGCGCCAAGACAACGGCACCCCCGAAATGCGGAAGATCTCCGATGCGATCCAGGAGGGCGCCGAAGCGTTCCTGCGGCGCCAGTACCGCACGATCGGTCTCCTGAGCATCGCGCTCGGCGTGCTCATCTACGTGTTGTACGCGTTCTTCCGCAAACCCCACTCCGGCGAACCCGCGGCGGCGACGCTGGCGCTCACGACGACCCTCTCCTTTCTGTTCGGCGCGTTCTGCTCCGGCGTGGCGGGTCTCGTGGGGATGTACGTCGCCGTCCGCTCGAACATCCGGACCGCCAGCGCGGCGCGCTCCAGCCTCAACAAGGCGCTGCAGATCGCGCTGCGGGGCGGCGCCGTGAGCGGGCTGTTCGTGGTGGCGATGAGCCTGTTCGGCGTAGGCCTGCTGTACAGCGTGCTCGACGCGCTGCACTTCGAGCCGACCAAGATCCCCCTGATGATCGTGGGCTACGGCTTCGGGGCGTCGTTCGTCGCGCTGTTCGCGCAGCTGGGCGGCGGCATCTACACCAAGGCCGCTGACGTCGGCGCCGATCTGGTGGGGAAGGTGGAGGCGGGGATCCCGGAAGACGATCCGCGCAACCCCGCGGTAATCGCGGACCTGGTGGGCGACAACGTCGGCGACTGCGCCGGCCGCGGCGCCGACCTGTTCGAGTCCACGGCCGCGGAGAACATCGGCGCGATGATCCTGGGGTCGACGCTCGGGCTCCGGAACCCGGCGGCGTTCGGGCCGGCCGCGGTGGTGGGCCTGATGTTGTTTCCGCTGGTGGCGCGGGCCTTCGGACTCGTCGCGTCCATCATCGGGGTGCTGGTGGTGAAAGCCCGCGAAGACGAAGACCCGATGCACGCGCTCAACCGCGGCTACATGGTCACCGCCGTGCTGGCGGCGATTGCGTTCGCCGGGGGGACGTTCTGGCTGCTGAACCCCGCGAGCGCCCCGGCCGCCTGGTGGCACTTCGCGCTGTGCGGCGTGATCGGGATCGCCACCTCGGTCGCCTTCGTCTACATCACACAGTACTACACCGAATACCGTTACCGCCCCGTGAAATCGATCGCCGCCGCGTCCGTCACCGGCCCGGCGACGAACATCATCGCGGGGTTCGCCGTGGCGCTCGAGTGTACCGCGCTGCCCACCTTCACGATCTCGGCCGCGATCATCGCCTCGTACAAGCTCGGTGCCTCGAGCGGCCTCGAGCACGCGGGGCTGTTCGGCACGGCCGTGGCGACGATGGGCATGCTCGGCACCGCGGCGTACATCCTCGCGATGGACACCTTCGGCCCGATCACCGACAATGCCGGCGGCATCATCGAGATGTCGCATCAACCCGAGAACATCCGCAAGCGCACCGATCGACTCGACGCGGTCGGCAACACGACCAAGGCGCTCACCAAGGGATACGCGATCGGCTCGGCGGCGCTCGCGGCGTTCCTGCTGTTCTCGGCGTACCTGGACGAGGTGGCCCTCCTCGGCTCTCCGCTCGCCGCGGTCGACATCTCGAAGCCCGAGGTGTTCGTGGGCGGCCTGCTGGGCGCGATGCTGGTGTTCTGGTTCTCGGCGCTCGCGATCGGCGCGGTGACGAAGGCGGCGGTGAGCGTCATCAAGGAGGTCCGCCGCCAGTTCCAGGCGGACCCCGGCATCCTCAAGGGGACGTCGCGCCCCGACTACGGCACCGCCGTGGATATCGTGACCATCGGCGCCCTCAAGGCGATGGTGGCACCGGGGCTGCTCGCGGTGGCGATGCCGATCGCGGTCGGGCTGTTCTTCAAGCTGTTCCACCTTGGCGCCGAGACCGTGGCCGCGTTCCTCATGGTCGGGACGATCGGCGGCATCCTGATGGCGTTGCTGCTCAACAATGGCGGCGGCGCGTGGGACAACGCCAAAAAGTTCATCGAGACGGGTGAGTACGGCGGCAAGGGAAGCCCAACCCACAAGGCGGCCGTCGTGGGCGACACCGTCGGCGATCCCTTCAAGGACACCGCCGGGCCGTCGCTGCACGTGCTGATCAAGCTGCTGAGTACGGTGACGCTCGTGCTGGCGCCGTTGTTTGTCTAGGCAGCTGTTCGCCCGCAAGCCGATTGCGGAGCTGCTCGTCCAAGGCGAGAGCCCGTATGCGCTGAAGCGCGCGCTGGGCGCCGGCGATCTCGTCATGCTCGGGATCGGCGCGGTGATCGGCGCCGGGATCTTCGGCGCGATCGGCACCGCGGCGGCGGGACAGTACGACGCCGCCGGGCATCTGGTGCGCAGCGGCGCCGGGCCGGCGCTGGTCCTGTCCTTCCTGTTCCTCGGCGTGGCGTGCGCCCTGGCCGGGCTGTGCTACGCCGAGCTGGCGGCCATGATCCCCCAGGCGGGCAGCGCCTACGCCTACTCGTACGCGACGCTGGGCGAAATCGTCGCCTGGATCATCGGGTGGGACCTGATCCTCGAGTATGCGGTGGGCAACGTGGCCGTCGCCATCTCGTGGGGTGATTACTTCACGTCGCTGCTGCGCAGCTTCGATGTCCACTTGCCCGTCTGGCTGACGACGGGCTACCGCACCGCCCTGCTGTCTCCCGATCCGGCACTGCACGGCCTGCTGCAGGGCGCGCCCCGCGTGGCGGGCATCCCACTGCTCGTAAACGTCCCGGCGTTTGTGATCGTCGCGCTGATCACCTGGCTCCTCATGCTCGGCGTGCGCGAGAGCGCCACCGCGAACAACATCATGGTGACGATCAAGCTGCTCGTGCTGGGCTTGTTCGTGATGGCGGGGCTCACGCACTGGAACGCCGCGAACTTCCATCCGTTTGCCCCAAACGGCTTCCGCGGCGTGCATCAGGGAGCGGCGATCGTGTTCTTCGCTTACATCGGCTTCGACGCGATCTCGACGGCGGCTGAGGAGACGAAAAACCCGCAGCGCAATCTGCCGATCGGCATTCTGGGCGGCCTCGCGATCTGCACCGTGATCTATATGATCGTGGGCGCCGTGCTCACCGGGATGGTGCCATACACCGAGCTCGGCGTCGCCGATCCGCTCGCCAAGGCGCTGAACAGCGCCGGGTTCACGACGGTGGGCTGGATCGTCGCCTTGGGCGCGATCATCTCGATGTCCGCGGTGCTGCTGGTCTTCCAGTACGGACAGCCGCGCATCTTCTTCGCGATGGGGCGGGACGGCCTGCTGCCGCCGTGGGCGGCGCGGGTCCACGCCAGGACGCGCGTACCGCACATCACGACCCTGATCACGGGCATCTTCGTGGGGCTGTGGTCGCTCATCGGGGACGCGGGCGAGACGTACAACCTCACCAACATCGGCACGCTGTTCGCCTTCGTCCTCGTGTGCGCCGGTGTTCTGGTGCTGCGCTACACCGACCGCGAGCGCCCCCGGCCGTTCCGGGTGCCGTTCGTGTGGATCGTGGCCCTCACCGGGGCGGCGTTGTGCCTGTTCGTGATGGTCGGGCTGCCGCTCGAGACCTGGGTGCGCTTCGCGGTCTGGCTGATCATTGGTCTCGCGCTCTACATCTTCTACGGCTATCGCCACAGCAAGCTGCACGTGGCATCTCACGCGGCGCGGTGAAGCTCCACAGCAAGATCGTCCTGGGCCTCGTGCTCGGCGCCGCGAGCGGCATCGCCGCGAATACGCTCGCCCCGGGGGCGGCGTGGGTGCGCTGGCTCGGCGACAACGTCGCGGGGCCGGTCGGGCAGGTGTTCCTGCGGATGCTCCTCATGACCGTGATCCCGCTCGTCTTCACGTCCATCACGCTCGGCGTCGCGGGGATCGGCGACATCCGCAAGGTGGGACGCGTCGGGATCCGCACGCTCGTCTACTTCCTGGTCTCCACGGCGCTGTCGGCTGCCATCGGGCTGGTGCTGGTCAACGCGTTCCAGCCGGGCGCGGGTCTCGCCCCCGAGGTGCGCGAGCAGCTGATGACGACGTATCGCTCCCAGGCGCAAGGACTCCAGGCTGCCGGCTCGACGCGGTTCGGGGTCGAGACGTTCGTGAACATGGTGCCGCGCAACCCGATCCAGGCGGCCGCCGGCATGGATCTGCTGGGGGTGATCTTCTTCTCGCTCGTGTTCGGAGCCGCGCTCACGCTCATCCCGGAGGAGAAGGCGCGGCCGCTGCTGCGCGTGCTGGACGCCGTGGGCGAGGCGGTGGTGAAGATCATCGACCTCGCGATGAAGCTGGCCCCCTACGGCGTGTTCGGGCTCATCTTTTTCACGACGTCGCGCTTCGGTTGGGGGCTGCTGCGCCAACTCGGGCTGTACGTGGTCATCGTCGTCGCCGGCCTGCTGATCCACGGAACCGTGAGCCTGTCGCTCCTCGTGCGGCTGCTTGGTGGACTCGACCCGCGGGTGTTCTGGAGCCGGATCCGGGCGAGCATCATCACCGCGTTCTCGACCAGCTCGAGCAACGCGACCCTGCCCACGAACATCGCCGTGGCCGAGGAGGAGCTGAAGATCCCGCCGCAGATCGCCGGTTTCGTCCTGCCGCTCGGCTCCACGATGTGCATGAACGGTACGGCGCTCTACGAAGGGGTGACCGTGCTCTTCCTGGCGCAGGTGTTCGGCGTGTCGCTCGATCTCGGGACCCAGATCATCGTCCTCATCCTGAGTGTCATCACGGCGGTCGGTGCGGCGGGGGTGCCGGGGGGCTCACTCCCACTCTTGATGGTGGTGCTCGCCACCGTCGGCGTGCCGGCCGAGGGGATCGCGATCATCCTGGGCGTCGACCGCATCCTCGACATGTGCCGCACCACGGTGAACGTGTGCGGCGACCTGACGGCGGCGGTGTACGTGGCGCGCACCGAAAGCGACTGGGACCCGCGCGCCGTGAGCGGGGACGTGAGGTTGGCGCCCGCGGCGTAGGGGCGCGGGAGGGGCGACTTCGCCCCTCCTATGGCATGTGCACGGCCAGGCGTAGTGCTCCGAGCGGCGTATCCACCCTGGTCTTGTCCGGGCGGGCCCGCTTCGACTGCGCGGCCAGCTTGGTGCGGAAGGCGTCGGCGAGCGGAGAGTGGGCGACCAGGAGCCCGCCCGTCATCGCGACCGGCACGGGTCCCGTGCCGGGGTAGTGCCGCTCGAGCGTGACGACGAGGGCGACGAGCTCGCGCGCCGCGTCTTCCACCACGCGCTGCGCCACGACTTCCCCCTCGCCCGCCGCGTTGAGGACCTGCGGGGCCAGGGCCGCGACCTGGGCCGGGCTCGCCGTCGCCGTCCAGCGGATCAGGTCGTCGAACGTCCGCAGGCCGAGCGCCCCGAGCAGGCGCGCCAGCAAGGTGGAGCCCTCGCCGCGCCCGTCCTGAGCCCGCGCGGCGACATCCAGCGCTCGTCGTCCCAGCCAGTAGCCGCCCCCCTCGTCCCCCAGCTGCCAGCCGTAGCCGCCCGCGCGGTGCAGCTGGCCCGCGGGATCACGCGCGTAGGCGATCGACCCGGTGCCCGCGCTGACGATGATGCCCGTGCCGTCCGCGAACGCCGTGGAGAGCGCGACCTCGCCGTCGGCCATGACCCGCACGCGGCGGGCCAATCCGGCCTGCACCAGGGCGGCCTCCAGGTCCGTCCGCTCCTGGGCGCGCCCCGCGCCCGCGGCCGCCACCAGCGCGCGCTCCACGGGCAGGTCGACGCCCCCTTGGGCGGCGGCGCGGCGGCTGGTTTCGCTCAGCACCGCAGCCGACGCCGGCGCCCCGCCCGGCTTCATCGCGGCGGGCGGTCCGTCGGCGCGGCCCAAGATCGTCAGGTCGGCCGTGCCGATCACGACTGTCGTGTGAGACCCGCCGGCGTCGGCACCCAAGAAAATGTCGGATGGTCGGATAGGCGGACGGTCGGACTGCGACGTCAACTGGCCACGTCTTCCCATCCGACCATCCGACTATCCGACCGTCCGACCAAAGACGCCAGCATCCCCACCACCACCGTCACGCCCGTCCCCAGCGGCACATACCATGGCCACGCGAGGCCCGGGAGCCAGTGCCAGGGAAAGCCCGGCACCACGCTGCCCAGCACCACCGGCGTCATCACGCCGGCGCTGGTGACGATCGCGATGATCACGTCGCGCTGCCGGGCGCGAGGCCACGCGCCCCCGAGCACGTAGGTGCCCAGCAGGCTGCCGTATGTGACCGAGGCGATGCTGAGCGCGAGCTGCACCACCGGTGTGTTCTGGTTCCGAAATGCCATCGCCCCGGTCACGAGCACGGCCGTCCATACGAGCGTGAGCCAGCGGCCCACCCACAGGAGATGCGCCGGGTCGGTGCGCCCGGTGAGCGGCGCGTAAAAATCGTGGGTCGACGCCGAGGCGAGCGAGTTGACCGCCGACGCGTGGCTGCTCATCGCCGCGGCGAGGATCCCCGCGACCACGAGGCCCGCGAGCCCGGCGGGGAGCTGTGTGATCACGAACGTCGGATAGATCGCGTCGCTCCGCATGCCGGCGTGGTCCGCACCCGCGAGCCACAGTGCCGTGCCGACGAGCAGGAACAGGGCGAATTGCACGATGATGAACGCGCCCGAGCCAATCAGCGCGCGTTGCGCATCCCGCAGGCCCCGCGCCGCGAGGAGCCGCTGGACGATCAAGTGATCGGTCCCGTGCGAGGCGGCCGCCAGGAGCCCTCCACCGATCACACCGCCCCAGAATGTGTACAGGATGGTGAACGACGGCCGGAAGTCGAGCGCGGTGAGCTTGCCCGCGTCCCAGGCGCGCGTGTAGGCGCCGATGCCCCCCGCCAGGTGAGTGGCGACCACGAGCGTCGCGATGCCGCCCAGCAGGTACACTCCGAGCTGGATCACGTCCACCCACACGACCGCCCGCAGGCCGCCGACCCAGGTGTAGACGAGCGTGACCATTCCGATCGCCAGGATCCCGGCGGGAAGGTTCCAGTGCGTGATGATCGCCAGCGGGATGGCGGTCGCGAAGATCCGCACGCAGTCGGCCATGGCCCGCGTGAGGAGGAAGACCCCTGAAGCGGTCCGGCGCGCCGCGCGCCCAAAGCGTCGCTCGAGCCGCTGGTACGCCGTGTCCTGCGTTCCCTCGAAGTAGCCGGGGAGCAGCAGTGCGGCGACGCCGATGCGGCCCGCCAGATACCCGACGGCGATCTGGAGAAAGGTGAGGTTGCCGCGCGCCGCGAGCCCGGGGACCGAGATGACCGTCACCGCCGACGTCTCCGTCGCGACGATCGAGAGCATCAGCGCCCACCAGGGCAAGCCCCGGTGGCCCAGGAAGTAATCGCTGGCATCGCGCTGGCGGCCGGCGAGCAACAACCCCGCGGCGATCACCGCCGCGAAATAGAGGAAAATGACCGCGACGTCGAGCGGGCGCATCTAGCAAAAAGGCCCGCGCCGTGCGCGGGCCTCCATTGCCGAGGCGGGACGGACCAACGGGGTCAGACGGTGAAGGACGACCCGCAGCCGCAGCCACCTGTGGCGTTCGGGTTCTCGAACGCGAAGCCGGATTCCTGGAAATTGCTCTTGTAGTCCAGTGTCACTCCGTTCAGGTACTGGGCGCTGAAGCTGTCCACGAAGCAGCGTACGCCGCCGCTCTCGATCACGATGTCGTCGTCGGCGGGCTTGTCCTCGATGCTCAGGCTGTAGCGAAACCCCGAGCAGCCACCCGGCAGCACGCCAACCCGCAGGCCGGCAGTTTCCGGCGCGACGTGCTCCTCCGCCATGAACTTCCTCACTTCCGCGGCTGCCTTGTCGGTGACCGTGAGCGTGATGGGGGTCGCGTTCTGCGTCGTCGCCATGATGTATCCTCCGATCAGACAGGAAGTTAGGTAGTCCGGGCCGCAGTGTCAACCACCCGCTTGCATCCCAGCCGGTCGTTCCCCCAATTGGGGGGCCTCCAAACGGAATCGTACGGCATGCGCCTCGACTTCCTCGATTGGTCGATCATCGCCCTGTACTTCGCCTTCAACGTGGCGGTCGGTCTCTATTACAAGCGCCGCGCGGGCCGTAGCACGGCCGAGTTCTTCCTGTCGGGGAGAAACGTCCCCTGGTGGCTCGCGGGCACGTCCATGGTCGCGACGACGTTCGCGGCCGACACGCCGCTCGTGGTCACCGGGCTCGTGGCGAAGAACGGGATCGCCGGCAACTGGCTGTGGTGGAACCTGCTGGCGAGCGGCATGCTCACGGTGTTCTTCTACGCCCGCTTGTGGCGGCGCGCCGGCGTGATGACCGACATCGAGTTCTCCGAGCTCCGCTACGCCGGCCCGCCCGCCGCGTTCCTGCGCGGCTTCCGGGCGCTGTACCTGGGTCTGCTCATCAATTGCATCATCCTCGGCTGGGTCAACCTCGCCATGGCGAAGATCCTCCAGTTGGTCTTCTCCATTTCGAAGGGCGAGGCGCTGTGGATCGTCGTCGGGTTGATCGTGCTCACGTCGGCGATCTCGACGCTTTCCGGGCTGTGGGGGGTGCTCGTGACCGACCTGTTTCAGTTCGTCATCAAGATGGGCATGGTGATCGTGCTGGCGGTCGTGGCGGTCAACGCCGTGGGTGGGATCGACGCGATGAAGGCGAAGCTCGTGGCCGGCGGGCGCGGCGCGGCGCTGGGCTTCGTGCCGGAGATCGGCTCGGTCTGGATGCCGATGGTCACGTTCTTCGTCTACATTGCGGTGAACTGGTGGGCCACGTGGTACCCCGGGGCCGAGCCGGGCGGCGGTGGCTACGTGGCGCAGCGGATGCTCAGCGCCAAAGACGAGAAGCACTCGTTACTCGCGACGCTGTGGTTCAACATCGCGCACTATGCCGTGCGGCCCTGGCCGTGGATCCTGGTGGCGCTGGCGTCCCTCATCTTGTTTCCCGGGCTCAAGGATCCGGAGACCGGGTACATCCGCGTGATGATCGACTACCTGCCGTCGTCGCTCCGCGGGCTCATGGTCGCGGCGTTCGCGGCGGCCTTCATGTCGACCATCGCCACCCAGCTCAACTGGGGCGCGAGCTACCTCGTCAACGACTTCTATCGCCGCTTCGTGCGCCGCGACGCCGGCGAGCCGCACTACGTCCTGGCGTCGCGGCTCGCGACGGCGCTGCTCACGGTCATCTCCGCCGCCGTCGCCTTCCGCATCGAGTCGATCGGCGGCGCCTGGAAGCTGTTGATCATCACGGGCGCCGGCACGGGTGCCGTGCTGCTGTTGCGCTGGTACTGGTGGCGCATCAACGCCTGGAGCGAAGTGTCCGCGATGATCACGGCATTCATCGTCTCGGTGCTGTTGCAGACCGTCGGCGGGCTCGACAGCGACCTGCCGCTGGATTTCGCGCGCATCGTGCTCGTCACGGTGGCCGTCACGACGGTGGTGTGGCTCGTCGTGACCTTCGCGACGCGCCCCGAGACGGACGCGACGCTGGTCGCCTTCTACCGTCGCACGCGGCCGTCGCGCGTCGGTTGGGGGCCCGTCGCGGCGCGCGCCCCGGACGTCCGCCCGTCGGCCGACGGCCTGGCCAACCTGCTCGACTGGATCGCCGGTTGCGTGCTCGTGTACGGGGCGCTGTTCGGCGTGGGCAAGCTGTTGTTGCACGACCCACTGCCCGGCGTCCTCATGCTCGGCCTCAGCGCCATCGCCGGGGCGGTGATTTACCGCGACCTCACGCGGCGCGGGTGGCGCACGGTGGTCGAATGATCCCGCGGCTAAAGCCGCGGCTCGGCCCTTCCGCTGAAGCGGAGCACGGTGCGGGAATCCTTCTCTCCGGACTGCTAGAGCTCAGGGTGGAGGAGCGCGGCGACCACGAGGTCCGCCACGTGGGGACGGACCCTGAGGATCGCCGTATTGGCGCGGGTGGGATGAACCCGGTTCGTGAGCAGGATGATGAACAGGTCCTGTTGCGGATCCATCCACAGCGACGTGCCGGTGAAGCCCGTGTGGCCGAACGCGCGCGGCGACAGGCGGGTCCCCGCGCTCGAGGTCGAGTCGGGCGGGTCGGGGGGCGTGTCCCAGCCGAGCGCGCGCGAAGAGCCCGGGACCACGCCCTGGCGCCGCGTGAAGTCCGCGACGGTCTCGGAACGGATCAGCTGCACCGTGTCCCACGAGCCGCCGTTCAGCAACATCGCCGCGAAGCGCGACAGGTCGAGGGCGTTGGAGAACAGTCCGGCGTGCCCGGAGACCCCACCCAGCCGGCCGGCGTTCTCGTCGTGCACCTCGCCGCGCAGCATGCGGTGGCGGAAGCTGGTGTCGTTTTCCGTGGGCGCGATTCGCTCGCGCCAGCTTGCGGGGGGGAGGTAGCGCGTCGCCGGAATGCCGAGCGGCCGAAACACCCGCCGTTCGAGGAACCGGTCCAGCGGTTCACCCGTGATGCGCTCGACGACCTCCATGAGCACCATCGCTCCCAGATCCGAGTATAGGTAGAGCGGGCGCCACGCCGGAAGTCCCGACGAGTGGGTGAGCAGATGTCGGATCGTCACCGCTTCTTTGCCATCGCCGCGGAACTCGGGCACGTAGCGCTGCACCGGCGCGTCGAGCGCCAGCTTCCCCTCGTCCACGAGCAGCATGCACGCGGTCGTGAGCCCGACCACTTTGGTGAGCGACGCAAGATCGTAGATCGTGGCCGGCTCGACCGGGCGCGGGTCGTCGGCTCCCCCCTTCCCGTAGCGGCCGACGGCGGCGAGCAGCGCGAGCCGCCCGTGGCGCCCCACCGCCAGCACCGCTCCGGGGAACGCGCCGCTGTCTGCTTCGGCCCCCAGATAAGCGGCGGCGGCGGCGAGCCGCGTGCTGTCGAACCCCAGCGTGCCGGGCGGGGCGGGCGGGATGCCGGTGCTCACCGGCAGGGGCACCGCGGTGCGACAGGCGGCGACGAGGCCCGCGAGGGCGACGAGGGCGGCGAGGGCGCGCGCGCTCATGGCTGCGCCTGCGGGATCGTCACGCCGAAGCCGATGGAGTAGTTCGGGGGGATGCGAATCGGCAGGTGGCCGGCGATCGGCACTCTGCCGAGCAGGGCGAGGGCCACGGCGCGCTCCGACGCGCGCCCGCCGCTCCAGGCGATCAGGTAGCACCGTACCGTGGGGGTCTGGCTCAGGAGATAGGGGCTGCCGAGCGACACCAGCACGGTGGGGCGCGCCGCGTCGGTCGCCGTCACCAGCTGGGCCAGCGAATCGGGGAGGGCGATGTTGCCCCGCGAGGAGATCGGCCGCACGTTCGCCAGGAACACGGTCGCGGCCGTCCGGGCGATCACCGCCCGTGCCGAGTCGTAGGAGAGCGGCCCCGACATCGGCCACAGCCGGAAGTAGTCGACCGTGTCGCCTGCCTGCCGCAGCAGCTCGGCCATGTGTTGGCCGACGGCCCCGTTGTTTTCGTCGGCATAGGCGATGAGGGCGAAGCGGGAGGGGCTGCCGCGCAGCGCGTGCAGCTCGCCGCCGACGTCGCGCACCAGGGTCAACGCGCGGACGGCGAGGTCGTTCGCGGCGTCTTGGAACCGCTTGCTCCCCACGACGGTCATGATCGAATCGAGCGCTACGACCCGGCGGGTCATCAGGCCGAGCCGCTGTTTGATCTCGAGCATGCGACGTACCGACGCATCCAGGCGCTCGGGGGTGATCCGGCCGCTCTGGACGGCGGCCGTCATGGCGTTGACGGCCGAGTCGGGGTCCGCCGGCATGAGGAGCAGGTCGGAGCCCGCGAGAAAGGCCCGGACGGTCGCTTCCCCGGCGCCGTACTTGGCGACGATTGCGCCCATGGTCAGCGCATCGGTCACGACCAATCCGTGAAACTGCAGCGAGTCGCGCAGCAGGCCGCTCAGCACGGCGGCCGACAGGGTCGCCGGATCGTTCGAGCCCGTGAAGGAAGGGAAGGCGATGTGGGCGCTCATCACCACATCCGCTCCGGCCGCGATGCCGCCGCGGAACGGCACCAGCTCGAGCGAGTCGAGTCGGGAGTACCCCGCCGTGATCACCGGGAGGCCGATGTGCGAATCGCTCTGCGTGTCGCCGTGGCCGGGGAAGTGCTTGAGGGTCGCGAGCATTCCGTGGTCGTGCAACCCGCGGACGTATTCCTGCACCAGTCGCGAGACCGCCCGCGGGTCCTCCCCGAAGGAGCGGACGTTGATGATGGGATTCAGGGGGTTGTTGTTGACGTCCGCGTCCGGGGCGAAATTGACGTGGATGCCGACCGCGCGGCCCTCGGTGGCGGCCGCCGCGCCGATCGTGTAGGCGTCCCGGGGGTTTCCGGTGGCGCCCACCGCCATGACTTGGGGGAACGTGGTGGCGCCGATTACCCGCATCCCGGCTCCCCATTCCAGGTCCGCCGAGACGAGCAGCGGCAGCCGCGAGCGGCGCTGCAGCGCGTTGAGCTTGGCGGCGATATCGAAGGGGGACCCGACGGAGATGATCAGCCCTCCCACTTCGAGCGAGTCGACCCAGCGCGCCGCCACCTGGAACAGCGAATCGTCGATCGCGGTGTAGCTTCCGGCGAGCCAGGGGACGACGAGCTGACCGACCCTCTGGCGCGTGGACAAGGTGGCAAGGAGCGAGTCTACGGACGGCTGACCCCGGGGCGCCGCCCCGGGGTGAACCGTGGGCGCTCGGGCCGTCGCGCAGCTCAGCGTCAAACCGACTATCAGGAGCCTATGCGGCCGCATCATCTCTCGTTGTTGGGGTTGCTCGCCTGCGCCGGGGCCGCGGGCGCACAGGTTCGTCCCGGGATCGACGTCGTGCTCGCCGACTCCGCCCATCTCATCGCCCACCAACGGCTCGGCTTGCTGACGAACCAGACCGGGGTCGATGCCGCCGGCCGCCGTGACGTCGACGTGCTGATCGCGGGAGGCTATCGCGTGACGGCATTGCTCAGCCCGGAGCACGGCTTTCGCGGCCTGGAAGATCGCCCCGGCCTGCCCGACGGCGTCGACTCCGCCAGCGGCCTTCCAATCTACAGCCTGTACGGCGGCACGCCGCTATCCCGGCTGGCGGCGCTCGACAGCCTGGACGCCGTCCTGATCGACCTGCAGGACATCGGCGCCCGCTACTACACCTACCCCGCCAGCGCGACCCAATTGATGCGGGAGGCCGCGCGGCGCGGCAAGCCCGTCATCGTCCTCGATCGCCCCGATCCCGTCGGCGGAGACGTCGTGCAGGGGAACGTGCGCGCGCGCGTGGCAGACCCGGATTCCGCGTTCGTCGGGTTCCTCCCCATTCCCATGCGCCACGGCATGACGCTCGGCGAGCTGCTGCGCCTCGCGAATGATCGACTGCGCCTCCACGCGGCGCTCACCGTGGTGCCGGCGGCCGGGTGGCGTCGCTCGCTCTACTTCGATGCCACCGGGCTGCCGTGGATCAAGCCCTCGCCCAATATGCCCGATCTCGAGAGCGCGATGCATTACCCCGGAACCTGTCTGTTCGAGGGGACGAACCTCTCGGTCGGCCGGGGCACTTCGCTCGCGTTTCAGATCGTGGGCGCGCCGTGGCTCGATACTGCGGCGGTGCTGCGAAAGACGCGGGAGGCGGGAGGCGGGATGCGGGATGCGTTCCGGGGCGTGGAGATCAGCGCCGTCGCGTTCACGCCTGAGTCGCCCACCGACGGCAAGTACGGCGGCACTGCGCTGCCTGGGATCCGGCTGCGCGTGACCGATCGGCGACGCTACGATCCCACGAAGACGGCGGTGGCGCTGCTCGCCGCGCTCCGGGCCGTGCATCGGGACTCGCTGCGCTTCAACGAGCGCAGCTTCGATCGGCTGGCCGCGGGTCCCGATCTGCGCCGGGCGCTCGTCGCGGGGCGGCCGCCGGCCGTCATCTGGCGGTCGTGGGAGGGAACGCTCGCCCGGTTTCGCGGGATGCGAGCCAAGTACCTGTTGTATTGACCAGCCCCTGCGCGCTGTGGCATCGCTGCATCACGGCGCCCGGAGCGACGGGCTGGACTGCCCGGAGCGGGAGCACGATGTTGCTCCTGCGATCGCCTGCCCGCTCTCCCCCTAACGCATCGGGAGGAATTCATGTCTCACGCTCTCAAGGCCGCCCTCGTTCCGATAGTATTGGTCTTCGCGGCGTGCTGGCACGCCACGATCGAGACGGGGCTCACGCCTTCGAACCAAGTCATTGAGAAGGACTTTGCATCCGCCTGGATCGTCGGGCTCGTGCCTCCGAAGACGCTCGAGACTCAAGCCAAGTGTCCCACTGGCGTGGCGAAGGTCGAGACGAAGCTGAGCTTCCTGAACCAGCTCGTCGCCTTCCTGACCCTGGATATCTATACGCCGATGATGATCAAGGTGACCTGCGCGCAGGGCGGCCGGGCTTCCCTGTCTCCAGGCACGCGCGCTTTCGACGTCGGCGCGGTATACGTGGTGTACTGATCGGCTGACGGGCAGCGAGCCGACCAAGGGCGCATCGTCGTGATGCGCCCTTCGTTGTTCGGACCGGTATTGAGAGTCTCCCTTCGCACGGCTACTTTCCCCGGGCTATGAACCTGATTCCCCAGGCGGTGCGGGACGGCTTCGGACGGCTGCTCGCTCCGCTGGCTGGGTGGCTGATCCGCATGCACGTGCGGCCGAACGCTCTCACCACGCTCGGCACGCTGATCGTCCTCGGGTCCGCGGTGACGTTCGGACTGGGCAGGACCCGCTGGGGCGGGCTCCTGCTGCTGCTCTCCGGCGTGTTCGACATGGTGGACGGGCGCGTGGCACGCGAGGGCGGCATGATGACGACGTTCGGGGCGTTCTACGACTCGACGCTCGATCGAGTGGGTGAGGCGGCCCTGTTCACCGGGATCGCCGTGTACTTTTTGGGCGGCGGCGTGCCGCCGCAGCGCCTGACCGCCGCGGTGCTGGCGTGTATCGTGGCGCTGGCGGCCTCGCTGCTCGTGTCGTACACGCACGCCCGCGCCGAGGGACTGGGCCTCACCGCGCGCGTCGGGATCGCCCAACGCGCCGAGCGCGTGCTGCTCCTCGGGGCGCCGACGCTGTTCTTCGGGGCCGGGAACCGGGGGGCGTTGTTGTTTTGGTTGATGGCGATTCTCGCGCTCGCCACGACCGTCACGGTCGTGCAGCGCGTGCTGTACGTTGCTCGCAGCGCCGGGGCGCCGGTCGTGGGACGTCCCCCGCGTCAGCGGGACACGCTCCCCGGTCACGCGACGGCGCTGCAATCTCGGAAAGGACATTGATCGTGCCACAGCCGGCCGGCCGGGACATCGCCCCCGCCACAGGGAAGCTCGGCGTGATGCTCGTGGGGTTGGGGGCCGTCTCCACGACGTTCATCGCCGGTGTCGAGAACGTGCGGTGTGGCAGCGGGCTGCCGATCGGGTCGCTCACCCAGATGGGAACGATCCGTCTCGGCAAGCGGACCGAGAAGCGCGCGCCGAAGATTCGGGACTTCGTGCCGCTGGCGCGGCTCACCGACCTGGTGTTCGCGGCCTGGGATCCGATTCCCGACGACGCGTACACGGCCGCGAAAAAGGCTGGCGTGCTCGAGCCGCAGCACCTCGAGCCCGTGGCGGCCTTCTTGAACGGCATCCGCCCCATCCCCGCGGCGTTCGACCGCAATTACGTGAAGCGCCTCTCCGGTACCAACGTCAAGTCGGGCAAG
>WNGO01000336.1_pt1 | contig 31713 bp, 31 predicted proteins | sample 5400511 | NCBI WGS metagenome assembly WNGO01 (sample SAMN13153380, study PRJNA577476) | soil metagenome | isolation source: 20 cm soil or saprolite under Garry oak tree replicate 2 | place: USA:California | collected 2016-06-15 | reverse complement strand
CGCTCGTCGGCGACACGAAGTCGGACGACGTTCCGGCGGCGACGCGTGTGGATTGCTATCGGGTGCTACTCGACGGTTACTACCCGTCCGAGCGTGTCGTGCTCTCCGCTTTGCCCGCGGCGATGCGCTACGCCGGGCCGCGCGAGGCGATCTGGCACGCGATCTGCCGCAAGAACTACGGCTGCTCGCACTTCATCGTCGGCCGCGACCATGCCGGTGTCGGCGACTACTACGGCACCTACGACGCGCAGCTCATCTTCGACGAGTTCGAGCCGCACGAACTGGACATCGAGCCGATGTTCTTCGAGCACTCGTTCTGGTGCAAGGCGTGCGGCTCGATGGCCTCGGCGAAGACGTGTCCGCACGGCGGTGACGATCACGTCTTCCTCTCCGGGACGAAGGTGAGGGAGATGCTCGGCAACGGAGACCTGCCGCCCGAAGAGTTCTCGCGCCCCGAAGTCGCCCAGGTCCTGATCCAGGCGTACCAGGCCTAGCGCTTGACCTGGCAGTTCACCCTCACGGGGCTGCTGATCGGCGTCCTCGTCGGACTGACGGGGATGGGCGGCGGTGCGCTGCTGACCCCGATTCTCGTGATCGTCTTCGGCTTCAAGCCGACCTATGCCGTTGGCACGGACATCCTCCACGGCGCCGTCTTCAAGAGCTTCGGCGCAGTCCGGCACCGGCGGCTCGGCAACGTGCACGCGCATCTCACGCTCTGGATGTTCGCCGGGTCGGGCCCGCTGTCCCTGCTCGGAGTGGCCGTAGCCGGATGGCTCCAGCGCTCCTACGGAGATGGTGTGCAGTCGGCGGAGGGTTATGCAATCGGCGCCGCGCTGGTACTCGGCGCCGTCGGCCTAGTTGCGAAGACCTTCGTCAAGCGGGGCATGCAGCCGAGCGACGCCGGCTTCGTCCTCAAGCGCAAGGACAAGATCCGTGCTGTCGCGATCGGTGCCGTCTTCGGCTTCATCGTCGGCCTCACGTCGGTGGGAAGCGGCACGTTCTTCGGGCTCGTCATGGTGATGGTGTATCCGCTGACGATCGCGAGGATCGTCGGCACGGACATCTTCCACGCGGCCGCGTTGCTCTGGGTCGCCGGCCTCGGCCATCTGCTCCAAGGGAATGTCGATCTGCACACCATGGGTTGGCTGCTGCTCGGCTCCATCCCCGGGATCTGGATCTCGAGCCGGTTCACGCTGCACATCCCTCAGGACGCGCTTCGACTCGGGCTCGCCGGCGTGCTCGCCCTCAGCGGCGTCAAGCTGCTCAACGTGCCCGCTGCGGGCTATGTCATAGCGATTGGCCTCGGCATCGGGCTGACGACATTCGTGGTCTGGCTGGCAACCGGCATGCGGGGCGTACAATCGCGCACCGATGAGACGCAACGCGCCGACGATTCTCGCGCTCTTGCTGATCGTGGCGACCGCGACGGCATTCGCCGTGACGCAGCGTCTGAAGCTCGAACCTAGCCCGATCTCCAAGACGCGGGTCTCCGACATCTTCTCGCCCGTCTGCCGCTGTGCCACGAAGACGGCGAACATCGAATTCTCGCTGCGCAGGGCCGACCACCTTCGCATCGCGGTCCGGACCGGTTCCGGCGAAGTTACGGTCACCGCGGGCACCTTTCCGCGTGGCGACGTCCGGGTGCGTTGGGACGGACGCGACGCTTCCGGGGAACTGGTGCCCGACGGGACCTACTACCCGCTGGTCGAGCTCCAACGTGCCGGCAGGACGATCGACCTGCCGAACCCGATCCGCGTCGACACGATCAGGCCGTCGATCAGGCTCAGGAGCCTTCGGCCGCGAATCTTCCGGCCGGGAACGGAGAGTCTCACGGTGACCTACACCGTCTCCGAGCACGCCCACGCACTCCTCTTCGTCGACGGGAGTCGCCGCGTGTTCACGGCCTCCAAACGCCTGCGCTACCTGCTGCACTGGTCCGGGAAGGTGCACGGTCGTGCAATCCGGCCCGGCCGGCACAAGCTGAAGCTCGTCGCCGAGGATCTCGCCGGCAATCGCTCGGTGCCGACACCCGTGGTAGTCGTGCGCGTTCGCCGTCGGTGACTGCGACCCCCGGCGGCCCGCCTGTGCTCGTGCTCGGCGTACGGCGCTCGGGCACGACGCTGCTCCGCGTCATGCTCGATCGGCATTCCGAGCTCGCCGTCCCCGACGAGTCGTACTTCGTCCCGCAGCTCGCCGACCGTCATCTCAGGCACGTCGAGCCAGACGAGTTCGTCGACGATCTGCGCAGGATCGACACGCTCGCGGAATGGGACGTGCCGTTGGACAAAGTCCGCGCGCGCCTCAACGCGCGGATGCCCATCGGCGCCGCAATTGCGACGGTGTACGCCGTGTACGCCGGGGAGCGCGGCAAGTCACGCTGGGGTGACAAGACGCCGATGTACATGCAGAACCTGCGCCTTCTCGAGCGGCTCTTTCCCGACGCCCTCTTCGTCCATCTCGTTCGCGACGGGCGGGACGCCGCGCTGTCCTTTCTCTCGATGCCGCCAGGGCTGATGACGGAAACGTGGATGCAGCCGCGCAGCGTTGCGACGTTTGCCTGTCAGTGGCGCGCCGAGGTCAGAGCGGCGCGGCGTCTCGGCCGCCGCGTTGGAGACGAGCGTTACCTCGAGGTGCGGTACGAAGATCTGGTCGGCGACGTCGAGCCGGTGCTGCGCCGCATCTCGGGCTTCGCACGGCTTCCCTACGAGCCGGCAATGGCGGACTACGCCGGGAAGGTCGACGTCTCGGCGAAGCCGCACCAGCAGAGCCTCAGGCAGCCTCCGACCGCGGGCCTGCGCGACTGGCGTTTGCAGATGTCTCCGGAGGACGTCGGCGCGTTCGACCAGGTGGCGGGCGACCTTCTCGACGAGCTCGGGTACGAGACGCACGAGCGTCCCGACGCTGCGGGGAGGCTCAAGCGTGCGTCGTACGGCGCGCGAACTGCCGCCTGGCGAGCGGCGAGCTTCGGGCTACGGCGGTCGCCGCTATGGCGTCGTCGTCACCCGCCCCTGCGCTGACTTCTTGCGCGCCCTATGCCGCTTGGCGCGCGCCGACGCGAGGATCTGGGGGCTGCGGCGCCCGTGCCACGCCATCACGATTCCGTTCAGTGTGAAGAAGTAGTGTCGCTCGGTCACGATTCCCGGCGAGTACTTCCCGATGTTCAGGCGCCAGAGGATCTTCCCGTCCGAAACGCGCAGCGCGAACGTGTGCTCCTCGAGTGTCGAGGTGAAGACGAGGTTGCCGGCCACGAACGAGCCGCCGAGAATCCGGCCGTGGAGATTCCGGAGCCAGAGCAGCTTTCCGTCACCGGCCCGAAAGGCGCGGAGACCGCCGTCGAAGCCGCCGATGAACACGCGGCCCTGTGAGACCGCCGGCGTCGAGTAGCCGTAACCTCCGACGTGAGCGGTCCAGATCACATGGCCGCTGGCCGCCGACAGAGCGTAGATCTTCCCCGACCGCGAGATCGTGAAGAGCCGCCGCCCGTCTGTCGAGGCGCTCGCGTAGAAGCTGTCGTAGCGGATCGCGTCGCGCTTCAGGTAGCTGCTCCAGATCTTGTGCGCATCGCTTGTTCGCAGGCAAAAGATCGAACCCGCATAGGTCGTGATGAAGATTCGATTGCCGACGATCGAAGGGCTCGAGTTGATCCGGCCACCGGTGTCGTAGGCCCACTTGACGCGACCGGTGCGCACGTAGACCGCGAAGAGGCGTCCGTCGGTTGCGCCGAAATACGCAACGCGGCCGATGGCAACCGGCGACGACTCCACCTTTCCTCGCACCTTGAGGCGCCACAGAAGCTGTCCGTTGAACCGGTTGTAGGCGGTCACGGACCCGTCGTGGGCGCTGACCAGGAGTCGGGGGCCCACGATCAGAGGTGTCGAGGGCTTCCTCGCTCCGTAGCGTTGCCAGATCCTGTGACCGTTATGAGAGTCGAGCGCCACCGTGCGGCCCCCGAACGTGTTCACATAGAGGATCCCGCTGCAGTAGCTGGGCGGATATTCGATGTAGGACCCGAGCCCGACGACCCAGAAGTGCTCGAGGGGCAGCCCGATGTCGATGCCCGGCCGCGCGAGCGTCCGTTGCGGATCGGCACCGAAGTTGTCCCAGCAGAGCTTGTCGTCCACGACGTGGTAGCGACCTTTCTTCTTCTTCGGCTGCGTCGGGACAGGGGCGTTCGTGGCGACCGACGCCGTGACGCCGCTCAGCTTCGTGTCCAGCTTTCCTCCCGGCCGCTCCTGCGACTTGAGGAAGTAGGCCCCGCCCGCGCCTGCGACGAGCAGCACGAGGACAGCCACGATGAGAAGGATCCGACGGCGCACCGAGCGGAACTAGTCTGCCAGCGGCGCCTGGTGCTGGAGCTGGGCAGGTGTTCGTCGTGTGCCGCCGTCCTTTGAAAGCTCGGTGAACTTCGGGCTCGGCGGAGCCTGCGGCGGCCCTGGCTCGCGCGTGAGTGCGACCCAGGCCCACGCAGCAAGCACCATCACGCCCCACACGATCGGGTCCTCGAAGAAACCCGAATAGAAGAGCGAGTGCACGAACAGGGCGAGGAAGACCGCCGACGCGCCCAGTCCCAGAGCTCGATTCAGACGGGTCAGCAACAAGAGCAGCCGTGTGGCCCCGGCGAGCAGAGCCGCGTACGCGAGCAGACCGACGATGCCGAGCTCGGCTGCGACCGTCAGCGGCGTCGTGTGCGAGCGGTCGCGCTTTGCGGAGAGCTGTGTCTTCGCCTCGTCCTTGCTCGCCTGCGGCTGGCCGCCGATCCCGACCCCGACCACGGGATGATTCGTGAAGACGACCCACGTCACCCTGGCGAGCCGCGTCCGGCCACTCGTCGCCTGGCGCGCGGAGTCGTTCACCGCCGTGGCGGCGACAAAAGCCGCTCCTGCGAGAACGAAGGAGACACCGCCGACGAGCAGCACGCGCCGCATCTTCGGCCCTCCCAGCAGGTACGACACCGCGACGCCGACCGCGAAGAGCGCGACGAAGCTCGACTGCGAATAGGAGAAGAGCAGTCCCGCCCAGAGAAAGGAGATGAGCGCCGCGCCTGCCCAGAAGCCGATCCGGCCCAGCCAGACCGCGACGAGGAGAACGGCGATCGCAATCACGACGTGTCGGCCGAAGATGCTCGGATCCTTGAAGAGCGACGTGACGCGGAAGTACGTCGTGTATGCGTTCGCGCGCGCGACGTCACCGGCAAGGAGGTGTCCGTGCGTCAGGCGTTGGAAGAGCGCAACGGCAGAGAACACTCCGGCGAGCGCGACGAGCGTCGTCGCAAGCGCGCGCGGATGCCACGAACGGAAGGGCGAGCGCGCGACGGCGACGACAAGCACGGAGAACGGAAAGAGGAAGAAGAGCAGCTCGATGGTGCCCTGTCGGAGGTCGCGAGTCCAGAGGAGCGAGAGCCCGGCGAGCGCCACGAACGCGGCCGCGGGCACTGCGAGGAGCGGCGGCAACGGCCGCCCGACGTCGCCGCGCAGTACGCGAAACAGAAGTGCGAGGAAGGCGGCCGCGAGGACGATGTAGAGCGGTACGAGCAGGTAGGCCTTCTGGGCGCCGATCGAAACGGAGATCCGAAACGGCGCCGCGGCGAGCAACGCGACCGGAACGATCGCGGGGTACCGGGCGAGCGCTGCCGCCCCTGCGCCGACGAGGAGCACGCCGACCACGAGGGCAGCGGCATGGCCTGCCGGGGCGACGAGCAGCTTGAGGTCGGCTCCCGGTACGAGGGCCGCCGCGAGGGTCGCCTCGCCGACCGCAGTCACGGCCAATCCAGCCAGGAGCTGGGCGCGCGTGCGTGAGAGGAGCATCGCCGCCGCCCCGAGCCCGCCGATTACCGCAGACAGCTGAGCCAGGTCGCCATGGGGCATGAGGAACAAAGACTACGGGGGTCGTGATAGGAAGGGCCGCGTGATCGGAGCCTGGAAGCGCGTCCTGGTGCTTGCGCCACATACCGACGACGGTGAGTTCGGTGCCGGCGGCACGATGACGCGACTCGTGGAGGAAGGGGCGGATGTGCGCTATGTGGCGTTCTCGATCGCCACCAGGTCGCTGCCGGAAGGCTTCCCGCCGGACACGTTGGCCCAGGAGGTGAGGGCGGCGACCGCCGAGCTCGGGATCTCGGCCGAGAACCTGATCGTGCACGACTTCGACGTCCGGACGTTTCCCCAACACCGGCAGGACATTCTCGAGCTGCTCGTCGCGCTCTGGGAGGACTGGCGCCCGGACGCAGTCTTCCAGCCGAGCCTCCACGACATCCACCAGGATCATCAGGTGATCGCGGCGGAAGGGCTGCGGGCGTTCAAGCGCACCACGATCCTCGGTTACGAGATCCCGTGGAACAACTTCGACTTCGCGTACCAGGCGTACTTCGCGCTGGAGGAATCGCATGTCGAGAAGAAGGTCGCCGCCCTGGCGAAGTACGCGTCCCAGCAGCATCGGCGCTACAGCGATCCGGAGTACATCCGGAATGTCGCCCGCACTCACGGAATCAACGTGAACCGTGAATTTGCAGAGGTTTTCGAGGTCTACCGGGTCGTCACCTGATCCGTCTGGCACTCTCGCTTGAATCCCTACGTCATTTCGCCCACAACCGAAGGAGCCCAATGCCTCTGACCCAGACGCAACTCGCAAGTGAAGTCGCCGATCGAAGCGGCCTGACGAAGAGCGATGCCAAGGCCGCACTCACGGCGTTGGAGGAAATCGTCCTAGAGCAGCTCGCGGACGCGGAGAAGGTACGCATCGGCGGAGTCGTTCAGCTGGTCGTGCGCGTCAAAGAGGCGACGAAGCCGCGCCAGGGCCGCAATCCGGCGACCGGCGAGGAGATCACGATTTCGGCGAAGCCGGCCTCGGTCGCCCTCAAGGCGCGGCCGCTGGCGAAGGCGAAGGCGGCGTTGCCGTCCGTGCAGAAGGCCCGCAAGCGCCTCGCCTAAGACTCCGACCAGCCCTAGCGAACGACGACGCCGGCAACGGCGTCGTCGATCGCCTTCAGTGTCGCGTCGTCGAGCTCGATCCCTGAGGCGCCGGCGTTCTCCTCGACCTGCTCGGGGCGCGAGGCGCCGATGATTGCCGATGCGACGTTCTCCTCGCGTAGCACCCACGCGAGCGAGAGCTGGGCCAATGTAATCCCCAGCCCTTGCGCGATCGGAGCGAGGCGCTGCACCGAGCGCAGCACGTCGTCGTCGCGGAAGCGGTCCATCGACCAGCCCATCTGGTGCGACGCCGCGCGAGAGCCGGCGGGCGGTGGCTCTCCGGGCTGATACTTCCCGGTCAGCGTGCCCTGGGCGAGTGGTGACCAGACGATTTGCGAGATGCCGTTCTCCTTGCAGAGCGGAATCACCTCTCGTTCCGGCACGCGGTAGAGAAGCGAGTACTGCGGCTGCGAGGAGACGAACTTCTCGACCCGTGGTACCAGTGCGAGCGCGGCTCTGATCTGGTCCGCGGTCCATTCGCTGAACCCGAGGTAGCGGGCCTTGCCCTGATGCACGACCTCGGTGAGCGCCTCCATCGTCTCCTCGAGCGGCGTCGCCATGTCGTAGCGATGACACTGGTACAGGTCGACGTAGTCGGTGCGCAGCCGGGCGAGCGAAGCGTCTATCTGCTTGAAGACCTGTTCGCGTGACAGGCCGCGGTCGCCGTTCATCGGGAAGTACAGCTTGGTTGCGAGGACGTACGAGTCCCGCGGCCTCTCGGCGAGAACCTCGCCGAGGAATTCCTCCGCCCCGCCTTGCGAGTAGACGTTCGCCGTGTCGATGAAGTTGATCCCGACCTCGAACGCCTTGGCGACGCAGGCCTCGGCCTGGGCGTTGGAGACGCCGCCGCCGAAGGTCAGCCACGACCCGAGGCTGATCTCGGAGACGTCGAGGTCGCTCGAACCGAGGCGGCGGTAGCGCACAGGGAAGCTCTACCATCTCCGCTCGTGCTGACGCGCCGACTTGGACGGGAGGGGCCCGACGTCTCGGTCGTCGGCCTCGGCTGCAACAACTTCGGGATGAGAGTCGATCTCGAGGGAACGCGTGCTGTCGTCGACGCGGCCCTCGAGGCCGGCGTCACGCTTATCGACACCGCCGACATCTACGGCGGCAAAGGTGGTAGCGAGTCCTTGCTCGGAGAAGTGCTCGAAGGCCGTCGCGACCGCGTCGTGCTCGCGACGAAGTTCGGGGGCGATATGGGAGACGGAACCGAGGCGCGTGGCTCACGCGAATACGTCCACAAAGCGATCGATGCGTCCCTCCAGCGGTTGCGCACCGACGTCGTCGATCTCTACCAGTACCACACTCCCGATCACGTGACTCCATTCGAGGAAACGTTCGGCGCACTCGACGAGCTCGTGCGTACCGGAAAGGTGCGCTACGTCGGCCACTCGAATCTGAACCCGCGTCAGGTCGAAGAGGTCGACGCGATTTGCCGCGACCGCGGCTTCGCGAGGCCCGTGAGCGCGCAGAACGAATATTCGCTGCTGCGCCGCCAAGCGGAGGAAGAATTGCTATCGACCTGTGAGCGGCTCGGCATCGGCGTGCTCCCGTACTTCCCGCTGGCGAGCGGGTTGCTGACCGGCAAGTACCGCCGCGGCGAGCCGCGTCCGGAGGGAACCCGCCTGGCAGGGCGGAACGAGGTGTTCACGAACGAGACCTTCGACCGCCTCGAAGCGTTGGAGGAGTTCGCGAGGGCGCGCGGCCTCACGCTGCTGCAGGTCGCGATCGGCGGTTTGCTCGCCCAGCCGGCGATTGCATCGGTGATCGCCGGCGCGACGAAGCCCGAGCAGGTGCGCGCGAACGTCGAGGCCGCTCAATGGGAGCCCACGCCCGAAGACGTGGCCGCGCTCGGCAGACTCCGCTAGCGGCCGCGCAGGATCAGCTGCCGATGTGGTCCCGCCACGACCACCGCGGCTCGTAGCCGAGTAGCTTGCGCGCCTTCTCGATCGAGAGCAGCGTGTCGAAGTCGCCCGCGGTCGGTTGATAAGGCACCGATGGGTACACCTCGGCCATCAACTCGCGGCTCGGGCGGTTCATGACGGTGTCCGCAGCGGCGACGATGAAGTGCTCGGCGCCAACGTCCGAGTCGAGGGCGAGGCGGCAACTCTCGGCGACGTCGCGAGCATCGATGTAGCCCCACAGATTCCAGCGTCGCAGGCCCGGGTCGTCCCAGTAGGACGGAAAGTCCTCGTAGTCGTGAGGTTCCATGATGTTCGAAAAGCGGAGTGCCACGTAGGGCGTGCCGGTCCACCTCTGCAACTGTCGGCCGAGCTCTTCCGAAAGCAGCTTCGAGAGCGCGTAGCTCGATTCCGGATACGCCGGGTGCTCTTCGTCGATCGGGGCGTATGCGGGCTGCTCGCGCTCGAACGGCAGGCCGAGGATCGTCTCGCTCGACGCCCAGACGACGCGGGGCAGGCCGAGCAGCCGCGCCGCCTCGAAGACGTTGTAGGTGCTGAGCATGTTCGTCCGGAACGTTGTTTCCTCCGTGTGGATCTCGGACGCGGGAATCGCTGCCAGGTGAACGACGGCGTCGCGTCCGGCCAGGCACTCGACGGCCTGGCCGTAGTCGGTCAGGTCGGCGAGGAGAGAGGGCGCAGAGGATTCGGCGGGCGGGACGACGTCGATCGCAAGGACGTCGTGGTCGTGCTCGAGCAACGCGCGGACGACGGCCCGTCCGGCCTTTCCGCTCGCGCCGGTGACCACGACCTTCGACACGGAGGCAAGCTTACGAGCAGTTCCGGTCTGGTGTCCGAACTGGCTACTGTCTTTGGGTCAGACCCCAAGACATGTCGCGATGCGACAAAAGGCTGTAAAAGGCACCTTCAGTGTCGCAGCGCTGTGTGACGCGCGGGTGTCGCATTCGTGACGATTGGAGGTCGGTTTGACGGTGATCGGCAGAATCGGCGCGATGCGTCGTCCTCCCGCCGCGCACGGACTTCCGGCTGCGGTCGTCGACGTGGGCTGGGTCAACGGGCTCGCGGCGATCCGCTCGCTCGGACGCGCGGGCATCCGGGTACTGGCGGTCGATCACCGGCCAAGTGCGCTCGGCTTCCGGTCGCGGTATGCGGAGCGGTTTGTCAGCGCCGATCCGCATGCCGACCCCATGGGGTTCGTCGCGTCGATCCGCGCGCTCGGCCAGGTCGTCGTCTTTCCGACCCACGACGAGCAGCTGAATCTGATCGCGCAGCACCTCGGCGAGCTCGAGGTGCTTGCTCCGTTCCCGGGCTGGGACGTCCTCGAGCGCGTGCAGAGCAAGCGCGCCCAGCTGGACGAAGCCGTGGCCGCGGGCGTCGACGTGCCTCGGACGCACTACCCGAGCACCGCGCGGGAAGCCCGTGCTGCCGCGGAGGACATCGGTCTGCCGGTGCTCGTCAAGCCTGAGCATCCCGTCGGCTTCAAGCTGCGCTTTCGCAGGCAGGCGTTTCGTTGCGAATCGCTCGACGAGGTCGAAGAGTCCTACACGTGCGCCGAAGAATTCTCGCCGATGGTGCAGGAGCTCGTTCCCGGCGGCGACGACACGCTCTACACGGTCGGCAGCTATGTCGCGCGCGACGGTCGGCCGCTCGGCGTCTTCAGCGGCCGGAAGCTCCGGCAGATCCCGCCCGGCATCGGGACCTGTCGCGTCGGCGAGGCGGTCTGGGTGCAGGACGCCGTGGACGCAGCGCTCCGGCTGCTCGCAGGGTTCGGCTACTTCGGTCTTTCCCAGGTGGAGTTCAAGCACGACTCACGAGACGGCAAGTTCAAGCTGATGGAGATCAACCCGCGCCTCTGGCAGTGGCATGGGCTCGCAGTTGCCTGTGGCATCGACCTGCCGCACATCGCGTACGCCGACCTCGTCGGCGAGACGCCGCAGGCGGCCACCATGAACGGCGAAGGCAAGCGCTGGGCGATCACACTGCTCCCGGGCGAACGCCCCGCGCTGCAGCGACCACCATACGTCGACGCCGTCTTCGCGCGCGACGACCCGAAGCCCGCCGCCGTTCACCTCGCGCGCGTCGTGCGGAGCGCATTCAGATGATTCCGGCGGAGATCGACCGTCGTGCCCGTTGGGTGCTGGATTCGATCGGCGCGAGTGACGTCGGCTTCGGCGACGACCTGCCGTACAACGCGGACGCGTGGGAGCGGGTCGACCGTGGGGAGCGTCCGGAGGGCGACGACCTCGCCGAGGGCTTCTTCCACCTGGCGCGCATCGAAGAGAAGACTCCGGGGCCGCGCGACGAACACGGCCGCTTCCGCGCCGAGTGGTCGTCGCTCGACCCGCTCGACCCGCCACTCGAACGATTGCGTCGGCGGTTGGGGGTCGTCTCAGCCGGCGGTCCGCGTTTCACGGTCGCGTTGACACACGACGTCGACTCCCCGTGGCGCTGGACGCGGATCGGGCTCAGAGGTGCGGCGGCGCGCTTGAAGCAGAACGTGCGGCACGCGCGCCTCGGGCCCGCCGTGCGCGAAGCAACGGGTCTCGCGGCCGCGCCTCTCCATTTCGCGCGCGGCACGGACCCGAACTGGCGGTTCGAGCAGATCGTCGCGGAAGAGCGCCGTCACGGTGCGACGGGCTCGACGTTCTACGTGATCGCGAGTCACCACGACCCGCACGACGGAGCCGCACCTGAGACGTACAGCCGGCTCCGGCCTCGGATCGTCGAGACGCTGCTCGGCGCGGGAGCCGAGGTCGGCCTCCACGGCAGCTATAGCGCGGCCGACGACCCTGTCCGGCTCGCGGCGGAAAAGCAGAAGCTGGAAGCGCTAACGGGCTCGATCGCAGGACACCGCTACCACTACCTCCGCGTGGACCCGCACAGAAATCTCGCCCCCCTCGCGGCCGCGGGGCTTCGCTACGACACGACACTCGGATTTCCGGATGCGGTCGGCTTTCGCGCCGGGATCGCGCGCCCGTTCCGACCGTGGAGCTTCGAGCGGGACGAGCCACTCGACCTCGTCGAGATCCCGCTCGCCGCGATGGACGCCACGCTCGCGGAAGAGCGCTACCTCGGGCTGGCGGCAAAGCGCGCCGAGCCCCAGCTCATGAGACTGCTCGACTGGGCCGCCGAGTACGGCGGAGCATTTGCCGTCCTCTGGCACCCGGACCGCTTCGACCCGGCCACGTCGGCTGGATGGGACAGCCTCTATTCGAGATTGCTGGCGGGTGTTCAGGAACGCGGCGGCAGCTGCGTTCCGGCCGCCGAGCTCGTGTCGTCCCATTCGACCTGATCGAAGTAGCGCAGGGCGCGCCGCGTCGGCCGCACCTGCGCGCTCAGCTGCATCAGCTCCTCGGGGGAGATCTCGCCCAGCGCGCTCTTGATCCCGAGATACGGCAGGTTCAGGTCCTCCTGGTACACGATCGTCGAGATACGCGGGTTGATCTCGATCACGTGGTCGCCGACGAGCTGGATGTTGAAGAAGTACTCGATACCGAGCTCAGCCACGATGCGCTCCGCCACCTCCATCAGCCAGTGGTCCTGCAGCGTCTCGAAGTACATCGCGAGGCCGGCACGCATCGAATCGCGCGTCTTCGCATGTCCGAGCAGAACATGGCCGGAGCGAGCGATTCCGTCTACGGTTCGCTCGCGACCCTGTGCCAGTTCCATCACCAGCAGGTCGGGTCCGCCCTCTTCCGGTAGGAGCTCGACCACATCCCTGAGCCGCATGGCGATGTTGCCCGGGCGCTCCTCGAGCAGCTGCCTCGCCCTGTCGACCGTGGCGTCCAGCACCCGGAAGCCCCTCGAACCCGAGCTGAACACGGGCTTGAAGCAAACAGTGCGATCCGGGTAGCCGAGCTCCTCGGCTGCGAGCGCGAGTGCCCGGCTGCCGCTCACCCTGCGCCAAGCCGGGGCACGCAGGCCGAGGCGCTCGAGCAGTGCATAGGTCTCCGCCTTGTCGTTCGCCACTCGGATCGCCTCCGGCGGCGACACCATCACAGTCGTGCCCATGAAGCGCTCGCGCGCATCGGCGAGCCCTTGCAGATCGTGGGACGACTGTGGGAGGACGGCATCGATGTTCTCGCGGCGTACGACGTCGAGCAGTGCATCGCCGAACGCCGGATCGTTGCCGGGAGGGACGACGTAGAAGCGGTCGCAGAAGTGCCGGCCGACCGCCTGCGGAGACATGTCGGTGCCGACGATGCGCACGCCGCGCTCGCCGTTCAATCTCAGCGCCCGTAGAAGCGCCGCCGTGCCGGGAGCGCCGGAGGCCGTGACGAGGACGGTGATGTCGCGCATCGAAGCGGCGATGCTACTGAAGGCGGCCGCTTGCGACGCCCACCGTTTTCCTCAGCGCTCGGTTTTCGAGCGCTGAGCGTCTATGCCCTGGTGAATCACGCCAAGGCGCCGGGGAGGAGAAACCGCACGCGGTTCCAGCGGGCGATCTCGCAACCGTTCTCACGGCTGAAGCGCGTCCGGACTAGCTTCCCGCGGAAGCGACCGGTGACGAGCGCCTCCTGTGGGCCGCCGTAGATCTGCGTACACGCCATGCCCTTGGGCGTGGGGGCGAACGGCCGCTCGACTCGCATCAGCTTCGTGCAGGCCGCCGCGCGTCTTGGGAGAGTTCCGGCGACCGGCGCGCACTCGAGCGTATAGACGTGCTTGCCGGGCTGGCCCTGTCCGGCCGGCCAGACGGTGATGTGCAGCGAAGTCGAGGCGACGAGAATCGCGGCCAGGACGATCATCGTCCCAGGATAGGCAAGAGCCGGCGCAGTCGCCGCCGCTCGGCGGGCAGGTAGAAGCCCAGGACGAGCAGGACCAGCGGAAACGCCGCTGTGAGCACGAGCGCCACGGCGAGCGGCGCGTCGAAAGCCTTTCCGAGGACGGTCAAGCCGACGGCGGCGACCCCGAGCGTCGCGACACGACGCCACTGGTAGGAGACGGGGAAGACGCGCTGGGCGCGCCAGGCCATGCCGACGAAGAGCAGCGTGCAGGCGACGACCGTCGCGACCGCAGCTCCCATGCGTCCGTAGGACGGGATGAGCGCCAGGTTCAGCGCGACGTTGACCGCGGCGGCGGCTCCGGTCACGAGCCAGTTCGAGCGGGTCTGTCTTGCGCGTCCCGTGCCGATCTGGACGACTGCGTAGGCGCCGAACGCCGCGACGCCGAACGCGAGCGGTGCGACGACGTTCTGCGCGGGATAGAACGGCTCCGTCGTGATCAGCTTCACGATCCACGGCGCCAGGAGGCCGAGCGCGAGCGCGAGCCAGCAGCAGACGAAGACGACGTAGGTCAGCACGAAGCTGTACGTGCGCTCCGCTTCGCGGTCGTCTTCGATCGAGTAGGCGAACGCGGGCCAGGCCATCCGGAAGGCGGTGAGCAGCAGGACGATCGCCGATGCGACGCGCACGCCGATCGAATAGAGGCCGACCTCGTGGGCGTCGGCAAGCTTGATCAGGAAGAACCGGTCGCTGAAGTTCGTGAGCCAGAGCGCAACGGCCGAGGGGACGAGCGGCAGGCCGAAACGATTCATCGCCCTGTAGAGGGAGCGGTCGAACTGCAGGCCGAGCGCGTGCCGGCTGTAGAGCAGAAGCGCCGCGTACACGATGAGCGTTCCGGTGAAGTTTCCGACCAGCACGCCGAGTGGTCCCTTGTCGAACACGACGACGAGGAGGATCGTGGCGGTGATCGTGATCGCGACGTTCGCGAGCGTTGCGGCGACGTACGCAGTCGAGCGTTGCTCCACGCGGAAGAGCGATGTCATCTGCTCGTAGTTCAACGCGGCCCAGAGACCGACGAACGCCGCGATGACGAGACCACGGTGGCCGTGCGTCCCGAAGAGGAGCCACGAGATCTGCGAGGCGAGCACGATTCCGAGCACCGTCGCGGCCGTGGACGCGGCCATGACGTACCAGAACGCAGTGCGCACGACGAGGTGGCGTCGGGCGGGCTCGGCGGAGTCGAAGTAGAAGCGGAAGAACGCGCTCTTCATCCCCTGCGCGACGAGGGCCGTCAGCACCGCCGACAGCGCAACGAGCGTCTCGATCAACCCGTAGTCGCTCGGCGAAAGGTAGCGCGTGTACAGCGGCAGGAGCAGGACCCCGAGCACGCGCGCGACGATCGAGCCGAGCCCGTAGATCGCCGAGTGTCGCAGGAGCTCTTTGAGACGCTCGATCATCGAAGGATCACCAGGCGCAGGCACCTGCCTAGAGTATGGAGGCGTAGATCTCGATGAAGCGATCCGCCACCGTGTCGAGGTCGTGCACCCGTTCCACGTAGGCGCGCCCTTCTTCCCCGAGCCGTTTGCGCAACTCGAAGGACTCCACCAGGGGACGGAGCTTCTCCACGAGATCGTCCTTCGTCGCGGCCACGATCGGCACCTTCAGGCCGAAGGCCTCTTCCGTCTGTGCCACGGCCACGGGATCGAGATGCGTGACGACCGGCTTCCCGTAGGCCATGGACTCGATCGCGAAGACGCCGTGCCAGAGGTAGTGCAACTGGTCGACGATGATGTCCGCGCGCTTGAACCGCTCCACCGCCTCGTCGTGCGGGACCCCGTGCACGACGTCGAGGTCGACCGGCAGCTGTGCGCACGCCTCGACCACGTACCGGGTCCCTTTCTTCTCCAGGTCGGAGGGCGCGTGCACGACGAGCGGCCGTTCGCGCTCCACCGCCGGGACGGCCTGATAGTCCCGCAGATCGAGCCCAGGCGGGATGACAGCGGTTGCGTCAGGCACCCAGCGCGTCGCGGCATACGAGCCGACGATCCAGGCGTCGAACTTCTTCCGGTACCCGAGCTCGTGGAGGCTCTTGCCGCGGATGTCGTCGCCGAGGAAGTGCATCACCGACTTCTTCCGCGCTGCGCGCAGGATCGGCATGTTCAGCGACTTCGGGACGAGGGTCTTTCCGAAGTAGAAATGGAAGATGTCCGCTTGCGGGAGGTAGCGAGCGAGCGCGCGCCACTGAACGGCCTGTTGCCGCAGGAATCCGGACCGCGGCAGGTCGAGGTTGATGTCGTACTCCTCCGGTCGCCAGCTTTGGGGCCAGAAGACCAGCAGCTTCGCGTCGACACCCTTGCGCCGCAGTGCGTTGACGTGGGCCCAGCCGGTGCCGGCGAGGTTCACGGGAAGATGGAGGACGCGGGGCACAAGTCAACGATACGATCCGCCGCCGTGCCTGCCGCGCTGAAACGGCGTCTGTACCGGACTGTGCGCGACCTGCGTCACCCAGGTCCGGCCCTCGAGCGCCGACGGATTCGCGACGAGGTCGCACGCTTCCTCGGCGGTCGGGACGTGCTGCGGCGCTACGAACGCGAGGTGCGCGAAAGCGGGCTGAGGGAGCATCTGCTCGCCAAGGGGCGCGAGCACCACGACGCAGTCGTCGCAACCGGCGCAGGTCACTCGCTCGGTGCGATCGGATATACGGAGGGCGTCTATCTCTACGCGGTCGTGCGTACGGCACGTCCCGAGGCAATGGTCGAGACCGGGGTGGCGAACGGCTTCTCGACGGCCTTCACGCTCCTCGCGTTGCAGGCGAACGGCGTAGGCCACCTGCACTCGATCGACCTGCCGCGCGAGGTCGGCCGCGACTACGAGCCGGGAACGTTCTACGAGGGCGAGGGCCGGGCGGGCATCCCGCCCGGCTCCGAGCCGGGCTGGCTGATCCCGGAAACCTTGAAGGAGCGCTGGACGCTGATCCTCGGACGGAGCCAGGAAGAGCTCCCGCCGCTACTCGAGCGTCTCGGAACCGTCGACACGTTCATGCACGACAGCGAGCACTCGTTCGACTGCATGTGGTTCGAGTTCAATGCCGCCTGGCCCGTCTTGAGGCCGGGCGGGGTGCTCGTGTCGGACGACGTGAACTCGACGGAGGCCTTCGGGCGATTCTCGGTCCAGGAAAGCCGCGACCCCGTCCGGCTCGCCCGCGGAATGGCCCTGCTGCGAAAGTGATTTGACAAGTTAGTGACTGCTAGCTAACATGGCCGCGATGGCAGTCACAGAGCGAAAAAGTGCCGAGGAGCGCCGCGAACAGATCCTCGAAGCGGCGCTGGCCGAGTTCGCCGCACACGGGCTCGAAGGGGGCTCGACGGAGGCGATCGCAAAGGCCGTGGGCATCTCGCAGCCCTACGTCTTCCGCCTGTTCGGCACCAAGAAGGAGCTCTTCATGGCCACGATCGAGCGCTGCATGCTCGGGACGCTCGAGATGTTTCGCACGGCGTCCGCCGGCCTACAGGGCGAGGAGGCCTTGCACGCGATCGGCGACGCGTACGTCGAGCGTCTGGCCGCGGATCCGACCTACCTGCATTCGCAGATGCAGGCCTATGCAGCGTCGGACGACCCGCAGATCCGCGAGGTCGTCCGGAAGGGCTACGGCGAGCTCGTGGAGTACGTAGAGCGGGTCTCGGGGCAGCCGCCGCTCCGCGTCTCCCACTTCTTCGCGAAGGGGATGCTCCTGAACGTCATGGCCTCGATGGACCTGCTCGGCGCCGACGAAGGCTGGGCGCAGCGCCTCATCGAGGGCTGCCGCGAGGACGTGTAGCCGTTCTTTTTTTGACCTCGAAGTAAGTGACCACTCACAAGCATAAGGCGATCCAGAAGGAGGAACCATGAGTGCCAAAACGCGAACGATCTGGACTTTTGCAATCACCTCGGTGGCGGTCTTCATGGCCACCCTCGACAACCTCGTGGTCACGACGGCGCTGCCGGTGATCCGCAAGGACCTGCACGCGACCCTCGCGAGCCTCGAGTGGACGGTCAACGCATACACGCTCACCTTCGCGGTGCTGCTGCTGACCGGAGCTGCGCTCGGCGACCGTTTCGGCCGGCGCCGAATGTTCGTGGTTGGTCTCGCAATCTTTACCGTCTCGTCGGCGGCGGCCGCGCTCGCGCCTTCGGCCGGGGCGCTGATCGCCGCTCGCGCAGCTCAAGGCGTGGGCGGGGCGATCATCACGCCGCTGACGCTCACGATCCTGAGCGCGGGCGTGCCGGCGAATCGCCGCGGTGCCTTCATCGGCGCCTGGAGCGGCATCGCCGGCCTGGCCGTCGCACTCGGCCCGGTCGTCGGCGGAGCGGTCGTGAGCGGCATCTCGTGGCACTGGATCTTCTGGCTCAACGTTCCGATCGGCATCGTCTTGATCCCGCTCGCACTTCGCCGCCTCGAAGAGTCGCACGGGCCGGCGGCCAAGCTCGACCTACCGGGCGTCGCGCTTGCAAGCGTCGGTCTGACCGGGATCGTGTGGGGCCTTGTCCGCGGCAACGGGCAGGGCTGGGCATCGGCCGAGATCGTGACGGCGCTGGTCGCCGGCGCAATCGTGTTCGCGCTGTTCATCCTCTGGGAGCTCCGCACGGACGAGCCGATGCTGCCGATGCGCTTCTTCAAGAACCGCGCGTTCGCACTCGCGAACGTTGCGTCGTTGTTCATGTTCTTCGGGATGTTCGGCTCGATCTTCCTGCTGAGCCAGTTCTTCCAGATCATCCAGGGCTACAGCCCGCTCGCGAGCGGTGTTCGCATCCTTCCCTGGACGATCATGCCCCTCTTCGTCGCGCCGGTCGCCGGAGCGCTGTCCGACCGGATCGGCGGGCACCGGCTCATGGGAGTGGGCTTGATCCTGCAGGCTTCGGGACTCGCGTCCATCGCTGCGATCTCGACGTCGACGACGCCGTACTGGCAGTTGGTCGCGCCCTTCGCAATCTCGGGCATCGGCATGGCGATGTTCTGGGCGCCGGTCGCCAACGTTGTCCTCTCCGCAGTGAAGCCGGAGGAGCAAGGTCAGGCATCCGGTGCGAACAATGCGATCCGCGAGCTCGGCGGCGTCTTCGGCGTGGCTGTGCTCGCCTCGGTCTTCTCGGCGTACGGCGGCTACCGCACCCACGAGACGTTCGTCAGCGGGATGAACGCGGCCGTCTGGATCGGTGCAGGCGTCGTCGCTCTCGGGGCAATCGCAGCGTTTGCAATCGGCAAGAGCCGGGTCCGCGCCCAGGAGCAGCCGGTCCAGGCGGACGCGCTCGCAGAGGCTGCATAGAAGATCCTCAGTTGGACCCGGGCGGCGCAACCGCCGCCCGGGCCAGCTGCTCGACGACGCGGTGGTTGCGCTGGATCATCTTCGCGGCGTAGAGACGATCGTCGGCCTTACGGAACAGGTCGAGCGGGCCCAGGCTGTCCTCCGGCAGCGCCGCCCAGCCGAAGGTCATCTGAATCTCCTCGGCCGCAAGCTCTGCGCGCAGCCGCTCACAGAGGGCGCCCGCTTCCGCCACACGCACCTCGGTGAGGATCGCGAACTCGTCGCCGCCGACGCGGGCGAGGTCGTCGCCGGGCTCGACCGCCTGCGACAGCACGTCCGCGAGCCGGCGGAGCTCACTGTTTCCGGTGCTGTGGCCGTGTGTGTCGTTGACCTGCTTGAGGTTGTCCATGTCGCCGAGAAGCAGCAGGAACGGGCGGGCCGTGCTGCAGCGACGTGCCAGAGCCTCGTCGAACATGCGTGCGTTGAGGAGCCCGGTGAGGAAGTCGCGTTCCGCGAGCTCGCGAAGCTGTTCCACGTGGCGCCGGTGCTCGTTTGCGAACCAGCCGACGAGAGCGCCACAGGAGGAGTACGTGATGAAGCGGATCACGGTGGCATCGGTGAGGATCTCGCGGGTGGGCACGCGGGGCGTCGCGAAGATCGCGAGCGTGTAGAGCGCGGTGGCCACGCCGCCGCCGAGCAGACCGAGCCTTGCTCCGCCTGCCAGCGCGAGCAGCGCCACGGGGATGTAGAAGAAGTGACCGAGACCTAGGCCGGGAACTTCGAAGAAGACGAAGCTCTCGAAGACGAGCGCGTAGCAAGCGATCGCACACGCGATGAGCAGACGCCGATGGGTTGCCGCCGCAGGCATACCATGATCAGCTTCGTCCCGGGTCGCCGGTCGCGCGTCCCTCGAAGGAGTGATCGCGGAGCACTATTCTCTGTTCTATGGCTGGCACCGAAGTGGTCGAGACAGTGCGCGTGCCGGAGGCCGACCTTCCGGCGCCCGATCTCTCGATCGTCGTGACCGTCTTCAACGAGGCCGCCTCGGTCGACGAGCTCTACCGCCGGACGATCGCGGCGCTCGACGCCGGACCGCGTACGTTCGAGCTCATCTTCGTCGACGACGGTTCGACGGACGGCACCTTCGCGGCGCTCGAGCGCCTGCACGGCGGCGACGCTCGCGTTCGCGCGGTGCGGTTCAAACGCAACTTCGGCCAGCATCCTGCGATGCACGCCGGCCTTTCGCGGGCTCGTGGTGACGTCGTGGTGACGATGGACGGCGACCTGCAGAACGAGCCGGAGGACATCCCGCGGCTGGTCGAAGCCGTCGAGGCGGGCAACGACGTCGCGAGCGGCCGTCGCCGCGCGCGCAAGGACTCGGTGGGTCGTTCCGTGCCGTCCCGTGTCATCAACGGGATGCTCCGCCGCTTCACCGGCGTTGCGATCTCGGATTTCGGGTGCGCCTTCAACGCGTACCGTCGCGACGCCGTCGAGCCGATGCTCGGCTCGATCGGCAAGCAGAAGTTCACGAAGGCCCTGGTTCTCTCCGGCGGCGCGAGTGTCATCGAGGTGGACGTCGCGCATGCGCCGCGCCACGGACCGTCGCGTTACTCACCTCTTCGCCTGACGCGGCTCGCACTCCACGTCATGGCCGGCTACTGGCCGCAACCCATCCAGTGGATCGGCGTGCTCCTGGGCTCGGTGTCGACACTCCTCGCCTTCGGGCTTGGTGTCTACGGGATCGTGTTTTGGATCGGCGAGTCGAACTTCCCGGGTCCCCTCTTCGGCGGCGTTGCAATCCTGTCCGTCCTCGGCATCCAGGGCTTCATCTTGGCGCTGATCGGCGAGTACCTCGGCCGCATCCAGCGCGACGTCGAGGGCCGCCCCATCTACACGATCGATCGCGAGTTTTAGCCCCGCGCGAAAGCTGCGCTTTCGCGCGGATTGAGTACGCCGCTTTCGCGGGGAGCGTGCGCGGGCGGAGCCCGCGCACTCTTGTTTGGGTTGTCGCTGGCGAGTGATGTCAACCGCGGGGGTGGCGGCGCGCAGCGTCGCCACCCCCTTAAGTTCGGCCTGCGGTTAGCGCGGCTGCGCCAGCTCTAACCTCCGGCCCTGGGGTCCATGGGCGGGTTGAGAGCCTTAAGGCCTCGTGCGGCGTCCGATTCAAAGGCCGGAGGCTAAGACCAGGCGGAGCCGGGCTTAGCCGCAGGCGCACTGATCTGGGCGCGGCCGCGTCAGCGCCCGCGCCCGGACGGTTGACGACAACCGCCAACCGCAGACGCGGTGGAAGTGCGCGGGCTTTGCCTGCGCACGTTAAGCGCGAAGCGCCGTTCCCAATTCCAAGCGAAACCGCAGCTTTCGCTTGGGGTCAAGGAGCGGCCGCCAGGATCGCCTCCTTCAACTCGTCGTGGAGCGCCCCTTTGGTGAGCAGCGCTACGGCGCCGGCTTCGCGTGCTTGCTCTGCCAGGTTCGGCTCGTCCAGACCGGTGACGAGGATCACCCGCGTCTCCGGACTTCGCTTGCGCAGGCGGCGTGCGGTCTCCAGACCGTCGATCTCGGGCATGCGGACGTCGATCACCGCGACTTCGGCCTCTTGCGACACCGCGAGCTCGATTGCGGTTCGACCGTCCCCCGCGGTTCCGATCACGCTCAGCCGGTCGTCATGGCCGAGCAACAGCGCGAGCGCGTCGACGAACAGGCGATGATCGTCGACGATCACCACCCGTACGGGAGTGGCTACGAAATCTCTGGGCATGCTCCTGGGACCTGGGAGTCTTCCTCACCTCTCCGGAAGGGGCCAGGGTACAAACACGTAGTCTCCCGGCGTGGCCAAACGCGTTCTCGTCACAGGCGGGGCGGGATTCATCTCGTCCAACTTCATCCACCACCTCCTGGCGAAGACGCCGTACGAAGTCGTGTCTCTCGACGCGCTCACGTATGCGGGCAATCTTGACAACCTGGACGGTGCCATGTCGCACGAACGGCTCTCGTTCGTTCAGGGGGACATCCGAGACGCCGAGCTCATGCGCGACATCGTCGCCGAGGTGGACGTGATCGTGAACGCCGCGGCCGAATCGCACGTCGAGAAGTCGATCGAAGAGGGCGCCCGTGAATTCGTCACGACGAACGTCGAGGGGACACAGATTCTCCTCGATGCGATTCGCGAGGCCCCGGTCGAGCGGTTCATCCTGTTCTCCTCGAGCGAGGTCTACGGCACTGCGGAGTCCGCGCCCATGGACGAGGAGCACCCGATCAATCCGCGGAGCCCGTACGCGGCCACGAAGGCCGGCGCCGACCGTCTCGCCTACTCGTACTTCGTCACGTATGGGCTTCCCGTCGTGATCGTGAGGCCGTTCAACAACTACGGCCCGCGCCAGCATCCGGAGAAGGTCGTTCCGAGGTTCATCACCCAGGCGCTGCAGGACCGTCCGTTGACCATCCATGGAGACGGCCACGCGAGTCGCGACTGGCTCTATGTCGACGACGACGCGGAGGCGATCGAGGCCGTGATCGCGGCGCCGCTCGACAACGTGGCGGGCGAAGTGCTGAACGTGGCGACGGGCGTCGACATCTCGGTCACCGACATCGCCGATGCCGTGCTCGACGCACTCGGGAAGCCGTCGTCGCTGAGGACCTTCGTGACCGAGCGACTCGGGCAAGTGGACAGGCACATCGGCTCGACGGACAAGATGGAGCGCCTCACCGGCTGGCGGGCGCGCACGTCGTTCGAGGAAGGTCTCGCGCGCACCATCGCGTGGTACCGCGAAAATGAGGTGTGGTGGCGGGGGATCCTTCAGAGCGAAGCCGAGGCAAGCGTCTCCTCGTCCTAGGCGCCGGGCCGGCCCAGCTGGGCCTGCTCGCCGCGGCGCGTGCACGTGAACTGCACGTGATCGCGCTCGACCGCGACCCCTCCGCTCCCGGCTTCAGGTACGCCGACCGTCGGGCAATCGTCTCGACGGAGGACGAGTCGGGCATCGAGCGGCTGGCGAGCGCGGAGCGCGTCGACGGGCTGATCGCGCCGGGCATCGACTGGCCGGTCGCGATCGCGGCGCGGATCACGCAACGGCTCGGCCTGCCGCATCCGATCTCGCCTGAGACCGCCGCGTTGTCGACGTCCAAGCTGCGCCAGCGAGAGCGCTTCGCCGAGGCCGGCGTGCCGCAGCCGGCGTACGAGATCTGCTCCGGGGCGGAGGAGGCGACAGCGGCGGCGGAACGGATCGGCTTCCCGTGCGTGATCAAGGCGCCCGACCGTCAGGGACAGCGGGGGCTCACGCTCGTTCGAGCCGCAGAGGACGTCGCCGAGGCCGTGCGTGTCGCGCTCGACGCGTCCCGAACGGCCACGTTGCTCGTCGAGGAACACGTCCCGGGGCTCGAAGTGACCGTCAACGCGTTCTCCGCCGGTGGGCATTTCTACCCGCTGACGGTGACCGACCGGCTGACCGCGCCGCTGCCCGCTTTCGGCGTCGCACTGACGCACGCCTGGCCCAGCGAGCTCGAGCCGATGGCGATCGGCACAGTCGTCGAGGCCGCGGCCGCCGCGGCGGCCGCCGTGGGTATCGAGAACGGACCGAGCTACACGCAGGTGCTCGTCGGGCCGGACGGCCCGCGCGTCGGTGAGCTCGCTGCCCGTCTGGGCGGTGGGCACGACGCTGAGCTCTGCCGCGTCGCGCTCGGGGTCGATCTGAACGGGGCGGCCCTTTCGGCTGCGCTCGGCGAGGATGTCCCCGCCACGAGCCTCGCGCCGGTGGCGCGTGTCGGCGGCGCGTGCGTCCGCTTTCTCGTCGCGCCGCCCGGTGCGTTGCGCGAGGTGACGGGCATCGAAGAGGCCTTTGCTCAGGAAGGCATCCGCGGCATTCGGATCTACCGCCGCCCGGGTCACCGTTTCGAGGAGTTTCGCCGTGGAGCGGACCGGGCGGGAGCGATCCTGGCCGTGGGCAAGAGCCGCGAGCAGGCGCTCGAGCGCGCTTCGCGGGCTGAAGAGACAATCCGATTCGAGACCGATGTCGAAGCTCTCGTCTGATACCCGAAGGAAAACGATGCTCGGCTTCCAGCCGCCGGCGATCGGCGACGAGGAGATTGCCGCCGTTGCGGAGACACTGCGTTCCGGCTGGCTGACAACCGGGCCCCGCGCCGCCGAGCTCGAGCGGCGGATGGCGGAGTACCTCGAAGCGGAGCACGTGCTCGCGCTCGCCTCCGGCACGGCGGCCCTCCACCTGGCACTCGTCGCACTCGGCGTCGGGCCGGGGGACGAGGTGATCACGACGACGATCACCTGGCCGGCGACCGTGAACGTGATCCTGCACAGCGGTGCGACGCCGGTCTTCGTCGATGTGCTCGAGGGCGACCTCAACATCGACCCAGGTCTGGCGGCAGGCGCCGTCACCGAAAGGACGAAGGCGATCGTCCCGGTCGACCTCGCGGGACAACCGGCCGATCTCGATTCGCTGCGCGAGCTCGGAGTCCCGCTGGTCGAGGACGCCGCTCACGCGGCTGAGAGCTGGTATCGCGGGCGGAAGGTCGGCTCGATCGCGGACGTGACGTGCTTCTCGCTCTACGCGACGAAGAACATCGCTGCGGGCGAGGGCGGTTTGATCGCGACGAACCGCGACGAGGTCGCTCAGGCGGTGCGCGATCTGCGGCTGATGCGGCGCGGCGACGGTTCGCGCTACGACATCACGGTGCCGGGGTACAAGGCGAATCTCTCCGACGTGCTCGCCGCGATCGCGCTCTGCCAGCTCGACAAGGCCGAGCGGCACGCCGAGATCCGGCGCCGGCAGTTCGCTGCGTATGACGAGGCCGTTGCCGAGTTGCCCGGAATCACGCCGCTCACCCGCGACGACCGTGACGTGCACGCGCTGCACCTGTACGTGGTCCGTATCGATCCGGAGGCTGCGGGCGCGACGCGCGACGACTATCAGCGCGCGCTCGCCGAAGAGAACATCGCCACGTCGATTCACTTTCTCCCCGTGCACAAGCTGACGCTCTATCGGGAGCGATTCCCCGATCAGCCGCCGTTGCCGGTGGCGGAGCGGGCCGGCGACGAGATCCTCTCGCTGCCGTTGTCGCCTGCGCACTCGGACGACGACATCGCCGACGCCGTCGCTGCATTGCGCCGCGTGCACGAGCGCTTCACGGGATGACGCGCAAGCGTCTCGTCAGGATCCTCCTGACGCTGGCAGTCAGCGGCGGCTGTCTCGCTTACATCCTTTGGCAGCTCAACGTGCGGCGGACGGCGCACATCCTCGTCCACTCCGATCTCGGCTGGTTCGCGGGCGCCGTGCTCGTGATGCTCGCGGGCGTCCCGCCGATGGCGTATCGATGGCAGAAGCTCCTCGAGGCACGGGGGATTCGCGAGCGCCTCTCCTGGCTGATGCGCTCCTACCTCGTCTCGTACACGGCCGGCCAGGTCCTCCCGACCGCCGTCGGAGGTGATGCCTCACGCGTCTACGAGAGCGCGCGCCGCCATCCGGGCAGGCTCGGCGACCTGACTGCAATCGTCCTGCTCGAACGCGCGCTCGGCGGGGTTGCGACTCTCGTCCTTGCGGCGATCGGTTTCGCGCTCGCCGTCGGCCGGTACGACGTCGGGCCCTATCTGTGGATCGAGGGCGCGTTCGTCCTCGGCACGATCGTCCTCGGGGTCCTGTTCTTCTCGCACCGCGCGCGCGGGCCGCTTCGCCGGTTCGTCCCGTTCTTGCGTCGTCTGCGCGTCGAGCGGCCGCTGCGTGCGCTCTACGAGGGCGTGCACGTGTTCCGCCGGCACGTCCGCCTGATGGCGTGGATCTCACTGCTCACCCTGGGCGTCCAGGCAGTGCGCGTTCTGGCGATCTGGATGGCCGGCCGGTCGGTCGGGATCGAGCTTTCGCCGCGTCCCTACTACGTCATGGGCCCGCTGCTCTTCCTCGTCATCCTTGTGCCGTTCACGATCAACGGACTGGCGGTGCGCGAGGCGTTCTTCGTCAGCTTCCTGACCCAACTCGGCGTCGACAAGGAGTCCGCGCTCGCCTGCGGCTTTTTGTTTTTCGTCGTGACGATTGCGCTTGCGCTCCCGGGAGCCGTGATCCTCGGCGTCGAGAACCTCCGTGGGGTAGCGAGACCGCGAGCGTCGGAGCTGAGATAGCCTCAGCCGCGGCCATGCGCGTTCTCATCACCGGCGGCGCCGGCTTCATCGGCTCGCATCTCGCCGACCTGCTGCTCGCCGACGGGCATCAGGTCCGCGCTCTCGACAACCTCGACCCGCAGGTCCATCCGGCTGGGGAGCGGCCCGACTACCTCGACGGCGACGTCGAGCTGCAGGTCGGCGACGTCCGGGACCACGACGCCGTCCGGCAGGCGCTCGACGGCGTGGACGGCGTGGTGCACTTCGCCGCCGCAGTCGGCGTGGGCCAGTCGATGTACGAGATCGAGCGCTACACGTCGATCAACGCGATCGGCGCCGCGGTGCTGTTGGAAGAGGTCGTCGAGCGCCGCGACCAGATCGGCAAGCTGCTCGTCGCCTCGTCGATGTCGATCTACGGCGAAGGCCAGTACCGCAACCCACGGACGGGCGCGTCGGGGCTCGCGCCCGGTGTGCGGCCGGAGACCCAGCTTGCCGCGCGCAACTGGGACGTCCTCGCCGACGACGGTACACCGCTCGAGCCCGAGCCGACAGCGGAGACGAAGCTTCTGCGACCGACCTCCATCTACGCGATCGGCAAGCGCGACCATGAGGAGATGGTGCTCGCCGTCGGCGCCGCCTACGGGATTCCCGCGGTTGCGCTCCGGTTCTTCAACGTCTACGGCGAAAGGCAGGCGCTCTCCAATCCCTACACCGGCGTCGCCGCGATCTTCTCGTCGCGCTTGCTGAACGACCGCGCGCCGCTCGTCTTCGAGGATGGGAGCCAGACGCGCGACTTCGTCGACGTGCGCGATATCGCGCGGTGCTGCGCTCTCGCACTCGGGCAGGGCGGCGCCGACGGGCGGACGCTGAACGTCGGCACCGGCAGGCCGACGTCGATCGCCGAGGTCGCACAGGTGATCGCGCGCGGGCTCGGCAAGGAGATCGAGCCGGAGGTCGTAAACGAGTTTCGTGCAGGCGACATCCGCCATTGCTATGCCGACACGCAACTCGCCAACGAGCTACTCGGCTTCCGGGCAGAGATTTCGTTCGAGGCCGGGATGCAGGAGCTGCTCGCGTGGCTCGAGGGGCAAGAGGCGGCAGACACGGTTGACGCGGCGCGCGAGGCGCTCGTGGCGCGCGGCCTCGCCCGTTAGTGCCCGATCTCAGCGTCTCGATCGTCAACACCAACAGCCGCGAGCTTCTGCTCGCCTGTCTCGCATCGCTCGCCGGAATGGATGCGGAGATCGTCGTGCTCGACAACGCCTCAGAGGACGATTCCGCCGCTGCCGTGCGCGAGCGCTTTCCCGACGTGCGCGTGATCGCGCAAGCCAAGCGTGCGGGATTCGGTGCGAATCACAACACCGTCATCCGCGCGACGACGGGACGCTACGTCTACGTGCTGAACGAGGACACGACGGCAGGTGACTGGGGCTCCGAGACGCTGACGTCGTATCTCGACGCTCACTCACGGGTGGCGGCGCTCGGCCCGCGACTCGTCTACCCCGACGGCCGCCTGCAGGATTCGGCGTGGAGATTTCCGACACCGCTCGTGAGCACTCTTTCGCTGCCAACGCTCGGCAGGCTCGGTGTGACGCAGTCACGTGGAGACGCGCCGCGGCCCGTCGACTGGGTGATGGGTGCTGCAGTCGTGCTGCGGAGAGAGGCGCTCGAGGAGGTCGGGTTGTTCGACGAGGACTTCTTCCTCTATTCGGAGGAGGTCGACCTGCAGGCCCGGTTGCACCGCGCCGGCTGGGAGGTGCACTACTTCCCGGCCGTGACGGTCGTGCACCACGAGTCGCAGTTCAGCGCCGAGATCCCGGAGCGGCGGATCAACGAGATGTGGCGCAGCCGCCACCGTTACTGGCGGAAGCATCACAGCCCCACGGGCGCGCGCATCGCGGCACTTGCGACCGGTGCCCAGTACGCCGCGCGCGCGGCGCTGTCTTCGATCGCAAGACCAGCCGACTCGGGACGCCGAGCGCGCATGCGCCTGCACGCACACGATGCCTGGCGCGTCACCGGACCCGGCTTGCGCGAATTGGCGGATGAATGGAACGGCCGTGTGGGCACTGCGTCGCAGCGCTAGCGGCGCGCCGATCCTGCTGCTGTCGCTGCCCCTGCTCGGGGTCGCTCGCCTGCTGCCGGAGAACGGCTTTGGTCTCTGGCTCCGTCTGGTCGCGGCCTCGCTCGTGCTGCTGCTGCCGGGCGCGCTCGTAGCGCGGGCTTTGCACCTGCGCGGCGCGTCGGCGACCGTCACGTGGGGGCTCGGGGCGCTCGGGCCGGCGCTGCTCCTCGTGTTCGTCGTGCACAGCTCGATCCTGCTCGCCCTCGCCGTGCTCGGCGTCGTCGGCGTCGTTGCGCTTCCGTTCGCGCTCCGTGTCGTCTCGGGGCCGCCTGCATGGGACACGCTCGTCGTGGCGTTCTTGGGGCTCGCGTTCGGAGTCGCGCTCTGGCATGTGGCGGGTGTCCTCAGCGGCGACGCGTTTTTCCATCTCGGCCGGGTGCAGAAGCTCTACTCGTTCGGCGACCTGCACTGCAGAAGCTCTACTCGTTCGGCGACCTGCACGTCCGCTCGGTGGACGAGTTCGCCGACGGCGGGCTCCACCCGGGATATGCCTTCCCGCTCTGGCATGCGTTCCTCGCCCTCGTGGCCAAGGTTGGCGGCGTGGGGCCCGCGGACGTGATGCTGCACGAGCCGAGTGCGATCGTTCCGGTCGCGTTCGCCGTCGTCTACGAGGCGGGCCTCGCACTGTTTCGCTCGGTCTGGCTGGGCGCAGCCGTGCTGACGGCCGCAGTCTCCGTCGTTGCGCTTGCGCCAGGGCACGGAGGGTCCTTCGCCCTGCTCAGCCAGCCCGGGACTCTCGATCGCCACGTCCTGGTGGCCGCGGCTCTCACGCTCTTCTTCCTCTTCCTTCGCCATCCAGGGTGGGCGCTCGGTCTCTCGCTCGCGGCGATCGGCGTGGAGGTGCTGCTCGTGCACACGAGCACCGCCGTTTTTCTCGGCGTGCCGCTACTCGGTTTCGCCGTTGCGCGCGTGCTTCTGACTCGCAGCGATGCCCGGAGCTCCGCCACTGCCCTCGCGGCGCTCTTTCTGCCGGCTGGTGCTGCCCTCGCATGGCTCTTACCGCTGGTCCGCGAAACGAAATCGTACTCGCCGCAGAGAAGCGAGCTCGAGCGCGCGTTTGCGAAATACCGGGGCGAGCTGGACGTCGACGCCCTGCATCACTACGCGCTTCGTCCCGAGGTCGTCTCGCGTGCCGGTGCAGTCGCGGTGGCCGGGCTCGTCCTCGTCCCGCTCGCCGCCTTCGCCGCGCGGCAACGCTGGGCGGCCTTCGTGCTCGGCGGAACGCTCGCGGTGCTCGGAATCGAGCTCTTGCCCTGGGTCTTCCCGCACTTCGCGGACGCAGTCTCGATCTCACAGGCGCGGCGCCTGGCGGGCTTCGTGCCGATTCCGTTTGCGCTCGCCGGTGGAGCGGCCGTCCTCACCGGAATGGTGGGCATGCTCGTGCTTCCCGGGGCGCTTGGCGCGGGCATTGCCCTGCAGCTCGCGTTTCCCGGCGACTTCGGGCCCGGGCTGCGCACGGGCGGTCCTGCGCTCGCGACCTGGATCGCGGCGATCGGGGCCGTGGCCGCGATCCTCGTCGGGCTGCTGCGCGAGCGCAGGATCGAGGCACGGACCTGGATCGTCACTGCCGCGGTTGCGCTCTTCTGCATCCCGGTTGCGGTGCACGGGTTCGGCGACTGGTCGCCGGCGGCTTCGGTCGATCAGCACGCGCTGACGCCCGGTCTCCTGCACGCTCTGCGCGCGAAGGTGCCGGAGCGCGCCATCGTCTTCTCCGATCTCGAGACCAGCTACCGGATCGGCGCGTACGCGCCCGTCTATGTCGCAGCCGCGCCGCCTGCGCACGTCGCCGACACGCGTTCGAACCACCCGTACAGACGCCGCCTTGCCGTCAACCGCTTCTTCGCCACGGGCGACCTCTCGATCCTCGATCCTTTCCATGCCGACTGGCTCGTCGTCGACAAGCAACGCTTCCAGATCCGGCCGTCCTGGCAGCTCGTCTACGAGGACGAGCGCTACGCGCTTTACCATCGAGCCGGATGAAGGTGTTACTCGTGACGATGTACTTTCCGCCATCCGGAGGTGGCGGCGTGCAGCGGCCGCTCAAGTTCGCGACGCATCTGCCCGCCCACGGAATCGAGACCCACGTCCTCGCGCCTGACGATGCGAAGTGGGTTCATTCCGACCCCGAGCTCGTGGCGCCGACGCAGGCGTGGATCCACCGGGCCCGCTACCTCGGCCCACGCTCGCGCAAGCTCGCGGAAGAGCTGCACGGGCGCCACGGCCTCGACCGGCTGTCGCGTCAGGCGCGTTCGCTGTCGCGACGCATGTTGGTGCCGGACGAGAACGTGGGCTGGAACCTGACGGCGATTCCTGCAGCGGTTCGCATTGCCCGAGCCGAAGGCATCGACGTCGTGCTGACGACCTCGCCGCCGAACTCGGTGCATCTCATCGGGGCTGCGGTGAAGCGCATCACCGGTGCTCGTTGGGTGGCAGACCTCCGCGATTCGGTCGGCGCGCATCCGCACCGTCGCGTCGAGCGGGCGTCCGTGCGTGCGAAGGAGAAGGTGAGCGAGTCCGTCGCGCGTCTGGTGGCACGCCAGGCCGACGTCATCGTCGCCGCTTCCGAGGCCATTGCCGAGGAAGCACGCGCGCTCGAACCGGCCGGGGTCGTGACGACGATCCTCAACGGCGCCGACTTCGACGACTTCGCCGGGCTGGAATACAGCCGCGGAGACCGCTTCAGGATCACGCACACCGGCAGCTTCTTCGGGAAGCGGGATCCGAGGCCGTTCCTGACCGCCCTTGCGGAGTCGGGGCTCGAGGACGTCGTCGCGCGTTTCGTCGGCGACTTCCGCGTGGCCGATCGAGAGTGGGCCGAGTCGCTCGGGCTCGGCGACAGGCTGGAGCTGCACCCGTACGTGCCGCGCCGCCGGTCGCTCGCCTTGCAACGAGACTCCGATGCGCTTCTCCTGCTCATCCCTGAGGCGGGCGGACGCGGTCGGGGAGTGCTGTCGGGGAAGGTGTTCGAATACCTCGCCGCCGAGCGCCCGATCCTGGCTGCGGTGCCGCCCGACGGCGCGGCGGCCGAGTTGATCCGCGAAACCGGAGCCGGCGTGGTGGCGGCGGCGGACGACGTCCCGGCGCTGACGGCGGCGCTCGCCGGGCTCCACGCAAGGTGGCGGGCCGGAACGTTGAACGGGACGCCGCTGTCCGCGGACGACCGCGAGCGCCTCGGGCGCGCGGCGCGGGTCGAGGAGCTTGCCGAGGTGCTGCGGGGGCTGGCATGAAGATCACCGGCACGCTCTTCCTCGCGACGCTCCTTTGCGTCACCTGGGAGAAGGTGCACTGGAACGTCGCGGGCGCGGTCGGGCTCACAGACGTGCTCACCGTCATGTTCCTCGTCGCGTTCGCGCTCGAGTGGGGCCGTCCCCGCTTTCCTCGCACGACGGTCACGGTGCTCGCCATCTTCGGGGCGCTGCTCGTGATCTACCTGATCGGCTTCTTCAACATCGAGACGAAGCAGTCGCTCGACCAGTGGGGCAAGGGCATGGTGAAGTTCGTTCTGCACTTCCTCTTCCTGGGTGCGGGCGTCGCCTACCTCGCGCGCAGGTCGACCCTCTTCTACTGGAAGGCCGTCGCGGCGCTCACCTTCGGCCTCGTCGTCAACG
>WNGO01000275.1_pt1 | contig 31749 bp, 16 predicted proteins | sample 5400511 | NCBI WGS metagenome assembly WNGO01 (sample SAMN13153380, study PRJNA577476) | soil metagenome | isolation source: 20 cm soil or saprolite under Garry oak tree replicate 2 | place: USA:California | collected 2016-06-15 | reverse complement strand
TAGCAGCGATCAAGCAGGCGGCGCCCGCGGTGCGCGTGATCGTGATGGATGTGTTGCCCGTACCGGAGGAGTTGCACGACTTTGTCAACGCCGGTGCGTCAGGGTTCATCGCGAAGGACGCAACGCTGGACGCCTTCGTGAGCACGGTTCGCTGGGTTGCGAGCGGGACGGACGTTCTTCCACCGGCGTTCACCAGCACGCTCTTCTCTCACATTGCGAAGCTCGCGCTCCGCCGCAAACCGACAGAGGTAGCCGAGGCCATTCGCATGACCGCGCGAGAGCGGGCCGTGTTCGATCTGATCGCGGATGGGCTGAGCAACAAGGAGATCGGGCAGCGCCTCGGCCTCGCCACTAATACGGTGAAGGGGCACGTCCACAACATCCTGGAGAAGCTGGCCCTCCATACCCGCCTGCAGATCGCGGCGTACGCGCGGAGCGGCGGAGGCTCCACCTAAGAGATCCCATCCTTCCGACCCAAAGGAATCGCTTCTCCTCGAGTCCGTAAGATCCGTAGCAAGGAGTTGCCTCGGCACTGCATTCTCTCCCCGTACGACGCCGGGCTTTTGCACCTGACGTTCCGCCTGTGTCTGGGGGGGAAGCGTTCCGCACCCGCGCGCTAAGGGGGAGGAAACGATACGCCTGCATTAGAGCAAAGCGTCACCATGCCGGTGACCGTTTGGTCACGCTTGGCAAGCATCTTGGGGCGTCTTCCGAAATGGCTCGCAGTTTCTGCCCTTATCGCCGTTACTCTTTTCCTGCTTTTCGTCGCATTCAAAGTCTATCAGTTCCTCAGGGTATTCGACGACTCGCTCGGCGTTCTTTCAGAGCAATATGGGATGAATCAATGGCTGGCCAGAGCGCTCGCCGCCGGCTTCTTTGTGCCCGTCGCCTGGGGCGCGAAGCATGCCTTGTTCGGAGTCTGGAAGAGCGGCATCGGCAAGAAGCTTATGACGGGTGGCTACACGGCGCTGTACTGCGTCGGCATGTACCTCGTGAGTCGCAACGCTGCGTTCTCCCACTCGACTGGAGCGGCCTTGCAATGGTGCGCCACGACGCCGGAGGGCGAGCGTTGCTTTGACTCACCCGGCTACGATCCGAAGTATGGACTGAAGCTCGAAGCGGTGACACCTGAAGCCAGAATGGTTCGCGAACGTCGTCGACTGGGCGCCGTGCCGCACGCCGCCTCCATATCCGACATCGCGAAACTCCAGCTCTTCGACCCGCTGACCGGCGCGCCGCGCTATTGGTATTACGAATCTGCGGACGGAGCCTTCGAATTATTCGACAGTCCAGGCTTCCATCCCCAGACCCAGACTGCGCTGCAGCCGGTGACCGTGGCGGTCGTCCGCCGGATACAAGAGTGGCAGCAGCGCAGCCACGCCGCGGCGGATAAGACATCCCGGGACGCATTTGCCGATCGCTACGTCGATCGCTCTGCGCGAGCAGGCACGAGTGCCCAACAGTGGGCGGTCGTAATCACTGACTCGCTCGAACAGACGGTGTCGCCGTTGGCGGACGCTGCCGCGGAGGCTATCGCGAGTCGCGGGATGCGTGCAGTGCATCCGTTCCGGCCGGCGTTCGCTCAGGACAAGCTCAACGAACAGCTGTTTGGCGGCGGCCCCGCCCTGGTTCACAAGCTGTCACTCGGCGACGTCTGCGCAGGGGTGGTGGTTGCGAAGGTCAGCATGACCTCGTCCAGCAGCGCCGACGTCGCGGGGCTCGTCAACACTCGCCTCGTCGCGCATGTGCGTCTCGTCGCAGCGGGCAACGGCTCCATTCTCGGCGATTTCGAAGTCCAAGCCCAGGGAGCGGGATTCTCGCGCGAGGCTGCTGGGACCCAGGCGCTGGCACACGGCGCGGAGGCGCTCAAAAGCCGCGTGATCGATGCACTGGGGCGGGCACAGTGAGCGCTCGCCTGACCGCTCTGCTCGTGTGCGGCACTGTGCTCCTGCCGATCCCGCTCAGTGCCCAGGTGCGTTTGGCCGCCGGTCTTGATACGCTCGCTTCCAAGATATCGGTGACCATCGCGGGTCAGGGAAAGCGAAAGATTGCTGTGCTTCCCTTTCGAGACCTCAACGGGCATCCCTCGGTATTCGGCACATACATCTCCGAGGAACTCGTGACTCGTCTCGTCAACGCCGGCAATCTCGACGTGGTGGAACGCGGGCTGCTGGACCAGGTCCTCGGCCAGTTGAAACTCGACCAGTCGGGAGTAATCGATCCGGGTACCGCCCGTCAGGTAGGCAAGGTCGCGGGGGTGGAGGCTATCGTGACGGGCACGATGACCGATTTGGACTCTTCGGTAGCGATCAATTGCCGGCTCATCGCCGTCGAAACAGGCCAGTTACTGGCCGCCGCGAACACGCGGATTCTCAAGGACGACGATGTGCGTGGGATTCTGGCGGTGCATGGGTCCGATGCTTCAGCGGAGCCCAGCGGGGTCAAGAGCGAGCGGGTGGGGCGAACGATCTATTTCGGTGGAGACTGGCTGACGGTCCGCTTCGAGTCGATCGAGATGGTGGAGAACAGTTTTCTGCGCTTGACGTTCAGTGTTCAAAATTCATTCGATAGCGACGTGGATCTGCGCTTGAACAACCCCGCGCAGAACACGTACGTCGTCGACAACAGCGGCAACTCTTACAACTTCATGTCTGGTGAGGGGCTGCAGCAGAATTTCACGCGCCACATCAGGGCGGGGGAGAACGCGCAGTTCTCCCTGCTGTTCAAGATCCCTGCCGCGACGGTCCGATCCGTCACGTTGCGAACGACGTGGGACGCGTATGGTCAACGTACATCCGGCAGCAAGCGATTCGTCCAAGAGAACGTTCACATACCGGGACGGTGAGGCCCTTGGGTCGTGGCACTCGTGCCCGCGTGTGCCTCGTTACGCTTGGCCTGCTGGTCTGGGGCAGCGCCCCAGTTGAGGCGTTGCAACAGCGAGCCAAGCGCGGTCTGATCCTATTCTCGGAAGTGCCCCTCCGGTGGGTGCGCATTTCCGACGAGGACAGTGTGCCGTTGTATCCCTGGATGTGGAAAGCGCTGCAAAAGGCGACGGCAGATGTCAAAAGTAGTTTTGCTTTAGTAGATGGCACGGCCTTGTTGGCACGTTTAGGCGGTCACAACATCGAGCCTGTGGCGGCGTACTTCGATAACAAGCATCATGACGTCGCCCACCTCGCGTTCTATGACGATCAAATGACGGGGCTGTCCGCGGTCGGGCAGGAGCTCGGCGCTGCATTTCTCATTCGGGCCCGCCTCGTCGCCAACGAGGCGCACGTCAGGCACTTTCGGGAGAAGAAGGGGCCGTTAGGTATGGTCCTCCAAGGGAATTTCACCGAGGTCGCCCGCACCATGAGCGTGGAGCTCACGGTGTACGATGTGGCGGCGAATCGCGTCGCGTTCACGCGAGCGTTCAGCTCCACCGACACGTCCGGGGCCGGCAAGGCCGACGACAGAGTCTCGGAGCGCATCGCGGCGGGAATTCTGCTGGCGCTGGCTGCGCCGCAAACGGCGCAGTCCGGCGGCGGTGAAGCCGACTCTGTGGTCGCCACGGTGGAACGTACCGCCACGGTTGAAACAGTCGTCACGAGCAACGGGGGAACCGTCAAGACCCCAGTGCCCTCCTACCGGGTCACGCTGCAGCGCATCGTGCAGGTGGGCAATCTGATCCGATTCGACATGGCGCTATGGAACACGACCGAGGAGGACGTGCGAGCCGTGTTGCGGCGCGATCCGCGAGATGAGCTCGAGGCGTACATCGTCGACTCCTTGAGCATCCGCACGCAGGCGGTCAGTACCAGCTTGGCGAACACGATGCTGCAGGCGCGGCCTGGAGAAAAGGTCGCGTTCTATATCGTGTTCCCGGTGCCGGGGACGAATCTCAAGCGCGTGAGCGTCGCCAGTCTGTGGTTTCTGCGCTCGCCCAGCTTCAACCAAGCGGTGAGCGTGACTGTGGCGGGTGTTGCGCTGCCGTAGTGTGACTGCCGGATCAGTGTCGGCGGCGAGATAGAGCGGCGGCGTGATCTGTCCTGGGCGGCGAGGCGCGGTGGCGTGGTTAGCTGCCGCGCCTTGTTGCGTTTCAAACGGTGTAGCGCCGAATCGTCTGTCCCGGCACCGCGACAGACGTGAGCTCCAGGTTCAGCGCGGCGCTCAATTCCTCGGCAAAGCCCCGAGCTGTATCGATGTCGTGGATCATCACTTCGATGTTGGGGGTTCCAGGGCGGCCCACGAGCTGTACGATCCCGCTGTTTTTCGGGATCCCCACTGGCCGATCGACGACGATGTGCTCGGCCAAGCCGACGGCTGAGAATCGATCGATGGTAAACTCGCCGCTCGGCACATTGAGGGAGAACCCCCACACGCGCACCGGATACACGGTGACGCTGCTCGCGGTGAGGCGTCCGGCCGCGCCCATCGACACGCGCCGAGCACGTCGCAGCACGGCGTAGAATGCCAGCCCGAACAAGAGCAGGACGGCGCCGCTCAGGAAATTTCCCTTCACAAAGAGACCGACCACCGCGATCACGTACACTGCCGCGATGGTCAACGCGATTTTGACGATCCGGGTCCAGGGCTCGGCGCTATTGAAGTCGAGAGGCAGGTTCATCGCGCTAGTATTCTAATCCCCACAGCAGGTCCTTCGCTTCGCGCGCGTTCCGCGCGCTTCGCTCAGAGCCTGCCCTGAGCGCAGCGAAGGGATGACAGGCTCGCGCTTCTTTGAAATGAAGAAATAGGAGGGAGGAGCGGTTACGGGCCGACGGGCGCTTTGACCTCATAGATGGGATGAAGCTCCCATAACGCGCGGACCGACGAATTGCAGCGGCCGTGCTGGCTCGCGCGCTTGACTCCTTGCTTCGTCTTCTGGTGATAGCCATCGAAGAACGCGGCGCCGGTGAAGGTCACCAGGACCGGTGCGTTCAGGTCGCCGTTGGCGCCGAGGTATGTGGTATCGACGAGGGCGGCGAGCTGGTCGCGCGCCTGGCTGTAGCGGCTGCCGTTTGCGGGCACGGGGATTTCGACGATGACGCAGGATGCCGGAACAGGCGTGGACTCTTCTTCGGTGATCTCGATGTGCCAGTCGCGGTCTGATTCACGCAGCTTGATGCGCCGCACGTAGGCGGTGACGGCATAGACGTTCTTTTCGCGGCCGATGCGTTTGGCGCATTTGTCTTTGGCGGTGATGGTGCGAGGCGTCCAGGCCAGCATGTCGGAGACATCAACGTCGGTTGGGGTCTGGTGGGCGAACGAAGTGTCGACCTTCTCGCTCCAGCGGTAGTGAGGTTCGGCGCAGGTCTGTCCGGTGGCGGGTGCGATCGGCACAATAGCGAGGGCGGCGACGAGCGCTGGGATGTGACGCGTCATAGGTGCGGTCATGGATGTGGTGATAAGAACGTGCTGATCTTCGGTGGCGCCCGATAGGGTGTTTTTGCTGCATCGCGGGGTGTTAATGCGCGCGACCATGTGGGTGTTAGCCGATCTCGAGGCCGTCGCCGCCGAGATCGCCGAGCAGGTGCGTGTGCTCGACGGGCTGGTGCGGCATTGGTTCGGGGAGAGCAACGGCGCCCATGCGGGCCGTTGTTTTATTGGCCCTTACGTGCGCCAAACGACCGCATTGGCAGCTATCCGCAGCTATGGACCGGCGGACACTACGGCAAACATATTCAGCCATTATAGTCCGTTGCATTCGAACTTGGAGATGTAGACTCGCCTCCCTGATTACGATTCGGCGGGTTCGCCGAATTTGGCACTCGCTCCGCGGGAGCGTCCTTCGAAACAGGAGTCCTGCAATGCCTCTTTCCCAACATATAGCGAGTCTTGTAAACGGGCTGCGCTTCAATCTCGATGCGTTTTCAGAGCACGATTGGGGACCCGAGGTGCGGAATAGATTGATCGATGAGAGTGTTGGTGTGCTTGATGAACTCCTATTTGATCCGTCTTTCAAGACGACTCTGGAGTCGGCTTACCGGATAAGGACAAAGAGCGATGTAGAGCTGAGGCGCCTTAGAGCAGACGGGCGGCTATTGAACCAGTTCGTAAACAGTGAACTTGTGCTCCTGAAGTCAGCAGGCGTTAATGACGAAGATGCGGAAACGCTCGCTAACGGAACGAAGCGCCTTATAACGGCAGGGCTTCGCGGCTCAGTCAAGCCTCAAGAGGTATTCAACGCAATCGTGCGACTAAGGTTTGCTTTGATTGAAACTCGAGCCCGGAAACTCGTAGCGCGTTGGCCGAAAGCTGCCCGCTCGCTAGCTGTCGCCTTAGGAGGCAGTGCCCTCGTCGGCCTAAACGCCAGCGGCCTGGCGCTCACCCTTGGCATTGTTGGCCCCCTTGCAACCGTATCTGCTACGGGCGGAGTCTTCATTCTGAAGGAGGGCGCCAAGGGTGTTATTGATTACTTGAAGGGCAATTAGGGACATCACGCATTCATGAACAGGGCAGGGGTTTCAGGCGCACGAGCCCGAGCCATCGCCTTCGCCGCGTTGCTAGTTGATCGTTATCGCTCATACCACGATCACAAGGAGACGATGGCATACGGTGGAACCACTCTATTTATCGCTGGAGTTGTTGCAACGATCACCGCAGACAAGTGGCCTCCCCAATGGCTTGCGTCCAGTAAGTGCCTTCTCACCGCTTTCATAACAGGTGTCTGGCTTATTGTATTGGTCTTCGTGAAGTGGCAGTTGAGAAGGCGCAGGTGGGCCGCCATGCGCCTGGCTGGCGTTGAGCGCCTTCTCGCAAGATGGGTATCGGCAGTTCCCCTCTCCGATGACGACCTCCAAACGTTCACTCCCTCGAAGGTCCAGGCTAAAACACGTCTGTCGCGAGCCCTTTCCTGGTTAAAGCACGCAGCGATGGTGCTCCTAGACCACATCTGGCCGCTAAACGCCGTGCGGCAAGCGGTCGACCTGGGCGAGGCAGTCTACCCAAAGGCTTTTGTCGACATGTGGGAGTTACAGTGGAAAGAGAAAGGAACGGAGGCACTGTTTCATGAGGGACTGCTGGTCCTAACGGGCTGGGCTGCGTACGCGGTGCTGCTCATTGGCTCGCTCGCGGGAACGCCTTAGCCACGGTGAACGTGGGAGCGTCTCTCCCTAGGCTCGCGTCCTGGCCCGCCAGCGTGTTCTTGAAACACTGTTCGCTATTCGTTCGGACCCTCTACAGCATTTTCGCCCTACAGTGCCGCAAAAACGCCCTAACGACGAGGTCTAGCGGAAATCACGTTTGCTCTGCAAATGAGAGTTAGGGCGTTCGCACAACCCGACTAAAAAAATGCGCCTGACAAGAGACCTGCGCGAGTCAGGGGCTGCATCGGTTGAACGCGTCTCTGTCAGCGCTGGATTGATCGAACCGATCGCGGTGGAACCGTTGCAGTGATGATGAGTTGAGGGCCTTCTCTTGTGAGGCACCTTGACGTCAGCAGCAAACGCCGGACTAAGTGGTCGCCCCTCAGCGGATGTCGCCCTGCCGAATGCTCCCGAAGCGAACGGAGGCAGTTCGGGCAGGAGTGCTGCACCCACGATTTCGTTGCCCAAGGGTGGGGGCGCAATCAGGGGGATCGGCGAAAAGTTCACGGCAAACCCGGTCACTGGAACCGGATCTCTAAGCGTTCCCATCGCCGTATCGCCCGGCCGATCGGGTTTCAGCCCACAACTCACTCTGTCCTACGACTCCGGCGCTGGCAACGGGCCCTTCGGACTTGGCTGGGCGCTCTCTCTTCCTTCTATAACGCGTAAGACTGACAAGGGCCTACCGCAGTACGACGATGTTGCAGAATCTGATGTTTTCATCCTATCCGCTGGTGAGGACCTCGTTCCGGTACTCAACGATGACCTCACGCGGTTTGTGGATAACACCTCCCACCCCGGCGTCACCATTCACCGCTACCGCCCTCGAATCGAGGGTTTGTTTGCGCGTATAGAACGTTGGACAGCCGACAACGGCCAGAACGTCTTCTGGCGTTCCATCTCCAAGGACAACGTCACCACCTGGTACGGTAAGACGAGTGAATCACGCATTTTCGACCAAGCCGATCATACACGCATCTTCAGCTGGTTGATCTGCTCCTCGTATGACGACAAGGGAAATGCGATCCTGTACCGGTACCAAGAGGAAGACTCGAGAGGAGTCGATCTTAAACTCATCCATGAGGCCAACCGGACCGCCGAGAGTCGTAAAGCCAACCGCTACATAAAACGCATCAAGTACGGCAACCGTACACCAAACAGAGACATCAACTCCTGGAAGGCGATCGATCCGGCGTCTATTGCTGATGTCGATTGGCTGTTTGAAGTCGTCTTCGACTACGACGAGGGACACTATGCCGAACTCCCGCTAGACACTGGCGTGCTAGAGGCCAGTCAGCACCGCTACGCCAGGGCAACGGCGGCAGCAACAGCTGACTGGACGGTTCGCCCAGACGCGCATTCAACATATCGCTCAGGATTCGGTGAAACGCGCTGTTATCGTCGCTGCCTGCGCGCCCTCGTCCTGCACAATTTCGCTGAACTTGACATACAACCGTGCCTGGTCCGCTCCACGGACTTCGACTACGACGACTTCGACTACTCCCAGCCGTACACCCCGGCGCAAGAGGCAGCTCACGAGGGTAGTACCCGCACCGCGTCGATCATTCGTCGTATCACGCAATCCGGATACGTGTTCTCGCCGACTCAAGCCGAACCGACGCGCTACCTCAAGCGATCCCTGCCGCCACTTGAGTTCGAATACACACGCCCGACCATCGACGAGACCGTGCGCGATGTCGAGGGCACTGAGAACCTCCCAGAAGGAGTCGAGGGGAGTGTCTATCAGTGGGTTGATCTCGATGGAGAGGGCCTGTCGGGCGCGTTAACCGAGCAAGGAGGAGGGTGGTTCTACAAGAGAAATGTGAGCGCATTACCGGTGGTGCTTCCGGACGGCACTAGCGTCGTAGCGGCACGATTTGAGCCTTTGGAGCCGCTCGCCAACCTTCCGACGAGCGGCCAACGCTTAGGCGGCAGTCAACAGTTCCTCGACCTTGCGGGTGATGGTCAGGTAGACATGGTCGAATTTGATGGCCCGACCCCCGGGTTCTTCGAGCGCACCGATGACGGGGGCTGGGAAACGCTGCTGCCCTTCAAGTCACTGCCAAATATCGCCTGGACCGATCCCAACCTGCGGTTCGTCGATGTCACCGGCGACGGGCACGCTGACATCGTCATCACCGAAGATGCGGCTTTCAGGTGGTACCGGTCCCTCGGGGAAGATGGTTTCAGCCCGGCGGAGCGCGTACAACAGAACCTCGATGAAGACGAGGGACCTCGCCTCGTTTTTTCGGACGGCACCCAGTCCATCTTCCTCGCGGACATGTCGGGAGACGGGCTGGCAGACCTCGTCCGCGTCCGCCGGGGCGATATCGCGTACTGGGCCAACTGCGGGTATTGCACCTGGGGGGCCAAGGTCGCGATGGACAACGCTCCCTGGTTCGATTCCCCTACCGCATTCGACCCGAAGCGACTTCGGCTGACCGACATCGATGGGTCCGGAACAACAGACATCATTTATCTCGGCGCGGAGCGCATAGACATCTACCGAAACCAGTCCGGCAATCGGTGGACCGCGCGCGAGTCACTCACGACGTTCCCCGAGATCACCGACCAAACATCTGTCAGCGCAGTCGACTTGCTTGGGAACGGCACGAGCTGCCTGGTCTGGTCATCACCACTTGCCACGGACGCCGCCCGCCCGATGAAATACATCGATCTCATGGGGGGACAGAAGCCGCATTTGCTCGTGGGGTCGACGAACAACTTGGGAGCCGAGTCGCGGGTCCAGTACGCACCCTCCACGAGGTTCTACCTGAAAGATCGAGCCGAAGGCAGGCCCTGGATCACCAAGCTACCATTCCCCGTGCAGGTCGTGGAACGCGTCGAGACCTATGACTGGATAGGCAAGAGCCGCTTTGTAACTCGCTATGCGTATCACCACGGCAACTTCGATGAAGACCGAGAATTCCGTGGCTTCGCGATGGTCGAGACGTGGGACACAGAGCGATTCGATGTCCTGGTCAAGAGCGACGCGTTCCCCGTCGGCGACAACGTGGACGAGACGTCGCACGTACCGCCCGTTGTTACCCGCACCTGGTTCCACACGGGTGCCGACCTGCGCGGCGAGCAAATCAGCCGGGCCATGGCGCTCGAGTACTTCGGCGCCCCCAAGGAAGGCGACCCGACCTTCGACCAGGAATGGGCTGCCTTTGAGCCCACGCTCCTCAAAGACACAGTTTTCCCTGACAACCTGACGACCGACGAACGGCACGAAGCCTGTCGCGCGCTAAAGGGATCGATGCTGCGGCAGGAGATGTATGCGCTGGACGGCAGCGCCAAGGAGAACAACCCGTACCTGGTGATCGAACAGAACGCTGCCATCCTCCTGTTACAAGCGCGGGGCACGAATCAGCATGCGGTGTTCTTCGTTCATCCACGCGAAACGCTGACCTATCACTACGAGCGCAACCCGACCGACCCGCGGATCGAGCATGCACTGACATTGGATGTCGACGAGAAGTACGGCGTTGTCCGGAAATCATTATCGGTCGGGTACGGGCGCGCGCTGGGCAAATCCGGGCTTGGCAGCGATGACAGGAAAAAGCAGGAGCAGACCCTAATCACTTATACCGAGAATGACTATACCAAGCCAGTCGATGACGTCCCGACCTACCCCGATGACTACCGAACGCCGCTGCCGAGCGAAACGCGGACGTATGAAGTGACCGGATTGCAGCCGACGGCCGGCACAGGCCGGTTCCAGTTCGATGACCTCGTAGCTGGCGGCTTCGGAACGCTGGTCGGACTGGTCGAAGACAGGTACGAAGGCGCCGTCGACTACACGAAGGACCGCAAACGCCTCATTGAGCACATCCGTACCCTCTACCGAAGCGACGATCTGACATCGCTTCTCCCGCTACACTCCCACCAGCCACTCGCCCTCCCCGGGGAGAGTTACAGGCTCGCCTACACGTCGGGTTTGGCAAGGCAAGTGTTTGTCGATAGCGGCAAACTCAACCAGACTGAACTGGACACCGTCCTCGCTAATGATGGTGGCTACGTCCACAGCGAGGGCGACAACAACTGGTGGCTTCCCTCGGGGCGAATCTTCTACTCACCCGGAACCAACGACGATGCCGCCACCGAAGCAGCGGAGGCAAGGGCGCACTTCTATCTGCCACGGCGCTATCGCGACCCATTCCACACAACCAACCCAGCGTGGCACACCGAAACGCTCGTTGACTATGACTTATACAACCTGCTAGTCCGGGAGACCTGCGATGCGAAATGCAATCAGGTGACCGCTGGAGAGCGTACATATGTGCTGGCGGACAAGACAGTACTCCCGGCCAAACCGGGCATCGACTATCGCGTGCTACAGCCCTCGCTGGTGATGGATCCGAATCGCAACAGGACTGCTGTCAAGTTCGACGCGCTCGGGCTAGTGGTCGGCACCGCTGTGATGGGCAAGCCCGAAGACAGTCTGCCAAACGGGGACCGTTTCGACGCGAGTTTCAAAGCCGATCTCACGGGCAGCGAACTGGCGACCTTCTATGGCTCCACCAATCTCCAGGTGCCCGCGCTCAATCTTCTTAGGGAAGCAACGACGCGTTTTGTGTACGATCTGCATCGCTTCTGGACGACCCGAGTTGCCAGTCCCGGTGTTCCGGAAGACTGGCAGCCCACGTATGCGGCGATCTTAGCGCGAGAGACCCACGTCAGCGATCCGCTGCCGCCATGGGGACTAAGAACACAGATCAGCTTTTCATATTCAGACGGTCTGGGGCGCGAAATCCAAAGAAAAGTACCAGCCGAGCCCGGACCCGTGCCCGTTCGCGATGCGCACGGCGACATCATCGTAGACACCAATGGCATCGCCCAGATGGCCATTTATGACGTCACGCCGCGATGGGTGGGCAGCGGTTGGACCGTCTTCAACAACAAGGGCAAGCCGGTCCGGCAGTTCGAGCCGTTTTTTAGCGACACCCACCATCCCGACTTCGACATCCGGATCGGCGTGAGCCCGATTCTGTTTTACGACCCACTCGAACGGGTCGTTGCCACCCTGCATCCGAACCACACCTATGAAAAGGTGCTGTTTGACCCGTGGGAACAAACTTTGTTCGACCGCAACGACACTGTGGCACCACGCAACGCACAAAAGGGAGATCCGCAAACCGATCCTGATATCAAGGCATACGTCGAGACGTACTTCAATGCACTGCCTGTCAACGCCGCCGATCCGTGGCTGACGTGGTACGAGCAACGCGTCAGCGGCGCCAAAGGACTTGATGAGCAGGCTGCCGCCGAGCGGGCTGCAGCTCACGCCGACACTCCGACGACGGTCCACCTCGACGTCCTGGGCCGGCCCTTCCTTACGCTGGTGCGTAACCGCGTGGTCTGCGTCAACCACCCGCTCGATGGCACGGAGGACGAGTTCGCGACGCGCGTCGAGCTGGACGTCGAGGGAAACCAGCGCTCGGTGCGCGACGCAATCGTCCAGGCGGGGGATACGCAGGGTCGTGTCGTCATGGGATACACGTACGACATGCTCGGCAATCGTGTCCATCAACTCAGCATGGAAGCCGGCGCGCGCTGGGCGGTGAGCGATGTCCTGGGATCCCCGATCCACGCGTGGGATAGCAGGGGCCATCACTTATTCACGAACTATGACGAGCTGCGTCGGCCGATGGGGCGCTACGTAGAGGGCAGCAGCGCGGATTCAGATCCACGCACACTAAACAAGACATTACTCGTCGAGACGCTTGAATACGGAGAGAGCCAAGGAGCTCCCGAAACGCTCAACCTCCGCACCAGAGTGTATCGCCTTTCGGACTCGGCCGGCATCATTACCAACTCCGCGCCAGATCCGAACACCACTGCGTCCGTCGCATATGACTTTAAGGGCAACCTGCTGCGCAGCACACGGCAGTTTGTGACCGACTACACCAAGGTTCCGGATTGGGCCCACACTGCCGGACTAGATGGGGAAGTCTTTGTTGCGAGCACGCGTTACGATGCGATGAACCGTCCCATCCAATCATGCGCGCCACATAGCGGCGCCGCGCTCAATGTGACACAATCGGTTTTCAACGAAGGCGGCTTGCTCGAGCGCGTGCAGGTATGGCTGGGCCGGGCGACAGAGCCAGCAACCCTCCTGGACCCAACGGTTGAACCGCCCTCATCGGTCGGCGTCTCCAACATCGATCACGACGCGAAGGGACAACGTACCCGGATCCACTACGTCACCAGGAACGGACAGGGCATCACAACGACATACGATTACGACCCGGAGACATTCCGTCTAGTCCATATGCAGACTACGCGAAACGGCGCGGCCTTTGACGGTACCGACCGTCCCGGGGACGTCCAGAACCTTCACTATGTGTACGACCCATCCGGCAACATCACGCATGTCCAGGATGACGCCCAGCGAACGATCTACTTTAAGAATCAGATCACCGATCCGAGCAACGACTACACGTACGACGCGGTATACCGACTGATACGAGCGAACGGACGCGAACACCTGGGACAGACTAATACGCCGATCCCCCACTCGTACAACGACGCAGGACGGGTCGGGGTGCTAACGGCAGATGGTGCGGGGCTGTTCGCGCCGAATGAAGAGAACGCCATGTCGCGCTACTGTGAGCAATACGTCTACGACCCGGTCGGGAATATCACTGAAATGAGTCATTATCCGTCGTGCCCCGGCGCGCTAGCGTGGAAGCGCACCTACACCTACAAAGAGAAGAGCCAGATCGAGGACGGGACGGGTGCTGCTCGGCTCAAGACTAGTAACCGTTTAAGCAGCACTGCGGTCGGCAACAACAGCCTCGCCACCGAGTCGTATGGTCATGACCTGCACGGCAACATGCTCAGCATGCCGCAGCTGCACATCATGCGGTGGGATTACAGAGACCAGTTGCTGATGACCCAGCGGCAGCGCGTGAGCCCAGCGGACGCGGAAGGCGTGCGACAGGACGGGGAGCAGACGTGGTATGTGTATGACGCGTCGGGTAAGCGCGTGCGAAAAGTTACCGACCTCGCCGCGGGAAGTTTGAAGGAAGAACGTATCTACCTCGGCATTATTGAACTCTACCACAACCAGTCGGGAGCGCACCCGGGACTTGAGCGGGAAACACTGCATGTGATGGATGACAAGCAACGAATTGCGCTGATCGAGACGCGCAACGGCGTCAATGACGGTTCACCCGCGCAACTCATCCGTTATCAGTTGGGAAATGCCCTCGCCTCTTCTAGCATCGAGTTGGATGACACAGCACAGATCATCTCGTATGAGGAGTATACGCCGTATGGTAGCACATCGTACCAAGCAATACGCAGCGAAACGGAGACGCCGAAGCGGTATCGGTATACAGGTAAGGAACGAGATGAGCAGAGCGGGTTGTCCTCTCATGGGGCGCGATACTACGCCCTATGGTTAGGTCGATGGACAGCTGCAGATCCTGCGGGATTGTTAGATGGGTCAAGCTTGTACGTCTACACACGGGGAAACCCAGTCGTCTTCGCAGACCCTCATGGGAGGCAGGCGGGAAATGCAGGTACCCTCCTCGGCATAGAGTCGCGAGGCGATGTTGCATACGCGAAGTATCGAGCAGAGAAGGGGACGTGGGTGTCCGCCTCGCTCGCCCAACAGGGCTACGACAAGCGATACGGATCTGACCTTGCGTATGGCGCCTATAGCGGGCTCGTTCTTGATGCAGCTGGGAATCCATTGGCCAACCCTGACCGGATACGGCCCGGCCAAGAATACATGTTTCCAGTGGGGAGGTCGATCGAATTTGAACCGGAAGTGGTCGTTGGATACCGCATCCCAGAAACGGCGCCAGGGGATGAAGCCTGGCAAGAAGGCTCAGTACGACGGGCGTGGAAAGACCCTGGACCACCTTCGAGTGACCTTCCCTACGGTACCTTCGAGCTCCGAGGTCCACAGCCACCTACTACGGATCGGCGAGAAGCGGTGGCGTTCTGGCTGAGCCAGCACAAAGAACAAATTGCTAGCGCTGAGAGTAAGTGGCGAGTCAGTAGGCTTGCTATTGCCGGTGCTATCGCTTGGGAGGCGATCAATAACCCAACGGGCCCGACCATCAATGCGTTTATACCGCTCGCTCCCGGTAAGGACGCAAGTGGAACATGGCGTATCATGAGGCCAGGCAGCTTTGGTCCGGCGAAAACGCACGATGACCCGACCTCGTGGACAGGCGCAGTTGGCCAAATGCTATACGGATCTCCATATGGAGGCGTCTTAATGCTGAGAGCCCGCGGCAGTGACCCGGATTTCGCAATCAACTTCATTGGCGCTGCGATGTCCATTGCGGCGCAGGCAGCGGAGGTCCACGGGTTTGACATACGCAATGACCCCGGAATCTTGGGCCAGGCCTATCATGGTTGGAGTCCCAAGGACTGGGAAAAGAACTTGGCGAATAAGGGACTGAACGATCCTTTTAAACTCGCGCCAGGAACCATGGGGGAATGGATACCGCAGAACAGACAGTACCTCGAGAGCGCGGTGGGGGCGTCTAACCTCCAATAAGCCGCGGTCATCGGGCCCACGAACAAGGAGGCTTCATGCCGGCAATTCAAACTGAACTACGAGTGCAGCTCGACGGAGGTCGAAGTCTTCCGGTGCAGCGAACATCAATGAATGTCGACTCATATGAAGAGTTCTCGTTCACCGTCCCAGGTGTGCCGCCGAGCGCCCCCGTCAAGGTAGTGTTGCCCACCACGACCAAGGCGACCAAGCAGAATCCGAAGCCGCGGGTCCAGCAGATGCGACCCGCATTGACACTGTCCAATGCGAAGTTCGTCGCGATTTATAACGGAGGCCAGACAGCTGGAGTGAGCGTCAAGGTTGGTGGCGGGAAACTCACTCCGCTCACTCAACCGCTCATGTACATGGACCGAGCAGCAGCCAGTCTCGGATCGCATCCCCCCATCGTCCTGCAAAACGAATCATCCGCCCCTCGAACAGTGTCGGTTTTTGTCGGATCCGAGTTGCCGAAAGGTGCGAACAAGACCGAGTTGATCGGAGGTTCGAGCGCGGGAACGAGGTCGGCCGCGTCCGCGACCAAAAATGCCGCGGCTAGAGCAAGCAGACCAAAGGGAAAGGTGCGGGGGAAGAAGAAGAAAAAGAAATAGCGGCTGCACAACATGCTCGGCTGGATGGCTATGGATCTTGAAACGTCCTTTGGGAGTCAAGAGACATGATCGAAATCGCCGGCAGACTCAAAAACGTCGTCGTTGACGCCCGCTGCTATGAAGTCGAAGCTCGACCGGCGCCACTACCAAAGGTAGAGCTGAGCGGCTGCGGTTGTGCCGAAAGCCACGTGGTGACGAAGCCCGTAGATACCAGCACGCCTCAGGACGTATACCCGCGCGTCAGGGCCGACTCCGAAGGGTCATTCGTAATCCTGATAGACGATGCCAACGAGAAGAGATGGTTTGAGGGCGGGCAGCCAAGATTCTCGTTCCGAGTCTACCAGAATAATCAGCTGAAACCCACGGCACGGAGCATCATGTGGACCCCGGAACACAGGCAGGGGCCTTTCGTCCTTGATCTATGCTCTGTAGACGGACCGCCGCCGTGCGGCACGGTATGTGGCAAGGTGACCGACTGTCGTGGGCGGCCGTTGGGTGGCTTCCGAGTTTTCGTTTTCGACGTCGACCTCACCGACATCGCGACTCGCGCCGCGGCGGCTGCCGGCAATGGGTCCACGCGAGCGAAAGCAGAAACGTCCGTGCGGCGGGGCGCGAGCTTCGGTACTCGCCTTGGTGAAACGGTGACGAACGACTGCGGCGAGTACTGTATCAGCTATAAGTACCAAGATTACTTCGCGCTTGAAATCGATTCGGCCGACATCCGCGTCGTGATAGGTACACCGGCAGGAGAGAGGCTCCAGTCGCTCCAAGTCTCCCCGATCTGGTTTAACGCTCCTTCGGACATACGCGTGGACCTCCAAGTCCCCGGCTCCAAGCTGGACGCGTCGAGTGAATACACCGATTACGACGAGGCGCTGACCAAGCTAGGGGCCCTGACACCGGGGGATCGCGCAGGTCTGAGCGACGAACAACTCGACTTTGTATGTCACGAGGCCGCCATCCCGGCAGAACACCTCACTCTGCTGCATCTCGCTTACGAGATCAATCAGCAGTTCTTCGGTCCGTTACAGGTGCTTGCCGGTCATACTGTACCGCAGGTCCTCTACGGCCTGCTGCGAATGGGCGTTACGGGCCCATTCCCGTCCTGGGCGCGACGGTATCATGGCTCCGGATGGGATAACAATCATGTGGGGGACAAACTCGCTTCCCTGATCACTCAAGCGATCGAGCAATGTATCGTCAGTCGCAATCTCGGCCTGCGGCCCGGCGTCGCAAATGTTGATCAAGCCGGGCTGTTGATCTGGTGGGTCTCATTTTACGACGCGTTGACGACACCGTTGCGTCCACAACGGAGCAGTTGGCTTGACTTGTTCAAGTTGATCTGGTTGTTCCCGCAGAAAGGTGGCGCATTTCGCGACTTCGCTGTGGCGTGGCTGACGTTTGGGGTGTGCCAGCAGATGTGGGACGACCTAGCAGTCCATTCAGTCCTTTCCGCCGCCGACATCGGCCAAGTCAAGACCCTCGTCGAATACGCGGAGATTTCTGGTTTCTGGGCTCCTGCGGTCGACTTCTTTCTCAACCACCAGGCGAAGCTCGTCGACAGTGTCAAGTCCGAGGCTGCATGGGCGACCTACTTCACGGTGGCCCCACCTCCCGATATGAGCGCTGACTTCGCCACGTACTCTGCTGAGGTTCTGCAGTTGGCGCGCGCCCATTTTGGGGTTCAGGGCGTTGCGGCGTGGGCCGGAGCGATCACTGCGGGCGACTTCAATACCTCGCCGCCATTGACCAATGCCCAAGCCATTGACAGCGCCCAACGAATCTCTCGTCTGACCACGTCAGCGGACTTCGCCACTACCCTGGCTGCAAAAGGATTCACTTCGGCTCGCGACATCGCCGGCCTGCGCTGGGAAGACTTCTTGGCGAAGCTCCCTACGGGTACGAGTAGGGTCGATGCCCTTTATACGTATACCAAAGCGCGGGAAACGCGGGCGGTCACGACTGCTGCCACCCTCCAGCTCTCACCGGTACTGAATTCCCCGATCGATGGGCTTCCCGTTCCGTTCCTCAAGAAACCAGATCTCAGTGCGACCACGGTGCAGGGAATGGCCGATACGTTGGGGACAACGGTCGACGCGATGGCTGATAACTTCTTCGGCAGCGGAACGTCCTGTGACTGTGAGGGCCGGCAGTCTGTGTTTAGTCCGGCCGCCTATTTGCACGCGCTGAGAAGGTTCCTGAACAACGTCTCAGGCATCAGTGCACCGGTGGCGAAGGATCAGTTTGACGCGCGTAGATCCGACGTGTTGAAGTTGAGACTTTCGTACAAGAATACGTACGCGGTACTTCCCACCATCGACCTGAACATCGAGGTCCTAGAGGATATGGCCTGTCAGGTGTTGGGCATTCCGATCCCGACGCCTCCTGACCGACAAACGACTCTGGAAGCCGAAGAATTGGAACTCGTGTCTGAATACGAGAACCAATACCCCGCGTTGTACGACATCAGCGGGTTTGCCGATGGCGGTCGTGTTTGGCCGTGGCGATTTCCGTTCGATCTCAACAATGCCAAACGACGCATTGTCCTGGAGGCAATCAACCTCCCGCGCGCAGATATCCTGCGCCTCGTGAAAAAAAATCCAACAATCTATGACCTCTCTGATGCCGCACTAGATTGGACGGAGAGCCAACGAAGTTTGCTCCTGAATCCGCCACTTTTCTCTTCAGCTTACGGCGGGGTGACACTTGCGCAGCTCCGCGCAGTCCCCGCGATGCTTGACCGAACTCGACTCAGCTTCCAAGAACTGTATGCGGTCACCGAACTTACGCACATTTATTCGGGAATTACCGCTCCAAGCATCACCCCTGCGGTTTCACCTCCGGCAAGTCCCCCGTCAACCTGGACACCACCCGTAGGCGCCTGTGATCCGGCGAGTTATACACTGAACTACGCGATTGGCTCGGCCGGAGAGGCGCAAGCAGACCGGATCCACAGGTTCGTTCGTCTCTGGCGAGCGCTGCCCTGGCCGCTGCACCTGCTGGACTGGGCGATTGGATCCTTCCCACTGCTCGATCCTGACGAAACCCTCCTCGCCCAGGCTTCAGGCGAGTGGCTCTTTCCGCTGAAGTGGTTGGGTGCGGCGGAGCTTGTTCGCAAGCGGCTAAAACTGAAGCCCGAAGAGGTAATTGGGTTCTGGGCAACTCTTTCGACGCGCCGCTGGGACACGCCTTTCGTTCAAAGCAAGGCAATTCCGTCACCGTGGGAGCACGTCTTCCGTGTCCGGATCGAAGACGTGAACCAGCCGGCCAAGGATCTCACACTCGCCGCGGCAGCACGAGCAGCGGGCATCTCAGAACAACTAGGTACTGAACTAGCCACGGACCTCGTCCTGTCGTGGGACACCGGCCCCAATGCCGAATTGATCGCGTCTCAGTTCTTCCGCTACGGCCGTTTGTCGAAGGCCGTGCCGGGGGTGCGGCCTGAGGACATCAAAGGCTATCAAGACCTTCGCAAAGGAGCACTCCCGCAATTCTCTGTCTTCGGCTCACCTGAGGATACCTGGAACGCCATCGAGGATTTCGAGGCGATCCGCCGATCTGGCGCGCGGTTGTCCATGGCTTTCCCTTTGTACGTTGCGCCGAGCGCGCAGACCATTGGCGTCGAGCGACGCCAGATGTTGGCGTCAATTGAAGATCTCAATCGACGGACCGCCATTCCGTCCAGTGTGCCCTTCCAGACCGCGCTGTTTCGATTCATTCCCGAGTCGACCATAACTGTCACGGTTGATAAACTCGCTTCGTACGATCAGGCTGGGGCGACCGCCAAGGAAAAAGCGTTGCTTGACGCGGCCATCGCGGAATTACTCGCTCTGCCAGAACTGTTAACCCCGCCTCTGCTCTCGGTGCTGACGGCAGCGAACCGAGAGAAGCGGGTTTTGAAAGCACTGGCCGATCAACTCTGGAACAAGGAAGTCGGTAGTCTGCTCTCTCGGGCGACCGGGTTGGATGCCGCAACCTCTCGTTCCGTCGCGGAAGAGATCAGGACGCCAAGCGGGACATTCATTATTGACCAGCTGAAGGGCCTCAGCGGTGATGGACGCAACTGGAACGGCTGGCCAGCTACGGTCTCACCGACGCCGAACGAACAGGGAGAATTCCTCGAGAACGGATCCGTCAACGTCCCGTCCGAGGCGGTTAGTGCGGTCGACCCGAATCCACTGAGCTTGACATTGTCTTCAGATATCCTGGTCGGGGCGCCTGGAACCTATGAGGTGCGTGCGAAGACTACGTTCGCTGATGGAGGCAACGTTCAGATCCAGAGCGCGACGGTCACATCTGGAGCCGTGAAGGTCGTCGATAGTTTCACGGTTAGCGACGATGAAGTGGCGGCGGTGCATTCCCTGTTGGTTACCCTCACCACCGACACCGCGTGCAGTATTGGCCTCGAGTTAGTGCAGACGCCGAGTAATACTCAGGCCATACCGGGGATGCGGCTCTACTCTGACTCCTCGAAGATCGATGCTGCAATCGAAGCGCTCGAACTTTTGGGACTCGTCGGCACCCTGGCGGCTCAGTGGAAATTAAGCCCCGAGGATCTCGCGGCGCTCATCAAACTTCAAACGACACAAGCTGGATTTCCACAGTTCCCACCCAGGGGGGCTGTCACGCGTCCGTTGGTCAGCAACGATGGCGCTGGGTTCGACGGTTGGCTGACATATGTACGCCTTGTCGCTGCTCTGAAGATGACACGCGGGGGGGGCAGGCAAGCCCTGTACGATACCGCGGCTCTGGCCGGTTCTGTGGGTGCAACAACGGATTCTGTATGGCCAGGTTTGGCTATCGCGCTCGACGTCGAGGTCAAATGCGTGCAGGATGCGGCCGCCAAGCTCTTTCTGAGTGACGTCCAAGCGCTAACGGCCATCGCTAACGGCGAATGGCTAAAACTGTTCGATCTATGCCGAGCACTTCAACAGCACGGAGTCTCCGCGAAGACGTTCGAGGCCTGGGGCGCTACTGATCCCGGAATCGATGCAGTGAATTCCCTGGATGGGTCGGCCCGAGCCAAGTTGGTTGAGAGCCGTTCAGGGACAGAGAAGTTGCGCACGATGGCTGACGGGATTCGCGTCCTGAAGCGGGATGTCCTGACGGACTTTCTTCTAGCAAGTCCGCGACAAGGTCTCCTTTGGCGCGTGCCGAAGGACATTAGCGACTATTTGCTCACCGATGTGGAAATGGAGCCGTGCGCCCAAACGTCTCGGATCCGTTTCGCTATCGCAGCCGCTCAGCGGTTAGTGACGCAGACATTGGCACAGTCGGAGTCCCTTCAGCTCACCGCGGAGCAGGAAATTGAGTGGCAGTCGATTTTCCAGTACAGGTTGTGGGAGGTACGGGAGCGGATTCTGCTGTATCCTGAGACCTGGCTGAGGTTTGGACGCCACCTCCACAAGACTCCACAATTCGAAGAGCTCGAGCGCTCGCTGCTCCAGGGGGATCTGACCGACGAAAAGGCCGGGGAGGCGCTCACGCGCTACGTCGAGCAACTCCATGAAATCGGCCATCTAGAGATCGTTGGCTCATGCTCTCAGCAGGAGTTCGATGTGACTGGGGCTGTAAGCCTTGATCGGTTCCACGTCATTGGACGCACGCCGGCCGAGCCCCGGGCGTACTATCATCGCGAACGCGTGGATGGCGCCTACTGGACGCCCTGGACAAAAATCGAGTTGGATATCGATTGCGATCAGATTGTGCCAGTGGTTCACAATAGACAACTCCATTTGTTCTGGCTCGTCGAGGACACGACGCCGCAGAAGAAGCCTGGCATTAAGAAGGATGACCGCCAGATCTCTCTGGATGAGAAGTACAAAACGCTTCGATTGGCGTGGTCGGCCCTGACTTCCAAGGGCTGGCGAGCAAAGATGATCAGCAAGGACTCTCTGTCGACTCGTTTCGGACATTATGCGGTTAACTACTCGGCGGCGCTGGGCTTTGCCAGCCCCTATGTCGAAGTGCATGCCTGGAACGAGGCGATACAAGAAACCGGAAGTTACCAGCTCCATCCCACTCTGAGCGACGAAAACGACGTGGTGATCGAAGTCTACGCTCGCGTGGTTTCCACGGTGGTTTCGAAGGTCGATGAGGCGCTTGCCGACTGGGTTTACGAGTTCCGTCAGACGTTGGAACGTCTAGGTTGGGGTTCAAGTGCGGCGGATTGGTTCCAGGCGTGGGACAATGTCGCGAGTTCGAGACTAAGTGCGTTGCTAAACCCAATCACCGCGAATGTCACAGCAAATCTACGCTATGCGGTTCCAACCCTGCCTCAGCTCACACCGAGCGGGACCAGGACTAGGACCTCTGACGAATCGTATCTGTTTGGACGATTCAGGCTGACGCCTGACAATCTCGTCGAGACAACACAGAGAAGCGCGGGTTCCAACGGCCCACCTACGTACCTGACGGCGGCGGACCGCGCGCAGACGCTTCTCGGGATTGGAAGTGCGGTGCCCCGCAGTGGTGCCTTCGAATTTGACGATGGCAGTGTGGAGCTGTATGCAGGCGGAGAGTTTCGCACAGTGCTGGGAACCGCTGGGACGCCCGTACGAGTCGTGGTGACTCGGCAGGAAGTCGTGCCGTCGCAAACTGATCCTGTGTTCTGTCGCATCAAGAATCGCTCCTTCTTCGCGTTTAAAGAGGCCGAGCTCCAACCTCAGTTGTCGTTGCCCGCGTTTGACAAGCAGCTTATCGCTACTACTGCTAGAACTGCCTATGCAGCAGCAGGATCGCAGGGATTTCACGAGTATCAGACAATGCCCCGGGAACACGTGACTCGCGCCGCTCAGGTGGGGCTCTCGGCAGCGTCAGCAGCAGGCAAAGCGCAGACTGCCGGCGCTTATCTGGCCGCCAAGTTCGCAGCGGCCAGGTCGAATTATGCGATCACCAGCAAGGTGGCTCCTTGGCGGTTTGCACTCGCGCACCACCCCCAGACAATCGAACTCCTCCGCGCCGTACGCGCTGGCCTAGAACGACTCTACAAGAGGGAGACCGAAAGCGACTCACGTGCAGCAACAGGAAGTCTGACCCCTCCCTTTCACTTCATCGCGGACTACGACCCGAAAGCCCCGTGGGTCGACGTTACACCAGATGAGGTGCCGCTCGATGATTTGGAGTTCAAACCGGATCAGGCGTACGCGGTGCCGAACTGGGAACTTCTTTACCACGCTCCTATGACGGTCTCTGATCAGTTCATGAAAGTGGGTCGGTTCGATGACTCCCGACGCTGGATCACACATGTCTTCAATCCACGCGATCCCGCTGCGCGCGGTCCGGCGGGAGGACCAGATCATCCCGAGAACTATTGGGTCTTCCGGCCCTTCGTGGATTTCGTTGCCGGTAATGGGGTCTCAGATTTCGCGAACCTTGATCCGAACGGAAACGGCGATTCATATCTCCAGCGAGTTTTCCGAGCTCTAATAAAACAGTGGCGCGCCAATCCCTATAACCCGCATGCCGTGGCTGTATTCAGGCCTCAAGCCTATCAGCTCGCGGCCATATTTCTTTATGTCGAGAACATGATTGCGTGGGGGGACTCGCTGTTCGCAGCCCCCAGTGCTGAGCTCGTTGAGGAAGCGGCTCGTCGGTACGAAGAGGCAGAACGAGTCATCGGGCGCCCGCCCGCGTCCACTGGCGCCATTCGGTACGATGAGTCAGCTCTTACGGTCAAGGATCTCGACAATGGATTGGCCCTAGGCAGCACGCTTCTCGAGAACGGCTTGTCGCTCGGGGACGGTCCCTCCCCCATCGTAGAAGACGCGTTCCTTCCGGATCTGGCGATTGGTTACTTCTGCCTGCCTCCCAATCCTAGGATCAAAGAGCTGCGCGACACGATTCAAGACCGCCTGTTCAAGGTTCACCATTGTCTGGACTTGCTGGGCAACCCGCGGAAGCTCCCGTTATACGACCCTCCAATCAATCCCGCGCTGCTCGCGGACGCAGCCATGGCCGGTCTGAACGTGAGCCAGGCCGTGATGGATGCGTACACGCCACGCCCTCACTATCGGTTCCGGACGCTGCTAGCAATCGCGAAGGGTCTGGCACAACAGGTCGCGTCTTTGGGAAGCGGACTGCTCTCGGCCTTGGAGAAGCAGGATGCGGAGTCGTTGACTCTGCTGAAGGCCTCGCACGAGGCTAAGGTGCTGGAACGGGCAACCGAGGTTCGAAAACTGCAGATCGAGGACGCCCAGGCCAGTGCGAAAGCACTGGAAGCAACCTTGAACAGCGTTGCGTTCCGACAGGGTTTTTACGCGACCCGCGACTTCATGAACCCCGAGGAGACAGCCCAAATCGTTCTTTCGCTCACCTCGACAATCTTCAGGATCATTGGGCAGGGACTCAACGTCGCTTCCTCCGCAGCAGGCGCAGCGCCCGACTTCACCGTGGGTGGTGCCGGAGCAATGTCGAGTCCAGTCGCTCTGATGAAAACCGGTGGTGCGAACTTCTCTCGCATACCTGCGGGCTTGGGGCGTGCGATGGAGATGGTTGGAGACTTCATGTCAACATTCTCCAGCATCGCTGGGTCCATGGGAGCTTACCGTCGGCGTAAGGAGGACTGGGATTTTCAGGCAAAGAGTGCCGAACTCGAGCTTAAGCAGATCAACGCGCAGATTCTCGGGGCGCAGATTCGCCAAACGATCGCCGAACGAGAACTCGCAAACCACGAGGCTCAGCTCGAGCAGAGTCGCGACGAGTTAGACTTTGTTCGCTCCAAACAAACGGCTGTACGTCTTTACGAGTGGCTCGCTGCCGATATTGGTACGTCCTATTATCGGGCATTTCAACTCGCACACTCGATGTCGCTTCAAGCTCAGAGGGCACTCCAGGACGAACTTGGGTCGAGTCAGCGGTTCATTGGATACTCGCAATGGGATAACAGTCACAAAGGCTTACAGGCGGGCGAGCATCTAATGGAAGAGTTGTTACACATGGAATCTCAGTACCATGCCCAGAACGCCAGGCCGCTCGTGAAGACCATGAATGTCAGCTTGGCTCTAGTCGATCCAATCGCCCTGGCGCAGTTGAAAGTGCAGGGATGGTGCCACTTTGAATTGCGAGAGGAGTTTTGGGATCAGTACGCTCCTGGCCTGTACTTCCGACGCTTTTCGTCGGTCTCCGTTTCAGTGCCCGCTGTTGTCGGACCCTTCGGCGGCCTCCACGGTCGCCTTGCTATCGAGAATGCCAGATATAGAAAGGATACAACTCTACTGGGGGACGAAAACACCGAAGAAGCCGAGCGTTATGCGCATCAAGACGACGATTCCCGCTTCGTAGAGCAATTTCCCAGGCCGGGCGACGTGATCATGTTGAGCACCGGTGTCCGGGACACCGGGTTGGGAGCAGATGAGCCTAAGGAAGACCGGTACCGTCCGTTCGAAAACCTGGGTGTGGACAGCTCATGGTACCTTGAGATCTCGCAACAAGACAACGCCTTCGATCTATCAACTATTGCGGATGTGGTGTTGCACGTCGAGTACACGGCGCGAGATGGCGGTGAGATTCTGCGGAACGCAGCCCGCGCGGCCCTTGCGAAGCACTCCGCGTTAGAGGGCTTTCTGGTCAGCCTACGCCAGCAATATCCGCGAGAGTTACAGCAGCTGAAGACTGGAGCGCAAGTGAGTCTCAATTTTTCACCGCACTTGTCAGCAGCCGGAGTCAACGGCGATCAAAGGAAGGTGCAGAATCTGAATGTCGGTCTCTTGCTCCGCTTGAAGGATCCGCCGGATGCGGGGAACAAGATAGATATGGACCTGAATTTGAATCCCCCTGCCAGCGCGTCCGCGGCGGCTCTGGCTACTTTCAAACTCTCGTTGGACTACACGACGCCACCTGACGGTAATGGTGCGCCCAGGTTTGCGCTGGACACTAAGTCGCCAGATCTCTCTCAAGCAGACTTACAATTTGGGGCACTTCAGACGGCGCCGTGGACAATGAGCGTGGGCGCAGGGGATGCTACCGAGATAGAGGATGCCGTTGTCTCCGTAACCTGGACTCTAGGCGAGTCGGAATGAGTGGCTGGCACTTAATCACCTTGCTTTAGACAGGCGTTCGAGTCCCATGGGAACATTAAAGGAGGAGGCCGAACGAATCGCCACGAAAGTAGCGAAAGCCACCGGCAAACAGTATCGAGCGCTTTTCCAGGAGTTGACGGCGGACCCGGAAGACTTTGCGGACAAATACAAAACCCATTTAACCGCGACTGACCTCAAGCGTCTTGGCGACTTTGACGTGGATTGAGGACATCACGAGGCAGCGATTCCAAGCGCTGCAGAGACGATCGGGGGCCTCATGGGCGAGAGATCCGTTTCGACTGGCCCGGGTGTTCGGAAGGAAGACATTGACTACTTGCAGCTCTGGCAATACTTCGAGAGTCGTGGCAGCTCCCTGAAAGACTCCTTTCTGCACATGATGACATTGGTTCTCGGCTTTGCCGGGGCCCTAGTGGCATTCGCAGCAGATACGACACTGAATTGGAAACCCGGCGAGCCGCTAGTCACGAGTCGCCTTACCCTGCTCATCGTGTCGCTGGTTGGTTTGTCCCTCGTGCTCTTTGGTTACCGTGTGATCGTTGAGTTCGGAGAGCACATCAATCGTAATTTCGATCGAGCAGACCGGACAAAGGAAGGCGACGCCTCGCTCGATCAGATCCTCGCCTCTAGCGAGGGGGAGCAGGCGAAGCAACAGAAACTGCCTACCATTTGCAGAAGAGTACGGACTATCGTGCTTGGATTCAGTGCTGTCTTCGCGTTGGGGGTCGTTCTGGCGATAGTCAAAAGAACGTGACTCCTGTTTACGGCAGCCACTCGATGTCGAGGATGGGGGTCAACTCCAACCCATTGGGCGCCACACCCGACTGTCCATGGATCAGATTGAAGAAGCCGATGCCTCGGATGCGGGCCGGCCACTTCCCGCGGGAATAGGTCGTTCCAGGCTCGAGTTTGTTCCAGACATTTTGTCGCACGATCGCAATCTGTTTCGCCCATCGGCTTCTACGACCGATTCGTTCGGGATCGACACTATTCGCGATCATCGTCTGGCCAGTCGTACCTTCAAGATTAAGGTGGTAGCTCCCGCTCATCTGCAACTTGCAGGCTACGACGATGGCCTCAACCTCGTAGATCGTTCTCTCCACGTCTTCAGCTCGCCGGTCTTGGTATGTCGAATAAGCTTCGCCCGGTGAGCTCATCCCCGTGGGGCGCGGTTTTGCAGCAAGTTCCTCCACGCTGATTCGGACAGGTTTTTCAGTGACCAGGGATGCATCAGGATCGGACCCCGTCCGCACGCTCCAGCGGAATGAAGGCTCCCGCGACCTTGCCTGCGTCGGAGCATTTGGGGCAGGAAGTACGGGCGTATCGGAAGGTCTTTGGGCTAGCTCCTTGATCTTGCCCTGAGGGTCGGGCAGAAAACCTGCTTCTACTAAGAACTCCAAGTTCTTCTGGGCGGTCTCGCGCTTGCCAGTAGCAATAGCTTGAAGTATGAGACTAGACTCAAACTTCTGTCGTTCAAGTTTCGAGTCGGAGTCAAACTTCTCGCGTTCGAGCGCGAGATTCGCGCGGCCTGTGAAGTAAACAGTTATCACAGCCACGAGCCCTGTCACAATTGCGACCAGTATGGGCACCCAAACTGCCATCATGCTCCCCCCGCGCGGGGTGTGTGACCCGACGATCAAGTTTGTGGCACGTGGACGGTGGTCGCCAGTGACGAATCGTCCCGATAAGAGGCTCGGTCTCAAAAGGATGACTGAGGACAAATCGCGATTAATCACTCGGACGGCAAGTCTTCAACCGGCCAATGCCCCAAGCGCTCGATAGTCGGGAGTGGCCGCCGAGATCGCCGAGCAGGTGCGTGAGCTCGACGGGCTGGTGCGGTATCGGTTTGGGGATGACGCGGAGCTGATGGGGGCGTGGGCCGGCGCCCGGAACGTGCTGGGGCCGTTCAAGCCCAAGAACGAACCGAACACGGGCGGGGGCGGTAGTCAGACGCCGAAGGCGGCGTGATGGCGCATGAGGTGTTCGGGGAGGCGGCGAGGCGCGGTGGCGTGGTTAGCTGCCGCGCCTTGTTGCGTCGAAATATTCCCTTCAAAGCCCATGAGCCTCGTCAACTTCGGCGCGCAGTTGCTCTAAACTCTCACTTATCCGGGGGACCGCGGACTGTGAGTCCGGTGCACTCCGCTAACTCTCGCGTGCAGGTGCAATTAGGAAGCGTTTTGCCGGCCGTTTGCATGCAGAAACCCTCGAAGGGAACGTCCCGACGACAGCAGACGAGCCTTGCAGCCGACCTCGCGCGGGGAATATTGGACCCTGACTTAGATGCCATGAGAGGCGCGGCGAGGTGGGGCTCGCCTAGCGTATCAACAACTCGAATGAACGGGGGAACGAAGTGGCTCTGGAGCTGGGCCACGGAGCTGAGAAGCAGGTTTGAATCGTGCGGCCCATTCGCTGACTCCTTGATTCTCGAGAGCTGTGAAAGGGATGGTGCAGAATGGCTAGAGAAAAGCCCGACACCGAGGTTGATGTAGCGATCGTCGGTGGCGGAATAGCAGGGCTGTATTGTTGCCTTCAACTGGTGAAATCCCCTTGGTTCAAGGCAGGAAAGAAGAAGACAATCTCGCTGTACGAAGCCTCCCGACGTCTGGGCGGCCGGATTGAAACATGGCGCGTTAGTCCGAATGAGTTTGGCGGTGGAAAATCGTCGGCTCGTGCCAAACCGGTCGATGTGTCTGGCCTGCTAGCCCAGAACAAGCGCCTCAGCGGAGCGAATACATCGCCGGGGAGTAAGGACAAAGAAGAATTGCCCGACATCCTTATCGCCGAATTCGGTCCAATGCGCATCGAGCCCGACCATCAGCCGTACTTGAGCATGCTACTAGATGAGTTGGGCATCTCCGTGCCGAGCGACCCGGAGGGGCAGCACAAATGGTCGGACCTCATACCGTTCCCGTCGTACCAAGCAGAGCAGCTGAGGGAGCCACAGTTCAATCTTGAGGGCGAGGAGGCCGAACAGGCGACACTCATTGACCTTCTGCTCTTGGCACTGCGTCGAGTATTCGAGGTGGTCACGATTGGAGACCGAGCCAACGATAAGCCATGGGAAATACGACCGGGTGTCACATATGCGGAAGCCAACTTTTGCTGGAACGAGTTCAGGAGGGAGAGTTTTCTTCACCGGCGATTTTGGAAGGGCTTTCTGCTGGAATGGATCAACAGCTTGGAAGATGGGCATTATGAACTGATACGACAGGAAGACTTCCGGTACCGGGGCATTCCGCTCTACAAGTATGGGTTTTGGAACTTGTTGAGCAGTGTGTTAAGTCACATGGCTGTCGTGAAGTTACGAGACTGGGGAAGTTTCTACCATCTCCTTCCCGAGAATCCGAACGCGGCCGAGTGGATCATCTTTTGGCTGCGCGCAATCAAGAGCACCGCCTCCTTACGAGGCATACGGGGCGGAATGGACTGGATCGTTCTGAGATTGAGCCAGGAGCTCGGTTTTCTAGGAGAAGAGGTACAGACAGACGGTCTTACAGGAGATATTACCTATTCGTCAGGCCCGCATGACAAGAATGGGAACACACTGAAGCTGGAACGAGAGAAGAAGCTCACCATAGTGGAAGATCGGCACGATGGGGTCTTCCTAACCTTTGAGGACACGTTTGGTGAAACGTCGCAAGGTGACGCGAGGCGCAAAACGACAGTTCTCGCGCAGCATGCAATTCTGGCTTTGCCTAAAGGCCCCCTTGAAAGGCTTCAATATGTCGGTGCCAGCGCGGAGGTTGAGAAGCTAGGCGTCGAGTTGGATGCAGTATTTGCCTTTCCCCTGCTAAAGTGCTTTTTCATCGTTGACAATCCATTCTGGGAGGATAATCGCCCGCCCAACAGGTACGCACACGGTGTACCTACTCGGGAAATGCACTACTGGAAATGCCGCGACAAGAGCAAAGGCATGGTGATGATTTATACCGACCGGCCGGGCACTCAGTATTGGGGAGATTATCTAACCGACAGTGTTAGCCCTAAGCGAGAGCAGTTCCGGGCCGAAAAGTGGAAGTGGGTGAAGGACGATGCCGCGAGTGGGTTGTATGGAAGAGAAATTGAGAAGTTCCAACAAGAACGCCTACTTAGGACATTTCTGCTCTACGCGAGGGAGGGTGGGGTTGAAGGGTTGACGGCTCATCGGCTGCTAGCAGCCGGCATCCGAGACTGGGGACTGAAACCCTACGAAGGGGCTTGTCACGCGTGGCGACCTGGGAGGTCGTCACGCAAGACCATTCAATACTTGAGTGCTTTCTCGCTCCAAAAAGATGGTGAAAAGAGGTCGGAACCCGAAAAGAGGCTGCACGTGTGCGGTGAAGCCTATTCGGACTACCAAGGGTTCATAGAAGGAGCCCTGCGTTCCGCGAAGGACGTCTTGGTTAAAGAACCCTTCTCGGTTCCCGAGCTCCTGCTCACGAGTCAGGACACAAAGAGATTGCCGCGAATGAGGAGGGTTCCCTCCTAGCTCACTTTCACGAGGTCCCGGCCAATGACCTCCTAGTGGTCGCGTGGATCTGATCCCAGTTGTCACCACAACCGCGAATCGTACAATCCTCCGGAAGCACGTCCCTGAGGGACGCAGCTGGGCCCTCGGATGCCGTCACGGCGTGCTCGACAGATATGGACACACGGTCCTCCAATTGAGCCTCTACAACGGACTCTGTGGATCACAAGAACTCGGCTACCGATGAGGCGGCTACGTCCCGCGGCAAACATCTCGGCAAAGCGCGCTCCAATTACTGCAGGGGACCCGGTTAGCGCTGCGCTCCGGATGACCAATACGTGGGCCGTTAAGGAACTCAAAGGGACGAATGACACAGCCTAGGGGATGTTCAGTTCTTCCCGCCGTGTTTGCCGTCCTGAAGCATCGGCCAACATAAGCGTTTTCCGAGCAGGTGCGGCGCTCGACGGGATGGTGCGGTATCGGTTCGGCGATAATGCAGAGATGATGGGCGCGTGGCGCAGTGCCCCCAACGTCCTCGGACCGTTGAAAACCAAAAACGAGGCAGAGGCGGGTGGTAGTCAGCCTAAGGCGGCGTGATGCCTCACCCCACTGGCCCCCTCTCCCTGTCGGGAGAGGGGGGACGCAAGGGAAGTTCGGAAAACGAGGCGCGGTGGCGCGGTTAGCTGCCGCGCCTTGTTGCGTTTCAAACGGTGTAGCGCCGAATCGTCTGTCCCGGCACCGCGACAGACGTGAGCTCCAGGTTCAGCGCGGCGCTCAATTCCTCGGCAAAGCCCCGAGCTGTATCGATGTCGTCAATCATCACTTCGATGTTCGGGGTTCCAGGGCGCCCCACGAGCTGCACGATCCCGCTGTTTTTCGGGATCCCTACTGGCCGATCGACGACGATGTGCTCGGCCAAGCCCACGGCTGAGAATCGATCGAGCGAAAACTCACCGCTCGGCACATTGAGGGAGACCCCCCACACGCGCACCGGATACACGGTGACGCTGCTCGCGGTGAGGCGTCCGGCCGCGCCCATCGACACGCGCCGAGCACGTCGCAGCACGGCGTAGAA
>WNGO01000494.1_pt1 | contig 31827 bp, 32 predicted proteins | sample 5400511 | NCBI WGS metagenome assembly WNGO01 (sample SAMN13153380, study PRJNA577476) | soil metagenome | isolation source: 20 cm soil or saprolite under Garry oak tree replicate 2 | place: USA:California | collected 2016-06-15 | reverse complement strand
GGCAACTTTCGGCCAGCAGAGCTTGTGGTGGGGGCCCGGCAACGGCGGCCCGATGATGTTCAGCAACAATGCGCAGCCGATAGAGATGTTCCGCATTAACCGAATCACACCGCTCCGCGTTCCTCTTCTTTCGCGCCTTGTCGGGCCGATGCGGGTAGAATTCTTCTTCGGCCAATTCGCGGGTCATCAGTTTCTATTGAGCCCCCTGGGGTTCGTTGGCCAGTACGGTCAGTTTCTAAGTCCCCAGCCTTTCATTCATGGACAGCTGTTCAGCTTTAAGCCGACTCGCAATTTCGAGTTCGCTTTTTTCCGCACCACGGTTTATGGCGGACCCGGCTATCCCCTTACATTCCACCACCTGATCAGCAGTCTATTCACCACAGGGAACGAGGTTGCGGGCGGTGCTTCGAAGCCCGGCGATCGCAGATCGGGATTGAGCTTTAGCTACCGGCTGCCGGGCTTGCGTAATTGGCTCACATTATATGGTGACAGCCTTACTGACGACGAGTTTTCCCCCATTGCTTATATGGATGTGTCGGCACAGCATGCGGGACTCTATCTTTCGCACTTTCCGGGCATATCCCATCTCGATCTTCGGGCCGAGGGCGTATACACCGATGTACCCGGCGGTACAACTGTTAACACGAAACAGCCAGGTTCGTTCTACCAAAACGGAACCTGGCGCGACGGTTACACCGACAACGGGGCCCTGATAGGCAATTGGGTCGGTCGCGGCGGTCAAGGTGCCCAGGCTTGGTCGAACTATTGGTTTAGCCCGCGCAACCGTTTGCAATTCAATTTCCGACATCAGAAAGTGAGTCAGGAGTTTATCCCTGGCGGGGGCTCGCTCACTGACTTCGGTGTCCGAAGCGATTACTCGGTGCGTTCGGATCTGAGTTTTTCTGTTTCAGTCCAACGCGAACGTTGGCTCTTTCCCGCTATTCAGCCAAATGTCTCCAGAAACGTCGCTGCCTCAATTCAGATTCTCTTTGAGCCGCACAAATTGTTCCAGCATACTGCGGCAGGCGGAGTGGGAGACCGGCCATGAACTACACCGGTAGCGCTCCCGTTCGCCAACCTGTGCCCGAGCTGCCAGAACATGACCTCCCCACTGCGCCTGGACTTCAGGAACCGCCCCAGGGAAGGGCTGGCTCAGTCGCCTACCTTCGGCTGCTATGGGAACACCGCCGGTTGTTGTTCCGAGTCGCTGTGTATGCTTTGCTTGCGAGTACGCTCGCAGCTTTTCTCATCCCCGCTAGATACGAGTCCACAGCGCGGTTGATGCCGCCAGACAGTCAGTCTACAACGGGCCTCGCTACAGCGATTGCCGCGATGTCGGGTAACGCGGGCGGGCTGGGAGGAATCGCGACCGATCTCCTTGGCCTCAAGAGCACGAGCGACGTCTTTGTCGGCATCCTCTCGAGCCGAACGGTGCAGGACAAATTGATCCAACAGTTTGATCTGAAGAAACTTTACGGAGACCGCCGCATGGAGGACGCGCGAAGGAACCTTGCCAGTCACACTTCATTGTCTGTTGACCGAAAGAGCCAAATCATCGCCATCGGCGTGACCGACCACGACCCGAAGCGGGCCGCAGCAATGGCCCAGGCGTATATCGAAGAGCTCAACCACCTGGTCGCAGACTTGAGCACATCGTCCGCGCGGCGAGAACGCATCTTCCTTGAAGAGCGCCTGCAAGCGGTGAGCAAAGACTTGGAATCGGCAGAGAAAGACTTCAGCCAATTTTCCAGCAAGAACGCGGCAATCGACATCAAGGAACAGGGCAAGGCCATGGTTGAAGGAGCAGCAATCCTTCAGGGACAACTCATTGCTGCGCAATCAGAGCTCGAAGGTCTAAGGCAGATTTACACGGATAATAATGTGCGTGTCCGCTCCGTGCGAGCCCGGATTGACGAGTTGAAGCATCAACTCGAAAAAATGGGAGGCAAGGGCGAAAATCCGTCCGCCGATTCCGGGCAGGAACAGGACTCACCCGCGCAGCAGGACTCGCTCTATCCATCCATCCGCAAACTCCCTTTGCTCGGCGTCACCTACGCGGACCTGTATCGCCGCACGAGAGTACAAGAAGCTGTCTTTGAATCCTTGACCAAGGAATACGAGCTGGCCAAGGTTCAGGAAGTGAAAGAGATTCCAACGGTGAAGGTACTTGACTCTCCGAACATACCCGATAAGAAATCGTTTCCTCCCCGCTTGCTAGTTATGTTTTTGGGAACAGCATTTGCGTTCGCGGTAGCAACGACTTGGCTGTTCGCGAAGAGATCTTGGGAACAAACAGATTCGACCGATCCGCGGAAGGCCTTCGCGCAGGAAGTATTGACGGCGGTGAAAGCAAGCCTTCCGAGGTTCTCGCAAAACGGCTCTAGGAATCGTCCCGTTGAAGGAGAATCCGTGAACTGGATTCCCCGTCTCCGGGAAGAAGACAAAGCGCCCAAGTAAGCGCCCATTCTTCGCCGTAAGACATTGAATGTAAATGGGTTAGGTCACAAACGCCCGCTGTAAGTGACGGGGCGAAGCTGTGGGTGGATACTTCGAGGAACAGGGAGAGAAATGGCGGCCAGCACAGCACCCGTAGTCAACAAACCTTTAACGGTAGCGAATGCGATTCTGCCTACGGAACCGACGGAATTGCCGAGTGAGTACTACGTCGCGCGGTGGTATGCGGCATATACAAGCGCAAACCATGAGAAGGGCGTAGCCAAGCAATTAGATGAAAGATCCGTGGAACACTCCTTGCTGCTGTATGAGTCAGTGCGGCGCTGGAAAGATCGACGGGTGAAGCTGCAATTGCCGCTCTTTCCAGGCTACCTGCAGGTGCCGGGCGTGATTCGCCTTGTGGGATTCAATGGTGCGCCAACGCCTCTCCCTGACGAAGAGATAGAAAGCCTACGTCTTGCTCTCGCTGAGGGGTCACGAGCGGAACCCCATCCGTATTTGAAGGTAGGCCGGCGCGTGCGGATCACGCGGGGGCCCCTAGCCGGCCGCGAAGGTGTGCTGAAACGCTGGAAAGGCGACTTGCGAGTCGTGCTGTCGACCGAACTGATCCAGCGCTCCATTTCCGTGGAAGTTGACGCGTCGTTAGTGATGCCCGTTCGTGAGAGCAAGTTCGCTAACCCAGGTTCCCGGGGAGTTTAAGCGAGTCACCGGTTGGAATTCAATGCATCAGCCTAAAGCATACTCAAAGGAGACGGGGATGCAAATTTTTCTTGATTCCGCTAACCAGAAAGAAATCAAAAAATGGCTGCACCAGGGGGTCATCGATGGCTTAACAACCAATCCGAGTATCATGTTCAAAGATGGCGTGTACGACATTGAGCAAGGCGCGCGAAGCTTGTGCACCCTTTTCGGCGAGCGTCCGGTCAGCGTCGAGGTAACGACGAATGACTGCAATCAGATGGTCGAGCAAGCGCGGACCTTCGCTCGGTGGGCGCAAAACGTCGTGGTCAAAATTCCGGTGATCAACGAGAACGGCGAGTCCTGCCTGGGAGTCATTAACACGCTGAACCGCGAGGGCATCCTCGTCAACAGCACAGCTATTCTCTCTTTTAATCAGGCGATACTGGCGGCAAAAGCAGGAGCGACTTATATCAGCATCTTTGCGGGACGCGTCGCGGATGAAGGCAACGACCCCACAGTAATCATCCGCAACGTCCGCCAGTGGCTGGACGCGTGGGATTACACCGCCAAGATCATCGTCGGCAGTATTCGCACGGTCATGGACATTCAGGCGGCAGCATTGGCCGGAGCGCATATCATCACAATTCCGCCGCAGTTCCTCGCCAAGATGGTGGATCACAAGTACACCCGGGACACCGTTCGCCAGTTTAATCAGGATGCAGATAAGGCGCTGACGCAAATCGCGGAAGTCCGCGCAGCTGCCGCGGCTGCCGGAAGAAGTAACGACTAAAGAAGCCGCGCACGAGCAGATAAAATTATTAAGGGCAGAAATTGTGAAGCGAAGGCAAGTGCGCCCCGTTAGGTTTTCGTAAGCGCTGAATCCAGAGGAAGCTAAAGTTGTTGTTTTGATACGCTTTTGCAGGTCCTGATTCTACGGGGGTTGGAAGGAAACTCACAACCAGGGCCAAATAGTCCGTATTAAGGCCCGTCCAAGGATTGCAAGTTGGTTAGTCGATGAAGCCAAGAGTAGAGAAACATAGCGCACATTTAACAAGTGGGAATTTGTTGGCTCGCAACGCGGTCTGGAATTTCATTGGTAGCGCTGCGCCGATGCTGGTCGCGATTTTTTGTATACCCATACTAATTAGAGGATTGGGTACGGACCGTTTCGGCGTGCTGACCTTGACTTGGGCTGTTATTGGTTACGCCAGTTTGTTTGACCTGGGTTTAGGTCGAGCGCTCACTCAATTGGTGGCAAGTAAACTCGGAGCGGGGGAAGAGCACGAAGTCCCCACCTTAGTCTGGACATCCCTGCTACTTATGGCACTGCTCGGACTGCTTGGAGCCGGGGTGCTGGTCGTTTTATCGCCCTGGCTGGTGCGGAGCGCGCTGCACGTGCCGAGGGCTCTTCAGCGCGAAACGTTGTATTCTTTCTACTTGCTTGGCCTCTCGATCCCGTTTGTCATTGGCACGGCGGGATTGCGCGGTTTGCTCGAAGCCCGCCAGCGCTTTGGCATGATCAATGCCTTGCGCGTGCCAATGGGTGTTTTCACGTTCTTTGGCCCCCTGCTTGTTTTGCCATTTTCTACGAACTTGTATACGGTCGTAGCTGTGCTCGTTTCCGGCCGGGTGCTTGCCTGGGCTGCCCACCTGATTCTCTGTCTCCAGGTTGTGCCAGGCCTGCGCAGGCATGTTAAGTGGAATCGCGCGGCGGTGGGTCCGCTCCTTCGCTTCGGGGGATGGATGACGGTGAGCAACGTCGTCGGTCCCATTATGGTTACATTTGATCGCTTTTTTATTGGTGCACTTGTTTCTGTCACCGCAGTGGCGTACTACGCCACTGCATACGAAGTGGTAACCAAGTTTTGGCTGCTTCCGGGGGCATTGGTAGGTGTAATGTTCCCGGCTTTCTCGACAAGTTCAGTTCAGAATCGTAGTCGCACGGCGCTCCTCTATGCACGGAGTGTGAAGTACCTCCTCCTGGTCTTGTTCCCCATGATCCTCCTAGTAGTTGTCCTGGCCCATGACGGGCTGAGACTGTGGCTGGGCGCCGAATTCGCGCAGCACAGCTACCGCGTGCTCCAATGGCTGGCAGTTGGCGTGTTCGTCAACAGTCTGGCCTTTGTGCCCTTCGCCGTCGTACAGGGTGTTGGAAAACCAGACTCAACTGCGAAGCTGCACGCCATCGAACTGCCTGTGTACCTGATTGCCCTTTGGTCGTTAACTAAGGCGCATGGCATTGATGGTGCTGCTATCGCCTGGACAGGACGCGCCGCCATCGATGCCCTGGTTTTGTTCGCCATGGCTAAACGTTGCTTCCAAGTGGACTCTCCCCTCAGGTCGCAGACAACTCTGCTGGTAGCAATTGCTTTTGTGACACTTGCACTGGCCGCTCTGTTACAGGGGCTTTTGTTGAAGGGCATCTTTCTTTTCGTGACCATTCTTGGCTTTGTCCTCGTCACATGGTTCTTGGTGCTCTCCCCGGAAGAACGGAACCTGGCGCAAGAGTTACTATAAGGGTCCAGTGGCCTCTACACGGACAGCGCTCAATGATACATGCGGCGCCGACCAAATCCGGTCGCGTCCAAGCCCGAGTTGCCAAGTTTGCGGCAGCTTAGGCCAACCACTGTATGAAGGGTTGAGGGATAGGCTCTTTGAAGCTCCTGGAACATGGCTTCTAAAGCGCTGTGTGAATCCCGACTGTGGGCTGCTATGGCTGGACCCAAGGCCGTTGGATGAAGATATAGCCAAGGCTTATGCCGGGTACTACACCCATCAGCGAGAATTCGAGCAGCGTCGCACACTCCTTCGCCGGATCTATCAATTAGTTAAGGATAGTTATCTTTATTGCCGATACTCTTACCCACGCGGTTCTGACATACCTTTTAGTTGGATCCTTGGGGCATTGATGTATCTAGACCCACGCCGCCGAGCCGACCTCGACTTCAGTGTCTTTTATCTCGTTTCTAAGCAACAGGGTCTTTTGCTTGATGTCGGTTGTGGCGGCGGGTCACTGCTCAAGGGCCTGCATGAACTGGGCTGGGAGGGGGAAGGTGTTGATTTTGATGCCAAAGCCGTGCGGAATGCACGCTCCAAAGGACTGCGAGTGCACCTTGGGAGTCTCGCAGAACAGCAATTTGCGACTAACACCTTTGATGCCGTTACCATGAGCCATCTCATTGAACATGTGTCTGACCCGGTCGCTTTATTGAGGGAATGTCATCGGGTTCTGAAACCAGGCGCCTGGCTAGTTATCGTCACACCCAACGCAAATAGCTGGGGCCATCGTCTCTATGGTGCCAACTGGCGCGGCCTTGAGCCACCGCGGCACCTGCACATTTTCGCCCCTCGGCCCCTAGCGAATCTGCTACGCGAAACAGGGTTTCGCAACATTTGCATGTCCACGACAATTCGAGCCGCCGATTTTTATTTCATCGCCAGCCGCTCGCTCCAACGAACGGGAAGACACGAGATGGGTCAGACGGAACCTCGCACAGTCCGGTTCTGGGGACGTGCAATGCAGGCTATCGAATGGGTATGGCTGAAGCTGGACCCCAAAGTGGGCGAAGAAATTGTGGCCGTAGCTCAAAAAATAGAAACAACAATGACCAGTAAAGAGGACGGTACCTCCGGATAATGAGAAAATGGCGAAGGCAACTGTTTCCGTAGCAATGTGTACTTACAACTCCTCAAGCTACGCTCAGGAGCAGCTCGAAAGCATAGCAACGCAGTCGCGGTTGCCGAACGAAGTTGTCATATGTGATGACGGGTCCAAGGATGAGACCCCACGCATCTTGGAGGGATTTAGGAAAGAGGCCCCCTTTGATGTTCGCGTCCACAAGAACGTCGCGAATCTAGGGGTTGCAAAGAATTTCGAACAGGCGATCTCGTTGTGCTCTGGCAATATCATCGCACTTGCTGATTGCGATGACATCTGGAGGCACGATAAGCTCGAGTGGATTTGCGGAGTCCTCGACGAGCATCCGGAAGCGGGATACGCATTCTCTGATGGAGAATTGATCGGTCCAGATGGCGGCTCACTTGGTGTTCGAATGTGGGATCGACCCCCATTACGGCAATTATGGCGTGGCTTCCCCCCCGAGTCGCAGGTCTCTTTCCTGCTCCAACTTCCGATGGTCACTGGAGCCACGATGGCACTGCGATCGTCTCTCAAGCGGTTCGCTTTGCCCATCGCAAAATACTGGATTCACGACTATTGGATATCTTTGGTCGCTGCTCTTGTGGGATGTTATGGCGTTGCTATCCACGAACCCTTGCTGAAATATCGAGTTCATCCCGGCCAAACGATTGGATTGCAGAAAAGCTTTTGGGAAAGGTGCAGGGCATCACTCACACGCGGAATCGAACCCTGGCCGGAACATATAGCCGCTTTTCAGGGCTTGCGAGAGCGGCTACATGGAGATGTTTCCCTCAGCGGCCGGTGCAAGTCTCACGAACTCGAGCTGCTAGAACAGAAGCTCGCACACCTTTTCGAGCGTGCCCGCGCCCGATCCTCAAAACCTCCCGAGAAGTACAGAATCATTTTGGCCGAAGTATTTACAGGCAGGTATCGACGCTTTTCCTTGTCCTGGTGGAGTATCGTGCGTGACCTCTGTCCGTGACCTGCCGAGGAGGGGTCGGTGGAATTGAGTTCCATACCGCATTGCCTCAGGAAACAGCTTTAGCTCATCAAACCGCTACGGAGGATAACGACCTTTGTGAATTCAGCGAAGCTACCAGGCGCCGTCGCAGAGGAGTCATACGCTCCGAGCGGGGCACATCTGCTTTCCCTGTTGCTGGCTCTGGTTGGAGCGATGATTGCTGGGACCGCCGTTCTGGCACCGGTTGGAACGGGGGTGGTGCTCATAGGGCTGGTCACGGTAGGTCTAGCGTGGCTCATGCCACGGAAGGCGTGGATCTTGCTGTCTTGTATGGTCATTCCGCTGATAGGAGCCGGGGAACTCTGGACGTTTCAGGTAGGCGCTGGCACGCTCATTGCCCCTTCCCTCATTGTTGTCGCTGCGTGCGCGATAGCGTTCTTCCTGGCGGTGCTGTGTACGAAAGACGAGTCGTTCTGGCAGTTACCCTTGGTGGGGTCCTTCGCTGCCTTCTGGTTAGCGATTTTACTCTCTGTGATCCACAGCGTGTCCCTTCTCCACTGGGCGCGTGGCCTGCTTGAGGCTATCCTTGGGTTTGCTTTTTTTGCTTACCCCTGTGTGTATCTGAAAAATGCGCGCCAGCTCGACCTTTGCCTGCGAGTGCTCGTTTGCCTGGCAGCCGTCACCGTCATTTTCGGGCTGCTACAATACGCCTTTTTTGACTATTTTCGAAACTTGTTTCCGCTTCTGTACAACCAGCTGGAAATCCCGTTTATCGAGGAGTGGCAGGCAAATGGGCGGATGGTTGCCAATTGGGTTCACCCGAGCGACTTGGGATCTTTATTAAATATTGCGGCACCGATAGCGCTTTATTTCTACTTGAGCGTCAAAAAAAGCCGCTTGGTGCCCCTGGCGATATTCTTGCTCATTGCTGCGGGTATCTTTCTGACGGCCACACGAACGCCCATCATTGCTTTCTGCTTCGCGAATACACTGCTTATCTTTCGAATGCGCGGCCGCAGGGCCGGCCTTTATGTGGCGGCCGGCGCCCTTGTCTTAGCGCTGTTAGGCAGTCTACTCTTTTCGGCTGGGTTGCAGCGATTCAAATTCTCGCAACAAGAGAACCTCATAACACTGGAGAGACGTAGTCTCGTATGGCTGGAGGCGCTGTCTTTTTTCGCGCAGCATCCAATAATAGGTATTGGGGCGAGGAATTTCCCAGATCTGGGCATGGCCGAAGCGAATATGGCTACCCACAACGTCTACATTGAAGTCGCTGCCGAGACAGGCGCAATTGGTCTTTTGGCGTTTCTTTATCTGCTCTATCGAGCCTTGCGCATTGATCTCCACCGCGGGAAAGGTAGCCTGCCTCAAGAATTACAAGACCTGCGATATGCTTTACTCTGTTCGTCCCTTTCCATCATGGTCGAGAGCTTAACGGACAACGACTTCTACGTGTGGCAGGTGTGGTGTTTATTCTGGCTGATTCGAGGTTTGTCCGCTGCTGTTGCGTCACGCCCCGCGGCGTTTCTGCAAACCAATGCGATCCCAAGAACCTAACAGCGGCGAGCCGCAGCGGCTTGAGATCGCTGCAACTTTGTCTAGTCCGCGTGTAGCTATCGTGGTTCTGAACTGGAACGGCAGCCAGGTCCTCGAGGATTGTTTGCGGTCTGTCTTTGCTCTTCGCTATCCGACTTTCGAGATTGTCATCGTTGACAACGCCTCGAGCGACGGTTCCGCAGAAGTTGTACGCAGGGAGTTCCCCGACTGCCTTTTGATCAAGAATGCCACGAACCTGGGGTTTTCAGCGGGGAACAATCAAGGCATTCAACTGGCTCTGGAGCGTGGGAATGATTACGTGATGGTGCTCAATAATGACACTTGGCTCGACACCGACTGCTTGACATCACTGGTGCAAAGAGCTGAGTCGGACCCGCAAATCGCAGCTGTGTCTCCCAAAATTTACTTCGCCGATCCACCCGGCCGGCTCTGGTTTGCCGGGGGTACCTTTAGCTTCTGGAAAGGAAGAAATGGCCATCGGGGTTGGTCCCGACTCGACTCGCCGGAGTTTGACCAAGCTGGAGAAATGCAGTTCATCTCCGGTTGTGCTCTCTTTGCACCCCGAAGGATTTGGCAAGAGCTCGGAGGCTTCGACGAACGTTTCTTTTGGTCAGGCGAAGACGTGGATTGGGCACTTCGCGCCCGGAAGGCGGGTTACAAGCTTTTTTATGAACCGCGCTCGCGCATTTGGCACCGTGTTTCCTTCGCCATGCTGCACGGCGATGGAGAAGGCGGCCGGCTCTATTACTACACCCGTAACAACCTCCTCTTTATGTGGAGGTATGCGCGATGGTGGCACTGGTTCACATTTCTTCCCTATCTATTTGCCCTCTCCTGCAAGCGCATGTTGATTTGCGCCCGAGCGCGGGATTGGCCAGCGATCTTGGCTGTGTTGAGAGGAATGAAAGACTTTCCCGGATTGGCTCGCAGTTTCGGTCGATCTAAAAAAAGTCCCGGCTTCCGACTTAACGCCTGATGAGGGTCCATGCGCCAAAAATCGTCCTTGAAAACTATGATTTTCGGGGCTGCTCTCGGTTATTGGAACATCGCTATCTTTTGACTTCGGGTTTCACGTGCTGGGTGTTTCGCCTCAATCGGCGCTATAGGTTTCCAGTGGCGTTTTCATTCTGGGCTTAGACCCGCTATCTCGGCTTTGTAACGCGCTTGACGGAAGTCACGGCGGTGGCTTGATCTTGGCATGCGAGACCAAGAAGCCGGCGACCGCTTGAGGAATTTCGACTGCTGACCTTTGGGATCACGCATTCAAATACAATTCTTTCGACGCCTCAGGCCGGCCGCTAAACCGCGTGGTGCAGGCTCGCTCAAGGGGTGACAGGCTCTCTGTTGTAGAAATTGTCCAAGCGTTTCGAGATTTCCTCGCGGTTGCTCGCGACGCTAAGCAGGAAACGAAAGCCGGCCTAATGCAGGAGATGAGGGCATGTTTGTCGGCAAACGGCGGCTGTGCGTATGGCACTTCTGAAAATCTACTCGTATGTGCAAGAGCGGGGCGCCTGGTGCACCGTACGGAAAATATTAGCAGCGGTGCCGAAGTATCTGAGTGGACTTCACCGATGGAGGCTTCGCCCCTGCAAGTGCTGCGACCGATTTTCGATATTCTTAGTTCCTCATAATGGTTCGGGAGAAGAGCGCGCATGTTTGTTCTGTTCAGCAAATGAACGCTACGAGCTGTTAGCCGAGGAGATTAAGAGTAGGTACGGTGACAATTTGTGGCAAAAAGACGTCCTCGAGTTGGACCCGCACTCACCGCTGGGCAAGATCTTGTCGCACGCGCACACATATACACGATCGTTCTATGAAGCGGGGAGAAAACCCGGCTTCATCCGACCCGACGGCACCATTTGTGAGAACATCACGGCGTTGAGTTTTGATAATGATTCGTTCGATTTAATTGTTTCAGCGGAAGTTCTTGAGCATGTTCCGATTCTGGATAGAGCGTTTACGGAATCGGCGAGAGTCCTGAGGCCGGGTGGGGCTCACTTGTTTACGGTTCCACCGAGGTCGAGGACAAAAAAGCGGGCGGAAGTGATAAGTGGAGAGATCCGTTACGTCGAACCCGCAGAATACCATCGAGATCCTATGTCGCCTCACGGAATACTGGCCTTTTGGGATATCGGCCCCGATCTTCCCGACGTGATCCCGTGTCCTGATTTGGATATTAGGATCGTGCGGGGCCCCGTTGGCAGCGATGCTCGCGTAGTGTGGATTGCAGAGCGCTCCATGCAGGTTTCATAATGCAGATCTTATTCTTGTCGGGACATTTACCATCCCCGCACGGACGACAGAGCGGGCAAAGTACTAGTTATCACGTCTGTGAATTCTTGGGCCGTAGACATGATGTGCATCTCTTGTGCTTCGGCACACAGAATCAGCTCGCAGTTTTTGATGGCCGGGGAATGGAGATTTTTCATTGCTGGGATGCCGTTCCAGTCAGTCGCTGGACGCGGCTTCGCGGCATTCTTTCCTCACCCCGATTGCCGCTGTCAGTCGCAGCAAGGAACTCTCGAACGTTCCGAAGCAAACTGCGTCATCTCACACAGTCCCACCAATACGATGTCGTGATCTTAGATCACACGGCCATTTGGCAGTATGCGAATCATTTTGTCGCTGAGCCACTTTGTGTTGGCCTCATGCATGACGTATTGACGCAGCTGTGGGAGCGTCGAGCTAAAGGGGCCTCCCACCCATTGTCTAAGATCATGCTCAGCATAGAAGCGAAACGGGTGCGGAGGTGGGAGCAAAGGGCGCTTTCCCAGCTGGACCTCGTCGTCACACAGAGCGATAAGGACAGCGCCCTGTTGGGGCAGCTCAATCCAAATATCCCGCGCTTTGTGATTCAGCCGTGGGTGTCCGTTCCGGCAAGAAGCACTGCCACTGAGACGACGACAGCTCGCGAAGCGAACAGCATCGTGTTCTGGGCGGCGCTCGACCGCTCTGAGAATACTGATGCGGTTGTTTATGCGTTGAGGGAGATTTTTCCACGTGTACGCGAAGAGGTACCGAGCGCCAAATTCTACATTGCAGGAAACAACAGTGAGGCTGTGGCCTCCATAACTGATAGCGCTCCTCAAGTGATCCGCACAGGTTTCGTTAGCAATATCGGCGCATTCCTTTCGCGCATGCAAGTGGCACTGTTATCGCTTCGCCAGGGGGCGGGAATCAAAGCTAAGACGCTCGAAGGCATGGCTGCGGGTGTCGCTGTTGTGACCACACCGATTGGTGCGGAAGGAATTACCGCGGCACGCGGAGTCCATCTGCTGGTCGGCGAAACAGCGCAGGAGCTCGCAGACTGCGTCGTGCGATTGCTGCGCAGACCGGAAGAGGCCCGCCAAATGGGAGAACGCGCCCGAGACTGGTTCGCTTCGGAGTACGATTTCAGCCGGCCCATGGCAGTTCTTGAGTCTCTTCTAGTTGCAAATGTCCGGGGGATCGCGAAACGTGGATCTCTTGGCTCATGGACGACTGGCACCTGTCAGGATCAGCCCAGCGGGGAATGCACCGCAACCAAGACAGTTTGAATAGCAGTGCCAAGACACGAACATTCCGCGTTGCAAGCCAACGTCACGTACGTGATGCTGCCGCGCCGCACGGCGACATTAAACAATAATGGACAGTGGAGTTGCTGCTTTAGGCCAGCGGCTGTCCCGTGTATTTGTTCCGGAACGAAGCGCATGGCAGCGGCGAATCGCAGTTTGCGCATCAACCTCGTTCATCAAGGATGATTTCAATGAGGCAAGGTGAGACGAACCTCTTTTCTCGTACCTACCACTCGGCTGTAAGACACTTTGCCCACGCGACATTTCATGTCTGGCAGAAGCTCGGAGTCCATATTACGCCTGTGCACTACTACCAGCCCTTACCGGACACACGTAGGCTCAACGGCAACCTCTGGAAACGCTTAGGGGCATTACCGGGTGTAGATCTAAACGAGAGATTTCAATTGGATCTGCTTTCTCAATTCGTCGCGGAGTACCGAAGCGAATACGAAAGCTTCCCAAGAGAAAAGCAAAAAGAGCCATTTCAATACTACGTGAACTGCGGCTTTTTCGAGTCAGTCGACGGCGAGATTCTGTACTGCATGGTGCGTCACTTCAAACCGTTACGAATCGTCGAAATAGGATCCGGGTTCTCCACATACGTCTCCGCGCAAGCTGTCCGGAGAAATGAACAGGAGAGCGCGAAAACCTGCGAACTCGTTGCCTGCGAGCCGTACCCCAATAATGTTTTGAAAGGCGGCTTTCCAGGGCTGTCCAGGTTGATCGAAAAGAGAGTCGAAGAAATCCCGCTCTCCGAATTTACTGGTTTGGAGGAAAACGATATTCTCTTCATAGACTCCAGCCATGTTCTTAAAATCGGAGCCGATGTTCAGTATGAGTTCTTGGAAATCCTCCCGCGACTCAAACCTGGCGTGTTGGTACACGTTCATGACATTTTCCTTCCATCGGAGTATCCCAAGGATTGGGTCCTGAGGGACCTTCATTTTTTCACGGAGCAGTACCTTCTGCAGGCTTTTCTGGCTTTCAATTCAAGCTTCGAAGTGCTTTGGGGAGCAAGTTTTATGCATCTGAAGCATCCAGGAGAGCTTGAGAAAGCCTTTAGCTCATACGACAAGAGCAGGGTATGGCCGGGCAGCTTCTGGATGAGGCGCATTCGCTGAGCACGTCCTTTGTCGTACTGACCATCGAATTGGATGACTTTCTTCTCAAACGGTCTACTCGGTGATGCAGAACGGCTGAGTTCGACGTGTGAAGGGTTTCACCAGCTTGGCCCAGAGTCTCCCAAAAGCTTTGTGAAGGTTGCCCCATTTCCTGGGGGTCGGCGCACGGTGATACAGGCATGATTGAAACGTCTATCGTAATTCCGACGAAGAATGGTGCAAAAGACATAGGAGAATGCCTGGAGGCTGTTTATTCTCAGAAGGACGTGGGACAGGTAGAAGTGCTGGTAGTGGATTCGGGTTCGACGGACAACACTCTGGAGGTCGTGCAGCGCTATCCTGTGCGTCTAGAGCGGATTCCTCCGGAGATGTTCCACCACGCGCGAACGCGAAACTACGCCGCTGGCCTTGCGATGGGGGAATTCCTGGTGTTTCTCTCGCAGGATGCCATTCCGGCCTCAGAGACCTGGCTGGGTGCGATGATTTCCAATTTCAGTGATCGGTCCGTAGGCGCTGCTTATGGTCGGCAGTTGGCAAGGCCAGATTCCACGCTTGAGCGCCAAGAGGCATTGGGCGTCGTCTACGGAGAGGAAAGAGTCGTGAAAGATCCACATGGCGCTCGGGAATGTGGCTTTCGGTATTACCACTTCTCGAGTGTAAATGCCGCGATTCGCAAAGAAGTGTGGCAAGCGACGCGCTTCCCAGACGACCTCAAAGTTTTCGAGGATCTTGGGATTTCCAAGCGCATCCTGGATGCTGGCTGGAAAATCGTCTATGAACCGCGGGCTACCGTCTATCACTCGCACAACCACGGTACGGGCGCATTGTTCAAGCGCTACTTCGATGGGGGTGTCACCTGGAAACGCTTGGGCCTTTGGGATGACGGGACGAGGTCGTCCATGCTGAAGGAGTTTGGGCAGCTACTTCTGAAAAAACTCAGCCTATCTGGCGGCAACCGCGCCGGCCGGATGGGGCGCGCATCCATTCGTCAGGATCTCGCGAAGTCAGCAGGGATGTTCTTGGGTTTACATGAGAGGTTTCTCCCGCTGGCGCTTAAGCGGCGCTTGAGTGCGCATCGACTATTCGAGCGCTAACCACTTCAGCGTTAACCTGTTCCGATGGGCGCGCCGCATACAATCGATTGTTCCCGGTCTGCGACAGCGACCTCGCATGGCGGTCGCGGCCTCGATGTTGAGCACGGCAAGCACCTCCAGATCGCGGATCAGCCCGATAATTTCGCACGGAGAGTGAGATGAGAGTGCAGGGGTTAAAATGTCGCAGAAATGGGTCGCCGGAAGTCTTCGTGCGGGAGTCCGTTCGAAGGCAGATCCTGGATTCTGGTATTCGAAGCTTTGTGGGTATATTCGAAGGCGGTGTGGTGCCCAAATATGAACCAGGAAGGGACCATAGCCGTCTGGCTATGATCCTGCCAGTAGCTGAAGACGAGTGTGCCGTTAACCGACGCGCTGCACTTACGTCGGGTCCGGTTTTTGTTTCCGTCCGGTCCGTTTACAAAACAGCGTAATAGTGAACTTACTTTGAATCCACAAACGGTGATCCTGGTGGGCGGTCTGGGTATGCGCTTGCGACCTATCACGAATAACTGTCCTAAGTCGATGGTCAAAGTACTAGGGAAGACCTTCCTGCAACATCAGATCGAGTTGTTGAAGGGCCAAGGGCTGACGCGCTTTGTTCTGTGTGTGGGGCACGAGGCGGATCAGATCGTGTCTCATTTCGCCGACGGAGCCTCCCTTGGCGTCGAGATCCAGTATTCGCATGATGGAGCCTCGCCCCTGGGAACGGGAGGGGCGCTTGTTAAGGCAACTCCCCTCTTAGATCCTTGGTTCCTGGTACTGGATGGGGATTCCTACCTGCCGATCGACTTTCACGCCCCTGTCAACTGCTTCCGCAAACAGCAGCCGCTCGCGCTGATGACGGTTTACCGCAACGCGAACAAATACGGTCGCAGTAACGTAGCGATCAAGCGCGGATGGGTGACCGTTTACAACCGAACGCAGGGAGAGTTTGTCTACATGCATGCCGGCCTGACGATTTTTCAGCGCGAGGCCCTTGAGATGCTCGCGTCCGACCGCTTTATGCTGATGGACGAGATTTATCAGGGTCTCGTCGCCAGCCGGAACCTTGCATGTTTCATTCTCCGGCAGCGTTTTTACGAAATCGGCTCACACGCGGGCCTGGCCGATCTGGAGCGCTACTTGACCAGTCGGAGGTCTGAGCCCTCTAAATCTCACCCTTTCAAATCTTCGGCCGCAACTCTATGATCATCACAAAAACGCCTTTACGCATTCCACTCGGTGGCGGTGGTACCGACCTGCCGGAATTCTATTGCCGATTCGGGGGTCGTTTGCTGACTGCCGCTATCAATCGGCACATCTTTGTATTTGTGCAACCATGGTTTGAAGAGGGAATCAAAGTCGGATATTCCAAAACGGAGATTGTCCACTCGGTGGACGACATCCAGCATCCTGCTGTTCGCGAGGCACTGCGGCTTTCCGGAATTTCGAACCACATTGAAGTCTCATCCATGGCCGAACTACCTTCACAAACCGGCTTGGGTTCGTCCAGTACATACACGGTGGGTCTACTCAAGGCGCTGGGCCTCTACACAGGCACGGAACTTGGAACGAAGGAATTGGCGGAACTCGCCTGTCATCTGCAAATGGACATACTCCGAGAGCCCGGCGGGAAGCAGGACCAGTATGCGGCAGCCTTCGGCGGGCTCCTGAGTCTGGAGATCGACCCCAATGGGGCCGTTGAGGTTACGAGGCTGCCGATCGACGCAAATGTGTTGGAAGAACTTCAACACAACTTAGTCTATTTCTACACCGGGATCTCCCGGAAGGCGGCGGATATCCAATCAACGTACTCGGCAGCGGTTGCGCGGGATGAGAAAACGCCAGTAGAAGCCCTCCTCAAAATCAAGGAAATCGGTCTGCTCTCTGAAAAAGCACTCTTGGCGGGCCGTCTGGACGACTTTGGACATCTACTCGACGAACATTGGACAACCAAACAGAAAATATCTAGCCATATTTCAAATGGTCGCGTGAGTGACCTTTATTGCATTGCAAGGGAAGCCGGAGCGTATGGGGGGAAACTCATGGGCGCGGGAGGCGGTGGCTTTCTAATGATATATTGCCCAGCCGCCAAGAAGCAGACTGTGCGGCAAGCGCTGACTAACCAAGGCTTGCGCGAGGTTAAATTTCAATTCGAGTTCGAAGGGTCAAGAATAATGCTAAATGCTTGAACGAGCGGCGTCATCCTTTTCAATTCACAGTAGTTAGGTACGAAAGGAATTCAGAGGAGGCTTCAAGGATGAGTACAGGAATGGCCTTGGCAAACTTGGAAGCGGTTGTGGCCAAGCAATTGGACGAGAGTGCGAAAGTGAAACAAGATCTCAAGAGCATGGCCGGCGAGATTGTGGGCTTGGCCGAGGACATGTACACCTGCCTGACGAGAAACGGCAAGGTCTTCTTATGCGGGAATGGGGGCAGCGCTGCCGATTCGCAGCACATTGCCGCGGAACTGGTCGGCATGTTCCTCCAGGACCGTAGGGCATTGCCGGGCATAGCACTCACGGTGAACCCGTCCGTGGTCACCGCCGTGAGCAATGACTGGTCATTCGACGATGTTTTCGCGCGTCAGGTGCAAGCCTTGATGTCGAAGGACGATTTGCTCATCTGCATAAGTGCCGGCGGAAACTCCCCGAACATTCTGCGGGCGCTCGAAGAGGCCAAGAAAATTGGCGCGCGGACTGCCGCGCTCCTAGGCAAGGGTGGGGGCCGGGCTGCAACGATGGTGGACCGAGCGCTCGTTGTGCCCTCGAGCATGACACCTCGTATACAGGAGGCCCATATTACGATCGGGCACATCGCGTGCGGCTTGGTCGAGGAATGGTTTGTAAAGGGGCGAGGGTAAAGTGCGGGTCCTGATCACCGGCGGGACAGGTTTTCTTGGGAGCTTTACTGCAGAGCTCCGCCATGCTCGCGGTGATCAGGTATGGGCCACTTGGCTCGAGGGCTCGCCTAATAACCTGCAAGCAGAGGCCGATGTCACTATCATTCCCTGCGACGTGAGCGTGCGTGAGGAATTGGAACGCGCGATTGCCGAGTCTGATCCAGACTTGGTATTCCATTTCGCCGCCCAAACCTTTATTGGGGACTCGTGGGCAGATCCGGTGCATACCCTCCGAACCAACAGCATTGGAACGCTTAACCTGCTTGAGATTTTGCGAGCCAAGCGCAGCCAAGCGACGGTGGTTATCGCCTGTTCATCGGCTGAATATGGAGAGGTCGCCGGGCGCGGTGCGCCGGTTCAGGAGACTGATCCGCTACTTCCCGTGAGCCCGTACGGGTTGAGTAAAGTTGATCAGGACATTCTCGGCCATTTGTATTTCCGAACTCATGCGCTGAGAGTGGTCCGCGCACGCATTTTCAATACGATCGGACCACGGAAGCAGGGCGATTTCCTGGCTGATTTTTGCCAACAGATCGCGGCGATCGAGGCGGGCGGGGCCGAGCCCCTCCTGCGCACCGGTGAGCTGAATTCGCGCCGCGATCTGAGCGACGTCCGGGACACGGTGGCGGCGCTCGATCTGCTCTCCATTCGAGGCACGCCAGGTGAGGTCTACAACATCTGTTCGGGCCAGACCGTGCGCATCGGCGACGTGGTGGAGTTATTGCTGGCAGTGGCAGGCCATGCCATCAGGCTTCAGGTCGAAGCTCTCCGCTTGCGGCCGTTTGAGGAATCCATCATCTGGGGCGACAACCGAAAACTAGTCGCTTGCACAGGCTGGTCGCCAAAAGTGTCGCTGAAGCAGACTTTGAAGGATACGCTCGATTATTGGCGAGCGCGAGCAACCGAACAGGGCCTGAGAAATGACCGGCTCTCAAAGCGAAGATGCGATAGTGTCGGGCTGTCGGACCGCGATTGACTTCATTTCGTAGATAAGGCCAAGGGTGTGGGTTCCGTTTCTGCCGTGACTATCTCAAAGGAGGGAAACTACCATGAAGGTATTTGTGGATTCTGCGGACCAGAAACAGATCGCGCAGTGGCTTGAACAGGGGGTCGTGGATGGCTTCACCACGAATCCGAGCATTATGTTCAAGGATGGAGTGACCGACATCGAGGAGGGAGCCCGAAGTCTTTCAGGCATGCTCGGCGATCTTCCCCTTAGCGTAGAGGTCACAACGAACGATCGGGCCGGGATGCTCGAAGAGGCGGGGCAGTTCGCCTCTTGAGCTCGCAATATTGTGGTAAAGATACCAGTTGTCAATGAGTACGGGGAATCCTGTCTAGGAGTGATACATCGCTTATCTCAGGAGGGCATTGCCATCAATACGACGGCTATCCTCTCGTTCAACCAGGCGATTCTCGCCGCCAAGGCTGGGGCGACTTACGTCAGTGTCTTTGCCGGTCGTGTTGCCGACGAGGGCAATGACCCAGCCGTGCTGATTCACAACGTTCGGCGCTGGCTCGACGATTGGGAGTTTTCAACCCGCATCATTGTCGGCAGCATTCGCACCGTCATGGACATCCAGAATGCCGCGCTGGCTGGCGCGCACATTATCACCGTTCCGCCGCAATTCCTGCCCAAAATGGTTGATCATCGCCATACGCGCGAAACCGTCCGCCAGTTTGTCCAAGACGCCCAGAAGACACTCGCGGAAATGAAGACCAAAATCAGGATAGATATTGCAGGTGCTGCACAATAAATACCCAAGAGCCTTACCGATCCGATCTAGCCGCTCATGTCCACACGTGAATCCGTAGCCCCTCGCGAAACGTCGATGTTTAGGCCGACGGTGAAATATGCCGTTTCAGAGAGTATTCTCGCTCGGTTTCTTTCCTGGCCTGTCCTGCACAAGCTGCTGTATCTTGCCGGCGATCTCATGGCGATCACTCTAGCGCACATGTTCGCCGTCCGAATCGTCGGGCATTTTCTGCGCGTTCCCGCTAGTGTCTTGAATCCGTTCGAGTACCATCGGTTCTACATCCCGTTTTTCGCTGTTGTCTTGTATCTTTTCGATGGTTATAAGAGCCCGGAGCTGCGACGACCTGAGCAAGAGCTTGGGCGGAGCTGCAAGGCCGTAGCTGTGAGCTTTCTCGGCCTCGTTCTATTCAACTTTGTCGCTTTCCGGTCGGAATCTTTCTCGCGATACCTGGTAGTCTCGTGGTTTGGACTGGCGCTTGCTCTCCTCTTGATAGTGCGATTCATTCTGCGCGCTATTTACGGCGCTTTGTGGGGAGCTGGGCTGTGCCGTCGCCGTGCCTTGCTGCTGGGTTCCGCTGCCGGGCTCGCGGAATACGAGGAGCTGCTTTCTATCCAGCGACATCGCGGTTACGAGGTCGTCGGCGTCTTGGTGGATTCGGCAGAGAAGTCCTCCCCCCCTAGGGCGATTGCGAGTCTCCCTATGTTGGGCCCGGCCCACCAATGGGAAGAGGTTCTTTCCTCGACGGGCGCGAATCTGCTGATCGTTGCCTATCCTGCGGTTCCAGGCGGCGCGGAATGGTTGGGCAGGATCCTACATGTGTGCAAGCAACTCCACGTGGACGTAGAACTTTACTCTTGCGTCCTCGCCACGGCGAATCTTAGTTACGACCACGACGAATTCTCCGGCAGTTTTCGATTTTTCGCGAAGCCCAAATGGTCGCTCACTTTGCAGCGCGCAGTGAAGCGCGGCATCGATATAATCATGGGTCTGATTGGCAGCATCGTTACCGTGCTACTCACCCCCTTTGTCTGGATGATGGTAAACCTTGAAGACCGTGGGCCAGTCTTCTATCGACGTGAATTTGTAAGCTCAGACGGAAAGATCCGGTACTATCTAAAGTTCCGCACTATGCTAAAAGACGCGGACAGTATCTTGCGGCAGGACTCTCAGCTCCAAGCAAGATTCGTCCACCAATATAAATTAAAGGACGATCCCCGTTTGTTGCGCGTGGGACGGATCATGCGGCGATACAGCTTGGATGAGTTCCCTCAGTTCTTCAGCGTGCTTTCTGGGAAGCTCACCCTTGTTGGACCGCGCGTGATCTCCGGAGATGAGCGCCAACGCTACGGCCCAAATTTGTCGAAGCTGCTTTCCTGCAGGCCGGGCTTAACGGGTTTTTGGCAGGTTATGGGCCGACAAACGACGACTTACGAGGAACGCGTTCGCATGGATATGTTTTACGTCGAGCGCTGGTCTATCTGGCTGGATTTCGTCATTATCGCCAAGACGTTCTGGAAGGTTGTCAAAACGGAAGGTGCGTATTAACAAAGGAGAGATTGAAACGTGAAAATACTTGTGACCGGGGCAGCAGGATTCGTTGCATCGCACGTGGCAGATGCGTACCTGAGTGCGGGCCACGAAGTCGTCATCCTTGACAATCTTTCTCGAGGCGCAGAGAAGAATGTGAATCCGAAAGCCCGCTTCTATCGATGCGACATCTGTGAGCGAGAAGCCATCGAGGAGGTTTTCCAATTGGAAAAGCCCGCGATCGTCAACCACCATGCGGCGCAAATGGACGTGCGACGCGGCGTCCGGGAGCCTCTCTTTGACGCCCAGGTCAACATTCTAGGTTCCCTCAATCTAATGGAAGCTGCACTTGCCACTGGGGCGAAGCGATTCATCTACATCGCAAGTGCTGGAGCAGGTTACGGAGAGCCGAAGCAAAGGCTCGTTCCCGAAGACTACCCCATCAATCCCATCACTCCTTATGGCATCAGCAAACACACCGTCGAGCACTATCTCTTCACATTCCATTTTCTTTACGGACTGGAGTATGTCGTCTTGCGGTACGGAAACGTCTATGGGCCGCGGCAAAGTTCGCAGGGCGAAGCTGGCGTCTTTGCCATATTCTGTGAGCAAATGCTTGCCGGGGTCCAACCGGTCATCTATGGGGACGGCACTAAAGTCCGTGATTACGTCTATATCTCGGACGTGGCTGCCGCAAATGTCGCGGCGCTCGAACGGGGGAGCAACGAGATCTTTAACATCAGCACTGGCGTGGAGACAACCGACCTGGAAGTATTCCAACTCGTGCGGGAGCTCTTGGGTAGGGAAGTTGAGCCAAAGTACGTCGCAAGGCGCCCTGGAGAAATCGACCGAATTTGTCTTGACATTTCGAAGGCGGCACGCCTACTTGGGTGGGTACCGGGCGTGTCTCTGGCTGAGGGGGCACGCCGAACAGTCAACTATTTTCGGGAGGCGGCTACAGCGACAAAGTCAGCCTCCATTGCTGGTTAGACTGGCTATCCGAAGTTGGCGACGGCGGCTATCTTACCTCGGTACGCCGTTTCATTGTCTTCATGCAACTTTCTGACAAAACGTGCTTGATCGTCGGAGCATCCGGAACCATCGGGCGCACAACTGCAGAGAATTTTTATCGAGAGGGCGCACGCCTTGCGCTCACCTATCATTCTGAGAAAAAGAGCGTCCATTCAAACGGCCTGCCGACCAGCGACCAACGGATTGCGCGGTTTAAGCTGGACGTGCGCAAATGGAAAGACATCGAGGCTATTGTGGCTCGAGTAAAGAGAAAGTTCGGGCCAATCAACGTTCTGGTGAATTGTTCTGGCGTTCTCGGGCCGATAGGCGCCACGCATGAGATATCGATGGAACACTGGCTGCAAACTATCCAAATCAATCTGATAGGTAGCTTCTACCTCGTCCGGGCCATTCTTCCTTCGATGCTGGCCGCCGGCGGCGGTAGGATCATCCAATTCTCAGGGGGAGGAGCGGCATATGGCCGGCCTTTCTTTACTGCTTACAGCGCTTCGAAAGCTTCTTTGGTGCGATTCACGGAGAGTCTGGCAGCCGAGGTTCGTGACAAAAACATCCAGATTAATGCGATAGCGCCTGGACCGGTGAAGAGCCGCATGTGGGATGAACTGCGCGCGAGCGGTGCCGCCGGGGGCCCTCAGGCGATCGAGGAGCTAGAGAAAACGGACCTGACCGGGGGCGTTCCGGCTGAGCGCGCACCTGCACTGGCTTTGTTTCTTGCGTCAGATCGGTCCAAGGGCTTGACGGGCCGTTTGATTAGTGCCGTGCACGACGAATGGGAAGAACTGGAGGAGCGTATCCCGAAGATCATGGCCACGGACTCATGGACCCTTCGCCGCGTCCCCCTGGATTGATATCGTGCTTTCTGCGGCCATTATCGGGGCTGGACGTGTTGGGGGAATTCGAGCCGGTGTCATTCGCCGTTCCGAGTGCTCCCTCCTGAGCGCCGTAGCCGATACCGATCGGGCCCGCGCCGAAAAAGTTGCGGACGGGACGGGGGCGCATGTCAGCTCGGATTGGATGTCCGTTGTTGCACGAAACGACGTGGACGCGGTCGTAGTTTGCACGCCCACTAAATACCATGCCGAGGTGACCATCGTTGCCCTGCAAGCCGGAAAGCATGTTTTGTGCGAGAAGCCGCTCGGGAGAAATGTGGACGAGGCGCGGAGAATGTTCGATGCAGCCCGTGCGTCTGGTCGCCTTCTGAAGACGGGGTTTAACTATCGCTACATGTCCCACGTGCGGAAGGCAAAGGAATTGCTGGACGCTGGAGTCCTCGGCGATTTGTATTTCCTTCGATGCCGTTATGGGCACGGCGGACGACCAGGCTATGAAAAGGAATGGTGCACCGATGCCGAGTTGAGCGGCGGCGGCGTGCTACTCGAGCAGGGAATTCATATCTTCGATCTGGTGCGTTATTTACTCGGCGAACCATCACAGCTCTTGGCACAGACTCAGTGCTTTCACTGGAATTTTCCTGTCGTGGAAGATAACGGCTTTTGCATTTTGCGGACGGCTAACGGTCAGGTAGCGCAGATCCACGTCAGCTGGACGCAGTGGGTGAACCTGTTCGAACTCGAAATCTTCGGGCGCGAAGGTTACCTGCGACTCGAGGGTCGAGATGGTCATTACGGGCCACAGCGAGTGATTTGGGGCAAGCGCAAACCAGATCACGGGCGGCCAGTAGAAGAGGTGTTCGAGTTCGTAACTCCCGACGATTCGTGGGACCGGGAATGGCGCGAGTTCCATGCGGCTATAGAGGAAGAAAAGGAACCAACTGGGAGTGCAGGCGACGGCCTGCGAGCCCAGGAGTTGATAGAGGCTGCCTACCAGAGTGCCTCTCGGCAGTCTTGGACCTTAATCCCGGCTTTGGAAAATCAATCACAAGAGGCAAATCGATGATCATTACTCGGACGCCGTTTCGTCTTACCCTGGGTGGAGGTGGGACCGATCTTCCATCGTACTATCAAGATCACGGCGGATTTATCCTTGCCGCAGGCATCGACAAATATATGTTCCTAAGTGTGAACACGCCGATTGTGGATGATAAGATTCGAGTTCGCTACACCAGCTCGGAGATAGTTGACCACGTGGCTCATGTTCAACACACTCTGGCACGCGAGGCGATGCAATACTTCAACATTTCCCGCGGGCTGGAGATCGTTTCGATCGCAGATATTCCCGCCGGAACGGGACTCGGTTCCTCCAGTTCTTATCTGGTGGGGCTCCTCAATGCCCTGCATGCGCTCCTGCAGGACCAAGCCACTCAGCAGAAGCTGGCCGAAGAAGCCTGTCACATTGAGCTCGATATTTTAAAAAAGCCCATTGGCAAGCAGGATCAATACATGGCGGCGTTCGGCGGCCTGACCATCCTGGACATCGCCCAAGACGGCACGGTGAAAGTTTCGCGCCTCAATTTGACCATGGATCTCGTAGAGGCCCTGGAACAAAACATCCTCCTTTTCTATACGCACGACATCCGCGATGCCACGACCATTCTGCAGAAGCAGGATAAGGCAACGCGCCACAACGATCAGGCCGTTGTCGGTAGGCTTCACGAGATTAAGGACATCGGGATCGAGATCTGCTCCGCCATCACTAAAGGCAATCTTCACCGACTCGGCGAGCTCATGGACATACACTGGGAGTCGAAAAAGCGGCTGTCCGCGGGCATTTCGAACCCTCAGATTGACGCTTGGTACGAGCTTGCGAAGAGCAATGGAGCTGTTGGTGGGAAGATCTCCGGCGCCGGCGGGGGCGGTTTCCTGATGTTGTACTGTGAAGAGAAGAAGCCACAACTCCGTGAGGCGATGCGCAAGGCTGGGCTGCGCGAGTTGAATTTCCGTTTCGATTTCGAGGGCACCAAGGTCGTCTTTGACGTGGTTTCACGCGATGGCCGCTTGGCTCACATCCAGCGTCAGAATGGTCATGCAAGCGGCGGGGCCTTCGCGGCAAAGGTTTCCGGTTAGCTCTCTGCTTCTATGCACACACCAGTGAGTTCATTCTCGCTATTCTGGTGTTCGCTCCTTCTTCGAAGGGACGTCCATCCCAGGAATCGAATGACGTCGCCAACCGCTCGTATTTATGGCTTTTAAAGTATGAAAGCCGTTTTGTTGGACCGCGACGGTGTGATCAACGCTCTTGTGTATCACGAGGACGCGGGCGTAATCGACGCGCCATTCACCCGGTCGCAATTCAACCTGCTTCCACGTGTCCCGGAAGCGATCCGGCTGCTGAACGACATGGGGTTGAAAACTGCCATTGTGTCGAACCAACCCGGTATAGCCAAGGGGACCCTGAAGCCGGCAATGCTCAAAGCCTTTGAGCGCAAAATGCTCTCGGGAATTTACTCTAAAGGCGGGCACATTGACCGCATCTTCTATTGCCTGCACCACCCGGAAGCGAGGCTACGCAAGCTTCGACGGCGCTGCCATTGCCGCAAACCGGAGATCGGCTTGCTGAAGCGCGCGGCTGCAGGACTCCATGTGTTACTCGCAGAGTGTTATATGATCGGAGACGGAATCCCCGATTTGCTGGCCGGCTCTCGCGCTGGATGCAGAACAGTTTTCATAGGACGCTGGAAGTGCGAGATCTGCCAGTTTACCGAAGCCCCGCACGTGCGCCCGGCCTTTGTCGCAAAGGATCTGTGGGAAGCTGCCCAGCTCATTCGCTCCGACATGACAGGAACTGGCCAAGTCACTCCCTCGCCAAATTGCCTAGTGGCACAGGCATAACAGTTCTCAGCTGGGGTCGGTTGTTGAACCAATAGCCCTAATCAAAAGAGGCTGGCTGCATGAACTACGTCGCCCAATACATTCAAGAAGCCACAGAGATCTTGAGACTTGTCGACCAATCAGCTATCGAACGGACCGCCGATCTGCTTCTCCACTTGCGCGAGCGCTCTGGCAGGCTATTTCTGCTTGGTGTCGGCGGCGGGGCGGGTCACGCTTCCCATGCTGCCTGCGACTTCCGCAAGATTGCTCAAATCGAAGCATACGCGCCGTCGGACAATGTTTCCGAACTCACAGCGCGGGTGAACGATGACGGCTGGGAAACGTGCTATGCCAACTGGCTTCGCGGCTCCCGGTTGAACAAAGCGGACATGGTCTTCGTTTTTTCAGTTGGCGGAGGCGACGCAACGAAGAACATCAGCGCCAACCTGGTGCGAGCCCTCGAATACGCCCAGAATGTGCGGGCCACCATTTGTGGAGTGGTGGGCCGTGATGGGGGCTACACCGCACGGGTTGCAGACGCCTGCGTACTCATTCCCGTCGTCAATCCCTGCAACATAACTCCGCATGCCGAGTCCTTTCAGGCCATGATCTGGCATCTTTTGGTGTCACACCCAAAATTGAGAGTCGCGGAGATGAAATGGGAATCCGTTCAATCTTCGGAAAAGGTATAGAGACCCATGATCCGATCACGCGGCACGATCCTCTCCCCTCAGAAATTTTCTCCTTTTTCTTGAAGGACATTCTTACAGTGTCTAATCGCAAAAAAGTAGTGAAAGCGGTGATCCCCGCCGCCGGCTTCGGCACAAGGATGCTTCCAGCCACGAAGGCCGTCCCCAAAGAAATGCTTCCGGTCGCTGGCAAGCCCCTGAAGTGGAGGAAGCCGCAGCAAGCGGAATCGAAACGGTGATTCTTGTGATCCGGAACCACAAGTCTCTCATTCAGGCGCATTTCACTCGTGACCACGAACTTGAATCCTTTTTGGAAGACCGTGAGCTAAAAGCGGCGGCGGAACTGGTGCGGCGCTTGACGGAACTTGTGGATCTGCAATACGTCGAACAAGAGAGACCCCTCGGTCTTGCCCACGCGATTGGTCGTGCGCGGTCATTGGTGGGTGCAGAACCCTTCGTGGTCCTGCTTCCCGATGTGATCATGTTGAATGATGAGCCGGTCACCGGTCAGCTGATCCGCGCTCACGAGCAGCACGGTGGAAGCGTCGTCGCCATTCGGGAGGTCGCACCACGTGACCTGGAGCGCCACGGCATCGTTCAAGTTGAGCGCCCAACAGCGCATCGCTTCGACAGGTACGTCTGCGTGACCGGCCTATTTGAAAAACCATCGATCAAAAACGCACCTTCTCGGCTTGGCGTATTCGGACGATACCTGCTGGAACCTGCTATTTGGGATGCCATTGCACAAACAGATCCCGACTTGCGCGGAGAGGTTCAACTCACAGATGCTCTAAACTTGCTATGCCGCGAGAAGCCTCTTTACGGCTTATTTTTTGACGGCCAACACTATGATGCCGGTGATCGCGCAGGCTATCTCTGGGCCAACATTGAGCTCACTCTTCAGGACCTTTCTGTTCAGCAACCGCTTCGCGGATACTTAGCGCGTGCGCTATCTTAGAATAGGTCTACAACTGGTGCCACGCGACATGCAATGATGAGCAAGCCCTCAGTGGGCTGCAGATTGAAGCAACGTGCAGGTCGACGAAAGGGCCTGCCCAACGCAGTGGAGTTCAGACCAACGGAAGGGAGAGGAATATGAAGGGTGTGATCCTAGCGGGAGGTACGGGGTCCCGGTTGTATCCGCTGACGCGTGTAACGAACAAGCATCTGCTGCCTGTGTACGACAAGCCGATGCTGTATTACCCACTGCAAACGCTGGTGGATGCGGGGATCGAGGACATCCTGATCGTAACGGGTGGCAACAACGCCGGAGACTTCGTGCGGTTGTTGCGCAACGGGAAGGATTTTGGACTGAAGCAACTTAGTTTTGCCTATCAGGAAGGTGAAGGAGGGATCGCGGACGCACTGCGACTGGCGGAGCCATTTGCGGCGGGAGAAAGAATCTGTGTGATCCTGGGCGACAACATCCTAGAGAACAGCGTGCGCGCGGCGAAAGAAAACTTCCAAGAGCAAAAGGAAGGCGGGCTAATCCTGCTGAAAAAAGTGCCGGACCCGGAGAGATTTGGAGTGCCGGTGTTTGAGAGGAAGCGCATTGTGAAGATCGAAGAAAAACCAATAGTGCCATCCTCGCCGTATGCCGTGATCGGCGTGTATTTCTACGACGGAACAGTTTTTGACCGCGTGCGGACGTTGAGACCTTCAGGGCGGGGGGAGTTCGAGATCACGGACGTCAATAATTCGTATCTTGACGAAGGGCACCTCAGCTACGACTTCATTGAGGGAGGGTGGACGGACGCGGGAACATTTGAATCGCTCTGGCGAGCGACAAAGATGGTACGTGAGAAGGTACTGCTGGCGGAGGAACTGAAGCTAGCAGCCGCATCGGCTCGATAGACGAGAAAGAGTTTCACCTTTCCAGTCAGCCAGGATGGGATAGCGAATTCAGCTCCAACCTAACCTACGAGGAGGTTCGATGGGCGCCACGGTAGCGCAGATTCAGGAAGCAGCCCGATGAAGATTTTTGTCACGGGCGGCGCTGGATTTATTGGGTCCAACTTTATTCGATACGTCCTCGAGGCCGGGACGGGTTTTTCGATCGTCAACTACGACAAACTCACTTACGCGGGAAATCTCGCAAATCTCGAATCAGAATCGGACAGTCCGAATTATGAATTTGTTAAGGGCGACATCTGTGATGCAGCCGCCGTAGAAACGGCAATGCGCGGTTGTGATGTTGTCGTACATTTCGCCGCGGAGTCTCATGTCGACAGGAGTATCTACGAGCCAGCTCCGGTAATTCAGACCAACGTCACGGGCACTTTCATTCTGCTCGAAGTGGCACGTAAAGTGTCTGTGCCCCGGTTTGTGCATGTTTCCACTGACGAAGTGTATGGTGACATTCCTCCAGGGGTCTTCGCCGATGAAGATTTTCCGTTGCGGCCGAGCAGTCCTTACTCCGCGTCGAAGGCGGCCTCTGATCTCCTGGTTCTGTCGTACCTCCGCACTTACAAGTTCCCCGCGTTGATCACTCGGTCCTCGAACAACTACGGCCCGTACCAATTCCCCGAAAAATTTGTGCCGCTCATGATTACAAATGCCCTCAGCCACAGGGCTCTCCCTGTTTATGGCGACGGCAAGCAGCAACGAGATTGGCTGCATGTCGAGGACAACTGTCGAGCGATTCTTTCCGTCCTGGAGAAGGGGAAAATTGGAGAGGTCTACAATATTGGTGGACTGGATCTCGATGAAAACCTGACGTTGGTTCGACGCATCCTCAATCTGACTGGGAAACGCGAAAGCTTAGTGTCCTATGTGCAGGACCGCCCCGGTCACGACCGTCGTTACGCACTGAACTGCAAGAAGATAGAAACCGAACTAGGTTGGAGCCCCGCCATCTCATTGGAAGATGGCCTCCGCCGAACCATTGACTGGTATGAGAACAACGAACGGTGGCTTGCTGGCGTTCGCAGTCGGGAGTACCTGTGCTATTACGAAAAGTACTACGAAAATCGTGAGAGCTCTCTTCGCGCGATTGCTCGATCTGCATCATTAGCTTCGGATTGATCTGTCCAACTGTTATTGTAACTTTCGGACTTTGCTGCAAATGTGCGAACAAGCGAGCATTGGAGTAAATGCAACGAATCGAGACATCCCTTCCTGGAGTGTTTGAGCTGCGACCGGTTATCCATCGGGACACGCGTGGCTTCTTCGTCGAGACGTATCACAAAGCTAAGTTCGCCGACCTTGGGATCGCGGATGCATTCGTTCAAGACAACCATTCGCGTTCTATCAAGGGGACACTGCGCGGTCTTCACTATCAACTACATCACCCACAAGCAAAACTCTGCCGTGTTGTAGAAGGCGAAGCGCTAGACGTTGCAGTTGACATCCGGGTTGGCTCCCCCACCTTCGGAAAATGGACAAGCGTGCTTCTGTCGGCGAAAGAGCAAAATCAGATTTATGTTCCGAGTGGGTTTGCGCATGGGTTCTTAACCCGCACGGATACCGTTCATTTCCTGTACAAATGCAGCGACTACTACGAACCAGCAGACGAGCATGGTATCGCCTGGAATGACCCAGACTTGAAGATATGCTGGGGGGTGAGCGCGCCGATTGTTTCCGAGAAAGACGCAAAGTATCCAACCCTCACACAAGTTCTCCCAGGACATCTACCGGGGCATCCTGGAAAATGCGACCCTTAATCTTGCTGACCGGAAAGAACGGCCAGGTTGGCGGGGAACTCTTGCGTCTCTTGCCCCAAGTGGGCGAAGTGGTTGCACTTGGCCACGATCAATTGGATCTTTCGAATCCTACTGACGTCTGTCGAACAATACGAGAAGTTCGGCCGCACCTTATTGTTAATGCGGCCGCATATACGGCGGTCGACCAAGCGGAAACAGACGAAAACACGGCGCTAGCTGTCAACGCGGAAGCCCCTGGACTGATGGCCGAGGAAGCAAAGAAAGTTGGTGCGGCCCTGGTCCATTACTCAACCGACTACGTATTTGACGGGACTAAAAAAGTACCCTACGACGAGGCAGATTCCGAAAATCCGATCAACGTCTACGGGAAGACCAAACTTGCCGGCGAGCAAGCTATCCGGGGTTCGGGTGCGCCTCACTTGATATTTCGCACGGCGTGGGTATATGCCACTCGAGGGCGAAACTTTCTGCTAACGATTTTGCGGCTCGCAACCGAACGGGAGGAGCTAAAAATTGTAAGTGATCAGGTGGGAGCTCCAACCTGTGCATCTGAAGTCGCGGCTGCCACGACGAAAATCCTGACCAGGATGCATAGGAGAAATGACGACGGTTTCTTTTTTTCGGAAGTTAGTGGAACCTACCATATGAGTGCGGCAGGTCAAACGACCTGGTATGAGTTCGCCGAAACCATACTCAAGAAAGCAGAAGTCACCTCGCACAATCTGGAATGGCTCGCTGCGGCTACTCAGGGACGCAGGTTGATGGTACGGCGTGTTATCCCCATCTCTACCGAAGAATTTGGATCTCCCACGCCTCGCCCGGTCTACTCAATTCTTTCTAACTCTCGCCTGAATCAAACTTTTGGTATTGCACTGCCAGAGTGGCATGATCAACTGCAAGGCTGTTTCGTTTCCGATCGTACCGCGGCAAAACGCGCGGCAGATTGAAGCGGTTTGCGGCGCCTCTGGAAACACTGGAAACCTAATCCTCCCTCATCGATTTCCCAACACTTCGCGCAAACTGCTGAGTAGCGCTCCGCTTTTTCCCGGCACTTCTTTGTATGAATCGTGTCCCTTCGGCAAGTCTGTGTAGGCGGTCAGTTGGCGCCCACGGCGTGTGCTGAACTGCGCTCGAGCGTGTTTCGATAGTTCCAGAGCATCCAATCGGAAGGGTTCCGGAACAGTTCTCGGCGGTGTCTTTGCAATTCGGTCAGGTAGTCGAAAGGGTTAGCGCCGCAGAACTGGCAGGTATAGATGAGACTCATGAACAGATCGCCCACGCGGGCGCCGTTCTGAGTCTTATAGAACCTAAATTATGCATAGATCTCGCCTGATCTGAGGTGCAAGCCGAAATTCCGACCTCATCAATTTGTTCTCTCCAGTGTGTTCAGCGTCGTTTGATTTGTTTTGTTCTCTAAGTTGCTCCCTGTCGTTTGTATCTGGTTGATTCCTTTCACTCGCCTGTGCATAGAAAACTATGCACAACTTACAAGCGTAAAGCACTGGCCAGC
>WNGO01000329.1_pt1 | contig 32012 bp, 23 predicted proteins | sample 5400511 | NCBI WGS metagenome assembly WNGO01 (sample SAMN13153380, study PRJNA577476) | soil metagenome | isolation source: 20 cm soil or saprolite under Garry oak tree replicate 2 | place: USA:California | collected 2016-06-15 | reverse complement strand
CCGAGGGAGCGCTGCGCGCGGACGCGATCCTGGACCTGCTGCGGCACTTCGACCAGCCGTTCGCGGACACGAGCCTGATCCCGACCTACTGGATCGCCCGCGCCGTCCGCGAGCACGGCATCATCTGCACGTTGTCGGGCGACGGCGGAGACGAGGGCTTCGGCGGCTACCCCCTCTTCTGGCGAGCCAATGCATTGATGCGACTGACGCAACTGCCCGCCTGGACCACCCGTGCGGCGGCGGCCGTTGGCGACCGCTTCACGCCGTGGACGCAGAACTGGGGCCGGCAGGTGTCCAAGGCAGCCGCACTCGCCGAGGCCAGCCGCAGCGACCCCGCCGTCCTGATGGCGGGCCTCTCCAACTACCTCTCGGAGTCGCAAAAACAGGAGCTCGTCCCGGCCGCGGCGCGCGAGGGGCTGGAACCCGCGTATCGTCTCTACGAGGACCAGCACTCCACGGACGTCGCGGATCTCGAGCAGTTGTCCCGGCGGCTGACCGAGAGCCAGTTCGCCGTGAGCTTGCCGTCGCAAATGCTGCGCAAGGTCGACATGATGAGCATGCGCGCCGGAATCGAGGTGCGCGTGCCCCTGTTGGACGAGCACGTCGTGGACGTGGGGCTCTCCCTCCCCCACTCGCTCAAGACCGACGGCCGGAAGGGGAAGCTCGTGCTACGGGCCTTGGCCGCCCGCTGGCTCCCCCCCCAGGTCGCGCAGGCCGGCAAACGGGGGTTCAGCATTCCACTCGATGCCATGGCGCCGCCCGAGCTGCATACGGCGCTTGCAGACTTGCTGCTCGGCCCCGACACGCGGACGACGGCCTGCACCGACCCCGCGATGGTACGCGGCTGGTTGGAGGCGTTCCGGCGGGCCGGCGGAGGCGACCACGCGGGGGCCCTGAGTCGCGAGGGACTATACCGGCGACTCGTGTCCCTGCTCGCCCTGGAACTGTGGCTCCGGGACTACCGGCTCGTATGGTGAACGCGAACGGACGTCCCCGCGTGTCGATCGTGATGCCGTGCCGAAACGAGGCGGCGTACATCGGCCCCTGCCTGGACTCGGTGCTCGCGACGGAGTACCCGCTGGACCGCGTGGAAGTGCTCGTCGCCGACGGCCGCAGCGACGACGGGACCCGCGAGATCGTCGCGCGCTGTGCCGCCCAGCATCCCTGTGTCCGGCTGCTCGACAATTCCGCCCGCATCACGCCGGCCGCCCTCAACATGGCGATTCGCGCCGCGACGGGCGACGTGATCATCCGCATGGACGCCCACAGCATCTACCCGCCGGACTACGTGTCGCGTCTCGTGACCGCGTTGGAACAAACCGGGGCGGACAACGTCGGTGGCGTCGTCATCACGCTGCCCGCCGACGACACGGCCACCGCGCGTGCCATCGCGCTCGCGTTCGCCCACCCTCTCGGCGTGGGGAACGCCTACTTCCGCATCGGCGTCGCGAGCCCCCGCTGGGTGGACACGGTGCCGTTCGGCTGCTTCCGACGGGAGTTGTTCGACCGCGTCGGGATGTTCGACGAAGAGCTGGTTCGCAACGAGGACGACGAATTCAACCTCCGCCTGATCCGGCGCGGCGGGCGCATTCTGCTGCTGCCGGACATCGTGTCGCGCTACTACGCGCGCCGCTCGTTCGGCGCCGTTGCGCGGATGTTCTATCAGTACGGCTACTTCAAGCCGCTGGTCGCGCGCAAGGTCGAGCGGATCATGACGCGCCACCTCGTGCCGCCGCTGTTCGTGTCGAGTCTCGTCGCCACCGCCGTGCTCGGGATCTGGGCGCCGGCGGCGCGGACGGTGCTGGCCGGAATCGTGGGGGTGTACGCGGCCCTCGTGCTGACCGGAGCGGCGCTGGCCATCCGCAAGCACGGCGTCCGCTGCGCCGCCGCGCTCGCCGCCGTGTTCTCCGTCATGCATATCGCCTACGGCATGGGCTACCTGCGCGGCATCGTCGAACACTGGTCCCCACTGCGCCGCCGCACCCGCCGGACGGCAACGGCGCTGTCGCGATGAGGACCCAGCTATGACGCACACCCATCCGACGATCGCCGCCTTCGGCTATCACGAGATCACAGACGAGCCGTCCACGTCCGGCTTCCAGCGCCCCGGCGCGTTGGCCTATACACTGACCCCGCGCGCGTTCGACGACCATCTGACTCAGATGGCCGCGAGCGCGGCACGCCCCACGCGCGTGATCGATATCGATTTCACGCGGCCCGGCCGCTTCCTGGTGCTCACGTTCGACGACGGCGGCAAGAGTGCGGTGTACGCGGGCGACGCGCTCTGCCGGCGCGGCTGGACCGGGCACTTTTTCCTGGTCTCGAGCCTGATCGGCCGGCGCACCTTCGTGGCGGCGAGCGACATCCGGTATCTCGCGAGCTGCGGACACGTCGTGGGGACCCATTCCCACACACACCCGGACATCTTCCCCGATCTCACCCCCGAGCGGATGCTCGAGGAGTGGCGCAGGAGCGGCGACGCGATCGGCCAGATCCTGGGGGAGCCGTGCCTGACGGCGTCCGTGCCCGGTGGCGACATCTCGCAGCCGGTGCTCGAATCGGCCGCCGGCGCGGGGGTGCGATATCTCTTCACCTCGGAACCGTGGCTCTCGCCCCGTGCGGTGAACGGCTGCTGGGTGCTCGGGCGCTTCAGCCCCAAGGTGGGGACGTCTCGGGCCCGGATCCGCGAGCTCGCGCAGTTCCGGGGCTGGACCAGCGCGCTGGTGGCGCGCCGCCTCAAGGGGCTGGCCCGCGCGGGCTTTCCGCTGCTCTACCGGCTCTACGTGCGCCGGACCACACACGCGCAGCCGGGAGCGGTCTAGATGACCGCGCCGATCCGCGTGCTGATGATCACGGCCGACTGGCCCGATCACGCCAGTTGGGGCGGGACAGCCACGTTCATCCCTCGCCAGGTCGACTTCCTGCGGGCCGCCGGCGTCAGCGTGGATGTATTCCGGTTCCGCGGCCGCGGGAAACCCATCCGCTACGCCTCGGCATGGCTCGACGTGCAGCGCCGCTTGCGGCGCGAGCGGTACGACTTGATTCACGCCCAGTTCGGTCAGAGCGGGCTCTTGGCGCTGCCGAAACGCTTGCCCCTGGTCGTCACGTTCCGCGGGGACGATCTCGAGGGGGTCATCAGCAACACGACCGGGCGCCTGACGGCGGTGGGCCGCCTGCTGCCGGTGCTCTCCCGCGTCGTGGCCCGGCATGCCGATGCGACGATCGTCGTCTCCGCCCACCTGAAGGCGTGCCTGCACCGGCACGCGCAGGCCCACGTGATACCCTCGGGTATCGACCTCGAGCGGTTCCGGCTCATCCCAAAGGCCGAGGCGCGTCGCCACCTGGGCCTCCCGTGCGACCGGCGCTTGGTGCTGTTCGTGGGCAGCCCGACCTCGACGCGCAAGCGGCACGACCTCGCCCGTCGCGCCGTCGAGATCGTCCAGCGGTCGCTGCCCGCCGAGCTCGTGTTGGGCTGGGCGGTGCCGCACGATCAGATCCCGTATTTCATGAACGCCTGCGACGCGCTGGTATTCACTTCCCGCCAAGAGGGCTCGCCCAACGTCGTCAAGGAAGCGCTGGCCTGCAATCTTCCGGTCGTGTCGGTGCCGGTCGGCGACGTGCCGGAACGGCTGCGCGACGTGGTGGGGTGCGAGATCTGCGCCGACGACCAGCCGGAGACGATTGCCGCCGCCCTGGTGCGGACGCTGCGTCGCGGTGAACGGACTGCCAGCCGAGACGGTGTGCTTGCGCTGGACGAACACATCATCACGGAGCGCGTGATCGGCGTGTACCACTCCGTCCTCGGCAACGGAGGCTCGGTGCGGTGAGAATCACCATCCTCACCCAGTACTACCCGCCCGAGATCGGGGCGCCGCAGGCGCGGCTGTCCGAGCTCGCGAGCGCGCTGGTGCGCCGCGGCCACGCCGTCACGGTGCTCACGGCGATGCCGAGCTATCCCGTCGGAAGGATCTATCCCGGGTACGGTGGCTTCGTGCGGCGCGAGCGCTTGAGCGGAGTGGAGGTCATCCGCACCCCGATCTTCCCGACGCAGCGGGCGGATTTCCTGAGTCGGCTCGCGAACTACATCTCGTTCGCGTGCTCTGCCAGCTTCTTGGGCACCTTCCTGCTGCGGCGTTGCGACTATCTCATCGTGGAGAGCCCACCCCTCTTCCTCGGGCTCGCCGGGCTCTGGCTCAGCTGGCGGACGCGTGCTGCGATGGTCTTCAACGTGTCCGATCTCTGGCCCGAAAGCGCGGTGCGACTCGGTATTGTGCGGAGCGGCAGTGTCGGACATCGGCTCGCCGAGTGGCTGGAACGGTTCTGTTACCGGCACGCCGCCTTGGTCAGCGGCCAGACGAAGACGATCGTTCAGAACATCGCGGACCGCTTTCCACGCTGCCGCATGTATCACTTCTCCAACGGCGTGAACACACGCTCCTTTCACCCCGACCGGCGGACCGCGGCTGCGCGCGCGGCCTTCGGGGCCAACGGAGCCGACACATGCGTGGCCCTATACGCCGGTCTCCACGGACTCGCCCAGGGCCTGGATCAGGTGTTGGACGCCGCAGACGCGCTGCGCGCGGACCAGAGGCTGCGTTTGGTTTTGGTGGGCGACGGTCCCGCGAAGGAAAAACTGATGCAGCATGCCCGGGAGCGCAGACTGAGCAACGTGCGCTTCCTCGATCCGCTGCGGAGCGACCAGGTCCCGCCGCTCGTCGCGGCGGCCGACATCGTCGTCGTGCCGCTCGCCACGCACATTCCCGGGGCGACCCCGTCGAAGCTGTACGAGGCCATGGCCAGCGGTCGGCCGGTGGCGCTGGTCGCCGGGGGCGAGCCGGCGGCGTTCGTGCGCGAGCACCGCGTGGGGATCGTGGTCGCACCGGGCGACGCACGCGGCCTGGTGGAGGCACTCCGGACGCTCTCGACGGACGCGGCGCTGCGACAGGAGCTGGGAGCCAACGGGCGCCGGACGGCGGAGCGCCTGTTCGACAAGCACGACATCGATAACGCCTTCATCGAGTATCTCGAGCACAACCTACGGGCCGCGCCGGCCGGCGGCCGCGTGCCGCGCCCCGCGCCGAGCGGGCCCACGTGAGCGCCGCGCCGTTGCAGGTCCTGATGATCACCAGCGAGTGGGCCAACGACCCGGGCCACACGGCGCATTTCATCGCCCGCCAGGTGCGTTTCCTGCGGGCCGCTGGAGTAGAGGTCGACGTGTTCTCCTTCCGGGGAGGCAGACACCCAGTCCGCTATCTCGTCGCATGGGCGCAGCTGCGGCGGCGTCTCGTGGGGCAGCGCTACGATCTCGTCCACGCCCAGTTCGGGCAAAGCGGCCTGCTCGCCCTCCCCAAGCGCCTGCCCCTCGTCGTGACGTTCCGCGGCGACGACCTGTTCGGCATCCTCGACCGCGACGGCCGCCCGACGCCAGCGGGGCGGCTGTTGCAGTGGCTGTCGCGACGTGTGGCGCGACGGGCAGACGCCGCCATCCTGGTTTCCCGTCACTTGAAGCAGTACCTGTCGCCGGACGTCGCCGTTCACATCGTGCCGTCGGGCCTCGATCTCGACCTGTTCCGCTGCATCCCGCGGGACGAAGCGTGCCGCCACCTCGGGCTGTCGCTCGACGGACGTCGCATCCTGTTCGTGGGCGATCCGGCCGACTCGCGCAAGCGGTACGACCTGGCGCACCGGGCTGTGGAGGTTCTGAACCGGACCGTGGCGGCAGAGCTGGTGATCGGGTGGCGAGTGCCGCACGACGAGATGCCCTTCTATATGAACGCTTGCGACGCCCTGGTATTCACCTCGCGAGCAGAGGGCTCCCCCAACGCCGTGAAGGAAGCGTTGGCCTGTGATCTCCCCGTGGTGTCGGTGGCGGTGGCCGACGTACCCCTGCGCCTCCAGGGCATCCCCGGGTGCGAGGTGTGCGCCGACGACTCCCCGGAGACGATCGCTGCTGCGCTCCAGCGGACCCTGCGGCGCGATGGGCGGTCCGGGGGGCGGGGGCGAGCAGCCACGCGCCAGCTCGACGAACGCCTCCTCACCGATCGCGTCATCGCCATCTACCGCGCGGTGCTCGCAGGCAGCAACGGGCATAACGGCTCGCAACTGGCACATGTGTAACACGATGATCGGCTTCGTTTCCCCCCGCACCGGAGCGCCGCTATGGCCAGAGGGCGACGCGCTGCGGTCCGCCGCTGGGGAGCGTGTGCCGGTCGTCCGCGGAATCCCGCGCTTCGTGCCCTCCGACAATTACGCTGCGGCGTTCGGGCTGCAGTGGAACGCGCATTCCCAAACGCAGCTCGACAGCCACACGGGCGCGCACCTGTCGGCAGACCGCTTGGTGCGCTGTGCGGGGATGTCGCTCGCGCGGTTCGCGGGCCTGCGCGTGCTCGAAGCGGGGTGCGGGGCCGGTCGCTTCACGGAGCTGTTGGTGCGCGCGGGCGCTCTGGTCCACGCGATCGATCTGAGCGTTGCGGTGGACGCCAACCGGCGCAACATCGGCGAGCGGGCCAACTACGCCGTCGCACAGGCAGACGTGCGCGCCCTGCCGTTCCCCGCCGGCGTCTTCGACGTAGTTCTGTGCCTCGGCGTGCTGCAGCACACGCCCTCGCCGGAGCAGAGCATCGCCGCACTGTGGCGCATGGTGGCGCCCGGGGGTCAGCTCGTGATCGACCACTACACTTGGACGCTGTCCCAGCTGACGAAACTCGCGCCCCTCTACCGGCTGATCCTGAAACGGCAGCCGCCGACACGCGCCAAGCAAATCACTGACGCCCTGGTCGACGTGTTCTTCCCGCTGCACTGGGCGGTGCGGAGGGTGCGGCCGCTCCAAATGCTCTTGAGCCGCGTCTCTCCCTGCCTCGCCAACTGCCACGTCTATCCCGAGCTGACCCGGGAGCAACACAAGGACTGGTGCCGGCTGGACACCTACGATGCGCTGACCGATCGCTACAAGCGCATGCGCACCCCCGGCCAGATTCGGCGCACGCTCGCGGCGCTGGGCGCGACGCAGATCCAAACGGCGCGGCGCGGCTACGTCGTCGAGGCGACGTGCCGGAGGCCGCCATGCTGATTGTTCGGCCGGCCACGGCCTTCGAGCGGCGCGATTGGGACCAGCTGGTCGCCCGCTTCCCCAACAGCCGCATCGTCCATACGCGGGCGTGGATCGAGTGGCTGGTCGCGAGCGGCTGCGGCCGGCCGCTCTACCTGGTGTTTCAGCGCGGCGGCGAGATCGTCGGCGCGATCCCCGGCTTGCTCGTTCGGATCGGCCCGCTGCGGCTGTACGGCTCCCCCCTGCCCGGCTGGCAGACACCCGCCATGGGCCCGGTGTTCGATCCGGCGCACGTGTCGACCGACGACCTGGTCGGCGCGCTGGTGCCATTCCTCGAGCGCCGCCACCGCGTCCACCACGTCGAGCTCATGAGCGGCAATCTCGACGCCCGCGCGATGCAGGCCCTCGGATTTCGCGGCGCCATGGAGCCCACCTACCGCGCCCGGCTTTACCCTGGCGACGAAGCCCGGATGATGAAGGCGCTCAAGGAGAGTGCGCGGCGCAACATTCGTCGCGCGGCGAAGCTCGGGCTCGTGGCCCGGTTCGAGGACGACGAAGCGTTCGTGGCCGAGCACTACGCGCAGCTGCACGAAGTGTTTGTGCGCGGCGGCAACACCGTGTCGTTCGGAAGAGAGCGCGCACTCGAGTTCTTTCGCCACATGCGCGCGGCCGGCAAGCTGCTCGCGATTTCCGTCTACCTCCCGGACGGTGCGAACATCGCCACTGGGCTGTTCACGCTCGACGGCCGGGAGCTGCTGCTGTGGTCGTGGGCCCACCGCACCGCGCACCGTTGGTTCCGGCCTACCGAGCTCCTCACCTGGACGGTGATGACGCGGGCGATGGCTGCGGGCTGTGAGACCTGCGACTTTATGGGCCTCGGGGACTTCAAGACCAAGTTCGGGGCCGAGCTCGACGCCACGAAGTACCGCTGGGTGCGCAGCCGCTACCGCTGGCTCGTCCGGGCGCGCGACTTTGCGGAGCGCGGCTACCGGTGGCAGCAGTCGCTGCGCGGGCGCATCGCGCGCATCCGGATGTTCGGCTGGGGCCGGCCGGCGGACGAGGCGACCTAGCCATGTGCGGCATCGCCGGCCTCCTGAGCCTCGAAGGGGCTCCCCTCGACCCCGCGGTCTTACAGCGCATGACCGACCGGCAGGCCCACCGCGGGCCGGACGGCGAGGGCTTCCTGCTCGGCTGGAAGGGCGAGGGCGGGTTCGCACACAAGCTGGTGCCGCATACCCGGCAGTGGGACGGCCGCGCCCCCGTGCACCTGGCGCTCGGCCACCGCCGTCTCGCGATCCTCGATCTCTCCGACCGCGGCCTTCAGCCGATGTCGGTGGGCGATGGAAAATGTTGGATCGTGTTCAATGGTGAGATCTACAACCACCGCGAGCTGCGCAGCGAGCTCGAGACCCGCGGCTACTCGTTCGGCACGCGCACCGACACCGAGGTGCTGCTGCAGGCCTATCGGCAATGGGGCGAGGACTGCCTCGCACGGCTCCAGGGGATGTATGCCTTCGCCATCTGGGACGGCACCCGCGGTCGCCTGTTTGCTGCGCGCGATCGCCTGGGCATCAAGCCGTTCTACTACGCGACGCCAGGAGGGACCTTCGCGTTCGCGTCCGAGATGAAGGCCCTGCTGGTGTGCCCGGACCTCGACGCTGCCCCAGACGACGACGCCGTGATCGGCTTCCTCATCCATGCCAACTGCGACTACGGCGAGCGGACACTGCTCGGGGCGGTGAAAGCGCTTCCTCCCGGGCACTGCCTCACGGTGCACGCCGCCACCGGCCACATGGATGTCCGCGGCTACTGGCAGCTCACGCCGGAGCACGCCAACGGCGTCCGCGATAGCGCGCGTCTCGACGGGCTGCGGACCCTGCTGACGAGCACAATGCAATCCCACCTCGTCAGTGACGTCCGCGCGGGCAGCTGTCTCAGTGGGGGCATCGACTCGTCGACGGTCGTATCTCTGATCGGCAAGATCTGGCGCGAGCAGCCCGATCAGGCGACGGCTTTGGGGGACCGCTTCCTCACGTTCACCTCGTGCTGGAAGTACCCGGAGCTCGATGAGCGGGCGTACGCCGGCACGGTCGCGCGCGCCGCCGGCGCCGAGTCCCACCTCGTGTTTCCGTCGGCCGAGGACTTCTGGGAGACGTTCCCACGCATGGCGTGGCACCAGGACATGCCGTTTGCCTCATTGAGCTACTACGCGCAATGGTCCGTCATGCGCACAGCGCGCGACGCGGGCGTCAAAGTGCTGCTCGATGGGCAGGGCGGCGACGAAGTCTTCGGTGGCTACGCGAAGTTTCGCTATGCCTATCTCGCGTCCCTGCTCCGCTCCGGGCGGCTCGTGTCGTTCGCGCGCGAGGCGGGGGCGATGCTCGGTCAGGGCGATCTGTACTACGTGCTCAATCTCCGCCGCGGGTATCGCTACCTGCCGACGCCGCTGCGGCGGCTCCTCGGTGTTGACTCGCTGCTCGAGGGAGTGCTCCGGGCAGACTGGGACCGCGCGCTGGCGGGCGAGAGTACGCCGGCGACGCGTTGGTGGCGCTACGCCAGAGCCGGCGCCTCCGCCCCCTCGGGAGCCACGGTGATGCAACGCATCCAGGTGGACGACATCCTCGTGGACACGCTGCCGTTGCTCCTCCGGATGGAGGATCGCTCATCCATGGCGCACTCCCTGGAAGCACGCGTCCCGCTGCTCGATCACCGACTGGTCGAGTACGGGATCTCGCTGCCCGACCACTTGAAGGTGCACCGCGGCTGGAGCAAATACGCGATCCGCGAGGCGATGCGAGGGGTTCTCCCCGATGTCGTGCGGCATCGCACGAGCAAACTCGGCTTCGCGGCGCCCGACCGGCGCTGGCTGGCACACGACCTCCGGCCGCAGGTGACGACGCTGATCGAGGATTCACTGCGCTGCGAGCGGTACGTCGACGTCGCGGCGCTGCGCCGCTGGTATGCCTCGCCCGAGGCCGCCGGGGCCTCTGAGGAGGCCTACCTCGGTCTGTTTCGGATCCTCGCCTTGGAGATGTGGATGCGCGCGTTCGACTTGCAGTGACACCGCTCGCCCCAGAGGTGCTCTGATGCGGCAACGTTTACTTCGCTGGCTCGTTTGCCCTCTCTGTCGGGGCAGACTGGAACTCCGCGCGGCTGCGGCGCAGCCCACGCCCGTGGCGCCCTCCGACAGAACCGTGCTCGAGGCGGTCGCGCCGGTCGAGCCAAGCGACGACATCGACGTCGACGTCGTCACCGGCGCGCTGGTCTGTCCGCCATGCCGCCTCTATTACCCGATCTACAACGGCATTCCGCGCATGCTCACTTATCCCACGCAAGTGGCGCGCGTGCACGCGGCCGAGCATGCGGGCTGGATCAGCGAGTGCCTGCAGGGCTTCGTCCTCCCCACCGAGAGCCCGCCGCCGGGAGAGGCGGGGGTGTTGCGAAGCTTCTCGACTGAGTGGACGAGTTACAAATGGAACGGCACGAGCTACTGGGACACGACACCGGAAGTCATGTTGCAGCGGAAGCGGTTCGAGCTCGGGGTCGAGAAGCATGCCCTGAAGCATCGCGTCGTGTTGGAGGTGGGGATCGGGATCGGGGGAACGGCCGATGCGTTATCTCGCACCGAGGACTGCGAGCTCGTCGGGATGGATCTGGCCTATGCGGTCGATCAGGCCCGTTACTACTTCGGCGCCAACCCACGGCTGCACATCGTCCAGGCATCGGTGTTCGCGCCGCCGTTCCGGGCTGACACGTTCGACGTGGTATACAGCCACGGCGTTCTGCATCACACCTACTCCACGCCCGCCGCCTTCAGTGGGATCGCGCCCTTGGCGAAGCCTCAGAAGGGGATGCTTTACGTCTGGCTGTACTCTAAGGAAGAGGAACGATCCACGCCCCTGCGGCGCGCCTTGATGGCGGTGGAGCGCGTAATTCGTCCGCTGGTGTCGCACCTTCCCGCCCCGCTGCAAACCGCAGTGCTCTTGCCGACTACGCCGCTGTATATGTTCTACCAAAACGTGTACCGGCGTTGGAAACGAGGGCGTCAAGAGACCGCGACGTACTCGTGGAACGAGGCGCTCCACGCGGCGCGGGACCGTCTCACCCCACCCTTCGCCCACCGGCACACCTACGAGGAAGTCGCTCGTTGGTTCGTCACCGCGCGGTACGGCAGGCTGGAGCTGCTGCGGGACGAGCCGCGCCCCGAAGCCATCCCGGAGACCTACCAGCGCAACGTGGGGATCCGAGGCTTCCGGCTTATGGCTGACGCTGCACGATGAAAACGTCGAAGTCCGGGCCCGTGCGCGGCGGCGCCGTGCGCGATCCGCCGATAGGCCTGACGGCAGTCACGCCGGACATGGGGAAGCTCACGCTCCCGCTGCTGTAAGTGCCGCTGCTCACGGGGGCGCTTCGAAAAGTCTGGACGTTCCGAATCTCGAACCGGTCTCCGTTGCTGAGCACGCCCGACAGGTCGACCGGTACGGACGACTGCCGAGACCAGTTGTAGATTACGACATTCGCCCGACCCGGTTCGTATTGATTCGACCGGATGAACACCTGCGGTTGCGTCGGGGTGGCGGCCTGCGCCTGGTCGGTGGCGCCCACGCCAGCTGCCTGCTGCCAGCCACTGAAGGTGTAGCTCGTCCCCCCATACAGCCACGCGTGCGCCGCCGGATCGCGGTAGTAGCGGTTGTTGCTCAACTGGAACCCGGCCGTCGACCCACTGCGGAGATTCACCGGATCGCTCGCCGCCCCGAACGCCGAGTTGTCCGACATCGCCACGGTCTGCCAGTACCCCATCACGAACACCGCCTGGCCACCCACGGCGTAGTTGTTCTGCACCGTGAGGTCCACGTTCGCGGTCCCGCTATAGCCGAGCGCCAGGTTCTGCTCCCCGACGTTGGGCGAGAAGAACGTCATGTTGTTCACGACGCTGCCGCCGGTCGCCGGATCGCCGCCCCCGTACAGAATGTTCGCGCTCGGCGAGTTCACCGGATCCGTGTCGATCGACCCGTTGTTGAACGAGACGTTCCCCTCCACATGGATGTTGTTGACGCCCCCGCTGCCGGCGTTGGCGTACACGTGGATGCCGTAGCCGAACTGGTTAAAGACGATGTTGTCCCGCAGGTACACCGGTCCGGCCGTGCTCTTGCTGTAGATCCCGTGCCCGTTGCCGAAATCGGGTTGCTGCCACCCGTTGTTGTAAATCAGACAACCGTAGATCTCGATGTCCGTCTGCTCGGGGTAGGTGTAGAACCCGATGCCGCCGTCGTGTACGATCAGGTTGATGAACTTCTGGTGCGACCCGTTGGCGATCATCAGGTTGGGTCGTGTCGTGGAGGTGCGGTTCGGGTCGGAATCCATGACCTCGAAGCCCCAGAACACCGAGTAGTTGCCGCTGACGATGAAGAAGTCGCCGCGGCTCGTGCCGGAGGTGCCCCCGTTCGCGTCGAGAATCGCGCGCTCCCCAGGATACTGGCGAACAACGATCGGGGCCGAGGCCGTCCCCGTCAACTCGCTGTGAAACGCACCCCGGTACGTCCCGTCCCGCAGCCAGATCGTGTCGCCTGGCTGGACCCTGCCGTTGCCGCCGCTGAGCGCGGTCTGGAGATCCCAAGGCTTGGCCGAGGTCCCGTTCCCGCTGCTCATGCCATTGGTCGTGACGTAATAGCCCACGCGCGTTCCGGGAGGAAGCTCGCGCGGTCCCACCGCCTGCTGGCATCCCGCCGCGGCGGGAACGAGCAGAGCGATCATGCAGCCTCGCAACACGTTCGAGTGCACCGACCCTCCGCTTGCGCTCCGTCGTGCCTGGTTCGGCATGCCGCTAAAATATGGCCGCCTTGCGGTGGCGTCCACCGTTTGCCCCCGGCGGCTGGGCAGACCTCTCGGCGTTATTCGTTGTCCGGCCGAGGCTTGCCCGGTTCTTTACGGCGACACGGTGACCACGACAAAGACGTCGAAATCCGGGCCGGTCCGCGGCGGCGCCGTCGGCGAGCCACCGACGACCTGCGCCGGCGTCACGCCGCTCGTCGGGATGCTGACGCTCCCGCCGCCGTAGGTACCGCTCGCCACCGGCGCGGCGAAGAAGTTCTCCACGTTACGGATCTCGTACCGGGAGCCCACCTGGAGTACGCCGGACAAGTCCACCGCCACCGACGCTTGGCGGCCCCAGTTGTAGATGATGACGTTGCCGCGTCCTACCTCATAGCGGCTCGGCCGCACAAACACCTGCGGTTGCGTCGGGGTGGCGGCTTGCGCCTGATCGGTCGCGCCCACGCCAGCTGCCTGCTGCCAGCCGCCGAATGTGTAGCTCGTCCCGCTGTAGAGCCACGCGCGCAACGTCGGATCACGGTAGTAGCGGTTGTTGCTCAGCTGGAAACCGCCCGTCGCGGCACTGCGGAGGTTCACCGGATCGCTCGCCGCCCCGAACGCTGAGTTGCCCGACATCGTCAACGCCTGCCAGTAGCCGACCTCGAACACGGTCTGGCCACCCACGGCATAGTTGTTCTGCGCCGTGAGCGAGATGTTGGCCGTTCCGCTGTAACCGATCATGAGGTTGTGCTGCCCGACGTTCGGCGAAAAGTACGTCATGTTGTCCACGATGCTGCCGCCGGTCGCCGGATCGCCACCACCGTACAGAAGGTTGGCGCTCGGGGAGTTTGGATCGGTGTCGATCGACCCGTTGTTGAACGAGACGTTCCCCTCCACGTGGATGTTGTTGACGCCCCCGCTGCCGGCGTTGGCATACACGTGGATGCCGTAGCCGAACTGGTCAAAGACGATGTTGTCCCGCAGGTACACCGGCCCGGCCGTGCTCTTGCTGTAGATCCCGTGCCCGTTGCCGAAATCGGGCTGCTGCCACCCGTTGTAGTAGATAACGCAGCCGTAGATCTCGATGTCGCTCTGCTCGGGGTAGGTGTAGAACCCGATGCCGCCGTCGTGCACGATCAAGTTGATGAACTTGAGGTGCGAGGCGTTGGCGATCACCAGGTTGGGGCGCGACGTGGAGGTGCGGTTCAGGTCGGAATCCATGACCTCGAAGCCCCAGAACACCGAGTAGTTGCCGCTGACGATGAAGAAGTCGCCGCGGGTCGTGCCGGAGGTGCCCCCGTTCGCGTCGAGAATCGCGCGCTCCCCAGGATACTGGCGAACAACGATCGGGGCCGACGCCGTGCCCGTCAGGGTGGTGTTGATGGCACCGGTGCCATAGGTGCCGCCGCGCAACCAAATCGTATCGCCCGGCTGAACCCGCCCGTTACCGCCGTTCATGGCGGTCTGCAAGTCCCACGGTCGGTTGCTGCTTCCATCCCCGCCGGGCGAGCCTGCGGGCGCCGCGTACCAGCCCGCGTGGCTGCCCGACGAAACCGTGACCGTGACGGTCGCGGTGCCGGTCCTCCCCTCGCTCGTCGCCGTAATCGTCGGCGCGCCCGCTGCCAGGCCGGTGACGAGCCCGGTGCCGCTCACCGTCGCGAGTGCCAGGTTGCCGCTCGCCCAGGTGATCGTGCGCCCGGTCAGTACGTTGCCGGCCGAGTCCTTCGTCGTCGCCGCCAGCTGCGCGGTGCCGCCCACCAACACGCTCGCCGAGGCCGGACTGATCGTGACCGAGGCAACGGGCACGTTTGCGACCGTAACCGTCGCCGTCCCGTTCTTCCCTTCGCTCGTCGCGGTGATCGTCGCCGAGCCCGCCGCCCTCGCCGTGACCAATCCAGTGGCGCTCACGGTCGCGACCGTCGTATTGCTGACCGCCCAAGTGATCACCCGCCCAGTCAACACGTTGCCGGCCGAGTCCTTCGTCGTAGCTGCGAGCTGCGCGGTCTTACCGACGAAGAGGCTGGCCGCCGCCGGGGTCACGGTGACCAATGCCACCGGGACAGCGGTGGTCGTAACCGTCGCCGTCCCGCTCTGCCCTTCGCTCGTTGCGGTCAACGTCGCCGTGCCTGCGGCGACGGCCGTCACCAGACCGCTCGCTGACACGGTCGCGACGCCGGGCACGCTGCTCGCCCACGTCACGACGCGCCCGATCAGCGCGGAGCCATTCGCATCCTCCGGCGTCGCGGTCAGCTGGACGGTCTGCCCCACCGGCACGCTCGCTGAGGCGGGGTTCACCGCCACGGACGCTACCGGCGCCGAGACCGCCGTGACCGTCACCATGGCCGTCCCGTTCTTGCCCTCGCTCGTCGCCGTGAGCGTCGCCGAGGAGCCCGCCGCCACACCCGTGACCAGTCCACTGCCGTTGACCGTCGCTACGCCGGTCGCGTCGCTCACCCACGTCACCACGCGCCCCGTCAATGGATTGCCATTCGCGTCCTGGGGCGTCGCCGTCAGCTGTACCGTCTGCCCCACCGGCACGCTCGCCGAGGTCGGACTCACGGCAACCGCCGCGACCGGAATGCTCGTGATCGTGACGGCGGCGGTATCGGCCAGCGACCGATTGGGCCGGGCGGCGATCACGCGGTAACTCCCCGCCGTAGACGCTGCCGTGTAGAGGCCCCCCGAAGTGACGGCCCCACCCGTGGCGCTGTAGTTGGCCGAGACGGCCACGGTGTCGCCGGTGTTCATGACACCCCGGGCGGTGAACTGCTGTACGCCCCCCGCCAGAAGCGTCACGCTGGCCGGCGTCAGGACGATCGTCACGATCCGGCGCTTGCGGACACTCGCCGTCGCGCTGATCGCCGGGGCCCCGGTCAGGGTCGCGGTGACTACGGCATCGTTGTCAGAGGAATCCGCGGTAAAGAGCGCGCCCGCAGTGATCGTACCGGCGGACGCGGACCACGTCACGCTCGCCGCCACGCTGTCGCCCGCGGCATTCAGTCCGAAGGCACGGAATTGGAAGGCCTGCAGGGGATCAAGCACGACCGTGGCGGGCACGACGACCACGGCGTCGACCCGGGTCCCGCCCGGGCCCGTGGGGCGGCGCTGGATGTCACAGGCCGTGAGCAGCTCACACGCGACAACTGCGGTGATGGCGAGCGCGCGAGAAAGCATAAACCCCTCCTCGATGAGCTTCGGCGGCTCGACTGGCGTGGCACGCGAACGGCGTGCGGTAGCCTCGTGGCTTTGCGTCCCCGGCTTTCGCCGGGTTTGCCTTTGTCGCGCTCCCCTTGGAGGGGGGTGCGATCCTGCCGTAAAATGGAAAAGGCCGCCAGGTAACTCGATGAGGTCTCGAGTCGCTGGCGGCCGGGCTGACATGGCGACCCCCTGGTCGCCGAAGTCCCCTAGCTCTGCGTCACCGCCTTTCGGCGGTTTTGCTCTGAGCAGCTTTGCTGCCTGTCAATCAACCACACGGTAGTATGCAAACAATTCTTCGGGCGGTAAGTGACTTACGGCACGGCGCCGCTGGTTAGCTGTACGTGTGGTGCCACATGCAGAGTTATGACGGTTCTTTTGAAACAGACCTGACGCGAATGTGTGGCGAACGGCTGTCACGTCGTTCCTTTGGGGCAACAGTGCGCCACACGAATCTAAGGAACATGTTGTTGCTAAACGCGTTACGCATCAGCCCGGAGGCCTCGAGGTCACCTCGCGTGGGCACAGAACATGACATCGAAGATGTCATCTTTGAGGAGGCGTTCTCGATGTCTGGCTCACGGCTCAGAATCCCGTCATTCGTGCTCGCGTCGGTCTTGGTCCTCGGTGCCTGCGGCGACTCGGTTGACCCGGGTCCCGGCCACGGCACCCTCATTGTGCGTGCCGATGTCTCCGCCACGGCCGTCGCGACCTTGGTCGCCGAAGTCACCGCACCGGACATTCCAACTGCCATCGTGTTCAATATCCCCATTGTAGCCGGCGTCGCGTCGGGCACGATCACCATCCCGGCGGGCTCCAATCGCACCGTCACCCTGCGGGCCTACGACGCCGGGGGCATCCTGACCAACAGCGGCTCGGCGACGCTCAACATTCAGCCCGGGGCCAACGCGACCGTCGCGATTACTCTGCAGCCGCTGACGGGTGACCAGGCGATCGTGGTGACCTTGGGAAGCTTCACCATTACTGTGACGCCGTCCTCGCCCACCGTGACGATCAGCGGGACCGTACAGCTCGTCGTGGCGATCACCGACTGGAATGGGGCGCCGACCACCGGAACCGTCAGCTGGGCCACCCAAAACCCCGGCATCGCCACCGTGGATGCGACCGGACTCGTCACCGGGGCGGGCGTAGGCTCTACGAAGATTGCGGCGACGTTCCACGGGGCGAGTGGGACCGCGACTGTCGCTGTCAGCCCGTAATCACGAGCGCGTGCTCCGTACCAGACGACTCTGGCTGGGGCTCGCCCTGGTATCCACGCTCGGGCTCGCGTCCTGCCTGAGCGAACCCACGGACGGTGGGCGCCGGCCTCCCGAGGCCCGCCTGCTACTCAGAGCCGACGTGTCCGCTGCGTCAGTCGCGACCTTGGTGGCAGAAGTCACCGCGCCGGATATTCCGACGGCTTTGATTTTCAATATCCCCGTTGTGGCCGGCGTCGCGTCGGGCACGATCGCCCTCCCGGCGGGCTCCAATCGTACCATCGCGATCCGGGCCTACGATGCCGGTGGCGTCGAAACGCACAGCGGCTCCGTCACCGTCAGCCTGCAACCCGGCACAAATCCGACGATCGCGATCGTGCTGACGCCGCTCACTGGCGACGTGCCGATCGAGGTGACATTGGGAAGCTTTGCCGTGATCGTCACACCGGCCGCCGACTCGCTGCTGATCGGAGATACCCTCAGGCTGACGGCCATGATTCTCGACGCCAACGGCACTCCCGTGCCGGGACAGGTGGTGTGGGGCGCGCTGAGCCCCCGCGCCGCCAGTGTGGTGAGCACCGGTACCCAGACGGCGCGCGTCACGGCGATCCGCCCTGGGCGGACCACCGTCGTGGCGAGCTATGGCGGTACCGCCGGCCCCGCCGCTGTCGCTGTGCTGGGATGGTTCGCCGCGCCGGCGGGGTCGAGCACCGGAAACGGCTCCGGCCGACCGTGGGACCTCCGAACCGCGTTGCACGGGGGAAACGGGAGCGTCCAGCCCGGCGACACGGTCTGGCTGCGCGGTGGCATCTACACGAGCGCCAGTCCGCTCACCAGCACGCTCGCCGGCACGGCGGCCGCTCCCGTCGTGGTGCGGCAGTACCCGGGAGAGCGGGCCATCCTCGACGCGAGCGGAGCGACTTCCCCCACGAACCGCGGCGATTTCCTCACCGCGTCCGGCAACTACTCGACCTTCTGGGGCTTCGAGGTCATGGACTCCGACCCGAATCGATCCAGGAACACGCGTCCGAACCTGGTCGTCGTCAACGCGTCGCACGTGAAATTCATCAACGTGACCGTGCATGACGGCGGGATCGGGTTCTATACCTTCTCGGAACCGGTGGACATCGAGATCTACGGTAGCCTCGCCTACAACAACGGCTGGCAGGATTCGGCGTTCGGCAACGGACACGGTATCTATGCGAAGAGCACGTCCGGCCCGGTCTCGTTGCGCGACAACATCCTCTTCAACCAGTTCGGCTACGGCATCCACATCTTCACGATCGCGGGGGCGGACGGCCTCACCAACATCCACGCCGAGGGGAACGTGTCGTTCAACAACGGGTCGGTGAGTGCCGACCCGGTGCACACCCCGAACGCGAACATTCTGTTCGGCGGCAGCGAGCCAGTGCGGAACGGCACGCTCGTCGACAACATGACGTACTTCTCGCCCAACGTCGGCGTGCACAACCTGTTGATCGGCCTCGGCCCAACGGTCGGCCAGGATCTCACGGTAAAGAACAACTACGCGGTGGGAGGCGAGCTGCTGATCGATGTGGGCCGGTGGCAGTCGCTCACGCTGACGGACAACTCGCTCTTCGGCTCGGTCAGCGACATGATCTGGCTGCGGGACTCCACGGGGTACCAGCTGGCCAATAACCGGTACTACCGCGACCCGAGCGCGGAGGCGTGGGGCTACATCAACACCGACTACGGTTTTGCCGGCTGGCAGCAGGTGAGCGGGCTGGGCGCGACCGACCGGGCGGTGACCAGCGATCCGGCTGAGCCGAAGGTGTTCCTGCGACCCAACCGCTACGAGGCCGGGCGGGCGAACGTGATCATTTATAACTGGACTCGTCAGGCCACCGTGCCGGTGGATCTGAGCGGGATCGTGCGGGTGGGGGACCGCTACGACGTCCGTAACGTGCAGGACTTCTTCGGAGCGCCGGTGTTGAGTGGCACGTACGCGGGCGGCCCTGTCGACGTGCCGATGGCGGGCGTGACCCCCGTCGCGCCTATCGGGGGCTCGCCCACGCCGCCCCCGCAGACTGGACCGGACTTCGGGGTCTTCGTCGTCACGAGCACGCGGCAGTAACGGGCCGAGCGGCGCCGTGCCAATATGTGTCAAAGACGTGCCAGTCTTGACCGTGGTCCGGAACAGATAGCTCGCCCAGGACGCCCGTCGCACGTTCGCAAGTGACGGCGGGTCAACGCGCTACAGTGGGTGCGTCTGCGGCACTCGCCTTGCCCCAAGAGGCCGCGGCCTCATCATCCTGGACGGAACATGAGATCGCGATCTCAGCGCGTCGGCTATGCTGCTCGGGCTGTTGCCCTGCTGCTGCTCACGACGTGCAACGAGAACGCTGCACCAACCTTTACGTCCTCGCCGATCGCGCGCCCAGCTTCCCCAGCCCCTCCCCCCATCACTGCGGACGTCACGCCAGGATCTGCGGCACTGCTCATCGGCGCCGGCGACATCGCACGGTGTGACCGCACCAACGACGAGGCGACCGGGCTGCTGCTCGATAACTACCCGGGCGCGACGGTGTTTACCGCTGGCGACAACGTCAACGGGAGCGCGTCGCTCACGAACTTCAATACCTGCTACGGGCCGTCGTGGGGCCGAAACAAGGCGCGCACCCGGCCCGCGGTGGGCAACAACGAATACAAGACAGCGAACGCGGCCGGCTTCAACCAGTACTTCGGCGCGGCCGGTGGAGACGTCGGGAAGTACTACTACAGCTACGACCTTGGCGCGTGGCGCATCATGGTGCTGAACGACCAAATCCCCATGACCGCTGGCTCTCCCCAGGAGCAGTGGCTGCGCGCCCAACTGGCGGCGAACACGAAGAAGTGCACGCTCGCCTACTGGCATCGCCCCCGGTTCAGCTCGACCGGCACAAACAACCTGGCGGCCGTCAGGCCGCTGTGGGACGCACTCTACGCGTACAACGCCGACGTCGTGGTAAACGCGACCTACACGGTCTACGAACGGTTCGCCCCGCAATCGCCGACCGCCGGCGCGGATCCCCTCGGCATCCGCGAGTTCATCGTCGGCACCGGCGGCCTGAATCTGCAGAACCCGGGCGGCGCTCGCCCCAACAGCCAGGTGCGCAACGGCACGACCTACGGCGTGCTGAAATTCGTGCTCGACACCGCGTCGTACTCATGGCAATTCGTGCCGGTTGCCGGGCAGACGTTCAGCGACACGGGGACGACCGCCTGCCACACTCGCGTGCCGGTGGCCGCGGTGAGTGTCAGCCCCGCGTCGGCGAACGTGACGGTCGGCGCGACGGTGCAGCTGAGCGCGACGGTCAAGGACGCCTCGGGCAACACGCTCACGAATCGCACGGTCACATGGGCATCGAGCGACTCGACGATCGCGCCGGTCAACGGCAGCGGGCTCGTGACGGGAAAAGTGAGCGGCGGCCCCATCACCATCACCGCCACGAGTGAGAGCAAGAGCGGCACGGCCGCCATCACCGTGACGACCGTTCCGGTCGCATCCGTTGACGTGACCCCGTCAACGGCCACGCTCCAGGCGTACAGCACGGTGCAGCTCACCGCGACGGTCCAGGACGCCAACGGCAATCCGATCGAGGGCGCCGCCGTGACATGGGCGAGTGACGCCCCCGGCGTGGCCAATGTCAGCGCCCGTGGATCTGTCGCCGGGCTCGCGCCGGGTACGGCCACGATCACCGCGACGAGCCAGGGAAAGAGCGGCAGCGCAGTCGTGACGGTGCAGGCGGCCACTGGGCCCCCGGTGCTGGCAGGCGCCGGCGACATCGCCGACTGCTCGCGCGCCAGCCAGGAAGGAACCGCCAGAGTGCTCGATGGGATCGTCGGCCAGGTCGCCACGTTCGGTGACGGCGCCTACCCCGACGGGTCGCTGGCGGATTACATGAACTGCTTTGATCCGTCCTGGGGCCGGCACAAGGCACGCACGCGCCCATCGACCGGCAACCACGAGTACAACCACGGGTCGGCGGCCGGCGCGCCGGGCTACTACGCGTACTGGGGCGCGGCCGCCGGCGATTCCGGGGTCGGTTATTACAGCTACGAGCTTGGTGCGTGGCACATCATCGTGATCAACTCGAGCCTCAACATGAGCGCGGGTTCACCGCAGGAGCAATGGCTGCGCGCCGATCTTGCGGCGCACCCGGCGACCTGTACGCTCGCCTACTGGCATCACCCGCGGTTCAGCTCGGGCGGGAACGGCAGCACCGTGGCGACGCAACCGATCTGGCAGGCCTTGTACGACAACTACGCGGACGTCGTCATCAATGGGCACGACCACGACTATGAGCGGTTCGCCCCCCAGACGCCCACCGGCGTGCTGGACACGGCGCGCGGCATCCGCGAGTTCGTCGTAGGCACCGGCGGCAACTCGTTGTACAACTGGCCCGGCGCCCCGATCGCGAACAGCGAGGTGCGGAGCGACGTGAACTACGGCGTCATCAAGATGACGCTGTGGCCCACGAGCTACGACTGGCAGTTCATACCGGTCGCCGGCGGAACGTTCACCGACCAGGGGAGCGCCCTCTGCCGCTCCAGCACGCCGCACCAGAATCAGCCGCCGGTCGCCGTCCCGGGCGGTCCGTACAACTCCGAAGGGGCCGTCACGCTGGATGGCAGGCAGTCCCGCGACCCCGACAACAACACGCCGTTAACCTACGCGTGGGACCTGGGTGACGGGACGACGGCGACCACCGCCACGGTCACGCGCACGTACCCCGTCGGCACGTACACGGTGACCCTCGCGGTGACGGATGCCAAGGGCGCGACGAGCGCGCCCGCGTCCACCAGCGTCACGATCGGCAATTTGCCGCCGGCGGTGAACGCGGGGCCGGATCAAGCGGTGGTCGGTGGGACGGCGTTGCACTTGCAGGCGACGTTCAGCGATCCCGGCCCCAACGACAATCCCTGGTCGTACACGATTACCTGGGGCGACGGCACGACGGATGGAGGGAGCACCGACAGCCAGGGCGCGCCCATCGCGGGCGACCATGTGTACGGCGCTCCGGGCCAGTACACCGCCACGGTCAGCGTGAGTGATACGTACGGCGCGACGGGAAGCAGTCCGTTCCACGTCAAGGTGCTCGATCCGAGCTCGGTGGTTGTCTTCTCCGGGGCGTCGAACATTTCGTCGTGTGGCAGCGGCGAAGACGAAGCCACAGCCGAGATCATCGACACCCTGGCGGGAAGCGTGTTCGTGCTGGGCGACAATGTGAACCCCAGCGGCAGCTTGACGAATTACACCAATTGCTACGGTCCCACGTGGGGCCGCGCCAAGGTCCGCACGCACCCGGTCATCGGGAACCACGAGTACGACGTGGCCGGAGCGAACGGATATTTCACCTACTTCGGCGCCGCCGCGGGTGATACCGGCAAGGGGTACTACAGCTTCGATCTGGGACCCTACTGGCACGTCATCGTGCTCAACAACACCGCCTCCGTGAACAGCGGCGCCGGGTCAGTCCAAGAGCAGTGGCTGAAGGCGGACCTGGCGGCAAACCCGAAGGCATGCGTCATCGCCATGTTCCACTATCCGCTGTTCTTTTCGTCGGACGATCCGAGCTGGCACAGCGCTTCGGGCGTCCTGCCGATTTGGAACGACCTCTACGCTGCCGGTGCCGATATCGTCCTCAACGGGCAGCAGTACGACTACGAGCGCTTCGCGCCGCAGGACCCTGGTGCGAATCCGGATCCCGCTCGCGGCATCCGTGAGTTCAACGTGGGCACCGGCGGTTACGCGACGGCCATGCCGTTATCGATCGCACCCAATACGGAAGCGGTATCCGACGCCTACGGCGTCTTGAAGCTGACGCTCGGCCCCGACAGCTACATCTGGGATTTCATCCCGGCGACAGGGTACAGCTTCACCGACCACGGGTCCGGCAACTGCCACTAACCACTATGCGAGACGGCGATTCATCCTGTCAGGTAGCGATCATCGGCGCAGGTCCGTACGGATTGGCGGCGGCCGCCCACCTCCGCGCCCGGAATGTGGAAACACGGATCTTCGGCGAGCCGATGGAGTTTTGGACCAAGCACATGCCGCGGGGGATGTTCCTGCGCTCGGGCCCAGGCGCGTCGAGTCTCGGCGATCCCGACGGTCGCCTCCGGCTCGATCGGTATCGATCCCTCCATCACCTCCCCGACGCCAAGCCCGTGCCGATCGCCGATTTCATTCGCTATGGGCTCTGGTTCCAACAGCGGGCGGTCCCCGATGTGGACCGACGCCGTGTGACGCAGCTGGCAAATGCGGCGCAAGGGTTCGGCGTCCGCCTGGACGACGGCGAGGAATTCCACGCTCGTCGCGTGGTGGTTGCGACCGGGATCGGGCTCTTCGCCCAGCGCCCGGTGCACTTCGCCGAGCTGCCGGCGGCGCTGGTCTCACACTCGCTCGACCACGCCGATCTCAGCCGATTCGCCCGTCAGCGGGTGCTGATAGTGGGAGCCGGCCAGAGTGGGCTCGAATCGGCGGCGCTGCTGCACGAGGCCGGCGCAGCGGTCGAGGTGCTCGCGCGCGCTCGCAAGATCACCTGGCTCGGCCAAACGCCGTCGCAGCCGACGCTGATGAGCACGGTGCGGCGGCTGTTGAGTCCGATTGCTCGCCCACCCCTCGATATCATGGGCCCTCGCTTCATGAGCTGGCTCATCGCGTGGCCCCGCATGTTTCGCAACATGCCGAGAGTTCTGCAGGATTATCTCACCGCTCGCGCCGTGTGTCCCGCCGGCGCAGGCTGGTTGGTGCCACGCCTCGCCGGCGTACCGCTCACCACCGGCTGCAGCGTTGCCGCGGCGACTCCCACCGGCTCGCAGCTCCGCCTCCGCCTGAGTGACGGGTCGGAGCGATTGGTCGATCACGTGCTGCTGTGTACGGGTTATCGGGTGGACATCGCGCGGTATCCATTCCTGGCAGCGGATCTGCGGCGGGCCGTGAAGACGGGTGATGGGTATCCGGATCTGACCGACGGATTCGAGTCGTCGGTGCCGGGCCTGCACTTCGTGGGCACGCCCGCCGCCAACTCATTCGGCCCGCTCTGTCGCTTTGTTGTCGGCACACGGTATGTGGCCCGCGCACTCACAGGGTTCGTCGTGAATCACTCACGCAATGGTCACGCCCGGCCCGCGCCGGCCGCGCCAACGAGCCGGTCCCTGGCGTGGGGTGACTCACGTGAAGCGTAGGCGACCCTGGGCCGTCGTTCTCAGCTCTGACGCTGTCGGCCTGGGGGCCGTACGCAGCCTGCACGCCGGCGGCGTGCCGACCATCGTGGTCATGCTCGATGCGGTGGAGCCCGTCCGCTTCTCGCGATTCGGCCACAAGATTCGCGTCCCCAAGACGGGCGATGCGGAAGGGGCCGTCCTGGAGGTGTTGTCCGGGATCCAGCAGGAGCCGCGGCCGGTCCTCATTCCGACGTCGGACCTGCTCGCGCACATCGTCGCGAAGCATCGCGTGCGCCTCGAGGAGCGCTTCCGCTGCTGCGTTCCGCCCGATGCCGCCTTCGACATCGCGCTCGACAAAGCCAAGGACACGCGATTTCTCGAGGGACACGTTCCCTTGCCCAAGACCGCGCAGGAATTGCCGGCCTCGCCAGCGGAGTTGGTCCGGCGCCTGGGACTGCCCATCATCATCAAGCCGCGTACGCACCTGGACAAGGATGGCATCGGCTGGAGGAACGTCATTATCCGCAGCGAGGCTGATGCGGAAGAGTTCTATCGCGCGAGCGCCGAGCTATTCCACCGCGTGATCGCGCAGGAGATGATTCCCGGCCCCGACGATGCGCTGTGGGAATGCATCGGCCTGTTCGACGGTAAGCACGAGCTCGTCCGTGCATTCACGTTCCGTAAACTGGCCACGATGCCTGCGCATTTCGGAGCGACGAGCCGCGCCCGCAGTGAGCGGAGCGACGCGCTGCTCGCGCTCGCGGCCACGGTCGGCAGACACGTCGGCTACGTGGGCCTTGGCGACATCGACGTGAAGTACGATGCGCGCGACGGCAAGTTCAAATACCTCGAGCTCAACCCGCGCCTGGGACTGTGCCACTGGTTCGGCACGCGCTGCGGGATCAACCTCACGCTCGACGCCTATCGCCAAATGTGCGGCGAGGAAATCCGGGATCGCACCCCACAGATCGACGGCGTGCCGTTCCTGGCCGTGCTCGAGGAGCTGGGCGGCAGGCTGCACGACGGCGATTCGATCGTCGCCGTGCTGGGTGGGCTGTGCTCGTCGCTCATGCGCCGGCCGGTTGGCCCCTACTTCGCCTGGAACGATCCGTTGCCGGGACCGATGGCGGTCGTGCGGATCGCCTACCGGTTCCTCGCCAAGGCGTGGCGCGGGCAGCTGGGCTTCTCGTTCACCAAAGTGTACGGCCAGCGCAAAGCGTAACTCGGCTGGTTACGGTGCTTCCCGAGACTTCCGTTTCACGCTCTCCCACCAGGCCATCCGCTCCTTGACGGTCTTTTCGTACCCGAGATCACTCGGTTGGTACCACACAGTGCCGCGCAGACTCTCCGGCAAATATTCCTGGGGTAGATACGCGTCCTCCGAGTCGAACGCGTACTTGTATCCCGCGCCGTAACCCAGCTCCTTCATGAGTCCCGTCGGCGCGTTGCGAATGTGGAGGGGCACCGGCTCGGCCGGATGGGCTTGGGCCGCCGCCTGCGCGTCGCCGAACGCGGCATACGCGCGATTCGACTTCGGCGCGGAGGCGAGATAGATCGCCGCTTCCGCCAGGGCGAGCTCGCCTTCGGGGCTGCCGAGGAAGTGATAGGCGTCTTTGGCCGCTAGCGCGACGGTGAGCGCGCGCGGATCGGCCAGCCCGATGTCTTCGACCGCCATGCGCACCAACCGCCGCGCGATGTAGAGCGGATCCTCGCCGCCCGCCAGCATCCGCGCCAGCCAATACAGCGCAGCATCGACATCGGAGCCACGCACCGCCTTGTGCAACGCCGAGATCAGGTTGAAGTGCTGCTCACCGCCTTTGTCATAGACCGGGAGCGGCTTCTCCAGGACCTGACGAATGACCTCAGGGGACACGGGACGAGGGACGGGGGACGCGTTAACGTGTTTCAGAACAGCCTCGAGCGTGTTCAGAGCACGTCGCGCATCACCCTGCGCATGCGTGACGAGCAGCCCGATCGCGTCGTCGCTCAGTACCCGTCCCTCGTCCCCCTTCCCGCTTCCCGCAAGCGCCCTCTCGATCACCGTCCGTATGTGATCGTCCGTCAACGGCTCCAGTACAAACACCCGACACCGCGACAGCAGCGCTCCCGTCAGCTCGAAGCTCGGGTTCTCCGTTGTCGCCCCGATCAACGTGATGATGCCGTTCTCGACCCACGGCAGAAATGCGTCCTGCTGCGCCTTGTTGAAGCGGTGGATCTCGTCGCAGAACAGGATCGTCCCCTGCCCCTGATACTTGAGCCGCTCCTCCGCCTCTTTGATGATCTCGCGAACGCGAGCCACGCCCTCCGTGACTGCCGAGAAGGGTTCGAAGTGCCGGTCGGTGTAGTTCGCGATGATCCTGGCGAGGGTGGTTTTGCCGGAGCCGGGCGGGCCCCAGAAGATGCACGACCCGACGTCGCCACGCCGAATCAGATCGCCGAGGGCTTTGCCCGGGCCGAGGAGATGCTCTTGACCGAGAAACTGGTCCAGCGTCTTCGGCCGCATCCGCGCGGCTAACGGCTCGGTTGAGCCCTGGAAGAGGGTGGGTTCGGTCACGATCCCCATCCGGGATGCGAGATGCGGGATGCGGGATGCGTAATAATCGACCCACCTTGCGCTGAATTCATGATGGCAACGGCCTCAGTCTCGGTAAACATGAGAGTATGAGAAAACTCGACAAGCTCGACGCCTGGCACGTTGCCCAGGATCTCGCTTTCCAGGGCTATTCGCTCACGCTCGATACACGCCTCTCCAAGCATTTCGCCCTTATCGACCAAATCCGCCGAGCATCGCTTTCGATTCCTGCAAATATCGCGGAAGGGTACTCGCTGGGCACGACCCCACAATTCATTCGGGGATTGAAGATCGCCCTTGGGTCGAACACGGAGTTGTTCAGTCACCTGTGTGTGCTACGACGTCTGGAGCTCCTTCCTACCGACAACCTTCAGGTGGCCATTGACCTGTGCTCACGATCGATCTCGATCATCATTGGTCTCATTCGCAGCCTGAGCAATCACCACGCATCCCGCATCCCGCATCCCGATCACACCGACTCGAGTAGCAGCTTCGTCACAAAGAATACCGCCGCGCCGGCGAAGAATGCGGACGGCAGCGCCCAGCCCTTCTTACCCTGAAACTCCGGGACCAGGTTCGATGCCGCGACGTAGATCGTCACGCCTCCCGACAGCGCGAGCCCGTGCTGGATCAAGAAGCCCATCTCATTCGTCAGCACGACACCAATGAGCGTCGCCAGTCCCAGCAACGCGGCCGCTCCAACCGCCCGACCACCCGACCGACCGCCCGCCAGCATCAAGCTCGCGATCGTGACGCCCTCGGGCAGCTTGTGAAGGAAGATGGCAATAAAGACCATGATCCCCAGCTGGGGACGCACGAGAAATGCGCTCGCAATGGCGACGCCGTCGAAAAACGTGTGCAACAGCAGGCCCACCAGGGCCGACGTTCCGGCGATCGAGCTGACCGGATGCGTCTCTTCGCCAAAATGGAAGTGCGGCGTCACGGTGTGCTGCGTCAGATGCACCGCCAGATAGCCCGCCAGTACCAGCGCCGGCGCGACGGAGCCGCTGCGCGACAGCGCCGCGGGCAGCAACTCGACGATCGCGACCGAAAGCATGAATCCAGCGCCGAACGCCACCAGGAGCTCGATCACGCGCAGCTCGCGGACCGCGCGCCGCGTGACGGCCAGCGCGCCGAGCACGTTGCCGGCGGCCGCGACAAGCGCGTACAGCAGGGCCTTAGACACGGGAGAGGAGGTACTCCTTGGTGTTGCGGCTTGGATCCTCGAGGACCTCGTCCAGCAACCGTTGCAGTGTTTCGCCAACGCCTGGACCGGGGCGAACACCGGCGGCGATGAGATCGTCTCCTTTCACCGCCAGGTCCTTGAGGACGAGTGGCGGGTTAGCTGCGCGAACCTTCATAACCGCAGGGAGCACGGAGCGGGGAGCAGGGAGCAGCGTCAACAAATCATCTGCGGACTCGCCGACCGCCGCCAACCACCGACGTATCGCAGCAGGATCCTTCGCGTCCGGATACTTATCCCTCCATAGCGCGATGGTCCGGCCACGCTCGATGTCCTTGTTGGAGCATTTGAGACGAGTGAGCAACGATGCCGGATCCTTCGCAAGAGAGGCGCTGATGAGCACCGGATCGCGCGGGAGTTTGTCTACTGCTCCCTGCTCCGTACTCCCTGCTCCTAATTCGGGAAGCCAGATTCGAGTAGCACCGACATCCCGCCACAGGTCTGCAGTCCCTTGAACCACTCATCCCGCACACGCTCCGCCGAGAGCTGCGCGAGCCCCTGCGCGTTCGCCTTGGCTGCTTCGAGCGTCCGGGCATGGATGCGGAACTCGAAGCGCGCGCTGAAGCGGAGCGCGCGCAGGATCCGCAGATAGTCTTCCTGAAAGCGCCAGTTGGGATCGCCGACCGAGCGGATCAGCTTCTTGCCGAGATCCTGCTCGCCTTGAAAGGGATCGCGCCACTCGTGCGTGATCGGATGGTAGGCGATGGCGTTGATCGTGAAGTCCCGGCGCGCCAGGTCGTCCATGAGCGACACGCCGAACTCGACGACGGCGTGGCGCCCATCGGTCTGAATGTCCTTGCGAAACGTCGTGACCTCGTGGGGCTGGTTGTTCGCATCGAGGACGGCCACCGTGCCATGCTCGATTCCGACCGGCACGGTGCGCTTGAAGACCTTCTGGACCTCCGCAGGCGGCGCCGAAGTAGTGAGGTCGAAATCGTGGTTCTCGAGGCCCAGCAGGGTGTCCCGGATCGCGCCGCCGACGCACCACGTCTCGTAGCCCGCGTCTTCCAGCTTCTTGGCGATCTTCAGGACTTCGGACGGGATCGGCAGCTGAGAGGGGAACGTCATCCGCAGAGCACCGAGCCCCCGTTCACATTCAGAATCTCACCCGTGATGTTCCGCGCCAACGGGGAGCACAGAAACACAATCGGCCCCGCGATGTCCTCGGCGCTCGCCGCGCGGCCGAGGGGGATCGTGCCGAGGATCGCGGGCTTGGCCTTGAGTGTGGCGGCCGACATGTCGGTATCGACCCACCCCGGCGCAACGCAGTTCACCGTGACGTGGGGCGCCAATTCGACGGCAAGGGATTTGGTAAACGAGATGACCGCGCCCTTCGTGGCGGCGTAATCGGCGTGAAATGCCTCGCCACGCTGGCCCGCCGTCGAGGCGACGAGCACGATCGTGCCGCCGTTCGCAATGCCCGGGATCGCCGCGCGACAGACGTAGATCACCGCGTCGAGATTGGCGCGGCGCGTGGCCTCCCACTGCTCGTCGCTCAGCTTGGCGACGGGCACGTCGTCCGGTGGCCAGACGCCGTGATTCACAACCAGGATCTCGAGCCCACCCAGGGCTCGCAGCGCTTCGGCGACGGCTTTCTTCGCACCCGTCGCCGTGCCGAGGTCGCCACGCACGGCCGCGACGATCCGTGGATCCGCGGCCGGTTTGCGGCTGCGATAACCCACGGCCACTTTCGCCCCGGCGCGCGCCAGCATCAGCGCCGTCGCGCGCCCGATGCCCCTGCCTCCGCCCGTCACGAACGCGCGCTTCCCGGCGAGATCGATCATCCCTTGAGCCGGTCCTCGACGAGATTGCAGATGACGTGCTCGATCGCGAGATGCAGCTCCTGGATGTGCGCCGTGTCGTCGGCGGGGATGATGAGCGCGGCATCGGCGAGCTCCTTCAGGTGCCCGCCACCTTTTCCCAGAAACGCGACGACCGCGACGCCGCGCGCGCGCGCCGATTGCGCGGCGCGAACGACGTTGGGACTGTCGCCGGACGTCGAATGCAGCACCAGCAGGTCGCCCGGCTCCGCCAGCGCTTCGACCTGCCGCGCGAACACCTCGTCGAAGCCCATGTCGTTGGCGCAGGCCGTCAGCAACGACGTGTCGGTCGTGAGCGCGACGGCGCGCATCGCCGGCCGGTTCGTCTGGTAGCGCACCACGTACTCGGTCGCGAGATGCTGCGCGTCGGCGGCACTGCCGCCGTTCCCCGCGAAGAACAGGGTGCCGCCGCCGCGCAGCGTGGTCTCGTAGCGCTCCGCGATGGCCGCGATCTCGTCCGCCTGCTCGGCGGCGACGCGGCCGGCGAGCGTCGCGAGGCCGCCGAGAGACTCCCGGATCTTCTCGACGCTCACCGCACAGCCTCGACGAACGCCGCCAGGCTCGCTCTGGGCATTTCCTCCATTACGGTCCCGATGACGACGAAATCCGCTCCCGCCGCGCGCGCCGCGCGCGCCTGCGCCGGCGTGCGAATGCCCCCGCCGACGAACAGCGGCCGCCCGGGCACCGCGGCCCGGCACGCGCGAATCACCTCAGCTGTGACAGGCCGTTCGGCACCGCTCCCCGCATCGAGATAGACCGCCTGCATGCCGATCAACGTCGCCGCGGTGGCGTGCGCCGCCGCCAGCTCGGGCTTGTCGGCGGGAAGCGGCCGCGTCTGGCTCACCGACTCCACACTCGTCACCCGGCCGCCGTCGATGAGGATATACGCGGTGGACAGCGTTGCGACCGGATGCTGCTGCAGAAACGGCACCGCGCGCACGTGCTCTTCGATGAGATACTGCGCGTTGCGGCCCGAGACGAGCGACAGGAACAGCACCAGGTCCACCTGGTCGGTGAGCTGCATCGCCGAGCCGGGGAAGAGCGCGACGGGAATGCCGGGCGCATTCTCACGCAGCGCGCGCGCCACGTCACGTGTCTGCGCGGCCCCGTCGAACGACGACCCAATCAACAGACCCCGCACGCCCGCCGCCTTGGCTTCCCGGCCGATCCGCGCCGCTTCGGCCCCGGTCGTGCGCACCGGATCGACGAGCACGAGCAGACCCTGACCATCAAGTCGCATGCGCTTCCTCCCCTCCTCCCGCTTCGGCCTGCGCTTCGAAGGCATAGGTGGCGAACGCGTCGGCGGCCAGCAGATCGAGCGCCAGCTCGCGGCCTCCCTGCGGCTTGCCCACCACGCCGTCGAGCAATGTTTGGCCAACCTGCGCCAGGTAAACGGGGAGCGGGGAGCCGGGAGCCGGGAGCCGCTCATCGATCGCGCGATCGATCCGCCGCCGCAGCGTCTCCGGAGGCGACGGCCTGCGCGCGTCTAACCAGGCCAGAACATCCGCTCGCGTCATCGCTTCAGCAGTTCCCTCACAATGCGAGGCGTCTGTTCCCGGGCATCGCGCATTCTCGCGGTATCACCGATACCGGCGGATGCAAAGTGCGGTCGGCCCCCGCCCTTGCCACCGACGGTTGCCGCGATGGCATTCGCGATGTCCCCCGCCTTGATGCCTGTGGAAACGAGATCGTCCGTGACGGCCACGTGGATCCCGGCCCTTTCGCCCTTGGTGAACAGCACCGAAATGGCGCGCTTATGTTTCGCGCGGAAGCCATCCATTATCGCAGCGATTTGGTTACGGTCGTCGAGAGTGGACTCGCCCACATAGAGCTCGACGTCGCCGATTTGTTCGACGGCTCCCTGCTCCCCGCTCCCCGCTCCCTCTTTTAGCAGCTCGGCAATCCGCCGCTCGAGCTTCTTGTTCTCTTCCAGCAG
>WNGO01000718.1_pt1 | contig 32146 bp, 24 predicted proteins | sample 5400511 | NCBI WGS metagenome assembly WNGO01 (sample SAMN13153380, study PRJNA577476) | soil metagenome | isolation source: 20 cm soil or saprolite under Garry oak tree replicate 2 | place: USA:California | collected 2016-06-15 | reverse complement strand
AGCGGATATGGACATGACCGGAACTTTCAGCCGGACGAATTTGTAAGTCTTAGAGGAGTTCTTCAGCTGGATTTACCAGCCGGCCGTATCAAGGCCCCTGGAGCATATTTTGAGGGTACCTTCAATTATTATCTGTGGGCCGTGCCACAAGCAGTGCTTAAGATCGCCGCCAATAAAGACGCACATCTTAGCAATTCAACAAACACGACAGATCATTCTGATCTCCTGTATATCTGCAGGTGGATGTCGGTCCTGCTCGATCTCTCCACAATGGTTATTATATTTCTCGCAATTAGGGAAGCGACTCAGACCTTCTATGCCTCTCTTCTCGGCGCACTTTGTTACGCTGTTGTGCCAATTCAGGTGATTTACGCGCATTTTATGCGGACGCACATATTGAGCAATTTATTGTGCGCCCTCATCGTTTGGCTGTCCCTAAAGCTTCGGAAAACCGCATCCTGGCAGCTGCTCCTTTGCGCAGGACTAATTTCTGGTTTCGGAGCAGCAACTCGCTATCCGGTTGGAATCGTCGTGATGGTACCGTGCCTTTATTTGTTATTTGATGGCAGGAGCAACTTGCGAAACTCGAAGGCCCGACTTTGGGAACGGCTAAAAAACTTCGTTGCAAGGCAAGTTTGGTTGATTGGATTGGGATTCGTGATCGGTCTGTTTCTCGGCCATCCGATGCTGTTTTTTGACCCGTCGAGCGTTATAAGGGCGATCACCGGGGAAACGCTCAAATACGCGTCGCTCCAACAGTTTACCACGAGCAAACTGCTTAATTTATCCGTGGTCTGGAGCTATATCACGTACGTGCTTCCATTTGCGATGTATCCCTTGCTATGGCTGATCTTCTACTGCGGAATCGTATACGTTCTTTTCAAGCGCAGCCTCTATTCCCTCACCGTGCCCATACTGATTTTTTCTCTTCTGTATCTGTACTTCATGGGGAAAGGCTATCTTGGTCCTTATTTCGCTCGCGTGACAATGCTCTTGTTGCCCGGATTTTGTGTACTCGTTGGAATTGTCTGCGCCGATTTACAGTTGCGACTAAGAAACAACCAGCTACTTGCTACTGTATTGACCGGCGCGATCGTTTTCATTCTTGTGCCATCCGTAGTCTTCGACATCGCATACGTCCGTGCCATGCAGCAAAAGGATGCTCGCCAGGTTCTTCGGGAGGATCTCCAAAAGGCAATTGGCGACGCGGCAGCGACCGTTGGCGTTTGGCACTACGGACCTTCTTTTTACACTGTAATGCCTGCCGCTAAGCCACTAAGCAGTCAAAAAATAACGGTTCAGTTACAGGAGAGCCCGGGGCAAAATGCTGATTTCTTTCTAGTGGGATTCCCCACTGAAATTGGGCCGGCGGAGTTTAGGGCAACTGTTCAGCAGGTTGAGGCGCAGGGAAAATTTCAATATGCAAGAAGGTATCGCGTTCCGGTAAAGATTTTTGGACACGAGTTTAACCTCCGGCGCTTTCCTCAGGACATGACCTATCCTTTCCCAACGATTCTGCTTTTCCGAGCTCGAGCGCCAACGTGAGACTAATCACCAGATTTGAAACGTCTCTACGACGTCGACCTTCTGGAAGCCGCTACGAAGGAGTGAGGATGAAGTCGATGCCGATTTCCGAGACCCCTACCGACTCCCGAGCCGGCGATGTTCTACTACTGCCGATAGCCGGACTCGCATTTTGGACGCTCGCCTATCAAGTTGTTCTTGTTCTGAGATGGCCGGCGAAAACAATCACGTTGTGCTTCTTAGCCATAGCCATTCCCAGTTTATTTCTGCTAAGGGGGTTATGGAAGAAAACAAACACGACTCCTGGCAAATATTATCGGTTTCATTTCTCTCACATCCTGCTGGTAATTCTGGGTATCGTCTATGCAACGACAGTCCTGTTCGTACGGCGGCCGAATCAAGATGACGTGGTCTATTTCCATAGAGCTCTGACTCAACTCTTGGACTTAAATCAACCCATCTACCTGCGTCAGACCAGTGTCGATATGGACGCGGCTGCATTTTCGCCAGTTCACCTGTCAACCAGCTATGAGATGCTCATGGCCTTTTTGGGTCACTATCTTCGAATCGATCCTCTTTACTTCTACCAGGTAGTTGGTCATGCATTTGCTGCATTTTCGCTTCCATTTGTTTTCTATTGGTGCGCCCGAATTTTTGGCTTGAACCGCTGGCTGGCAGCGGTCGGCGCCCTCCTTGGAATCGGTTTTCTACTTCTCGCTGACAAGTCATCGTTTGGCGCATTGCTTGGAGCTGTTAAGTCGTTACAGTCGGCCGATCCTGCTGGATGGGTCGGATTTTCGACTCTTTCCGGCTACATGTGGCAAGGCAAGCCGATCGTGTTGATCTTGTTTTTGCCAATGGGTCTGGCGCTGAGTTACCGATTCCTCAGCCAAGGTAAATCGAGTGACCTGGCATGGCTTACGTTATTGGGCGTCGCCGGCGTCGGTCTCAGTAATCCGTCCCTTTACTTGCTCCCCGCAATTATTGGCTGCTCCTGGATAGCTTTTATCACGCTTGAACTATTCGAACACAGGTCACGAGAATCTTTATGGAGGCTGATTCGTCTTGGCCTTTTGCTCACAATTCCACTCGCGTATCCAGTCGCGATACTGGCCCTACTGAAAATAGATATAATCCCAAAGCCAGTCGATATCCACATGTTAGGACAAAGATACATGCCGTGGGGGGAAGCGGTGGACTACGCCGTTGGTGGACGTGCTGAGTACTTGCGTGACGTGGTGCTAATGATTGCTGTCCCACTGCTAATCGTGAGAGGACGCAGCGGATTTTTTCTCTTTTTTTATCTTTGTGCTGTATGGCTGTTTTGTTTGAACCCGTTGCTGGCGCGCATGTGGATGGCAAACATTCTTGCGCCGACTTATTTTCGGCTCGTTTACCTTCTACAACTGCCTTTGTTATGCACGTTGATAGCGGGTGCCGGTTCGCAGCTGGCGCAGAAAGGCAGGGTTATGAATGCCCGAGCACAAACCGTGCTGGCGCTGTCGGCGATCGTTGTCGCGTTCGTTGGCAGCTATCACGGACTTTCGGTCCTACCCAGATACGCAAGGCAGGGTATCGGTTGGAAGTCCCCCCGAGAATGCCAGTTGCTTCCCGCCAATCTTGATTTTGCTAAGGCTGCCGGTCCATACATTGCGCACGCCAAGCTGCTTGCACCGAACTGGACCGCCAGCTGTGAGTTACCGCTTCTCTTCCCAGAAATGAAAGTTGTAGCTCCTCGGCTCGTCGCCCATTATTTCGCGAACGCCGGCAATCCTGACGAAGGTATATTGCGCCGCCAGGCGCAGGCTTTTATCGAGGAAAACCCTCCTGAGAATGCCAGGCGCCTTCAACTGTTAGAGCCGAAATTTCGCCATGTGATCGAAACCGATCGCGCAAATGCAGTTGCCGTCCCCGAATCTGAAAGCCAGCGAGTCCTGGCGACGCTCAAATCAATAAACCCCGGCTGGCATCGCGTTTTGAAAGCTGGCGGGCTGGTCTTGATGTTACCCGGTAACACTGAACCAAGAGGCTAAAACCAGAAACCTGGAATGCGACAGTGACTGCCAGGATGTTACTTCGATGATGCGAACACATTCACATACCAATCCGGGCTTTCGCTGACTGACTCGGGGCGGAAGGTTACGAGGCCATGCTTCGTTACCTGATGCACGGCCATGTTTTTACTCTTCAGATTGTCTATAAGTTCAATCCAATTCGCTCCGGCCTGCTTGAGACCGTATGGCCAAAATTCAAGGAGCAACTTAGCATTGGGATTGTCCGCCAAGACACGATTGGCCCCTCGCAAAGCATGAAGCTCATATCCTTGAATATCTATTTTGATCAGGTCAACGCGCTGACCCGGTTTGAAATAATCGTTGAGCGTTACCATTTCAGTGGGAATGGCCCGGCGTGAATCTTTATCGGCCTGGTACACCCTATGATCGACATTTAGCTTATTGGAAATGTAAAGCTTAGACTCGCCGCTACGCTCTCCGACCGCAGCTTGAGAGAGCCGGACATTTGAAAGATTACGTGTGGCAGCACGCAACCGCCTGAAATTGTCCGGCGAAGGTTCGAAAGAATGAACCAGCCCGGTCGGGCCAACACAGCGGGAGAGAAATTCGGAATAAATTCCAATGTTAGCACCCACATCTACGACAACAGCGCCCGGAAACAATATCTGCTTCAGTAGCTCTCGCTCCGCGCGATCAGCGCGGGTTTTATAGGCAGCGTAAAGCAGCCGATAGATGGGAAAGACGTATTGGTACAGCTTATTAGCAGCGCTATGTAGGACTGAACTCGTCGACATCAGCGTAGTATCAGGTTGCGGTAAGGAAAGATTCCAGCAGAATCAAGAAACGCGATTGGGAGTCTTCGGATAACACACGCATCAGGAAGGTATCGTATTGAGATCAATGGTTCCTATCAGGCATTGATGCGTCCATGGCGATACAACGTTGGAAAAGGTATTGAGAAGCGATACCTTCGTCCAATGTGGTGTCGCTGGAAAGCGTTGTTCACGTCGAAGATAGAAGGAACGCTGCGGTGGGATCGATGGGATTTTGTTGCTCTTGCGCTTGCTGTTCTCACTGTCGTTTGGGTCTTCGCACTTAAACTTAAGACATTCTACGATCTCGGCTACTCATCGGATCTATTTGTCAGCGTTCAGGCTGCGCGGAGTTGGCTCGAGGGCCGGGGGTTACTCCATGACAACTGTTTTGGGAACGTGCTTACTATTCACACCTATTTCTTGCTTCTGCCGCTCGGACTGATTGCAAAGCCTTTCGGCGCTCCCGGCTTGCTATTCGTGCTTGCTGTGTCGGTGGGAGCGGCTTACTTCTGGGCAACGCGTATCCTGCGTCTCCTCGGAGTTGGTGAGCGCGCCGCAGTAGTCGCGTCCGGGGTACTTCTTATCTCACCGCTTTCGGTTGCCTTCTATCAAGAGTGGGCATTCGGGTTCCATATCGAGGTTCTGGCCCCGGCGTTATGTTTAGTCCTGTTTTATTTCCTGCTTCAGCAGCGGATGATCCCCTCAATCGTGACAGCACTCGCTGTCATCAGCATCAAGGAGGATGCGCCAATTGCAGCAGCAATGGTAGCAATCGTCGCAGGTGTTGAGACATGGATTTCGTCAGAAGGCAAACGCGCGCGCTCCGGCTTTAACTGGTCTGCGGCGATCATACTTCTCCTGTCGGTTTCCGCGGTTCCGCTTTTGCTCGCGATTTCCTGGTCGCAGTCTCCGACGATCTACGCTCGTCACTCGCTCGATCGACTCGGTATCGTGGCAGCAGGAAGTTTATCCAGTCCCGGAGCGCTATTCGTTTTTGTCGCCTCCAATCTTGCTCATTGGCTCGGCAGCGGCATTGTCCGTCAATGGCTGTGGGTCATGATCGTGGGCAGCTTCGCAACAATCTTGTTGCGCTCATACTATCTGGTCTTTGGTGTCCTAACAACGGTGGTTCCATGGCTCATAAACCGGAACGATCTCCTGTGGGCGCCACGATTCTTTTCGACCGAGGCACTGCTTTGGTGTGTCACGTTGGTTGGTTTTGCTTCGATTGCGCACGCTGTGCCGTCCTGCGGCAAAGGGGCGCGGATCGCAGTGCTTGCGGCAGCAATTGCTGTAGTGGCATTCTCGGCGTGGGCGCAACTCGCTCTCGTGCCGCCAGCATACAGCGCTTACCTGCTTCGTTCCGGCAGCTTCTACTCGCTGGCGGAGCGGCAGCAGGCCGACGCGGTGTTCGCGCGCTATCGCCGTGAAGGTAAGCCCGACGAACCTGTTGTTGCCTCAACGATGCTTTTCCGCTACGCGCACGACCGAAACCTCTTCTGGCTCAATCGGCTGCATGACCGGCCTGCACCGATCTGGATCCTTGGCGATAGCGCCGACTTTTACGCCCCACTTAGAATCAGCTCAGACACGATAAACCCAAGGTCTGGAATTCATATCGAAGACTATGAAGTAATTGACCGCCGCGGTCGTTTCGTGTTGCTGAGGAAGAAGGGGTAGCGTCGCAAAATGCGAAATGCGATTGGGATCGGCAAGTTACGATGGAAATCAGTCGCGCAGTTTTCGTGCAGCAGCGTGACGAGAACCAAGCACGCCGACATTCAGCGGCGCGTCAGAGTTACAGTAAAAAAGGAGGCACACGTGTGCGGAAAATAGCGGCTGAACGCGAGGTCCATAGGAAATAATGTTCGATAAAGAAAATGTGGGAGCGGCAGCCTGCGCGAGATTCCACCCGTAGCCATGTAAGATAGGGCGCTAAAAGGCCGAGTGGAAAGGGTCGCAACATCGAAGTTCTCTTTCAATCGTTGCAGCCATTCACGCCGCCGGAAGAAAATCAGCCAGGGTAGCGCGATGTTGGCCGATGCCAGCGGTCCCTGCAGTTCGCCCAGCTCCGGCGCGGAAACTCGGAAATCCACGGGTTCGTGGTGCACGTACTTAAAGATGAGAGTTGATAGGACGGAAAAAAAAGGCTCAGTCGCGATGACTTTGCCGCCTGGCTTCAACTTGCCGGCCGCACGGTTAAGAAACGCAATTGGGCTCTTCAGATGATGCAACACATTTGTGAGCGTAATGACATCAAGGCTGTTGTCTTTGATTGCGTCCAACTTGTCGATTTCGTGGCAGTCAAACACAAGGTCGAGATAATCCAGATTAAGCACGTCGCTCGTAACAACGTTTGAGAGAAATTGTTTCAGGGGCGAAGTACCGCTTCCTATTTCTAATATCGACAGCGCCGCCGGATTGGCAAAGTCCTTAAACTGATCACGATAAAGTTCGCGATACCAGCAAAGAAGATTTTTATTGGCGCCGAGACGCGCCCGGTTACGCAATGTTGCGGCACGATTGCACAATGATCGTGCTACTCATTTGACGGCGCGGATATAGAGCGAGCCAGCAAACTCCGAAATCACTGGCACATTCTCGAGAACGCGGCCCAGGGAATTCAATCGATCAACTAGGGGAACCGGCGTTTTGGGATGCAAGAAATCGAACGGATCAATTCGAACTTCACGATATCCTGTTACTTCGAGCAGATGCCGAAGCGGCCATCGGAAGAATGCGGTCTCATCCGGTGAGTCGCCAAGTTTTCGCTTAACCCAGGGGACATTCTTCTGTATCGCGATCTGAGGGTTCAGCATGTTTGGTTCTGTAAAGTAAATTGTGCCGCCTGGCTTTAGCACCCGATAAATTTCGCGTAATGCGGCTTCAATCTCGAGGTGATGTAAAACCGAGCTACCCACGACAGAATCAAAGAACGCGTCAGGGTAGCTCATTTCATAGGCGTTCTGGATTTCGTAATGAACATTTCGCGCAGAACAGATGGCTCTCGCGACTTCCAGTAGCTCAGGTGAGACGTCAATCGCGACAATGTCTGCTCCGGAGCGGGCCAGCTCCCGAGTGAAATAGCCAGTGCCGCATCCCAGCTCGAGCACTGTCATTCCCACCCCCAAATGACCGCTGAGCATCTTGACCCGCCGCGCCCAGCGCAGTTTACCGGCTGGGCTTTCCCAATTCCAAATCTCGCCTGCTCCATGTTCCGCCAGGAAGCGGCCGTGTTGAACTTCTTTGGCAATGCGTTCTTGCATTAGAAAATTTTCAGGTAGCGTGAATTTGAAGCTCGCACGGCCTTCGTCGGCAGGTCTGAACATTCGCGACCTAATACCGACTTAATATCCGAGTTTTAACTTCAAGAAGCCGTGCCAGCACATCTTTAGCATTACAAGTCCGTTCCGAAAGACCTTGGTCATTTTCGTGGAACCATAGATGCGTTCCTGGTAGTGGACGGGCAAGTCCAGAATTTTAAGGTTTAACTTTGCGGCGCCAAATAACAGTTCATAGTCTCCCCAGTGGTCCTCGGTTCCCCAGCTTCCGAGCATTGGTTTAATCCGCTCCCAGTCGGCTCTCCAAAGGACTTTTGTGCCGCATAGCGTGTCCTTTACCCGTTGCCCGAGCAGATAGGTGAAAGTGACGCTGAAAAACTTGTTACCCAGCATGTTTGCTCCGGTCATTGCTCCTTTTGGAACGGGATAGACCAAGCGCGATCCGTTGACAAACTCCGCCTGGCCCGAAACGATAACATCGATGAAGAACGGCAGCTCTTCGGGAATCGTCGTCAGGTCGGCATCGAGGATCATCAAAATATCGCCTGTCGCTGCGTTGAAACCAGTCCAGACGTTTCGCGACTTACAGACTCCCGGCCCGTGCTCAAGACGAATGTTCTTCTCCGGATATAACGACTGCACCCGCAATACTTCTTCAGCGGTACCGTCGGTTGATTGATCGTCACAGAAAATTATCTCTGTGCGGCCCGCTAAGGGCGGGATGCGCCGAACGGCGTCTTCCACATTTCCTCTCTCATTTTTACAAGGAATAACGACTGATACGGAAAGCTCTTTTGACGCAACCGACGGTGGCAACATTCGCGCGACGACCACCTGCGTCATGCAGAGTTTGCTCAGAAACGGCAAGCGCGCACAAAACCGATTAAAAAACACCGACAGTAACGGAAAATATTTCGGCAAAATGACGATTCGATGCGTCTCGAGAGCCTCAAAACCGGCGAGTTTCAAGAGATTGCGAATATCCGCTGTGGAAAGCCAATTCTGCTCGGTACGCGGAACCTTCATCCCGACCCACTCGGCAAAAGTGACAAGCGGTTCCCAAAGATGATTGTAAGTTGTTACTAACACGCGCGTCTGTCTTTGACAAAACGGCTTTAAATTGCGCAGGGCTTGAAGCACATCCACGGTATCGCCGATATCGTTGAAGAGGATGTAATCAAATTTGTCGCCTGGTCTGAAAGCCTCCTGGAACTCTTCCTTGTCTGGGAACGCGACCGCGAATTCGAAGGATGGATTTCGTTGCTGTGCGATTTCCACAATCTCAGCGCAGATGTCAATGCCTTTGCCCGTATTTGGCTGGACAACAGCCAAAAGATCGCCGGTGCCGCAACGAACCGAGAGGACCTTTTTGCGCGGCTCTACCAAAAAACGAAGAAGCCTGCTTTGCAGTTCATAATAATATCTGTTGCGGTTGATCCAATCCTGGCGGTGCGAGGCGATCTTCGCCAAATGGCGCCGTGTTCGCTCGCGCCTCTCCTCCAGGGCGGCTGGTCCCCAGCTATCCGTGCGAGGTTCGCACTGGTTTAGAAAAGCGCCCATACTGCCGGTATCATTTAATCGCGAATTGACTTTCCCTGAGCCCGCAGCAGCGTTTTGCACAGCAGCTTCCTTCAAGTTCGGCGTCACTCCAAGTTGCACTTAAAGATCGCGTAAATCGCTCACATTGGTATCTCGCCAAATGGCCTTTGCACTTTCTTCGTAAATCTGGCCGCTGTAAAACATTCCGACTCCATTGATGACCCTCGGCTCACGGTAATTTTAGATCGTGGGGATTCTTGACGGCGAGATAGGCCAGGCGTTTCAACTCCCATCGTCCCCGCGTCACTGTGTCGAGAATCAGTCCGCTTGCCAGCGAAAGAAAGGCCAGAAGCATCAACCCAGTCGAAAGAACAGCAGTCGGCAAACGCGGGACAAGCCCAGTCTTTAGGTATTCAAGCACCACGGGAACTCCAAGTCCCAGCGAGAGTAGCATTAGGAAGGCGCAGATCGCTGTGAAAAATACCAGGGGCCGTTCTTCTCGCACGAGTCCTGCAATTGCAAAGAGAATACGAAGCCCATCGCGCCATGTATGAAGCTTGCTGATAGACCCGTGGGGTCGTTCCTTGTAACGCGTGTTGACCTCCGCGACTGGCATGAGAAGGCGCCCTGCGTGTACGCTCAACTCCGTCTCGATACTGAAGCCTTCGGCGGTGACGGGGAAGGATTTGACGAATCGTCGGGACATTACCCTATAGCCAGTCAGCAGATCCAATACTTTCAGTCTAAACATCATCACAGTAAGGCCCGTCAAAAGCCGATTGCCGATCACGTGACCGGTTCGATATGCGCTGCCGCCAACCGCAATTCGCCGGCCGGAAACCACATCGAGTCCATCGTTCACGAGCGTCAGGACGAGCGCAGGTGCAGCCGTCGCGTCATACGTATCGTCGCCGTCTACCAGGATGTAGATATCCGCCTCGACATCGGCGAACATGCGCCGAACAACATTGCCTTTGCCCCGCCTCATTTCGCTGCGGACAATGGCGCCAGCGGCGCGAGCCACCTCAGCTGTTCTGTCTTTTGAATTGTTGTCGTACACGTAAACGTCGGCGCACGGTAGTGTCGCTTTGAAATCGCTCACGACCTTGGCAATTGCCGCTTCTTCGTTGTAGCAAGGAATGAGCACTGCTATACGCGCGAGTTCGCTCATTGCTCGTGTTCTATTGCCAGTTTGATTGGACCCGACCGATGCCGGCCGCTCAGATACGCTTTCATGTCAAGGATTCAATCGGTCCGTCGCAAGATGGTGATCATGAAAATAAACTCAGGCCGTATTCGATGCATAGAACGAGCTCTCGAAAACGCAATTTCGTCAAAATTCTATTGCCGACCCACCTCGCGGTATTCGGTTCGCGCTGGCTTCAAAGAGCGTCCACGCGGCCGATATCATTTAATGGCGAATCGCTGAGCGCGCTGCAGAATTTTGCACAGCGGCCTCCTTTATACTCTGCGGCGCTCAAGGTTGTATTTGAAAATCGCATAAACCGCCCTGACGCCGTCTTTCCAGTTGACCTTCTTGCCCTCCGCATATGTGCGTCCGCTGTATGAGATCCCCACTTCGTAAATTCTGCAGCCCGTGCGGGCGAGTTTAGCGATAATTTCCGGCTCAACGCCAAAACCATCTTCTTCTATCCGAATCGATTTGATAAGCGGGGCCTTAAAGGCTTTATAGCCTGTTTCGACATCGGTCAGATTAATGTTGGTGAATATATTGGAGAGTAGCGTCAAAAATTTGTTGCCAACCATGTGCCAAAAGAAAAGGACGCGATGCGGTCGCCCGCCCATGAAACGGGAGCCAAAAACCGCGTCCGCTTTGCCTGACATAAGCGGCTCAAGAAGAACAGGATAATCTTCGGGGCTATATTCGAGGTCTGCGTCCTGCACCAGAATGAAATCGCCAGTCGCAGCTGCGAACCCACTGCGCAAAGCCGCTCCCTTGCCGCGATTCACCGGATGATAAATAACCCGATCAACCATCTGCGAAACCCTCTCCTGCAGCACGGCCTGCGTCCCGTCTTCTGAGCAATCGTCCACCACAATGATCTCTCTGCTCTTCAACGGTGCGTTGCAAACTGCCTCAACGATCTTCTCGATCGTTTCCTTTTCATTGTAGCAGGGGATTACGATTGAGACTTTCATCTTTGCAACCCAAGCGGAAGTTCGCCGGGCAGGCACTCTGCCGTACTCTCGATAAACGCAATTTCGCTGGAGAAAAGTAACGGCCGTGCTTGACTAATAGGTTCGACATTCCTCGTCAGAATGGCTGCGCAAGTTATCAAGATTAGTGGTGCCCGCCAGCACAATCTCAAGAACCTCAATGTGGAGATTCCACGGGAAAAGTTAGTGGTCATTACCGGTCTCAGTGGCTCGGGGAAATCCTCGCTGGCTTTCGACACTCTTTATGCCGAGGGGCAACGCCGGTATGTCGAGAGTCTCTCCGCCTATGCGCGGCAATTTCTCCTGCCATTGCCATCGAGCAGCGCAGCGCCGGCGCCAATCCAAGATCGACAATCGCGACCACCACTGAAATCTACGATTATCTGCGGGTCTTGTTTTCTGCTGTCGGTGAGCCGCATGATCCGCTGACCGGTCGGCTACTGAGCCGGCAAACACCTCAGCAGATTGTCGATCAGATCCTGGCGTACGAAGCGGGGTCCAAAATAATTGTGCTGGCGCCACTGATCGAGAACCAACTAGGCGAGTTCCGCGATGTGATCGAAAAGCTCAAGCGTGAAGGGTTCGTTCGAGCGCGGATAGATGGTCAGCTTATGGAGCTGGATCGCCCCCAGCCAATCCGGCTTAAAAAGACCAGGCGGCATACGATTGAAGCCGTGATTGATCGGCTGATTATTCGCGACGGAATTCGCGTGCGCCTGACAGATTCAATTGAGACTGCACTCAAATTGGGCGGCAATCGCATTGGGGTGTTAAGGGAAGTTTCAAAAACCCCCGACGTTCAAGGCTCAATGCTCAAGGCTGAGCATAATGAAATTTGGGAAGAACTCCGTTACTCCACAGATTTTGGAAATGCGGAAACCGGATTCACGTTAGGCGATCTAACTCCGAGACACTTTTCTTTTAACAGTCATCTCGGAGCATGCCCGGCTTGCCATGGTCTCGGCACACAGTTGGTCTGCGATCCAGAGCTAATGATTTCCGATCCTGGCAGAACGCTGGCCGAAGGAGCAATCACGCCTTGGCGACGCGGGACAAAGCGGATGCAGGCATATTACCGGCATCTGCAAAAGGCGCTGGTAAAACATTTTCACATCGATGAAGACGTTCCTTTCAGCGATTTGCCAGAACGATTTAAGCAGGCGCTTTACTTCGGCACGAATGGGACGCCGATTGAAATGAGCTTCAGCGATAACGGAGAAAAGAAAGTCGCGAAACCTTTCGAAGGGCTCGTGCCGCAGATGCACCGGCTTTATGAACAAACCCAGAGCGAATTCACTCGTAACCGCGTTCGCTCTTTTATGACACGCGAACCGTGCAAAGTGTGCAACGGAGCGAGGCTTAAGCCGGAAATCCTTGCGGTCACGATTAAAGATCGAAATCAACGCGAATTGAATATCCACCAGTTCAGCGAACTTACGATCGAAGCGGCCGCCCGGTTTATTGGCGCTCTCGAACTGACTGCACAGCAACATACCATCGTGACGGATGTGGTGCGTGAAATTCAATCGCGCTTGCAATTCCTGATTGAAGTCGGGCTCGGTTATCTCACGCTCAATCGGCAGAGCGGAACACTCTCAGGCGGCGAAGCGCAGCGAATTCGATTGGCGACACAGATCGGTTCCGGTCTTGCGGGTGTGCTTTACATTTTGGATGAACCCAGCATTGGGTTACACCAGCGTGACAATGGGCGGTTGCTGGGCACTCTGCGCCGTCTCCGCGATCTCGGCAATTCCGTCATTGTAGTTGAGCACGATGAGGAGACAATCCGAGCGGCCGATCATATTATCGATCTTGGCCCGGGGGCGGGCCCGCGCGGGGGCGAAATCGTGGCACAAGGGAAACTCAAAGACATCGTGTTCGCGAAGAATTCTTTAACCGGCGATTATCTTTCCGGTCGCGCGCGGATCCCCGTTCCCAGGCAGCGCGTTCAACCGCGACTTGGCAATCAGTCCGAAGGCTGGCTAACGGTCGTTGGAGCGACGGAGAACAACTTGAAACAAATTACGGTCTCTTTTCCGCTCGGCTGTTTGACTTGCGTCACTGGCGTCTCCGGCAGCGGCAAGTCCACTCTGGTGGACGATATTCTGCGACGCGTGTTGTTTCGACGTTTTTACAATGCGAAAGAAAAACCGGGCACGCATCGGGCTATTCGTGGAGTGGAACAAATCGACAAGGCGATTGTTATTGATCAAAGTGCCATTGGCCGAACGCCGCGCTCAAACCCCGTCACCTACACGGGCGCATTTACACCAATCCGCGAGCTATTCAGTCAGCTGCCTGCGGCGCGGGTGCGGGGTTACGACGCCGGGCGCTTCAGTTTCAATGTTAAAGGGGGTCGCTGCGAAAACTGCGAGGGCGGCGGATTGATTAAAATCGAGATGCACTTTCTGCCGGACGTGTACGTCGAATGCGAAGTGTGCCGTGGGAAGCGGTACAACCGCGAGACACTTGAGATCACCTACAAAGGGAAAAATATCGCCGATGTTCTCGAGCTGACGGTGGATGAGGCAGCGCGCTTTTTTCGTAACGTCCCCAGCATTTCAGACAAGTTAAACTCATTGCTCGATGTAGGTCTCGGTTATTTGCGACTTGGCCAAGCCGGAACAACTCTCTCCGGTGGGGAAGCCCAGCGCGTAAAACTCGCCACAGAGCTTGCTAAAAAGGCAACCGGGCGCACCCTTTACATTCTCGATGAGCCGACGACCGGATTGCATTTCGCCGACATTGAGAAATTGCTTCAAGTGCTGATGAAGCTGCGCAACGCGGGTAATACGGTGATTGTTATTGAACACAATCTCGAGATGATCAAGTGCGCCGACTGGATTATCGATTTGGGACCTGAAGGTGGCGAAGGAGGCGGCGATCTCGTCGGGGCCGGTCCGCCTGAGGAGATCCCCGCGCTTCCCGGTAGTCATACGGGACGATATTTGCGGCCAATGCTGGAGAAGAAATGAGCCTGAGAAAAATAGGACTTAGCTGTTTGCTCGGCTTACTCGCGCAATTCGCCCGGGCGGATATTTCCGCCGAGATTGCTGAAGCGAGCGCGCCGCTAACAGAAGGTGTTCCGGAGGTGGCGGTAGCGCGGTTGCAGGCGTTGCTGAATAAAGATTTGCCCGATGCGGACTGGCAGATCGTCGCCGAGAAACTTGCCGAGGCCCAGGTGGCTGCAAGAGAACCAGAAGACACTCTCGTTCTGCTAGCAGGCCCTCGACTACGCGGATTGCCGTGGGCCAAATTCTGGCGTGCCCAAGCCTTGGCCGCCCTGAGCCGATGGGCTGATGCCCTGCCGCTGTACGAGGAGCTGACAAGGGACCGAGGCTCGCCTTTTGATGGAGCAGCCACATTCGGCACGGCGGAGATGCTACGCGCGTTAGGAAAGCGGCAACAAGCATTGGGAAAACTTGATCTTCTATTCAATGACAAAGAATGGATTACCCGAGCGCAGTTACGAGCAGCCGAACTTTCCATTGAAATGGCCGATGCTCCTAATGCGCGGCGCCTCCTGGCAGAAATGCGGCCGACATTGGTGGCGGAGCGAAGAGAACGGCGGGTGTTGCGCGGGCGACTCGAGCTGATCTTACAGCGGCCAGAGAGAGCAATCGGAATGTTCCAAGCGCTTCTAAAAAGGCCGGAGGGAGCTCCTCATGCCACACTAATTGCGGCGCTCTTCGGCATAGCGGATGCACATGTGCAACTAAAGACGCCAGAAGCTGGAGATGACGTCCTTGAACGATTTATTGACCGTCACCCTGCGGACTCAGATCTCGCGCTGCTCTTCGAAAAATTGGATTCTCTATATCGCGCGGAACACAAGCCGTCGCGCAATGAACTAGAGAAATGGGTGCGCAGGCCGGAACAGCCTCGGCGAACCTTTGCCCGATGGTATCTCGCTAGGATGGAAGTTCGCGCCGGGCGCACGGAACGAGCCCGGCAATTGTTTTCCGATCTGCGACGCACCAGCATCAAATCTCCGGCGATTGCACAAGCTTTGCTGGAGTTTGCACAATTTGAATTGAATGACCGCCATTTCGATGAGGCGATTGCTATTTTGGATGATGCACGTCTGCTGCGTCCCGATCCGGCTTTGCTGACCCGGATCAACTTTTTGTCCGCGAACGTGAATTATCTGGCGAAGCGATACGACACAGCGACCGCGGCTTTTGAACAGATCGCGTATTCGAATTCACCCTGGACGAAGGTCGCGCTCTTTAATGCATCCAGCGGCTGGCTGCAACTTGGCAATCACGCTCGTTTCCTGGCTGATTACAGTCAGCTGGAGAAGCAAGGCGGTGACGAACAGGCGCGCGCCAATTTACGATTGGAGGAAGGTTTGATGCAGGCGGCCAAGGGCGATAAGACAGCGGCGGCATCGTTGCACCAGTTCATTCACGATTTTCCCAAAAACCCGCGCGTGTCAGAAGCCTGGGTCGGCCTTGCCGAACTGGCCTTTCACTCTTCGCCGCCGCGGTTCGATGAAGCGCGAAAAAATCTCGCTCGTGCAACGGAGTTGAGGCCAACCGCCGCGGCCGCCGAGCGCGCTGATTATCTCACCATATGGGTAGAGGAATCAGCGCGCGGAGACGAAACGAAAGTCATCGACCTGGCAAAGCGCTTTCTGGAACAGCACGGTCTTTCGCCATTCGCTTCGGAAGTTCGAATGAAATTGGCGGAGCTTTATTACCGGCGCCAGGATTTCGCAAATGCGCAGACGCAGTTTGAACTTATCGCACAACAAAATCCTGACGACTCTCTCGCAGAAACAGCACTCTTTTTCGCAGCAGAATCGGCCATGTCGAGCATGGGCCAGCATTCGCTAGACCGGGCGATTATTCTGTTTGATCAGGTCGTGCAGAAAAACGGGGCGCTGCGGTGGGCCGCACGTAATGAACAGGCCGTAATCGAGCGCAAGCTGGGCAAGTCGAAGGATGCTCTTGCCTTGTACGATGAGGTATTAAAGAGCGACGCTGCCCCTTCCGATAAACGCGAGGCGCTTTGTGGCAAAGGCGACATTTTCTTTGAGGCGGGCGCGACCGACTCTAACAGTTACCAGCGCGCGATTGAAACCTACGACCAACTGGCCTCCGATAAGAACGAGTCGATTGACTGGCGGAACCAGGCGCTCTTCAAAAAGGGATTGTGCCTGGAAAAGAAAAATGATCGAGCCGGCGCCCTTGCGGCGTTTTATAAGATACTGGAGAACGAGGCCCGCCCGGATCAGCGGCGCGAACTGTTCTGGTATTACAAAGCGGGATTTAATGCAGGTCGATTGTTAGAGGAGGATTCAAAGTGGGAATCTGCCGCTGCTATTTACGATAGCCTGGCTGCCGCCGGAGGCAGCCGAAGCGAGGAAGCAAAAGCGCGTCTCAACAATCTCCGTTTGGAACATTTTCTTTGGACGGACTAACCGTAGAGATTTCAGGGCGGCGCAAAATGTCGGATTTGTGTCTTAAAACGACGGACGAAATAGGCTTGCACGAAATCCGAAGCGGCATCACAATTACGGCGTGAAAACAGTAAGCAGACCAAGTCGCTTGGGCGGCTGGTCGGTCCGGTGCGCAAGCGTGGCGCTCGCGTTCGCGTTTTGCGCATCGGCATTTGCTGCTGATCCGAGCAAGGACGTAGCTCTCCCGGCACAAGGACAGCCGGTCGTCAAGACCACAAAGAAGCTGTGCTACACTGTGACGGGAACCTCCAGGATCCCGCAACCTTGCGATCGGCTCGGTGCAATTCCGACTACGGCCAACCACATGACTATTTACGGGCATCGTACGGGGAGATAATCAAAAACTCCGACGATTTCGCCGGTGCTGGCGTGCTGCCGCCGCGGCAGTGCGGAGGCAGGTTTATATTTTTGCAGGCCAAGCCATCATGCTGCGCAGTCGCGCGCCCACCTTTTCGATTGGATGTTTGTCCGCTTCCCGCAGCAACTGCGGGTAGCGTGTCCGACCAGTTTTCATCTCGCGAATAAATTCACGCGCAAATTGGCCGGAGCGGATCGTTTGGAGAACTGATCTCATCCGCCTTCGCACAGTTTTATTGATGATTTTCGGAGCGACCGTCAGCTCGCCCCACTTGGCGGTATCTGAAATCAGTTTCGCATGCCCGAGAGTCCTGCCTCATGGACAAGGTCGACGATAAACTTGAGTTCGTGCAGACATTCGAAGTACGCGAGCTCAGGTGGATAACCGGCGGCAACCAGCGTATCAAAACCAGCCCGAATCAGCGCGCTGGTGCCGCCGCAGAGCACTGCCTGCTCACCAAAAAGATCGGTCTCCGTCTCCTCTCGAAAAGTCGTCTCCATTACGCCGGCACGCGTGCATCCGATTCCCTTTGCCCACGCCAACGCCATTTGTTTGCCGTGCCTGCTGGGATTTTGATGAACTGCGATCAAACCCGGCACGCCGCGCCCTCGCACAAACTCCCGGCGCACCATCGGCCCGAGTCCTTTGGGAGCCACCATCACAACATCCACATCTTTCTGCGGAACAATCGTCCGGTAATAAATCGCGAAGCCATGTGCGAAGAGCAGAGTCTGTTCCGCGCGCAGGCTGGGAGCGATCTGTTCCGCGTAAATCGCGGGCATTTGCGAGTCCGAAAGTGCGACAAAAATAATGTCGCCACGCCGCACTGCTTCCGGCGTATTGAAAACTGTCAGACCGTTACGCCGCACGCGCAGTCGCGATTTACTGCCGGGATAGAGGTCAACAATTACGTCCATCCCGCTGTCCCGAAGATTGAGGGCGTGGGCGTGGCCTTGCGCTCCGAACCCGATCACCGCACACGTTTTTCCCTTCAGCGAGCGTAGGCTGGCGTCTTTGTCAGTGTAAACGCAGACGGCCAAGATTTAGCTACGCGGCGTGGCCAGGCAGGAATCTGCCGTCGCAAGCACCGATTTGTCGTCGTTATCCGTCAGTCCCGCGAGGAAACCGCGAATTCGACGAAACGATTGACGCAAGAACAGATCAGCGGCGGAATGATCGGGTGCAGCCGCGTCGCCGTTTCGACGGCCAAATTGGATTTCGCTGTCCTTACGGCTCAGGACACAAGTCGACGCGAAGAGATCCATCGCCGCGTTCGCGATCCTTTGCTGAACAAGCTGCATATCCAGAATCGGCTCGCGATAGGTAATCAACGCGCGGTTCACGGCGAAATTAAAACGCCAGATCAAGCGGCCGAGCTGCCGCGCGTGCCCGCGGAGCTGCTCGCTTTGCACCGGCACATCAGGCACGCGAATCGTCGCGCCAAGCCGGCTCTTCCCAGCGGCCCACGCTTTGCTCATCCGATCCCGCGACGGTTTCATCATCGTATCGTAGATTTCCTTGAACTCCATGCCCGGCCCGCGCATCCCCACCAGCGCTATAAACGAAGTGAGCACTTCGTTCGCGCCTTCGCCGATCTGGTTGATCCGCGCGTCACGCAGCATTCGCTCCAGCGGAAGATCCAAAAAGTATGCCGAGCCGCCGTAAATTTGAAATACGTCGTTGATGCACTCCCAAAGCCGCTCGGTCGTAAAGACCTTCAGCATCGCGGTTTCCAGCATGTAATCTTCCAGACCCCGGTCGATGAACGACGCTGTAACCGTCGTCATCGCTTCCATCGCGTAAGCATCCGCCGCGATACGCGCGATTTTCTTTTTGACCAGATGAAAATTACCGAGCGTCTTGTTGAATTGCTTCCGCCTATTTGCGTGCTGGATCGCCAACTCCAAACACGTCTTGGCTGCGCCGGTGCAACATGCGCCGAAAGTTGTTCGGCCAAAATCGAGTACCGTCAGCGCGACCTTGAGACCTTTGCCCAGCGGTCCCAGAATGTTTTCCTTCGGAACCTTTACGTCGCGCATCGCGAATCGCCCGGTGGCAGTGCCGCGGATTCCCATTTTAGGCATCCGCGCTTCGAGGATTTCGAACCCGGGCATGTCAGGTGTCACAAGAAATGCTGTGATCGCAGTTTTGTCCTTCGCAGGCACTGGCGTCCGCGCCATCACGGTGAGTTCATGCGCGATTGCCGCGTTTGTGATGTAACGTTTTTCGCCGTTCAAAATGAAGTGCGAGCCATCCTCGCTCGGACGCGCTTGCATCTGCACATTTGCCGCATCAGATCCAGCCTCCTTTTCCGTAAGCGCGAATGCGCCCAGCTGCTCGCCAGTCACTAATTTTGGAAGCCATTTCCGCTTTTGCTCGTGTGTTCCAAAAAGCAGCAACGCGCGAATTCCGATCGAATGATGCGCGTTTACGAAAACCGACGTCGATGCGCAACGGCAGCCAATTTCCTCCAACACTTTGCAGTTGGCCATCTGCGAGAAACCGCGTCCGCCATATTCCTTCGGCGCCGTCATACCGAGAACGCCAACGCGCCCCAGACCGTCAATTACGCTACGGGGAATGTCTGCCTGCCGATCGATCTCCACAGGATCGAGATGTTCATCTAAGAATTTGCGAAGCTCGGTGAGCGTCTCGTCCAATTCGGTTTGTTGCGCCGCTGGAATGCGCGGATACGGCATCACCCAATCGGAAACGAAATGTCCCTGAAACAATCCCTTGGCAAACCCAAGCGCCTGCGGACCTGCAAAAAGCAACTCCTCGGCTTGTTGAATCTCTTTCTGTCGCTCCGCGTCGAGTTTGTTCATTCAGGTGAGTTATTGAAAAAGGGGCGACGCATTGTAGCCGTGCGTGCCCGCCTGTCCAATCAGGTGCAGCAGCTGCGGTTTGAAAACCGAGCGTCAGCAATGCCGAAAATTTGGATCGCGGAGCTTGGGCTTTGAAGCTTTGTCCTCAGCTGCAGCCCTGGCTGGTGCCGCATTCGGTGCAGACGCCGCAGGCGCCTGCGCGAATGACTTTGTCGCTGCCGCACACCGAACAGGTGATTCCCATGAAGATGCTGCCGAGTGCGACCATGACGCGGTCGTCATGGCCATTGCCGTTTCCGCTTTGTCCCGCGGCGCCGGGATCGTTCGATGAACGGCTGGTGATCACGTCGAGAACTTGTTTGTCGGCGGTGTGGGCCAAATCCGTGACTGGCCGATTCACAGCTTTCTTCTCGATCTCGCCAATTTCTTTCAGCGGCAGATCCGGCTGGGCCCGATTGGGCGACGTTGCTTCCTTGTAGCCTTTGATGAACTGGCAGGCCAACCAGCGGAAAACGTAGTCCGTGATGCTCGTCGCGTGCCGGATGTCGGGATTTTTTGTGAAGCCGCTCGGCTCGAATCTCTGATACGCGAATTTTTTCACCAAGCTCTCCAGCGGCACGCCGTACTGCAGAGCAATCGAAGTGAGCGTGCCGACAGTGTCCATCAACCCGCCGATAGTGCTGCCTTCCTTGGACATGGTGATAAAAAGCTCACCCGGTTGCTCGTTTTCGTACAAGCCGACCGTGATGTAACCTTCGTGACCGGCGATCTCGAACCGGTGGGTCATGGAATTGCGCGTGTCCGGCATACGATGCCGGACTGGTTGATCAATCCGGCTGCGCAACGTTGCCAGTTCTTGTTCGAGTTTGAGAATGCGCTTTTGCAGTTGTTCGGGTTCGGTCGCGTCGGGAAAGCCGTCCTCAACGCCAGCGGCTACACTGCCCATATCTTTTGTCTTGCGCGTGTTCAACGGCGCGGAGCGTTTCGACCCCTCGCGATAAATCGCGATCGACTTCAGGCCGAGTCGCCAACCTTCGACGTACGTGTTCATAATGTCGTCCACCGTGGCTCCTTCCGGCATGTTAACAGTCTTCGAGATCGCGCCGCTCAGGAATGGCTGGGCTGCAGCCATCATCTTGAGGTGCGCCATGTAATGCAGCGCGCGCGCGCCTTTGAACGGTTTGAATGCGCAATCGAAAATTGGCAAATGCTCAGGTCTCAGGCCGGATGAGATTTTGGTGCCGTCGGTATCTGTCACGTCCTCGATGGTGTCGAACGCATCGATGTGGGCAATAATGCGTTCGACATCTTCCGAATTGTAACCGAGTTTCTCCAGCGCAGGCTTGACCGTCTGATTGACAATCTTGAGCATGCCGCCACCGGCCAGCAGCTTGTATTTCACCAATGCGATGTCCGGTTCGATTCCGGTGGTGTCGCAATCCATCAGGAAGCTGATCGTGCCGGTCGGCGCGAGCACTGTTACTTGTGCATTGCGATAGCCATAGCGTTTGCCCAGCTCCGCCACGCTATCCCAAACTTTTGCGGCTTCTTCTTTCAAATGCGCGAACTCTTTCGCCTCTGGAATCTCGCGCACCGCGTCACGATGGAGCTCGATCACTTCGAGCATCGATTCGACGTTGTCTTTGGCGACCGGCTTCGGCACGCCGCTGGCGCGAGCGTCGTGATAACCCGGAAATGGTCCAATAGCGCTCGCCAATCGCGCGCTTTGTTCATACGCTTCACCGGTCATGATCGCAGTGATCGCGCCACAGAGTGCGCGGCCTTCGACGCTATCGTAACCGTAGCCGTAGCTCATGATCAACGAGCCGAGGTTCGCGTAACCAAGCCCGAGCGTGCGGAAAATATGCGAGTTCTCCGCGATTTCTCTGATCGGATAGCTTGCGTTGTCGACAATGATCTCCTGTGCAGTGATGAAAATGCGCACCGCCGCCTTGAATCGCTCAACATCAAAATCGCCGTAGGCGGTCTTGAACTTCATCAAGTTGAGCGACGCGAGATTGCAGGCGGTGTTGTCCAGGAAGAGGTACTCCGAGCATGGATTCGTGGAATTCTGCCGGTCTGTGCCTTTGCAGGTGTGCCATTTGTGAATCGTGGAATCGAATTGCATTCCCGGATCGCCGCAGATGTATGTGCCCTCGGCGATCTTGCGTAGCAGAGCGCGTGCGTCTTTCTTCTCGCACGGCTGGCCGTCAATCACCCGGCGCGTCCACCACTCGCGCCCTGCCAGCCCTGCTTCCATGAATTCATCGCTTACGCGTACGCTCACGTTTTCGTTCTGATACATTACGGAGCCGTACGCATCGCCATTGTAACTTCCGTCATAACCCTGTTCGATCAGCGCCCACGCTTTTTTCTCTTCCTTTTGCTTGGCGTCGATGAACTCTTCGATGTCGGGGTGCCAATCCTTGAGCGTGTTCATCTTCGCGGCGCGTCGCGTTTTGCCGCCGCTTTTCACCACATTCGCTACCTGATCGTAAACCTTCAGAAAAGACAGCGGCCCGCTTGGCTTGCCACCCCCGCTCAATTTTTCTCTTGTCGACCGTAGCGAAGAAAGATCGGTGCCGGTGCCGCTGCCATACTTGAAGAGCATCGCCTCGCTCATGGCCAGTCGCATAATGTCTTCCATCGTGTCCTCCACACTCTGGATGAAGCAGGCGCTGCCCTGCGGATACTCGTATTGCGAAGGAGCGCGTTCAGCTTTGCCGGTCGCGCGATTGTAAAAATAATTTCCCGCGCCGCCGTCCTTGCCGACGCCGTATTGATGATATAAACCCACATTGAACCAAACCGGCGAGTTAAAAGCGCCGTGCTGGTTTAAACACAGCCAGGTTAGTTCATCGTAGAAAATTTCCGCAGCGTCTTCATCTGCGAAGTAGCCATCAGCAATTCCGCAGTCGGTGATCGTGCGCGTGACGCGATGAATCAGTTGCCGCACTGACATTTCTCGTCCGCCTTTGTACGGATCCGTGCCATTCGCGATATCGCCGTAGAAATATTTTGCGACCGCAATTTTGGTCGCGAGCGCGCTCCAGTTTTTCGGAACTTCGATATCCTCCTGTTTGAAGATGACCTTGCCGCTGTCGTCATTGATTTCCGCAGTGCGCCGTTCCCATTCGATCTGATCAAAAGGCGCAACGGCAGCATCGCTGAACACGCGCTCAAAACGCACGCCGGCATTCGTCTTTTTCTCAGCCGTGTGTTTTCCGCATGTGGTTGATCGAGATGGTGCATTAAGTGAAGCGGGCAGAATTCCGGGTTTTAGTTGAATCATGGCGGTGAGGAGGGTTGAGGTTCTAATAAGGTGCTAATATTGGTGAACAGCGGCGCCAACAACCTGTGAATACCAGTCAACAACAAGTAATAGCGTGGCTGTCATTGCGGATATACAATATGCAGTAAGCTGGACGGCCATGGCAAGCCTAAAATTGTAACATTTTTTGCGCAAGTCTGTCGATTCGCCTTAATCAACCACCGCCCTGGCCAAAGCGTCGATGTAACGTTCGTCGGTTCCGCAACAGCCGACCCAGAATGGTGAGATCGAACTCTCGCGCGCACGCCAATTCGTCCCGCACCCAAGTCTGAACGTCGGTGGCGGCCAGATGGTTCAGTTTGTCGAGTTCCTCGGGCGAAAGCGGTGAAGTGTTCGCTTTTAATCCGCGAACTCGCTTAACTAGATCCCGCTGCGAAGCGCGCAATGCCTGCAAAGCAGTTTCCGCGTGCGTGGGATAGAGGCAGCCGATCATGTAGTGATGCGGAACTGGAGAGATCTCAGCATCGATGCGCGCGATCGTTTCCGCCAGTGGCGTTCCATCGAGCATCGTACCATCGGGATGCAGCATGGGCGCCAACGCATATGGGCGGCCCGTTCCTGCCATCGCTCGGGCAACGCCATACAGTTCCGAGAATGCCGGAAAAGTTGGCGCGTAGAGAAGATCGACATCGCTCCTAGCGAGGACGTCTGCCTGTTCGCGATGGTAAGCGAAGGCATCCTTCGTGCTCAGTGCTTCGTCAGCTGCGTAACCATCCGAAGCCGGCCCGATAACCCCCTGCGAGAATGATCCGCGTATTGACGATCTGCCGTGCTATGTTCCCCAGCAATTCCACCGCAGCGGCGTTCACGCCCTCGACATTGCTTGTCCATTTACGGCTTGCACGCCACGTGGGCGTCCCAAGCTGGATCGGCAATCGGTATCGAACTGCTACCTCAGCGTAGCTTTGGTAAATGCGCCGAACGATCTCACGTCCCGGTTCGTCTCGGAGCAGCTTGTAGGCCTCGAAGTCGCCAATCGAGCGTCTGAATTCATAAATGATCCGCGTCTCAATTCCGCCGTCGGTGAGTGTGATCTCCATCGCCATTTAACGCTGGCGTGATGCCTTGGCTTTGCAAATTCAGACCTGGCCTGACAATTGCGCATCGTGAAATAGCACCGACAATGTCGACCGATTGGAAGGGTGGCTGAGTCCGGTTTAAGGCACTCGACTCGAAATCGAGCGTGGGGAAACTCACCGTGGGTTCGAATCCCACCCCTTCCGCGCCTTGTCTTTAATTGGGCGCGCGGCAAACCGCTCCTCTTGTTCAGACAAAATCGGCAATTAGCGGCGTCTTCATTATATGATCGCCTGCGTGCCGGCAACGGGATGAAATCAGAGTTGCATCCCGTTTGTTCAACGGCAGCTTCCTCACTTCGTCATTTTTCTATGAACACGTTCTTTGGGTTTGTTCTTTTGTCTTTGATCGCGTTGGACGCATTTCCAAGTCCGAGAGTCTCAGCGCAGAAATTACCGGAGACAACGCGATTACTGCGTTTCCCAACGACGAATGGAACACAGATCGTTTTTTGTTATGCAGGCGAGCTTTACACGGTCGGCAAAAACGGCGGCACGGCGCGCCGCTTGACGAGCGGCCCGGGCTACACTTCGTTTGCGCGCTTCTCGCCGGACGGAACGCAGATCGCGTTCACTTCAGAGTACGACGGCAACAGGGAAGTTTATGTAATGCCGGCCGAGGGCGGCACTCCGAAACGCCTGACAACTTCGGCCACACTCGGACGCGACGACGTTTCGGATCGCATGGGACCAAACAACATCGTAATGGCATGGGAAAATACTAAACCATTGGTGGTGTTCCGTTCGCGCATGAAATCGTTTAACGATTTCATCGGTTCGCTGTTCGCGGTCGGCCTCGACGCAGAATTGCCGCAGCAATTGCCCGTCCCGCGCGGCGGCTTTGTCTCGTTTTCTCCGGATGATTCGAAGCTGGCCTACAACCGAGTGTTCCGCGAGTTCCGCACATGGAAACATTATCGCGGCGGCATGGCAGATGATGTTTGGATCTACGATTTCAAAACAGGCGCGACGGAAAATCTGACGAATAATCCAGCGCAGGACATCTGCCCGATGTGGGGTCCGGACAACAAAATCTATTTCATCTCCGATCGCGACAATCGGATGAACTTATTCTTTGTCGATCTGGCGACGAAAGAAACAAAGCAGCTCACGCACTTCACGGATTACGACATCAAGTTTCCATCCATCGGCAAGGACTCGATAGTTTTCGAGCAAGCGGGGTACATCTGGCGCTACGATCTTGCCACGGGTCAAGCCACGCCTGTACCCATCGAGATCAAAGAAGATTTCGCGCTTGGCCGTTCGGCGCTGGTTGATGCGTCCAAGCATCTCGAATCGGTGAACCTCGCGCCCGATGGCGAGCGCACCGTCGTGATCGCGCGCGGCGATCTTTATTCTGTGCCCGCAAAGAATGGCACCCCGCGCAATTTGAGTAAAACTTCAGGCGCGCACGAACGAGACGCGGTTTGGTCGCCGGACGGAAAATGGATCGCCTACAACTCCGATATAACCGGCGAGAACGAATTGTATGTGCGTTCGCAAGACGGCAAAGGCGAGCCGCAGCAAGTCACGAATGGCGCCGACACCTACTACTACGCGCCAAAATGGTCGCCCGACAGCAAGAAGCTGCTGTGGAGCGATCGGTTGCAACGATTGCACTATGTCGATGTTGCGAGCAAAGGGGTGACACTCGTCGATCAGGATAAATACGGCGAGATCGAAAGTTATAACTGGTCGCAGGATAGTCAGTGGATCACTTGGGTGCGCCCCGAGGAGAATGGGGTGCCGCGCGTTTATCTTTATTCAGTCGCAAACAAACAGCAGACCGCCGTAACTGACAGCTGGTACGGCTCCGGCGAAGCAGTCTTCAGCGACGGCGGAAAATATTTGCTGCTTAGCTCCGCCCGGGATTTCAAGCCAACTTTTGGCGACGAGGAATTTGCAAACGTCTATCGCGACATGGAGCGGGTTTACCTCGTCACGCTCGCGAAGGAGACCGCAAATCCGCTCGCGCCGAAGAGCGATGAAGTCGGCAAGGCTGAGGAAAAACGACAAAAGGAAAAGGCGAAGGAAGCTGAAGAAAAAAAGCCGGAGGCGAGCCCGAGCGCGGCAAAAGCAGAAGAAAAACCAAAGAAGCCAGTGGTGGTGAAAGTTGACACGGACGGCATTCAGAATCGGATCCTCGGTTTGGAAATCACGCCCGGAAATTATCGCAACATCCGGATGCTCGGTGACAATCGCATCTTCTACCTGCGCCGCACGGCCGCTGATGAAGTGGGTGAAGAAGAGGAAGACCTATTCGGCGACAAGGACAAGAAATCGCATCTTTGTGTCTACAACATCGATGAGCGCAAGGAAACCGTACTCGGAGACGCGAACAATTATCAGATCACCTTCGACGGCAAAAAGATGCTGGTGAAGATCAAAAAAGACTACGCCATCATCGACGTGCCGAAAGACAAGCTCGAAACCAAGGATCACGAGCACAAGATCGAGGGCCTCGACATGCAGTTGGATCGACACGCCGAATGGCGCCAAATCTATTTCGAGTGCTGGCGCCAAATGCGCGACTTCTTCTACTCGCCCACCATGAACGGGATCGACTGGAAAGCAATGCGCGATAAATATGCCGCGCTGCTGCCGTTCGTTAATCATCGTAACGATCTCACCTACATCTTAGGCGAGCTCATTAGTGAATTGAATAATGGCCACGCGTACGTCGGCGGCGGCGAACGCCCGGACACGCCACGCGTTAAGCTCGGCCTACTCGGCGCTGAGTTTTCGCGCGACCCGGCCACGCGTGCCTATCGCATCGATCGGATTCTACCGGGCGAAAATTGGAACAAGCAGACGCGTTCGCCGCTGACCGACATCGGCGTGAATGTGAAACCGGGTGATTACATTCTCGCGATCAACAACACGCCCGTTTCGAGCTTGCCGAATCTTTACGACGCGCTCATCGGCACCGCCGGTAAACAAGTGATTCTTCGCGTGAACTCAAAACCAACCGATGCTGGCGCGCGCGACGTCACTGTGGTGCCCACCGACAACGAAGCGCCGCTTTACTATCTCGATTGGGTGCAAAAGAACATCGATTACACGAACAAGAAAACCGGTGGCGAAGTCGGCTATCTACACATTCCCGACATGCAGCAGCCGGGGCTCAACCAGTTCACGAAGCTTTACTTTCCGCAAATCCGTAAGCACGCGCTCATTGTCGATGTCCGTGGTAACGGCGGCGGCTTTGTCTCGCCACTGGTCATCGAACGATTGCGCCGCGCGCTCGTGATGATTGGGATCGCGCGCAACGGCATGCCGCAAACCGACCCGCCACAAACGTTCACGGGCCCGATGGTGACGTTGATCAACGAATTCTCCGCGTCCGACGGCGATATTTTTCCGTATCGCTTCAAGACACTCGGGCTGGGCAAACTTATCGGCAAACGCACCTGGGGTGGCGTCATTGGTATTCGCCAATCGCTGCCGCTCGTCGACGGCGGCCAATTTTTCAAACCGGAATTCGCACCCTATTCAAAGGACGGTAAACAATGGATTGTCGAAGGCTATGGTGTGGATCCCGACATCGTCATCGATAATGATCCGGGGAAAGAATTCAGAGGCGAAGATCAGCAACTCGATCGCGCGCTTCAGGAAATCCAGGAAGAATTGAAGACCAAACGATATGACCTGCCTCCGATTCCGCCTTATCCGGACCGGAACCCAGCGAAGACTAGCTAACCTCAGTGCGTCATTGGCCCGGCGTAAAGATGTGGTGCCAGATCACGGGCGCGGATGCTAGCGGAAAGTCAATCCCTGTCGGATCGGGCACGGCTGCGCAGCCTGTCAACCACGTACCGGATCGAATTGATCACAAGCTGCGGTTGCTCGGTCTGTATGTAGTGGCTCGCGTGTGTGTCGAGGATGAGCCTGGCATCCAAGCGCTCTGCCAGCGTTTTTTGCCCCGCGACGTGGGCTTTGAAGACGACGGGGCCGAAGTCCACCGGGATGCCAGGTGGCAAGCTGCCTTGGGTGGCGAGGGACTTCAGATTGTAGGGCTGATCCGAGATAAGGATGATGACCGGCATCGGTCCCTGTTAAACACGCTCAGCGCTCAATCGAGCCGCGAAATTCTAAGAGAACAGATTTCCGCGTTTCAGTAGCGAAATCCATAAAGGAAGGATTTTTACGCCTATGATTGAGCAAGGTCTTGAAAAAGTGATCCATAGTTTTCCGCACGATATGCAGCCGTTGTTTCCTGCGATCGCGTCGGCAGCTTAAAGCGGCGCGTCCAGCTGTATGGAACGAGTGTTCGAAAATCGAGCAGAGGCCGGCCGGCAACTGGCGGAGAAGCTCGATAAGTATGCAGGGCGCGACGACGTGATAGTTCTCGGTTTGCCCCGAGGCGGCGTGCCCGTTGCCTACGAAGTTGCAAAACGGCTGCATGCGCCGTTGGACGTGTTCATTGTGCGTAAGCTCGGTGTTCCCGGTTTTGAAGAACTTGCTGCAGGCGCGATCGCCTCAGGCGGCGTGCGCGTTTTAAACGAAGATGTCATGCGCGCCATACCATATGCAGACGAAGCGATTGAAGCGGTAACCGCCAAAGAGACAGCCGAACTCGAACGGCGCGAACATATCTATCGCGAGGGACGTCCCCCACCCGAGCTGCGCGATCGGATTCTCATTCTCGTCGATGATGGGCTGGCAACGGGTGCGACCATGCGGGCAGCAGTGAAGGCGCTGCGACAGCGTGGGGTCACCAGAATTGTGGTAGCGGTACCGGTCGGGCCGCCAGACACTTGCCGCGAGCTCGAAGAAGAAGCCGATGAGACAATCTGTCTGAGCACGCCTCCCTTTTTTCAGGCCGTTGGCCAGTATTACGAAGATTTCTCGCAGACCAGTGATGACGATGTACGCGAGTTGTTGAGCAGCGCTGCGCAAAACATATCGGGTGACCAGCAATGACAGACGCTGAACTTGTTCGTGAGATCGCGCAGCCACTCTCTGGCAGCCGGGGCAATTACGATGCGCTACTGCAGTTGATCGGTGATGCGCGCGAATTGTTCCGCTGGGCGAAGCCACGCACGGAACACACGAGTTTTATTTCGGCCGCGCTGCGATTACGAAACGGCTCATCGCTGAGAAGGGCTTTTCGATTCTGGCCATTGAGGCGGACTGGCCCGACTCAGCCCGCGTTCACTTAATCCTAATCCTATTCTTAATCCTTCTCTTAGTAGCACGACAGCGTTTGAGATTAGGAATAAGATTAAGAGTAGGAGATGAATTGTGAGCGAAGTGCAAATTCCCGCCGGCCGCGCAGTTCTCGCCGGTAACCTAGCGATCCCCGATGGCGCGGTTGCGCTTGTTCTTTTCGCGCATGGCAGTGGGAGCAGCAGGCACAGTCCACGCAATCAATTTGTCGCGCGCACGTTAAAGGATGCCGGACTGGCCACGCTGCTGTTTGATTTGCTCACGCCGGAAGAGGAAGCAATCGACATGCGTACCGGCGACCTTCGATTTAACATCGGTTTGCTGGCGGAACGCCTTGTGCACGCGACAAATTGGGCAAAGCAGCAGGATGAAACGCGCGATTTACGCACTGGTTACTTTGGCTCGAGCACGGGCGGCGCGGCGGCATTGGTTGCTGCGGTCGACATTCCACAAGATGTCGACGCCATCGTTTCGCGTGGTGGACGTCCCGACCTCGCCGGCGACGCATTGCCAAAAGTGCAGGCGCCGTCGTTGCTCATCGTTGGCGGGAACGATGATATTGTGATCGAGCTAAACGAAATGGCGCGCGATCAAATGCGTTGTGAAGTAAAACTGGAGATTGTTCCCGGCGCGACGCATCTATTTGAGGAACCAGGCGCGCTGGAGAAAGTCGCGAAACTGGCAAGTGATTGGTTCGTCAGTCACATCGGGCCGGGCAGCGCTGGCCGCACTGGATAACATGTGATTGGTGATCGGTGATCCGTCGGTCGCGAATCGTCAGTCACTGTTCACTGTCTTTGTAAGTCACAACCCGCCCCCACAAACTTTTTGTCCCCCAAATACCGGCGCGCAGACATTCAAGTTGGATGATCTGGCTGTGATCGACAAAGAGATTTACGTCTGCGCCATAATTCTTGATATACCACGCGAACACATCGGGGTCGGCGGCTTCGAACATCAGCTTTTCCGTGCCGATCTCGTCAATGAATTTCGCAGGCACATCGGTGCGCCACGGATCGACATTCTCCGTGATGCCTTCGCTCTCAACCATGATGATCTCTGCGCCGGCTTCCAGAAATCGCTTTGCCTGCGCGATCGCCCAGTTCGGATCGCGCGCGCCTTCCGCCTGCAACTCCGCGGCCGCAGTTGCCCCGCCGGCGCCGAATTGAATTCCGACTTCAGGCTTCGCTTTCAATCCGGATTTGCGCACCAATTCAATTAGCCGCAGCCAATCATCCGTCGAGATGGAGACAAACCCGGCCGAGATCTCGACAATATCGAACCCGACTCTTTTACATTCGTCAATGTACTGCCGCACAGCTTCGCCGCCTTGAACAAGCACCCGCTCGATAAAGCCGCCGGTCGAAACCAGCACATCGTGTTTATGGCAAATATCGACAATTTCCCGCACAGCCTGCTCGGCCATAAGTGTAAACGACCCACCGGCGAACTTTAGTGAATCGACGTACGCGCCCATCGTTTCGAACAAATCTTCGAGATAACGTCGACCAATCACCGAGTAATAAGGTCCGCGGATTTCCGTTAGGCCGCGCTTCCGCGGTTTAGGTTCGCGTTCGTTGATTCGCAGAAATGGGAAACTGCGTTCGCGTTCGTTCGCCTTCATTCGCTCTCTATAGGGAACGGAATGGAATACGCGACTGGCCGTCTCGGTAGCGCACGCGTCTCGCGTGCAAGTGCCAGTGCGGCTCGGACTTTCGGCGTCGCGCCGAAACAGCCTTCATTTGATTTTTGGTCGCTGAACATGTTTTGAGTTGGCAAGGAAAGCTCGCGATCGCGAGGACGCGCTCGCCAGCGGCCGAGGCGCATGCGCTACCCAATCTACTGCGTGAATACAGCACGCTCGATGCACGCCAGCTCGGACTGAACACACATGTCATCGTCGATGGCTGCCGTGGAATCGATCTTGAGCCCGGCGACATCGGACGCGCACTCGATGAAATGAAACGCGCCGGTGCAGTTCTCCTCAAAAGCGGCGAGCTGTAGCCGGAGTCGCTGACTCCGGCAGCCGCGGTGACCGCGGCTACAAACTGGACCGACAACGCGGTTGTCGCGCACCGCCAGCCAGTTTTCCTCCCACGTTGTTTGTGAGCAAGCAGGTTTGGCGCGCATGTGGCGCGCCAAACCCATTACCGGTCAGAAGTCGAGTCTTCTCGCCACGGCCGGAGGAGTTTGATTACGGAACCCGTGTTGCTACTCCCTCGAACACTGCTGGCATTGGACCGGTCTGGATCATCCACAGCTGCTTGCCGTTCGGCTCGACGAATATGTCGAAGCTTGCACCTCCAGTAAATGAGAGCGTTCCGGTGCAATCCGTGTTCACCGTATAGGTTCCTAGCGATCCGCTCGAATGGATGATCGTACCATTTATGCTGACCGTGGCGAATGGGCTGACTAGCGTGCCATCCCCGTTCAAATCGATGCCTTCTACGATGGCTTTTGGTACCGCCACACCGCCAACAATATTCCACCCATGCGTCGCGAACAGATACGAGCCGCGCAGAGTGTACACGCCGCAACTTGCCCCACGGCTGTCCGCTCGCGCGATGCCGG
>WNGO01000599.1_pt1 | contig 32225 bp, 24 predicted proteins | sample 5400511 | NCBI WGS metagenome assembly WNGO01 (sample SAMN13153380, study PRJNA577476) | soil metagenome | isolation source: 20 cm soil or saprolite under Garry oak tree replicate 2 | place: USA:California | collected 2016-06-15 | reverse complement strand
CTCTCCTTTCATTCTCGGACTCGTTGCGGGCTGGGTTTTCGGGGTCCGTCTCAATCTCACTCCGTCATTGCCCCGGGGCTTTTACATCACCGGCGAATCGCCCAGCGCAAACCTCGTGGAGTTTTGCCCGCAAGGAGCAGCGGCCTCCATTTCCCTCAGCCGTCAATATCGCACTGCGGGGGCTTGCCCTGATGGCGGAGCGCCTCTTCTCAAACCCGCCGTTGCATTTCCGGGCGACCTGGTGGAGGTGAGCGCAAATGGAATTCGAGTCAATGGACGACCGCTTCCCAACAGCACAGGACGATTCCGAGACCACTTGCAACGTCCCCTCGACCCGTGGCCCTATGGCACCTACAAAGTTGAATCGGGCACCGTATGGGTGGTCTCCTCATTCAATATCTACAGCTTCGACAGCCGTTATTACGGCGCTATTCCAGAATCCTCGATTCGGCACCATCTCCGGCCGCTGTGGACTTTTGCTACGCAGGTTGCTCAGCAGTAGCGCTGCGCTTCCAGCAGCTGCGACCACAATGGGAGCGATCGCGTGGAGCGGACACCTCACGACAATCCCTCTTTCTCTCGTTGCTCCGCTGCTTGTCTATCTTGCGAAGTCCCGGACGCATGCTTACTCGATGATGTTCTGCTATTACGCTGCGGCGAGCTGGCCGGTGATTCCCGGAGCGCGCGCTTTCTTTGGGTCGAAGGGCACTCCGCTCATTGGCTTGATTCTCTGTGTTGGGACTGCAGCGGTCTTGGCGTTGCCCTGGGGTTTGATGTTCACGAGCACTCGTGGCAGAACTGCCGTCTATGTGCCGCTGTGTGTCCTGATCGCGGCGATCCCGCCACTCGCGATCATCGGGTGGGCTTCACCACTGCTTTCCGCCGGCGTTCTTTTTCCTGGCTCGAAATGGCTGGGGCTCGCACTCATTGTTACGTTTATCAGTGTTTTCCCCTTCAGGCCGGCAGCGAGCATCGTCTGTTTGCTGTTCTGCTCGCTGCTTTTTCAGATCCGGTACGCACAACCGCAGCCGCCTGTTGGATGGGAAGCGATTAACACAAACTTCGGCGGCGCGGGACAAGGCGACCCTGATCTCGAGACGGAATACAACACGCACCAATCCATTCGTACGGCAATCCGAGAATCCCGCGCAGCCGTTCTGCTATTCCCGGAGCACTTGGTCACACACTGGAATGAATCCACGGATGCGTTTTGGGAAGACACGCTAGCCCCGCTCGCAATGCAGCACCGCACTGTCCTTATTGGAGCCGGCATCAATCCGCCTGACGGTTCGCGAAGACCTTTTGCACCAACCCGTTACTTGAACGTGCTGCTCGCACGGGGCGAAGAAAACACCGCACTCTATCAGCAACGCATCCCCGTTCCAATCGCAATGTGGAAACCTGCCGACGAGGACGGCGTTCCGCTCAGTCTTTTTGCCGGTGGGACAATCCAGGTCCACGACCAAAACGCTGCCGTGCTCATTTGCTATGAACAACTGCTGGTGTGGCCCTTCGTATCTTCCGCCCTCGAACATCCAACCATTCTCCTGACCACCTCAAACGACTATTGGGCCAAGGGCACCAGCATTCCGGCGATTCAGCAAGCTAGCGTGGCGAGCTGGGCCCGACTCTTCCATATTCCCGTTCTTTCGGCGAGTAATTTCTGATGCGACTATCACGGTTCATTCTCGTGACACTCTTCACTGCCGTGGCAACCAACTCGCTTGCCCAAACACCCCCCACAAACCCGAACACGAAACTGTCTGACGCTGCCTTTCAAACCCTCGCTGAATCCTGCGGGGCTAACGTTCCGGTCAGTACGCTAGAAGCCATAGCACGCACAGAATCGGCGCTTCACCCGTACGCACTTAGCATCAACCGACCTCATCAACTGGCCCACCGCCAAGGATGGAATCGCGGCACAATCACACTCGAAAGACAGCCCGCATCGCTAGAAGAAGCGATCGCCTGGACCAAATGGCTTCTCGAACATGGAGTTACCGTGAGCATCGGCCTGCTCCAGGTTAACAGCGAACACGCTGCGGCTCTGCATGTCACCGTCGAACAACTCTTCGAGCCCTGCACTAATTTACGGGCCGGTGCAACTCTTCTTACGGTCATGTATTCAGCAACGGCTCGCAGGCAGGGTGAAGGCCTCTCCGCACTGAACACCGCCCTTTCTTACTACAACAGTGGGACCGCTTGGCTCGGTTTTCGAAATGGCTACGTCAGCCAGGTCACGGCACACGCGGATCTGCGTTGAAGATTCTCGATCAAGGGTGTTCGCCAGAAAAAGTGAGCTAGCCCGTAGCCATCGCGCAAACGGAACAAAGACGGAACGATATGACAAATAAAACGCGATCTATTGCAGTAGTGCAACAAATCGACTCCCGCATTCTCCTTATTCGGGGCCATCGAGTCATGCTGGATGCCGACCTTGCCGAAGTTTACGGGACCACAACAAAGGCGCTCAACCAAGCGGTTAAACGCAACCGCGAACGATTTCCCGCTGAGTTCATGTTTCAATTGACGCGCCGCGAGAAAGACGAGGTAGTAACAAATTGTGACCACCTCCGTAAGCTCAAGTACTCGCCCAACTTCCCTTTTGCCTTCACCGAGTATGGTGCCGTCATGCTGGCAAGCGTCTTGAACAGTCCCATCGCGGTCCAAGCCAGTATTGTGGTTGTCCGGGCTTTCATTCGATTGCGCGAAATCTTGTCTACGCACAAGGAACTAGCACGCAAATTGAAGGAACTAGAGAACCGAATCGAAGGGCACGACGAAGAGATCACGGCGCTTTTTGATGCCATCCGTGAGTTGATGGAGTCGCCCGAGAAGCCCAGCAAACAGATTGGATTTCATGCCCGGACTGATTGATACAGGGTCACGCGGAATTCGAGGCGGGGCCTGGCGTGCCAGGGGTACGAAATCCTCCGGTGCCATCTTGGTGCGCAAGTCGGCAGCGACGCGATTCTTTGGCACCGTCCTTCCGACCAACCACTCTCACCGACACCACCGACCAGAAGAAGTGCCTAGTGCCGCACTATGAGGTCATCGGCACGGAGAACACGAGTCGGAGTTGCAGGTCGAATTTGCACGATTCACCGGGCTAGTAGCGTGCAAATGCCTCAGGCCACTAATCCTGGTCTCGTATCTGTTGCATGCGCTCAACGGTCCGGCAAATTTGGACTTGATTACTGGGCGCACTGTGTCTGACTGCAATAGCGCTATTGCAGTCGTCGCCACGAGTCGGCCAATGCCTTAGCGCGGTCGGCGATTCGCTGAACGATCGCGCCAGGTCGGTGCCGGATAAATCCCGAAGCGATTGTCGTGCGAATGGTTCCGCTGACAGAGGGGCGAGGATTCGAACATGGAAATTATGGGACGTTCTCGGGCACCCCTTCTTGCGCGTTGGGAAGCGGCCGCGATCCAAGATAGGCGCGAAAAACGCCGGCTTCGGACATGCGGCGAAATCGAACCATGCGGCGCCACGCGAGAAAGCCAGCAAGCCACAAGAGCATGAGAAAGCAAAACAAGAGCGAGACAAAGATCAGCGGTCGATGGCTAACGTCCCAGGCGATGCGGGTTGCTGCCGGTGCGGCGAAGACTACCAGCACGAAAAAAGATCGGGAGAGGTCTGCTGTCGCGAGCAGTATGTCACGTTTGGGAAATCGCTCCGCGAGCCTAGTCAAACAATAGTCGAACGCGGCGTCCACGGAGCCAAGGGTGACTCCGGATTCCACCCAGATCGCGCTTTTGATGGCCTCCGCTTCCGGGCTCGCCCAGACTTCATCCCGTCCGGCTGCAAAAAAACGCGGCCCCTTGATTTTCTTAATGGTCATGTCGGCCATTTCCTGAATGAAGTGACCAAGCACAAACGAGAAAACGAGCAGCAAGGTGAAGGATGTTCCACTCATGTGATTCAGGGCCGTGCGGAAATTCACCGAGCCACGAAAGGTGACGCCGCTTTCGCAGACGAGGATCATTCCCGGAATGACAAGACCGAGGAGGTCGTAAACCCCCAGCTTGAGGTTAGAGAGATTCATTCCTTGGGGCCTTCGCCCCGTGCCCTGGAATCTGCGAACGCTACCTTACTTTTCATGCAAGATTCTTTGCCGGAACAGCTCCAGCAGTTCCGCCGAAATCCAAGCACCTTCTCGAATCATGTCTTCAAGAATGGCGACGGCCGCCGTTGGCTGAATGCTTTCCATCTCAACGGCGCATTCGAGAACTCCGATGGCTCCCGACATCGGCACCCCCTCCTCCTCGGCGGCCGATCGCGCCTGCTTATCGTTGCTCAAGAGCGTCGCCTGACGAAACTTGGCGACGGTGATGGCGCCTAGTTCGCCCGGTCCCAGAGCCTGCTTGCGCTTGCGCAGGTCATGGAAGAAGTCCCACTCGTCGTCGGCGGACAACACGATCTCCTGCGCCGGGTGAACCTGAATGTCGGCGTCAGCCAACTCCTTAGTGACGAAATTCGAAACCAGCATCCTTCCGGCGAACAGCCCTTCGAGGAGGTTGAGATTGCCGGTGAGATGGAAATCCACGACAACGCTGGAATCGAGAGACACCGTGGCCGATCGAAGCTTATGCAAGAGCCATTTCCCTCCGCCATGCCTGCGTTTTTTTCTTGGCCTCGACCACGGAGGTCCCCAGTAATTCCGCGAGTTTGCCGAGCGACACCGCTTCGGTAAGCGCCGCTTTCTTGGCGAGGTGTTCAAAGCGATTGGTCTGCTGCCACTCCTTGATGAGGTCGTCCGAAAGCGGCGCAATTTCCTTCTTGGGTTCCCGCCGACGGTCGAGTTCCTGCTGCAAGGAGTCTGCTTCGAGCTTCGAGACCAAATCGAGTTCGCGCAAGCGGCGGATCATGACCTCGGCGCTGACGCGAAAATGGTGTTTGAGAAAAATAATGTCTTCCAGGGCGACGGCTTTGGTACCCACGTCTCGTTGAAAGGCTTCGCGAAGCCCGGTCTCCGGCACGAGGAAGTTGGCGGCAAACGTATCGGCCATCAACTCGAGTTCGTGATCACCTTCGAGCGTGCTCAGGGGTTCCGGACTTTTGTAAAAGGCGCGGTGCATCAGCGGGTGCGCATACTCGTGGGCAAGTGAGAAAATCTGCCGTTCGAGGGTATTGGAGGAATTGAGCAGGATGCAGGCCCCGTATTGGCGGGAAAACGCGGACAGACCGTACACATCCAGGTTATGGAGATCCACGCGAAAGACACGCAAGCCTTTCTCATCCATCAGCCGAAACAGATTCTCGATGGGATCGAGGCGACCGAGGCCGAGCCGGTCGCGCTCGGAGGCCGCTACCTGCGCTGCAAATTGCAAGGGCTTTGATTGCACGTCGGGAGAATAGGAATATTCGGGTGGGGGCAGGAGATTGTCGGCAACTCCTACGATTTCCTCAAGCTCGCGGTAGGCCTTGCAGAACCGTTCAAACTGCGAGCGCACTTCAGGGGGAGCACTTACATCGGTGGCAGCGCGATACAACAGCTTCAGCTTCTCGGGAGTTTCCTCGAAGAATTCGCTGATCTGCCGGCCGAGCAAACGAGCGGCAGTGACGAGCATCGCGCTGTCGATGGAAGAGTGGCTATTTTCGATGGCACTCAGGGTAGCCCTGGAAAGTCCGAGCTTTTCTGCAAAGTCTTCCTGTGAAAACCCTGCTAACTCCCGGAATTCCTGTAGGTTACGCCCAATGATTTCTTTCAATTGTACCTCCTGGCGGAAGATTTTGTCAAACTGCCTTGACATATTTGTAGCACTAGACGTAGACTATGTCAATATTTGGCGACACGCCTGTGTCCCGAGGGAAACACTGTAGGCGGCCAGAGGAGGAAAGCGTGGTCCCAATTTTTACTTTCTTCGCGGTAGGCAAAGGGAACATGGTGTTGATCCAGTTTTCGAATGGGATCAACATGCTGGTCGATTGCAATTCCGTGGAGGGCTGGCCGACCCCTTTGGAATATCTTCGGTCTAAGATTCGAACCGTCGATTTCGTACTCATCAGCCATCCGCATCAAGATCACCTTACCGGGCTCGAAGAGATCTGCACCTATTTCCGGCCGAGGTATCTCTGGCACAACGGACGCTACTTCAAACCCGACCCAGTGTATGACGACTGGACATTTTACGAAAAGCTTCGCGGCGGCGGCTATGCCTACTGTGCGCCGACGCAGGTACGGGCAGGACAGACGGCGACGATCGGTACCACAAAGCTGCAGATTCTTGGGCCGCAAACCCCGCATTTGGAAGGGACGAGCGAGGACGAAAACAACAACAGCATCCTGCTCAAAATTACTGATGGAGCCTCCAGCGTCGTGCTGACGGGCGACCCAGAGAACGCCCAATGGGACGCTACGGACTTGAGCGCGCTCCACGGCACGACGGCATTCCTCGCAAGCCATCATGGGCGAGAGAGCGGGTTCTCCGAGTCGGTGATGCGCGCAATGCGACCCCAGCTGGTCATCATCTCGGACGGGGAATGTTGCGACACCGACGCAACGCGCAAGTACCAAAAGCTGGCTTTGGTTCGAACGACGCGAAACGGGAGCGTTGTGATTCAACCGCAAGCGCAAGTCGCGGCGGGATTTTAAGTTTGAGGAGGAAGGAATGACGACTCACAGTTCGGAGCGGGTGCTGACCGAGCAAACTCAGGAAGAAATCATTGAGATCGACGAGAACGGAGTAGTGCACGCGGTCGGTTATACCCCGCAGAATTTGAAGAGCACCGTTCTTCGCGATCCGGAAGGAGAATACTGATGGCCGAGATCGAAGCCGCGATGCTGGAGTTGACGGCAGCGCAGGCGAATTCCGCCTTGCGCTGGAGCTATGAGCAAGAGAAGCTGAAGCGCTTCCCGGCGTTTCGGTTCGTGCGCGTGGGGACGAACATCACGGGTGCCGTGGGTGCCCTCGATACCCAAGTAGGCAACACGTACGGCGTTCGCGTGGAATTGCAGAATTTCCCCTTCGCGCGTCCGAGCGTGTTTCCGCGCGACTGGACTCCGCATCCGGACGTTCCTCACCGGTTCAACGACGGCAGTATCTGCGTGATGCGCTCGGACCAGTGGCGGACTCACTTTACGGTGGCATTGGTAATTGCCAAGGTGGCGATTTGGCTCGGCAAGTATGAGCTTTGGAAGCGCAACGGACACATCTGGCCGGGCCTGGGGCAACGCCATTGACCTCCCTCGACTTCGAACGCATCGCGCATCTTCTTGAACCCGAACACCTTGCGGGCAAGCTCGTCGTTCAGGTGGGTCTCGGAAGCGGGGGCGCTCCGGTTTGCGATCATTTGACGATGAACGGAGTACAGCGCTGGGAGCTGTTTGATCCCGATGTCCTTGAGCCGGTCAATTTGGTGAAACATCCGCGCGCGCGGAAGGATTTGGGCCGTTTGAAGGTAGAGATTCAGCGGGAGTGGATTCTCGATCGCAACCCCGGCGCAGAAGTGAAGGCGTTCGCGGTGGACGTGATGGCCGCGGAGTCCTTCGAGCGATCCGTGGAGCAAAGCTCATTGGTTCTCTGCTGCGCCGACAAGAAGGAAGTGAGGCAATTCGTGAACGCGACAGCGCTGCAGCATGCCAAGCCTTGTGTCACGGCCAGCGTGTTCCGCCAGGGGTTCGGCGGTGAAGTATACGCGTACGTGCCGGGCGAGACCGGTTGTTTCGCGTGCATGGATCGGGCGGCCGGCGAGCAAGGCATCAATATGAACGATGCGATCCAGTTGTTGCCGGAGGAAGAGGCCCATATGTACGGCTTCAACCTCAAGGACTACCAAGCATCAGGCTTGTCTCTCGATATCCAGGCCATCTCGCAGTTGCAGGCGCGCGTAGCGCTGGGCCTGCTTACCGCCGACTCGGCGCGGGTTGTGGCCGCGCCGCAGGCGAATTGGTTGATTTATTACAACCGGCCGCTCGCTGGCGTGAGTGCTAGTGGATTCAGCAAGTTGGTGGGACTTCGCATTCGACCTCGAAAGGGCTGTGCATGCGCAGAACGAGCTATCCCGGCTTCCGCCCGATGAGCTTCGCTGGTCAGCCGGGCCGATCCGTTTCGGTTTTCATAGACGGGCGTGTTCCGGCGTTCATTCTGGAGGAGCTCGGAAAGCACCCGCATTGCGAGGAGGGCGGAAAATATTTGGGCTTCGTGGAGAACGATGGCGAGTCAACGCGGGTTGTGATTACCGATTTCTTGCCCGGGGGGCCGAACGCGAAGCGGACGCGCGTCGAATTCTTGCCCGACGGAAACTTCCAGGAACGGCTCTTTCGCCAAGCCGAACGCGTCGACGGTCGCGTGGAGCATCTGGGCTCGTGGCACAGCCATCATTGCAACGGCCTCGAGTCCTTCAGCGACGGCGACATCGCCGGCTATTTCAAAACTGTGAACAAACAAGAGTACCGGCCGGATTTCTTTGTAGCTTCGCTCGTTACGCGAATTCCGGAATCCATTGAAGAACGCGACTGGCTGCAGCACTTCCTGTTTGCCAGAGCGGATGACCAATTCTATCGGCTGGATGACGAGCTACGTATGGTGGACACCCCGACGACGTTTGGAGAAATTACGGGGCATCGCGTCGGGGCTCACACAGGGACAACCGGGTTGCGACACGAAAAGCCCGATTCAGGCGTTCGGATCGAGGTCCCATGGTACGAATCCGAAATCGCTAGGAAGGTACTGGCCGAAGATCGTCGTTTTTTCGCTGAGATGTTCGGCCCTCAGGTCAAAACGACCCGCAAGGACGGGCGAATCAAATTGTCGGGCACTTGTCAGAGTGGCTCTGTGGTCTCCATCGTGTATCCGCTCGCGCCGGGCGAGGAAGTCGTCGAAGTGAGCCTAATTGCTCGCAGCAACCGGCCCATTGCGATTTCCTGCCACCTAGCTGAGAGGCTGGTGGCGGTCAGGGGTGCCTTGTGCATGGAAGACTTGCTGTAGTCCCTCAGCGGCAGCCGGGAGATCGGTTTTCCCTGTAGAGGGTTTGAAGCGGATGTGGACGGATGGGCGGAAGAGAAGGCCATGGACAACCAGAGATTCTCACAAATCGGGTTTGTTGCTTTGGGTGGTTTTGCAAGAGTGTACCGTGCCATCGACAACTGGTCGGGGAAAACCGTAGCGGTCAAGGAATTGATCAACCCGACTCCCGATGTTTTACCGCGATTCCAGCGAGAGCGTGACATGCTCACGATCCATCGCAACAATCCCTTTGTTGTTGACATATTGGATTCCAACTTTCGCGGACTGAATCCCTACCTTGTGCTGGAATACGCGAGTCTCGGTTCACTCCAAAAGTATGTAGGGAATCGCCGGCCCTGGCGCAGGGTCGCGGGATGGTTGTTCGATATCTCTTATGGACTGACGCTGATCCATGAAAGAGGCGACCTCGTGCGGGACGTCAAGCCGTCAAATTTACTGAGATTCAAGCGCGAGGATGGGTCCGATCTGATCAAGATTGCAGATTTTGGACTAGGGCAAAGAGCCGACAATCCTTTCGGACAGATGACAACTTCGGTGTTTGGCACTAAAGGGTACATCGACCCGGTAGCACTGACGAGCGGAAAGTTTAGAGCGGCGTCCGATATCTATTCGCTGGGCGTAACGATGAGGGAACTCCTGACTGGCAGCAGGGCGCTGTGGCCTGGAATTCCTGGTCCTCCCGAATTTCAGGCTCTCATTGCTTCGATGACCGATGCCGACGTCGAGAAGCGACCCACGGCTAGGGAGGTATTTGAACAAATCCGAGCGATCCTGGAAGCAGCAGTCACGGCTCCGGTCGAGAACCATGACGCGAATGGACTGGCGTGGCTCTTGGCTGGGGCAGCGGTGATCGTTGGAGCGTTGCTGTTGGGAGCCGGGGACTGAACTTGTGGCGTTTCGAGGGTTTGATTCAGTTCCGAAAGAAGAAGCGGGCGGTCTAGGTGTGGGTTTTGAGGTAAGGGCAGAGAAGGCGAGTCGGAATGCACTACGAGTATGTCGAGATGAAGTTTCAATGTTGGGTCTAAAGTTTTGGATCAAGAGTGTCCAGCGATGATGTGTCACCCCAGAATGCTTCCGATAGACTCGACCACACAATGCGCAACGCGTCTGTGCCTTCCGGAACGAGACCCACATTCAAGAGACGCACAATCGCGTAGGAACGGATCGACGCCGGCCGGAATCGTGCCGGCAGTTTGCAAAGAATCCGTTTTCTGCTTTGGTCCGCGCCAATGTGAGCGATAAACCCTTCGGGAAGTTGTTCCACGTCTTGTAATGCAATTTCTAGGTCTCGCCACTTGATGCTTTCGCGGTCTCCGTCGGCGGCCCGGACAGACGCCTCCGTCCACCGTGTGGCTTCGGTTTCCCGCGCCCTCCAGTAGGGTGAGCAGAGTTGACGAACGGGGCAGAGCCGACAACCCTCGCTATCCAGATGCACTCTTGGCGAAGGGCTCTCGATCTCGTTTCTTGCCCGATTCACACGTTCTGTCGCTCGTCGAGCCTCTTGTTCGACGAGTTCATGCGTCACCGGACCGAGTTTCACGGTTTCTTGACTCGCGTAGATCAGTTGGCGCTCCCGAGCCAGGCGGCCGGTGACGGTCCACCAGAGAAACGCGTATAAGAGGGATTGTTCCTCGTGTTCCGGCTTTGGCTCGCCGGTCTTGTATTCAACGAGCGTGTCACCTTCCGGTTCGGTAACGGCCAGATCGATCGTCCCGCGAAGTGGAGGTGCGTCGATCTTCAAATCGATTTCCGGCAGCAAAGCTGGGCAGGGTACCTGCACTTTCGCAGAACTCTCTGCCTGTGTGAGGCTCGCCGAGGGCAACCACGTTCGCCTCTGGCCATTGCTTGTGCGTGCGGCAGTCAGCAAAGATTCGATGGCAGCCGGTCCGAAATTGCGTCGGATCAGATCCTTGAACAGCGAGATGCAAGCGTCGACAGAGACATTCGCTTCGAGAGCAACTAAGTCCGTCCGAACATTGGTTTTCGCCCTCTGCAAAAAGGTTTGTCTCTCCGCGTGCACTGTCGCGCGCAGGGGGAATTGTTTTCGGAATTCCTGAATCGCTTTTTCATCTCCGGTGGAGATCACCCTCGCGTAGTCGGAGGAAAATCGTTCCAGGGTCGCGTGTACGATACTTCCCAACATCGCCGCGGGAGACACGGGTTCCGGATATCTGCCGTTCCAACCGTGATACTCACTGTGCGACAGCCACCAGCGCCTCGGACAATTCTCGATCTGAACCAGCGAGGTATGGCTGTAATGGCTTGGCAAGCGCGGGGCCTGCGAAGGAGAGAGGATTTGGTAGAAAGTGTCCATGGCACGCGCGTCTGCGTCAGCGTTCGAGACCAGCCTGCTTACGAAATTGCCGGTACGCAGTCGGCAAGTCGCGGGAAACCACAAATTCGTTGAGCAGAACGAGCTTTACGTCGTCCTCACTGTCCAATGCGTGCAGTTGATGGCGAAACTCTTCGGCGTTTCGATTCAACAGCGCCGGGTACGTCCCCACAACGAAAACATCGCCGTTCGATTCCGAACGAACTGCTAGAGGAACGCTCACTCCCTTCACGGAGCCTTCGATGTCGCTGCTCCAGCCCTCGAGTTGGAGAAAACGATGCAACGGCCGAAGTTGCCACGCTTGCCGGCGGACCTCCGGGACTGCCGGCGCAGTTCCATAGCGGGCATAGCGGAGGAAGTCGAGTGCCAGAAAGCGATCCAGTCGTTCCTGCCAATAGCGATTGCCGTAGTGCCGCAGGCAGAAGGTGCAAGAACGCTCGCATTCCTTCGGGCACTTCTCGAGCAAGCGGATGGTTTGATCGAGCACGCGCGGCAGCGTCTCGCCCGCTTCGGCGGCGTAGCCGGCACCGCCCGCGGCAGTATCAAACAAATAGATATCCGCGACGCCCAGCGTTCCGGGTGCTTCGTTCGCGCTTGGCGGAACCAACCGGTAGCCGGCGCTCAATTCCCCGGGATCCACATCGAGGACTCGGCTGGCACCGAGCGACAACGCTTCCGCCGTCGTTCGCAAAGCGTCTTGGATCCACGGATAGCGGGGATCATAGGCAAGCGGCTCCCGGAACGGAATACGGAGAAGCAGGAGGTCGGTCAGGAAGGAGTGACCCAAATAGACGGGCTGATCATGCAGCGGACCCGAACAGGTCCGGCTGGCTCGCTCGCGCCGCATCACGTAATCGGAAAGTTGGAATGGCCGTCCGTGGGCGCGATCCGGCCACGGCTCGGTTTCGGGCTTGGCAGCGCCACAGGAACGGCAAACGCGAAAGCCCGCGTTGTCGGGCCCGCGGTTCACAATGACAAGGCGCCGGTTCTGCTCATAGGCGTGACGGAGATGGACGCCCGCATCCTCCTTCCAATCGAATTGATCCTGAGCTTCGGGAGAAGGAAATTGGGCCGAGGTGGCATAACTGATTTCTTGCTCGCGGTCTCGTTCGTCCACGGCAGTACCGTTTTCCGGTGAAAAACCGGGAGGGTCGAGAAGCTCATGCTCGATCAAGGGGGTGTTGCAGACGGGACAGGGCTCGTCGGGCGCAACGAGCGGCGTGGTGCGAATATAGGCGCACACTTGACAGTACACGTAGGTTCCCAAAGGGTTGGCGAACAACTGGACACCGGGCGTTGCCGTGTTACTGCCTTCGACATAGATGCCGCCGACGCGGTATGTCTGTTTGTCGATGACGAGCAGACGCCCGGGAGCATATTCGCTGAGGGCTTTGTCCTTGCTTTGCTGTGGACGTTCTTTGATGCGAACGTTGACGCCATCACGCTCGAACACAACGAAGGAACAGACGTCGGTTGGAAACGCATACGTGGGGAAGAGGCCCCGGTCAAAAAGCACGTCGAGAAGCATGGATCCGTCGTCCTCATCGGGGTCGGCATTCGGATTTGCATTTTGCGGAGCGGGGCGGGCGGGCAACGAGTAGTCGCCCCGCAATTCCTCGAGGGTCCGTAGAAAGGCTTGGGAGGTTTCGATCGCAAACGCACGCTTTTCGGCCAACCGGGTCCTCGCATCTCTGGCGCGGGGACAAAGTTCATCTGGGAGCCAGCGGGCAATCTCGTCGGCCACTTCGCCACCGGGATCGAAGACCTTGGTCTGGAGCCAACTCCGGAAGTTTGGGAGAGAAAAGTCGTCGTCTCCACCGAAAAATGCATTCGCTGGGCCGAACGCGCTAAACAAGTTGCTGCGACCCTCGGCGAGTTGTTTTTCGTCCTCGGGTGACATGGCATCGATCCGGCTATGGAAAAACGTTTGAATCAGGAACGAGTGGATGTGTCGGCAAGCCAGGCGGCGATTGTCGACCTTCACTTTGGGCATCCTCGGCTCGCCGCTGATGATTTCCTGGGGCGCCGAATAGTAATAGTTGTCGTGAGGACCGCCCTGCGCATAGGTAATTACGGTGGAAACGGATGAGCCTCTCCGTCCCGATCGTCCGGCTCGCTGTTGGTAATTTTCGCGCTGCGGCGGGACGTTTCGGAGGGCGACCGCCGTGAGAGTGCCAATATCGATGCCCACTTCCATGGTTGTCGTGCAACTCAACACATCCACCGGTGGTTTTTCGGGTCCGAGGGTGACGTCCTGGAATCTCAGTTCGTATTCTTCGGTGGTGGCCCAAACGACTCCTGCGTCGCGCTGCGACAGCTGGGCCGTGTGCTCTTCGGCCGTTAAGTGAATGGGGCGTTCTCCGGCGAGCACGCTGCGCAACGATTCCCGAAAATAGCCCTTCCTCGAGGTCATGTAGGGATGGTCCGGTGGTCGCTCCTCCAACCGATCATTGCCACACGACGGACAGCGGCCGAGGGCGGCATGAATCATGCATGCGCCGCAGACGGTGCATTGTCGCCAAACCTCATCGAGGGCCAGGGAGAGCACGAGCGATGAAGGTTTTAGAAAGGCATCTCCAGCGGAGTCCCGGTCCGCCAAAACCTGGTACATGCGCTCTCGCAACGATTGAAGTTCCGCATCGGTCAGTCCGGCCCGCGAGAGAATGCGTTCAAAGCGGGGCACCTTGTCATTCCAGGGGACGGGGCGATAGAAGTTATTGATGCGGCGGCGGGATTCGTGATTGAGCTGCACGTTGAATGCGGCGCGCTCGAGGAGGAGTTGTGTCCACAGCGAGACGATCGGTAGGAGTTCGTTCTCCCCAAGCTTCTGGAGAAAGGGTTCCAGTTGTCGTTTGAGGATCCGCAGCGAGGCCGACGACGGCTTTGTGATTGCCGCACACGCGGCGTACAGCGAGTAGTAAGGGTCGGAAAGTTGCCGAAGAAGGGCCGCGAAATATCGTTGCGGGATCTCTGGTCGCCAATTCTCTTGGAGCGCCAATCCCAAATCTGCTTCGTAGAGTTCGCGAAAGGCTTTCATGGCCTCGAAGAGTTGGCCCTGCGCGCCACTCTCGAAGAAATAAAGGTTGAATTCGTTACAGACGGAAACAAACCCTGAGTACAGTCGCTCATCCAAGGTGACTTCAAAATCGAGGGCACTGACGCGCGTCGCGGCCAGAGCTAACGCCTGGCGGAACGAATCAAACTCGACCTCGCGGGGAAGATCGCGGGCCAAACGAGCCGCCTTTTGCCTCCCGTCAGAGAAGAGCAAAACTTTTCGACCGCCGTTCGGATAATGTTTGTCCGGTCGACGCTTCATGGGCTGCAGGACGAGTTGCTCCTGGACGAGATTCGCGAAGGGCTGTTCCCCTTTGGTCGCGAGATCCATGATCTTTTCGCCACCGGTCTTCGTGCAGGCAGGACAGTCGTCAAAGAACGGTTGAGGTTCGGCCGCCCCGGCAACGGGTTCCGGTCCCCGAGAGGGCCGGTAAAAGAGACGATATTGGTCCGGGCTTGCTGGGTCGGCTAATTCGACGCGGCCCGTCGACATTTCGACCCAAACGGGTTCTACCTCGGCCAGCATATCGGTATGCGGCGGCTCCACGAGAAGGTAGTCCTGTTCCAATGGTTGTCCGACCACGGCAACGTCGCCGCCTTGCTCGTGCCAATAGAAATCCGGCGCTCGGCCCCGGCCAAAAACTCGCAAAAAAGCCGCGCCGCAGTCGCGGTGCGTATACAGTTCATAGACCCGCGCTTCGGTCCCGCAAGTGCACCTGGTCCTCGGCTCCGTATAGAGACGCCCCAACAACAATTCCTCGTCGGGACGGTAGCGGCGCGCGTCGCAACGCGGATTGATGCAGGCATATAGGGAAGGCAAACCGCGGAACATGAGATGAACGCGGGTCGGCAGCACGGGCTTCTCGCCGTTATTGGCGAAGGTGCCGAGGGCGAGAAGCGTGGCGGTCGCAAGTTGCGCAGCGTCTGACTCGCAGGGTAGAGGGAAGAGTTCGTTGCTTAAAGCGGCGAAGGATTTCGCTTTTCCGGCCGTGGTCGCGATCAACAGGTCAATCGGGCCGAAGGCGACCAATTGCTCGAACAAATATTTCCGAAAAGCGGCCGCTTTCGGTAGCGGATCGTCGCCATTGGCAAAGGTAGGTATTTCTCTCGCGGGGTCCCAACCCAACTGGGAAGCAAGCGTGACCACGGCGTTCACGGCCTCTTGCGGTTGCTCGGCGAACTGGAAAAAATTCGGCAAATCGAAGGCGGCCAAGGCATCGCATTCCTTTTTGTTTCCCGGCCGCGCGGCGGGTTGTTCTTCGCGCAAGCCCGTGATGACCTTGAACGGCATCGGATTGTGGTCTGGGTGGCCGGTTATTCCCACCGCGAAGGTTTTGATGCCTTCGCGAGCCGCCTCGCCTTCGCCCAAACTCGCGCTCGTGAGAATGCAACGAAGACGGTCGCGCGTAATCCCCAGGCGAGACTGCAATCGCCGGATGAGCAAGGCGACCTCGGCGCCGCCGGCGCCCCGATACATGTGAGCTTCATCGAGCACCAGAATCATGGAGTTGTCGGGGCTTTGCGCCAGCCAGTTCTTCGTCTGACGGAAGATGCTGCGTTCGATGGGCCGGAGCAGCATGTATTCCAGCATCGAATAGTTGGTCACCAGAAGGTCGGGGCACGTGGCCTGAATCTCCTGCCGTGTCAACAATTCGCGGTCGCCGGCCTGGGTGAGCAGCCGTTGATTCCATCGGCCTCGCTCGGTCCCAAAAAATGCCTTCAGGTCCTTTGCCGGCCATCGGCCGCGGTCCTTCAATTCGCGGCACAACGCGCGGGCCAATTCACGGTCCGGTTCGGGAAGCTCGGCGGGTGGATCCTCCAGTTCGAGGTAGTAGCGGAGGACCGGGAGCAGGTATCGCTGGTCTTTTCTCGTGAGCCGCGGACCCGGATACGGTGTGCGGCTCGTGTACATCCCGAATCGGGGATGACGCCCGTAGCGTTGCTGGAACAGATTTCGCAACCTCTCGTCGCCGAACAATTTGCGCAGCCGCGAGACCTGGTCGCTTACCAGTGCGTTCATCGGGTAGAGAAGCAGGGCGCGGCATCCTGTGGTTCGAAAGGACGTTGGCCTTTGCGCTCCTTCGAGCAGGAGGTGTCCCAAGATCGGAAACAAGAAACTCTCGGTCTTGCCGGAGCCCGTTCCGGTCGCCACAATCAGGTCGGCTCCGTCCCGGAAAAAGGACGATAGAGCGTCTGCTTGGTGTGAGTAGGGCGTCGGGAAAACGCCGATGCCTGGACGCCAGCCCGCGAGTTCGGCCAAGATTTCTCCCACCGGGGAAGGAAGACCCAAATCGGCGTAGGGTCGAGCGGCACGGTAGGTAGGCGTGGTCTCTAAGAACGGATCTTGGGCGATGGTTCCGCGTTCGGCTAACAGAGCACGCCGCTCTTCGATCAAACCCGTATTCCGGATGTGGTACTGAGCTTCCAAATAGCGCTGCAGCCGGAGTTGCATGCGCTCCGCGACTTGCGACACGCCGTATTCCGATTCCGTACGAGGAGTTGTAGCTGGCATCAGTTCACCACGATTTAGAATTGGTTGTGTTTTCCAGACGCACACCCAGTCGTTCGAAGCACTTATCAATCTGCGCTTCGTAACGGGAATCACAGGTCCAAAGACGGGGATAGTATTTTCCGTCCGGAGGCAACCGCAACTCTGCAAGCGCCGTCAACAGTCGGTGTTCCGGTATTGGCACTTCATTCCCCAGAATGAAGGTTGTGGAATGACCTTGTCGCAGTCTTTTCACTCCGACGGGACAGCCGCCGCGATCATCCATTCCGTACATGAGACGGCGGACGCTCACCTCATTCCGATCCAGCGGGCCCGTCGCAACGGTCCTTCGGTTTTGTACCTTCGCAACCGCGTAGTGGACCATAGCCCGAAATAGTCGTTGCCGGCACAAGTACAATCCATCGAGCAATGATTTAGTGACGGCCGTCCATCGCTGCGTCTGGAACGGCGCCTTTCCGCGCGCAGCGCTCTGTGCGGGGGCATAGAATTCAAGTTCGAGGTCGGGGTCGTCCAATTCGAGCAACTCGGTGTTGTTGATCACTTGGGCGGTCCATGCCGCCAGCGGTTCGCTCGGGATTCGGCACCAGGTTTCCTCTTTCTCCTGTGGCAGCCCGGCTGGTTCCGCTGTCGCGAACCGTGCCACTCCCGAGTGTTCGAGCGTTGGCACCAGATCCTCGGGAAGCATCGCGTTCGGTGTGCCACCGAGCACCAGCCATCGTTTCATCGCTGGCAAGGGAACGACACGGAGTGGAGCGGGCAGCCAATACCCATCCGGCAGCCTCGCCACATCGCCCACGAGTTCCATCTCTTCGAGCGCCGCGCGGATCATTTCTCTGGGCTCGGGTGCGCCCTTGTCGGCGCGCAGCTTCGCGAGGCGGTAGTTTGGATCGGGTTTTAGGAGAGGCTCCACAGAGCCAAGAAGCCGTGTCACGTAGACGGGAATGTCTCCGGCGTTCGTGGCCGCCCAAAGCGTGGCGCGGACGCACTCGGCGCGAAAGGTCAACGAAGAAACGTCCGCGTACGTGCGATCGTCGCTCCGCGCGCTGCCCATTCCCGGAGCGAGACCAAGATTGCGCAGCGCCAACGCGCGTACCTCCGGCGTTCCCAAGAACAGAGACGTCTCCGCTTTTTGCCGGTCGCTTTGTTTCCCGATCACGCCAGTGCCTCTTTCACCAAGGCAATGCGTTCTTCGAGCGCCTTTCGCTCGCGGCTCGCACGACCGGCGACGTCGAGCAGCGCGTCGTCCTTTCCTTTGGCCACGAAGTAAGGCACCAAGCAGTTCTCGAGAGTTTCTTCGACCGCGGTCTTCGGCTCACTGGGCCACGCAAGGGCGGCCGCATAGAAGGACCGGCAGGCATCCCGTAGTGCGAGAGGCACGGGTATGTTCTTGTCCTGCATCTCTGACCAGAGTTTCGCGAGTCCGCTGGTATCTTTGTCGGTAATCGATCGACGGTGCTCTTTCCATGGGGTGAGGCCGATCCAACTTCGTGAGGAGATTTTTTCCGTCCTTGTGGTTTGTTTGGTCGTCCCATGCACCTCGGCCTCTCGTTTCGCGTCCACGCACACCAAGGGTGAACTCAGCCAAAATCCAGGGGATGGGGGTAGGCTGACTACATCGTTCGCAAATACCCCCGCGAGAAGTACATTTTGTGGCCAAGCCAGCGTCGCCACCGAAGCGTAGGGATTGTCGCTCCCCAAAGCAGCGGGGTGGGCGATGGCAAGCCGGCGTCCGGCTATTTCTCGCTGGGAGTCGACGTAGCACGCGATGAGTGGCGCCAAGTACGCATCGACCGCTGAGCGATTGAGCCCATCGAGGACCACCATGCACAAGCCTTCTAGCCGCGGGGCTTCGAGCATGAGATCGAGTAAACCGCCAAGCCTCGGCGCAAAACGCCCCGACTGGGGTTCGGTGCGTCCAAAGAGGTCGGACGGTTCGAGTAATCCGGGAGAAATCGGAAGCCAAAGGATTCGGGTGGCGGCTAGGCGCGAGGTGTACATTTTCAAAATATCGTAACTGTCCGGGCCATAGAGAACGGGGACGCGACCGCAAACAAATGCCGAGTGCAAGGCGCGCGCGGTTGCGACAGGAAAACCCGCGTCGTGGAACGAGGCGTTGAGGAGCAGGCGGAGTTGCTTTGCATCCTGTATCTGAGAGCCTAGATCCCAATTCGCAAATTGGGTGACGGGAAAATAGGCCGGGGTGGTTGAACCATTCTCACTCGGAGAAGGGCCCGCTTTCGGAAGGCGGTGTCCGTTCTGTTCGGTCAATCCCAAAGCGGCTTTCACGATCGCGATGTTCGCGAGAAAACTTGCGGGCTTCTCTAAAATGGTCTGCAATCGGGCTTGGGTCTCGTCGTTGATCGCATCGGTCTGCTGCCGGAGTTCTTCTTGGCGGTGCGCAATCTGTTCTTCTATCCCTTTCAGTGTTTGCAGCGAGCCCTCGACTTTGCGCTGGAGTTCATCCAAGAGTTGGCGTTCTCCCGCCATTTTTGCTTCAAAGGATGTTTCCGCGGCTCGAATTGCTTCTTGTTTCGCTTCGTCGATTTTTCGAGTCACCGCCGGAACGCCGAGCAGCTCGGTCATGAATTCGGCCGTGACTTGCATGTGTGCGCTCATTCTGTGGACAATGCCCGCTGCCCGCTTGCTCTGCTGCTCCTGAAGCAGGGATTCGTTTGCGGTGACGATTTCCGCCGCATGGTCGATGGATTTCTGCGACAGTTGCAGAGTTTCCGCGAGGTGCGCATCCTGTTTGCGGACCCGCGTGAGGACGCGTTTCACGACGGTGGCGTCCGGGGACCAATCGATCGAGCCAATTCGCGGTCCTGGTTGGCCACCCGGAACCAACAACTGCCTGGTGCCCTGAATATTTAATGACAACACATCCTGGGCGAGTGCCGCACGGTGCAACGGAAGGGGAGGCAATGGCTGTCCGTCCTGCCCTCCCGGCACTAACCAACGGCCGCTCTCCGCCCGGTGAAGATGGACTGGCCCGACCCAGGTATTCTCGTCGATCCAGAGGAACACGGTTTCCGAAGGAACAAAACGCAGGGGAATTCCGCTATCCGTTGCAACGACCCGGATGTCTTCAGGTGTTCCGTACGGCCGCAGATCGAGCACTTCCCGTGCCGCGCTCACCCCCGGTACCACGCAAAACGCCTCGTGCTGAGGGTTATCTGGTTCGAAATCCTGATTCTCGACTCGGAACTGCCACAAGGTTCCTACTTCGAGACTCGGAAGCACGCCCTTCCAGGAAACCAAGCCCCGATTTGGAAAGTCCTCGATCGCCTCGTTCCCGCTGTATTGCCGGGCCCAAGAGGGAGGATCCCCGGCGGCTTCAAACAAGGGCTGCACTTGAGCGATCAAGAGCCTTTCCCGTTTGACGATCTTCCGGACAACTCCAAGGATGAGGCGTGGGTCTTTCATGAAGGCCTCTCGCCTGGCAAGGATTCTTCGTCTACGGCGTTCTTTGAAGTCAAATGACCGAGAGCGATGGCGTGATGCAGCAGCGCTGCGGGGACCTTCTCGATTTCTCGCAGATTACGGCATCCCGGGTACGCACTCAGTCGTCGAAATGCGCTCTTACACCGGGAATCGAGTTCGACGCTGGCGTCTGTGTGCCACGCGAGGGCTGCCACTGTTGCCGAGAGCCAGCGCGCTCGCTCGAGAGTTTGCGGAGCGAGTTCAGCCTCGGCGCCCAGGGACGCCACTCGAAGCCCTTCCGGCGCAACGCGTAAGCGGAGTCTCCCGAAAGTCGCGGCGTCCAGTTCGATGGTGAGCGGCTTACGCTCCGCAAGAATGCACAGGAGTTGTTGCTGGAAAAGATCGGTGGCTTCGGCGGAACTCAAGAGACGATGTTCGGACCGACCGTCCAATTTCCAAGTGACCCGCAAGGAAGCGGGGCAGCGGATTTCGAGCACCGGAGGTTTGTCCGATTTTCGCAGCCATGCCGCAATCCACTCCTCTTCGCCCAGCGTTCCGAATGCAACGTAGACTTGCTCGTCTAGACGAACCGTGAGCGGAGCAGGCTTGCGGCCCAGTTTCTCGCGAGTTGGTGGCGAAGATCGTGGAGCTGCGACGAACGTAAGAGGGGCCACCCGGCCTTTAAGGGCGCGGATCTGGTAAGTGCCGGTGCGGTCGACGGGGAATTGGAGGTAAAGGTCTTCTCCAGCGCTGGCATTCCGCAACTTGGAGATTTGGTGTTGAGCGACTCCGTCGCACAGGACTTGAAACCCGAACCCCTGTAGAGCGACGCGTTCGCTGGTTGCGGTTGCGGATACCACGATCCGGTCACGCACTTCGAACACGGGAACACCCGTAACCAGCATCCGTTTGGGTGGCGGCGTGACCACGTCCAGTACCAGCTTTGGCTGTTCAATTCCCAGACCAAATTGTGCGCACCAGCGTTTGACCGAATCGTCCGCCTCTTGAGGGAAGCGCAGTTCCCAGGCGTTCCAACCGTTGTTGGTGCCGAGAGATCGTCGGGAGAGGCTACGGGGAGGATCGAAGTGGCGGGCGTACTTTGGGCCAACGACGAAAACATAGAAACTATCGGAAACGACGACCTTCCCCCTCGGTACGCGCACGCCTAGGTTATCGGAGGAAAAAAAGACGGAGCCAACTGGTTCGAGACCGTCGACAGGATGAGATAGGTGATCGAGGCTGGCCTCCGGTGGCCAGGGTCCCACGGGAATCACGGAATAAGGGCGGTCGTGGGGATCGACGGGCCAAGCCTTCCCGCCTTTGCCCGGCCAGAGTTGGGAAGCGGTGAGCAGCGTCTTGTCGCCGTCGATCTGGAATCCGCATTTGGCCAAAGTTCGGTTGCCCGATCGGACCAGAGGAGCGACGACCGCTGTTGGCAACTCCGGAATCAACAACTGCAGGATCCATCCCTGTTCGGTTTCCGCTACCGCGAGTTTTAATTGCTTATCCGCGCCTTTTGCGGGCAGGAGGTCCAAAGGTGGCTGGTCACTGAGCCCGGAGCCCATCGTGAACGCCAGGCCACCTTCGAGGAGTTCGCTGAACAGCCAAGGAGGCAACTCCTCTTCAAAACCGAGACTTTGCGCGTAGGCCACGCCGGCGTCCGCCACTTGCCACGTCGCGACTTTTCCTCCCGCGGCGTGCACGCGCGCGAGGATATACCAATGACCGTCGGCGGCTTGCTTTAGTTTTGGCATACAACAAGTACTCTAGTAGCGAAAGGATACTCCAATTGGCCGTGATTTGGGTCACGTAGCCAACTCTTCATTAACGTTCCGGGAATCAGTCTTCGGTGCTGTCTCGTGGCCCACTCTGTCTAAGTTCCGGATACTGCCGCCATCGTGAACATGGATTTTTCTTCGTCGTTCGGTAGCGGAACCTGCGCACCGTGTCGAACGGGATAGCAAAGCGTGTGCAACGAGACCTTTTGCAGTACTTCCGCAGACTCCACGCGCTTCGCGAGCCATCGATTCTGCCAATAGGCAACTAGGCGGTTTGTTCCTCGGGCAAGGGAATCCCGTAGACAATGCGTTTGTCGCCGTGTCGCAGAAGAGCGTCGCTCGGCAGGCCCATCAATTCCAGCGCTTCCCGGATTTTCCTCATCAGCGGATTGACGCCTTCGCCGAAAATGCTGTTTACTTTGCGCCCGTTCTTGGAGCGACCTAGCAACGCATCGGCAAGCCGCAGAGTTTCTTTGCTGAAATGGAACGATCCGAAGCCTTCACTGGTGCCTAACTCTTCATATGCGACAACGGAGTCGGGGGGACCGCCCAACAACGTTGCCGGAACCTTGATGCGATTGTATTGACTGGACCCAGTCCCATAGAGACTCGTGGTGCAGAGTAAGACCAGTTTCGGGCTTCTCCGGACTTTCTTACTCTTCATCGCGGAGGCGATGACGCTGACCTGATTCCGATACCGTTTTGCGTAGAAGCGCACGACTTCCGGGCTGCACAACAGAAGGCAGACGAGTTTGCCGCCCAGCAGGAGGTTGTACGGGGCAATCGCGCCACAGACGATGACGTCCATCATGCTGATGCCGACCTTTTCCGCCTTTACGATGCGAGTCAATTGGGAGATGGCGTGACGGAGCTTGGGCGTTTTGAGAGCCGCGCGAAGTTCCTCAGCGCTGAGCCGGGCAAGACCGAGTTCGTTGAAGGTCTTACGAATGGACAGAAGGATGGCGAGTTGCTTTGCACGCTTGCTCCGGAAAAGCGGGGTGCGCGCCATCCTTTCCCAGTCGGTATGGTTTCCCGATCCATTTTTTTTGTGCTCGGCTGCGTCAGGGTATTTGCGATGGAGTTCGATGGCGGCGGCGCTGGCCTTCCGCAAGCGCGAGACCACCGCATCGGAGGGGTAGCGCAAGTCCTCCGTGGTAAGAAGTCGTTCGCGCTCGAAATCTTTTCGGTAAATCGCAGCGATGTGATCTCGAACTTGTGCCGTCAACCAGTCCACCAAGGTACGGCCGGGAAGGTCCGATAATTTGGCGAGAGCGCGCTCGGCATCCCACTCGATCCATCGGTCGCGAACGGCCTGCTGCACGACGGAACTGCCCAGTGCCGCGATACCGATGACCGGATGTCCCTCCGCCGCCCTGTCGCGAACCAGAACCATGATGCTGCGTCCAGGAACGCTGCGGTAGATATTCACCCAGGTGTGTCGGAAATAACGCCAAATGTCATTCAAACGCAAGCCCGTTTGATTGCAGACGGCGTCTCGGGTAACGAACTGAAGGTAAGGATCGATCGCTCTCGTCAAACGCGCGCGCCGTGCTTCCGGGTCTTTCGCACTAGCACTCTTCTGGAGCAACTTTGCTAGGTCTTGTCCATCCCGCATGACAGAATAAATGGAATGCCAGCCCTTGGGTGTGAGCCGCCGGCGTTCCATCGCGGTAATGAATTCCCGGACGGAGTCCTCGCGAAGCTGGGCGTCGCGTTCCAAAAGATGCCGAGCTCGAATTTTTTCCTTCGCGGCTTCACAAGATTCTGTTGAAGGCGGCCGCGCCTGCAGCCGTATTTCGTGATTCGCCAATTCGATGGACCAGCCGTGCGCCGCGAGATCCAGAACGACATGACACAGAAACATATATTTCAGTTCGGCCAAGGAGGGTCGGCTTAGGTATTGGGAAGCTCGCTCGCGGAGTTGTTCAAAGACGCGGGTCCGTGCGGGTGCGTCGGTTGCCAAGTCGAGAGAATCACGGAGTGCGCGACAGAACTCGACTAGTTCGTCCGCATACGCATCCATACGAGGCAGGGCTATGACTTCGTTTTTCTGATCCATTGACTCTAGGAAAGGAACGCAGCAAGCGTGTCGCTCCAATGCTCGCGGAACCTGTGGATTATTTTACGCTGCTTTGTGTCTCCCAGCGAACATTCTGCACGAGCCCCGGCGAAGAGCAGCGTCAGAACGTGATCCAGGGTGGCCCTCTCCATGTGCAGGGTGCTGGCTTCGAGTGGCCGGTAGACGGACGTAAAGAAGGGATGAGATTCATTCAGGACGAGATCGAGGCGCCCGTGCTTCAACGCAGGTTCGTAAAAGCTGTTCCCCGGACTTGTCCTGTGGGCAACGCGGAAGCGGAGCCCTCCGATTCCACCGTTATGGGTCCGCAGACTCCGGCAAAGGACGACCTCCTTTTCCTGGTTCCGGTGTAGGTGAGTTGGTGGTTCCAGCAGATAATCGCGAGCCTCCAGTTTCCGAATCGATTTCGAACCGGGCGCTTCGCGCCGAATCGACGCATACTTTCGACGGACGCGTGAATTCAATTCCCGTGCGGTGCGCTCCATTTCAGGCACGAGGATGGCCGACAAGGCTTCCGTCGGGTTGATCTTCTGCTTGCTGTGGGTGACACCAAATAGTTCATCCAAGTCTGGCATGAAGCTCACTTCGCAGCGCCACCAGTCGTCGTAGTTTTCCTTGCGTTTGCCGCCCATGAAATACCAGCCATAGTCGATCTCGCGGTTGGCTCGAACGATCGAAACGCCCGCATGCTTGGCGATGCGGGAACGGTTCTTTTCGTCATTGGAGAATTCATGCCATTGTTCGATGGGAAGCTCGGAGAAACGAACGACGGCCGTGGAGACCGCATCGGTCGTGGCGGGAATGCGCACGCGATATTGGAGGGGCGGACCAAAGGGTTCCGCTCCGGTAAGGTTCTGTCCAGCTTGGAGGAAGAGCGGATCGAGCGGTCGAATGGCTTGCCCGTTCAGAAGGAGCCGTTTGCCGGCATAGATGAATTTTCGGAAGACCCGGCCCAGTTCGAGCGAGAGTTTTTCCTCGAGTGTGCGAATCCTCCGATAGTCCAGCCGGTCACACTTCGTTAACGTGACAACGGTTCCGGAGTTCGTTTTAGCCAGCAACGACGGGGGGTCAAACGTGCGTGGCGGCGGAACCTCAAGAAGTTGTCCCGAAGCAATCTCATCCACATCGAGATAGCTCCTCCAAACTTGGGAGGGACGCGTCCAGGTAAAGACTTCCACGCGGCGTGCTTGACTGAGCGAACCATTCGGCAAGCCCATTCCGTAGCGACCAGCGGCGGTTCGGGAGTCGAAGCGCGTACTTCCGCCGAACTGCAGGGCCAGGCGGAGCACGTCAGGGGTCATTCCGGTTCCGTCGTCCGTGACGCGCACGGTGAGTCCCTTGGTGCCCTGCGCTTCGATTTCCTCGATCCGCACGTCGACGGTGGAGGCGGTGGCTTCAAAGGAGTTGTCCACGAGTTCGGCGATCGCGGCGCCGGTGCTCTTGTAGCCGGTGTCTCGGGTCGCTTCAATGAAGGAGCGAACCGCCACGATCGGAAAGGCATCTCGTTTCATGGACATCTCCCCGGGAGGAACGGACGGGCAGCGCGCAAGGGACACTGCCCGTCCTAGTTGCCAATGCTTAGGCTGCGTCCTGGGACTCTGCGGCGGCGACTTCTTCGGCCTCGGCGGCCGCAGACCCTTCGTCGTCGACCGATGCGTGGCGATCGAGCAGTGCGAGCACTGTCTCTAAGCGGCGAGACCACTCCGCCCGCTCGACGCTGTAGAAAAGTTCGCGGTCGCCTTCGGATTCGACTTCGCACGCACCCAACGTGAGGAGTATGAGTTCCAGTGCACTGCGGAGTCGGGCGTCGGCGGTGTCGTAGATATCGGTGTAAAAGCGATGACGGCGGTTGATCCACACGCGCACTTGCGGACCATATTGCTCGACGCGATAGAAAGGAGCACCTTCCAAGCTTTCAAATTCAATGACAAATGGTCGAGCGGCATATTCCTCGAACAAACCTTGCAACACCTGCTGCTCGGGCTGATTGGTCTGCTCTGCTTTTTTCTTGGCCTCGGCCGTCGCGTTCTGGCGTGCCCGCTCCTGTTTCTTATCGGACGGTTTGGTTTTTTGCCGGGTCGTGAACTTCGCGGCTTCCTTCATGACTTCTTCTGAGGCACGTTTCTTAGCGGCCTCGGATTCCTTCAGGTCGTCCTTGTCTTTCTTGAATCGGGAGCGCAGTTCCTTGACGATGGCCGGGATCTTCTCGTCGGCCAATTTCTGCCAGATGCGTTCAGAGAGAGTGACTTGCTGCTTGTTGACCGTGATTCCGAACTCTTCATCGAGAACCGGATCGAAATCGAGTTCGATCGCCCAGTTCCGGTCATAGTTGACGATGGTGACGTTGTCGGCCGGTCTGGAGAAGTGCGTCCGGGTGACTAAATCGACTTGACGGCCGGCACGAGTGACAATGAGATAGGCGTTGTTGTCTTTCATTATGCCAAGGCGGGCTTTCCCCCCGGTGCCATCTTCACTGCGCTGGAAGAGCGGGTGCATGTAAGAAAAACGCAAGCGGACCATGCCTTCCTCGCCGCGGCTATTTGTAAACTTGAATTCAGTCGATGGTCGGGCTTCGGCTTTACGGCCGTTGCCGATGTCGTAGTACCGCGCGTTGGGATCGAGGAACAGAGGGTCCACGGGTTCCACGCGCTTCCCGTTCACAAAGATTTGGCACAGCCGCAGACTTCCGCGATAGACAAGGCCAAGATGTTCCAGCATCTTCTGTTCGAAGCTGGCCGGACGGCGAAATCCGCTCGTGAGACGATCCGGCGCAATCAAGTGGATGACGGTTCCGCTTTTCGGCTCTCGTTCACCAAGAGCCTCCAATACGAATGGGGGAAGCGTGGCTTTCACCGGTTCGGGTGCAAGTATGAGCCCGCTTTTGGTTGTCAGCTTGCCTTCGGCAATCTCCCGGAGGTTAATGCGCACCTTGTGCCAGTCGCCGCCTTCTACTTTGGAATAGACTTCGTACTCCTCGGTGATGCTCACGGCGGCGCTCGGAAGTCCGAAACCGTACCGGCCGAAGCCGGTGCGGTCATTGAAACGGTGTGTCCCTCCCCAGAGAACGGCTGCGCGAATCATTCCTGGTTCCATCCCGTGGCCGTCGTCGATAACGGCGATGGCGGAGATGGTCTTACCCCTGTCAGCCGTCGAGTAGACGATATCAATCCGATTGGCACCGCTCTGATACGCGTTGTCGTCGAACTCGTCGATGGCGGTAGCGGTGGACTTGTAACCGCTATCGCGCATGCCTTGAACAAACGTGTTTGCGGCGATAAGCGCGTAGCCACGTTCGCCTTGCTTGCTGATTTGTTCAACGTACGCGTGCTGATTCTCCAAATCGGTAGCCATTAGTTGCTTGACCGCCGTGCTGCTCTTGCCGTTGCTCTTCGTCATGCTCTGGTGCCTTTCCGTGCCCATTGTTAGGGCATCCGAGGATTAGTCGCTTTTACTGCCGGGAAATTCGTGGCCCCATCATTGCGCGATGAAAACACGCAGGCGGCAAATGGCCTGCGCCAGGAGTTGACCGACGCGGGCACGGCTAACGCCGAGGCGCACGGCGATGTCCTCCTGAAGAAGCTCTTCGCGAAAGAAACGTTCGATACAGAGGCGCTCGCGGTCGGGCAGGCGGTCGATCGCCGCGTTGAGTTGGTCGACTAGAACGCGATTTTCGGGGTTCTGGAGGAAAGTAGGATGACTGGCAAAGCGGTCGAACAGCGTCTCGTTGCTCTCGTGGTCGAGAAGGGTGTCGCCGGAGTCGACATTCTCGGCGGCACGTTTTTCGCGGCGGACGTAATCGACCATGCGGTTGTGAGCGCAGTGGAGAGCGTAGGTGGGAAAGGACGCTCCGCCTGCTGTGTCGAAAGAGTAGACAGCGAGAACACATGCCAGAAGACCTTCCTGGATGAGGTCTTCGTACGGGATGGTGCGTTGGGCCAGACGACGGGCGATGAATGACGTAGCCCTGGCAATCTCGGGAAGGACAGAGTCGTGAGGAGGGGTTCCTACTAAGGGATCATACAGACTGGAATGCCCGGGAGAACCCGGCCGTGCAGGCGCGTTCATGCTAGACCTCGTCGTCAGTTTTGACGGAGGCTTAGCATCCGGTTTACACGCTTCTTGGGTCCACTTTTGGGACCTCTGGGTGCAAACCCCCGTTCCCTTTCTTTATACGCGGCAGGGGGGCGCCATGCAAGGGCTGGTCGGCGTTTTCGCTCGATTGGCGGGCTGCCTGATGACCCGCGCAGCAGGTACTCAGCAGGTCTTAGTTGTACCCGGGTCGTGTTGCTATAACGGGAGCAAGTGAACATAATCAAAATGGTTCGAAGGAGGCGGTAGGACTGTGGCCGAGGAGGAAGGAATTGAACTCTAGGTTTACGTCAGGGCAGCTTTCCCGCGATGAGTGGCGCTCTATCGTGCTATCCAAGGTAGATCCCAAGCGAACTGCCCTAGCAGTGATCGATTTGCAGAACGACTTCTGTAGCGAGCAAGGGGCTCTGGCCGCCTTGGGAAGTGATGTGTCTCCTTGCAAAGCTGTGGCTGAGCGAATCGCCGAGTTCTTGCCGAAAGTTCGTGAACAGATGGGAGTCGTTGCTTTCTTCCAACTCGTTTACGATATCGACGAGATGTCGGAGTCTCAAAGAGAACGTCTTATTCGCGACGGAAAACCGTTGGTTTGTGGTGCAGGAAGCGCCGGCTGCGAACTTTTCTTACGTCCCGCGCCGACTGACCTATTATTTATGAAACATCGCTACAGTGTATTTACCAACGAGCAGTTCTTAGGGGCGCTCCGCGCGCGGTCGATAAACACGGTAGTGGCCATCGGCGTGGATACTCAAATCTGTGTCGAAGGTACAGTTAGACATGGATACGATCTCGGCTACCGAATGCTGGTATTGTCCGATCTCGTCGCGACTCGGAGCAGTGAACTAGCCAGGCACGAGAATTCGTTGGCGCTGTGCGAGCGCTACTTTTCCATTACGCTCGACAGTAGCGAATTTCTGAGGCGTTTCTCACCTCGAAGAGCCGTTGCACTTCAGCATGGTAAGGTGTAGCGGAACCGATGCCTGGTAAGTGCCTCTATTTGGTATCGAGTAGTTCAAACCGGGAGTATGTCGTGGACTGCCTGGAAGCCTTGGCTTTGCCGCGAGGGATGGTTCAGCATTTCCGCTATCGGGCAAAGTATGTAGACGAGCAACTATGGGGATCCCTCAAGACAGAGGCGGAAGAACTGGATGGCAACTTACGTGACCTACCCGTAGTAGTTGTGTACCTGTTTCAGACACAGACGGCGGGGCTCTGGAAACCAGGCGACACAATGGGTCCGGGGGGGCCTTACCTGCCGCTACGAAACGGCAAGCTGATTCACGCGTTCAAGGACGGTGGGATTGCCCACTTCTTCTTTGCGCTTACCGGTTATGTCGCAGAGGACGACAAGGCGTCGGCACGAGTAAGCCTCAATGAGAAGATCAAGTTTCAGTTAGCCTCTTCCAAGCCGAGCTATGCCCACTTGTCAGAGGCACTCGGATTTGAGGCATCAAAAGAGAAGGACACTGACGGTTTTCAGAGCATTGTAGATGTTGGGTATATTGCAGGCGAGTGGCGCACACGGAGCCTAGGGAGCGCGCCCCTAGATGTAACCTATGACATTATTTTTTACCGTGTCACTGGATTGTTCCGTGAGGACAACACGAACCTGGTGGAAGTGGCCCCCAAGCAGAAAGCAGTACAAGGTTGCAGCTTTGGTGAATACGAGTTGGAACCCGAAAGTACGTACCATATCAGATTCGTCACACATCTAGCGGCTCGGGTGCCCGCATATCTACCGGGCAATGGCCGAGCGAAGCTAAAGCTAGCTTTTGATCCGAGCGTTGTTGCAACCCTTGGGCCGACCGGACTGCGGATTTCGTCGCTGTATAACCTTGAATACTGGTCCTTCGTCCCAAGGGCCGGAAGTAGCGGTCGTAGCGTTCTAAGCGTCGTTTGTGAGCATGACACTGCGTCGAATCAGGACGACTTCATGAGAAAAGAACTGCTTTGCCCCGAAATATCGTTGTCGTTATGGATTTCGCCAAGAGCTGAAGGAAAATGAATTTCGATGAGTGACGACAAGCCGGCAAACGACGCCGTCGGAAAGAGCGTAGGGGCGAAGCTCGGGTTCGATGTAGCCAAACAGTGGCCCGCTCGTGGAACAGCCAGGAGTGCTAAGGACAGAGCGGTTCAGGCCCTTGTCGCAGGCCATACGTTAATCGTAGGGCAGTCGAGATCAGGCAAGACGATTACAGCCCGCAGGATTATCGAAGAGATTATTAATTGGACCCAAGCTCGTGTCGTTATCTTGGATCCAAACGCAGACTTTAGATTTCTGAATGAGGTTGACCCGAATTTGGATAGGAAGATTCCTGAGAACGAATTCTTTGCTGATAGGTGGTCGGTCCTCGGGAAGGAAATTGAAATTGCGACTCCAGATGGAGGCGCCTGGGGAATCAAATGGGGCGAGCTTTCCAAAAGAGAAATGGCGGCCTTTCTCGGTCTGACCGGAACGGACGATTTTGGCGAATATAGTCATTTTGATCGGCATTATAAATACCAAGAGAAAGATAATGGCTTTAGTACGCTCGATGCATTCAAAAGCAGCAAGTACTTCGAAACGAGACCCAGCGGTGAAGATGAGGATTTGGAAAGGTATCGGCTCCGCCTTGAGAACGTTGCCCAACTGGGCGTTTGGTGGAAGATCGGGACGGATAAAGACTTGGATTCCCTCTTCGAGGGAACAAACAGGGCAGTCGTCGTGGACCTCTCAAAGGACGATCAGCAGGTTCGAATGATAACGGCAGCGCGAACATTAGAAGCGCTTTGGCGTCAGGGAGAAAAACGGAGGAAAGCGTTCCTTGAATCTGGTACTGGTGCTTGGCCAGGTACGCTAGTGGTGATTGATGAAGGCCACGTTTTTGCGCCGCCTGCACCCGAGGGTCCACAAAAGCGACTTGTTTGTGAACGCATACAACGCTTCGCGGATCAGGGGAAGAAACTGAATTTATATTTGATGGTGGTCACCCAGCAGCCCGGCAAATTACATCGGGATGTGCTGTCAGAATTCAACAATAGAATCATTTTAAGAGTGAATGAGCGTCGATCTCTAAAAGTACTCGAAGAGACCTACGGAGGGTTCCGAGGCCGGTACGATGGAGCGCTTACGTTTGAGCAAGGAGAAGCGTTAGTAGAGGGTGCACTCCTGTGCGACGAAGACCCACCTCCTGCGGCCCCGCGCGGCGTTCAATTCGAGAAGTCTCGTTCGAAAGAAGGCGGCGGGACGCCGAAGCCTGACTGGGCTCTCCCACGCGAATAGCACGCGACACCCGGAGGACAGCGAGTTATCACCTTCAACGAAACGAGAGTGATGCGAGCCGTGCCGCGCGAACTGCCGGGATCATCGACGCGACGATCGACACTCCAGCCAGTAGCGCAGCGACCGTCAGAAACGTCAGCGGGTCGAAGGGACCTACGTCGAACAGCAGGCCGCTCGTTAGCCGCAGGGCCATCAGCGCGAGGACAATACCGATCGCAACGCCGACCGCCGTCAGCGCCATCGCGTGGCCGACGATGAGCGATACGATGTCAACGCGCGTGGCGCCGAGCGCCATGCGAATTCCGATCTCGCGCGTCCGTGCGGTTGTCACGTACGCCATCACCCCATACACCCCGACGGCCGAAAGGACGAGTGCGAGCACGGCAAATGTGCCGACGAGCCACGCTAGCTCGCGCGGACGCGCGAAGGTCTCCTGTATCACGTTGTCGAAGGTTTTCTCGTAGCTGACTGCCAACTGCGGATCGGCCGCACGCACAGCGTCCCGAATCGTCCGTGTAGCTGTCTCAGCCGGACGGCCGGTCACGCGTGCCATCAGTGTCAACGTGCTCGTCGGGTTCTGCGCGTATGGAAGATAGAGCTGCGGCAGACCGGCTGCATCGAGCAAACCATCCTCCCGCACGTCGCCGACAATCCCGACGATTGTGAGCATCTCGTCATTGGCGCGTGGAATCCAGAACGCGTGGCTCTTGGGGAATACCGGCCGCAGACGCCTCCCG
>WNGO01000331.1_pt1 | contig 32277 bp, 30 predicted proteins | sample 5400511 | NCBI WGS metagenome assembly WNGO01 (sample SAMN13153380, study PRJNA577476) | soil metagenome | isolation source: 20 cm soil or saprolite under Garry oak tree replicate 2 | place: USA:California | collected 2016-06-15 | reverse complement strand
ACGGCTATGACTAGTTACACAGCGCAAGAGCTGATGGTGGCCGTGGCTTCGCGCGAGATCAGCGACGGGGATCTGGTTTTCGTCGGCATGCGGCTGCCGATTCTCGCTTACGCGGTCGCGCGAAACGCGCACGCACCGACGGCGCGCGGCCTGTTCGAGGTAGGCCTGATGCGTGACCAGCCCGCGGCTGGCTTTCTCGGCACGATGGGCGACCCGCCGAACGTCGCCGGCGCGCTGTGGGCGACGAGGATGTCGAACGCGATGGCGCTGATGGCGCAGGGCCGCGTCGACCTGGGTTTCATCGGCGGCGCGGAGGTCGACCGCTTCGGCAATCTCAATACCTCTTACGTGGGCGACCCGCGAAGGCCGAAGGTGAAACTGCCGGGGAGCGGGGGAGGAGCGGACATCGCCATCCTCAGCCGGCGGTGGGTGACTCTGATGACCCACGAGCGGCGGCGGCTGGTGGAGCGCGTCTCCTTCGTCACCTCGCCCGGCCACGGCGATGGAACGCCGGGCTGGAGAGGCCGCGAGGGCCTACTCGGTGATGGCCCGGTGGCGATCATCACGACCCTTGGTGTCCTGCGTTTTCCGCTGGGCGGCGGGGAGGCCCACCTCGCGTCGGTTCACCCGGGACATGCCGTCGACGAGGTTCGCCGCGAGACGGGGTGGGAGTTGAAGGTCGCTGAGGATCTCGAGGAAACATCGGCGCCGACCGGGGCGGAGCTGGCCGCGATTCGCCGTTTCGACCCCGAAGGCTTCTGGACACGAAACTAGGGAGTCATCGGCGCAGGTCGCGACCCCGGGCCCGGCTGGCCACCGCGATTTGCTTCCACTTGCGACGCTGCTCGGATCGCAGGCGGGCGTCGCTCCTCGCAGCGATGGCACGGAGCTCTCGCTGGAGCTTCCGGTAACTGTCGAATCGTCCGCGGTCCAGGCTTCCGTCGAGCATTGCCGCCTGGATCGCGCACCCAGGCTCGGATTTACTCCCCTTTGAAGTCCGGTTTCCTCTTCTCGCCAAAGGCCTTGATGCCCTCGTCAGCATCCTGCGAGACGAAGACCCGGCTGATCGCCTCGCGCTCCAGCGCCAGCCCAAGGTCGAGCGGAGCGCCGTAGCCCTGGGTGATCGCGAGCTTGGCGTGCCCCAGTGCCACGCTGGGTCCCGCCGCGATCTTGGTCGCGTAATCGATCGCACCCTGCCTGCAAGCCGCGGCGTCTGGAAACAGCCGATCCACCAGGCCCGCTTCTTTGGCCGCCGGCGGCGGCATGGTCGTCGCGTTGAGGATCATGTCGAGACCCTTCGAGAGGCCGACCAGCCGGGGGAGACGCTGGGTGCCTCCGCTGCCGGGAAACAGCCCGAGATTCAGCTCGGGAAGACCGATCTGGTACGAACCCTCCGCCGCAAACCGCAGATCGCAAGCCAGCGCCAGCTCGAACCCGCCGCCGAGGCAGTGCCCCGCGATCGCCGCGATGAAGACGATCGGCGTGTTCTCCATCTTGCGGAACGCCTCGTGGGCCAGCGTCGCCGTCATCACTCGCGAGCGGGTCGTCCCTGCGGCAAAGGCGCTGACGTCGGCCCCGGCCGAAAAGAACTTTTCCGACGCGCTGGTGACGACAACCGCGTGAATGTCCTCGTCGGCGCGCAAATCGTCGACGGCGCCCGCGAACGAGCGCAGGAACGCATAGTCGTAGCTGTTCGCGGGAGGGCGATCGAGAACGATCACCCCGACGCCGCCCTGCTTGTCCAATCTGACCGACATAGGGAACCCGATAACCTTATCGAAGAACCAATTACGCACGGGGGTGGCGCATGGCGACGATGATCATCGAAGGCGACCGGACCAAGGCCGCGTCCGGCAAGACGTACGAGGTCCGCAATCCGGCGACCGGAGAAGTCGTCGACGAGGTTCCGGCGGGGAGCGCTCCTGACGTCGACAAGGCGGCGCAGGCCGCCTCGAAAGCGTTTGCCACCTGGTCGAAGCTGCCGGCCAACAAGCGCGCGGAGATTCTGCACAAGGCGGCGCAGCACATGCTCGGAAAGGTCGAGCAGATCGCGCCCATCCTCACCAAGGAGCAGGGCAAGACGCTGCTCGAGTCGCGTATCGAGGCACAGCGATTCGGCGAGAACATCGCGTGGTTCGCCGACCTTGCCGACAAGGTCCACGGTGAGCATGTCCGCCTCCCGGACCTCACGACGTACGGTCTCGTGATCCGCAAGCCGATCGGCGTCTGCGGCGCGATCGTGCCGTGGAACTTTCCACTCACGCTGGCCGCGAACAAGGTCGCGCCGGCGATCGCCGCCGGCAACACGGTGGTCCTCAAGCCCGCGAGCACCACGCCGCTGTCGACCCTTGCGTGCATCGAGGCGCTGCTCGAGGGCGGCCTGCCCGAGGGCGTGGTCAACGTGGTGCTCGGCCAGGCGACCGGCGAAGCGATCGTCTCGCATCCTCTCATCCGCAAGATCGCCCTCACCGGCTCCACCCCCACAGGCAAGAAGGTGATGGCTCGCGCGGCCGAAGGCCTGAAGAAGGTCACGCTCGAGCTGGGAGGCAGCGACCCCTGCATCGTGCTCGACGACGCCGATATCGAGGGTGCGGCGAAGGCGATCTCGATCGGCCGCTTCTTCAACTGCGGCCAGGCTTGCCTCGCGGTAAAGCGGCTCTACGTGCAGGAGGGCGTGTACGACGCACTCCTCGAGAAGCTTGTGGCGCGCGCGTCCAAGCTGAAGCCGGGCAACGGCCTCGAGAAGGACAGCCGGATGGGTCCGATGCATACCGACACGCAGCGCGCCGAGGTCGAGGCCCAGATCAAGGACGCCGTGGAGGCGGGCGCGAGGGTTGTTCATGGCGGCGGCCGTCCCCAAGGCCCCGAGTACGACAAGGGCTGGTTCATCGAGCCGACCATCCTGGAGAACGTGCCGGACGGGGCGCGGATGTGGACCGAAGAGGTCTTCGGTCCGGCGCTGCCGATCCGCCGCATCAAGGATCTCGACGAAGGGCTTCGGCTCGCCAACGACTCGCAGTACGGCCTCGGGTCGTCGATCTGGACCACCAACATGGCGGCCGCGCATCGCGGAGTGCAGGAGCTCGAGGCGGGTTACACGTGGGTCAACGCCCTGCAGATCGCCCACGACGAGCTCCCCTTCGGCGGCACCAAGCAGTCGGGGTTCGGCAAGGAGCACGGGGTGGAGGCGTACCTCCAGTACACCGAAGAGAAGTCGGTCGTCTACGGCGGAATTTGAAGTAACCGCGCCGGGTAGTCAGTTGGCGTGAAGACCGGAGTGGCGATCGTGGGCGGTTTGATTCTGCTTGCGGGGGCGGTGTTCGCCGGACAGGGCCTGGGCTACATACCCGGGAGCTACATGACCGGTGACATCAAGTGGTTCTGGATCGGGTCGGCCATGGTGGTGGTGGGACTGGCGCTCGGCGTGGTCGCCTTGCTGCGACCGGCCCGGCGCGCGTAGCTGGACCGCACAGCCCTCGCGTGCCCTCCCCCCGCAGGTGGGGAGGGGTCAGGATCCGGCCGGATAGTCCGGAGGAGTTAGGCGGTTCTCCCGTTGAGCCGGTCCCAGTGGCCCTGGCACTCGACGCATCGCGTGGCGGCGGGCTGGTACCGCAGGCGCGCCTCGGGAATCCGGCGGCCGCACCCTTCGCAGATCCCGTAGGCACCTTCCCGAAGGCGCTCGAGGGCGCGCTCGACCTGTTCCCGGTTCTGGTCCAAGAGGTGCACCAGCAGGTCGCTGGTCTCGCGGTCGGACAGGGCCTGCGCCAGGTCCGTCTCCTCGGGAATCCCTGTGATCACGCCGCCGGTGACGTCGTTGAGAGGGCGGTGCAGGCCCGCCTCCTCGCCGCACTGCAAGGCCAGGAGCTCGAGCAGTCTCCTGTCAGCTTCCAGCCTCTCTTCTGGAGCGCTTCCGGTCTTCTTCCGAGTAGCCATTGCTAAACCCCCCTCCAAACTCATTACCGCATCCGGCGTCGTTTGGATTCCGAGAGTCAGAACGCGTGCCCCGGCAGGCGTACCTACTCCCGCACAATTAGTCGCCGAATGCTTTTCCCGCTGCCAATCCCCCGGTCGATTCTCGCCGCGATGGCGATGGTTGCGTTAGCCGGCTGCCAGCCGAACTCCGCGCATCCGGTGCCGAGCGTACCTCAGATCGGCGGCGATCTCAAGTGTTCGAAGGGCGACCACGGATACGAGGACCCGCAGGCAGGCTGGGGTTTCTGCTACCCGGGGACATGGAGATACACCGAGCGCTCCCAGGCGAGCCAGAGCCCGCCCGGCCTCGACCTGACCTTCGACATCACCTTTGTCCCGCCGACACCAGCCCCTTGTCCGAGTCCCAGCCCGAGCCCTTCGGCCTCGCCAGGGGCCTCTCCGCCACCGGCGGCGAGCCCGTGCTCGGGCGATTTCGCCTTCATGATCATCTCCACGTATCAGCGCGGCGACTCCAGCAGCCTTGCCGGGTGGGCGGAGTCGAATCTGAAGACCTCGGCTCTCGAGACGATCTCCTGGGGCAACGCGGTCGAAGCGGCGCGCCTTCGCGACGGCCGGCGGATCGCCTTGACCCCGCACCACGTCGTGATCATGGATCTGCACTCCGGCCTGCTCAACCTGGAGTCGGAGATGTCGCTGAGACTGCCGACTTGGAAATTTAGCTTTTAGCGGCAACCGCACCCTCTCCCCGCAGGGGAGAGGGACTTGGGGAGAGGGGCGTTTTTAGTTCGGCCGCCTAAACAGGGTTTGGAGCTTGATCGCCAGGCCCATATCGCCCTTGATCTTCAGCTTGCCCTGCATGAACGCCGCGGTCCCGTCCAGCTGCCCAGTCATGATCTTCACCCAGTCGTGAGCGTCCGCCAGGAGCGTCAAGTTCGCCGGCTCCCCTGGGTCGCCTTTGCCCGACTCTGCCTTCCCGTCGTGGATCCGGACCCACCACTTGCCGCCGGCGTCGCCGCTGAGGTCGAACTGGATCGTGGCCTTCGTCTGACCGGCTTTTTCCGGGATCAGGAAGTTGGGCATCGCCTCGACGATCTGGTCGGGTGTCATCTGGACTTCGGACATCGGCTCCTCCAAGCAAGCAATGGGCTCATTTTTAGTACGTTCGAGTACGGTCCGCTACTCATCTTAGACGGCTCAGCGAGAATGCCGAGATGTCCATTCAACTCGCACTGAGCGAGGTCGCGGCGGGCGTCTTCGAGCTCCGCCTCCCGATCCCTTTCGAGGATGGCCTCGTCAACGTCTTCCTCTTCTCGGACGGCAAGGACGCCGACCTCCTCGATTGCGGCATGAACGCGGAAGAGTCCCTCGCGGCGATCCGCCAGGCGCTCGAGCACCTCGGATCGCGCCGCCTGCGCCGCCTGGTCGTCACCCACATCCATCCCGATCACTACGGCGCCGCCGGCATCCTTGCGGGCCCCGGTTTGGCTGACCTGTACATCCATCGCCTCGAGGTGCCGCTCGTCCATCCGCGCTACGTGGAGCTGGAGCACCTCGTCGAGGAGGTCAGGAACTACCTGCTCGTCAACGGCGTGCCCGCCGAGGAGGCCGACGTCCTCAGCAACTCGCAACGCGCATTGAGCGAGCTCGTGAAGACCGCGGAGCCTTCCGTCCAGCTGGACGGCGCGGAGGTCATCGAGATGGGTCGCCACTCCCTGCGTGTGGAGTGGACCCCTGGACATTCACCTGGTCACGTCTGCCTCTACGCCGAGGGCGAAGGCCTCCTCTTCGCGGGCGACCACATCCTGCCCGAGCTCTCACCCAACATCGGGCTGCATCCCCAGAGCACGCCGGACCCATTGCATGACTACCTGAATGGGCTCCGGCGTATGGCCGGGCTCAAACCGACTCGGGTGCTTCCCGCTCACGGACGTCCATTCGTGGACGTGAAGGGGCGCGTCGACGCCCTCGTCTCACACCACGAGCGCCGCCTGGAGCAGATCGTCGAGATCCTCGGCCGGGAGGAGAAGACTGGGTGGCAGGTCGCGCTGGACCTGTGGGGTCCGCGTGAGAACCTCTACGAGAAGCGGCTCGCGCTGCAAGAGGGGCTCGCGCACCTGCAGGCGCTCGCCGTCGAGGGGCGTGTGCGCAAGTCGGTCACGCCCGCGTCTGTGCGCTGGCGGCCCGCGTGATCTTCAACGGAAGGATGTCGGCGGAATAGCAGCCGACACCGACCACTCCCGGACCCGCGTGCGCCCCGACGACTGGACCGAGCGGCTGGATGAGCAGCGTCTCGGCGACGGGCTCCAGCTCTCGGGCGACTCGCTCCGCGTCTGCTTCGGCGTCCGCATGCCCGACGATCACGCAGAGGCCCTTGCCGCGATCCACCTCACGCGTCAGCTCGACGACTCGGTTCAATGCACGATCAAACGTCCGCACTCGTTCGAGAGGAGTGACGAGCCCGTCACGGATGCACAGCACAGGCTTCACCTGCAGAACGGAGCCAAGAAGCGCGCTTGCGCGACCGATCCTCCCGCCGCGACGCAAGAATTCAAGCGTGGCGACCGAGAAATACGTCTGTACGTGCTCGCGCATCCCGCTGATTCGCTGCGCGAGCGATTCCGCGTCGGAGCCTTGCGCGGCCATCTCCGTCGCCGCGAGCGTGAGCAACCCGAGCGACATGGAGACGAGCTGCGAGTCGATCACGCGTACCCGCTTGGGGTCCGTCATCTCCGCGCCTTGCAAGGCAGAGGCGTAGGTGCCGCTCAACTTTTCCGAGATGTGAATCGACACGATCTCGGAGTGGTCGTTCAGCAGCTGCTCGTAGGTTTCCGCAAACCTGCCTGGCGCGGGCTGCGAGGTTGTCGGATGCGTCGTGACGTTGGGCAGCTTGCGATAGAACTCGGAGGGTCTGATGTCCACGCCGTCGAGCAGAGAGCGGCCCTCGAAGTGCAGCGTCAGCGGCACAACGGTGATCCCGCGAACCTTGACGAGCTGCGGCGGCAGGTCCGCGGTGGAGTCGGTGACGATCGCGACTTTGCGAGTCGTCATTACGGGAGTTCGTCTGGCTGAGGGTCGGTCTCGCGGCGATGGCCGCGGCTTTTGAAGAAGCGCTCCTCGAGCGGCTTCAGGGCGACCAGAACGATCACGACAATCACGGTGACGTAAACGGCGACACCGAAGTACCCGAAGCCGACCGCCATGCCCAGCGACGCCGCGACCCAAATCGATGCGGCGGTCGTCAGCCCGCGCACGAGCTCGCCTTGACGCAGGATGCTGCCCGCGCCAAGGAAGCCGACCCCGGTGACGATCTGGGCGGCGATGCGCGTGGGGTCCACAGTCTTCGGAAACTCCGGGATGAGTCCGAGGCCGGTGAACATGCATGAGCCAGCGCTGATCAAAGCCATCGTGCGAAGCCCAGCCGGGTGACCCCGAAACTCGCGCTCGGCACCGACGAGCAGGCCGAGCACCAGCGCGATGGAAACGCGAAAGGCGAGTTCGAACTCGCCAGTGAGTTGCGTGTGGTCAGCCCCGGCCGGGCCGTCCTCCGGGCCTGTCCTGAGCTCCGGGTTCGTCCTTGGCACCGGGCTCGTCGGGAAGCTCCGGGAGGTCCAGACTGTTTACGAAGTCGCGGAAGACGGCGAGGCGTTCTTCGTCGACGACGGTGGTCTCGCCCTTGTCCTTGTCGCCGTCGATCTCATCCGCCTCCGGAATGATGCCGGCGGTGTCCATGACCTCGGTCGCGACGAAGATCGGGCACTCCGCTCGCACCGCGAGCGCGATCGCGTCAGACGGCCGCGCGTCGAAGTCGAGGTCGCGGCCGTTCTGCTTGACATAAAGACGCGCGTAGAAGACCTGGTCGGCGAGCCGCGTGACGACGATGCGCTTGATGCTGATCCCAAGGTCGCCGAAGGCTGTCGCCATCAGGTCGTGCGTCAGCGGACGGCCCAGCGTGTTGCCCGAGATCTTGGTCGCGATGGCCTGCGCCTCGAACGAGCCGATCCAGATCGGCAGGTACCGGTCCGCTTCCTTCTCTTTCAGGATCACAAGGTGTTGAGCCGTCGGCATGTGGATCCGAATGCTGTCCACGGACACCTCGATGAGGTTTTTCATCCTCGAGTCCATTCTAGTCTGCGGTCCTCCACATCCCTCCTATTTGAACGCGCAGGCCCCTCAGGGTGTGGATCTGGACGTACGTAGAATCCGAACGTGGCGAAGGGGAAACGAGGGCGGGTCATTCTGATCGACGCCCACAGTCTCATCTACCGTGCTTTTTTCGCGCTGCCGCCGATGAGCACCTCAGACGGCCGGGTGACCAATGCCGTCTACGGCTTTACGTCGATGCTGGCGATCGTCCTCGCCTCGCGGCCGGAGTACGCCATCGCCGCCTTCGACCTCGGCAAACCAACGTTCCGCTCCCTGGAATACGAGGAGTACAAGGCGGGGCGGCGCGCCATGCCCGACGACCTCCGGCCCCAGATCGAAATGGTGCGCGAGGTGTTGGAAGCGTTCTCCATCCCGATCTACGGCGTGGAAGGCTTCGAGGCGGACGACGTGATCGGCACCCTGGCGCGCATCGCCGAGGAGCGCGGGCACTCGGTCACCATCGTGTCGGGCGATCTGGACTGCCTCCAGCTGGTCACCGAATCGGTGGATGCGCTGGTGCCTCGCCGCGGCATCACGGACACGTTCGTCTATGGCCCCGAGCAGGTCCGCCAGCGCTACGGCTTCGAGCCGCCGCAGCTGGTCGACTTCAAGGCGCTCCGCGGCGATACGTCGGACAACATCCCGGGCGTGCCCGGTGTGGGCGACAAGACGGCGGCCAAGCTGGTCCAGGACTACGTGAGCGTGGAGGCGCTCCTGGAGCGGATCGGCGAGCTGCCCGAAGGCCGGCTCAAGACCTCGCTTGCCGCCAACGCGGACAAGATCCGTCTCGGCAAGCGGATGGTGACGATCGTTCGCGAGGTGCCGATCGACCTGGAGCTCGAGAGGGCGCGGTGGACGCGATACGACTACGACAAGGCGCGGCGCGTCTTCGATCACCTCGAGTTCCGTCAGCTCCTGACCCGCTTTCCCCCTCCCGATCAGGTGCCCGTACAGCCGAGCCTCACGTTCGAGCCGGCCCCTCAAACCGCCGGCCTCAGCATCGTCGAGGATCCGACCGAGGCCGCGAGCCTGCTCAATGGATCGGAGGACGTCGGTGTGTTCGCGTTCACCGAGGGCACCGGGCGGGGCTGCCGGATATGCGGCCTGGGAGTTTCGACCGCGGGCCATACCTTTTATGTGACGCGGCCCGAAGCGATGGACGCGGTCGCGGCCACGCTGTCGGGGCGACCGATCTCGGGCCATGACGCCAAGGAGACCGAGCTTGCGCTGCGGTCTCTGGGTGGCGGAAAGCGCGAGTGGGCCTTCAGCACCTTTCTCGCCGCCTACCTGCTCGGCGCGGGCTCGCGCGATCCGCGGCTGGAAGATCTCGCACGCGAGTTTCTCGAGGTCGAGCTCGTGAGCAGCGAGCAGCTGCTCGGCACCGGCCGCGCCGCCCGCAAGCCGTCCGCGATCGCGGCGAACGAGGCCGCCGAATTTGCGGCGCGTCGTGCGGAGTCGATCGTCAACCTGCGTCCCCGGCTCGAGGCGGAGATGCGCAACCTCGGTGTCGACTACCTCTTCCACGAGATCGAGCTGCCGCTGGCCGGCGTGCTCGCCGATATGGAGACCGAAGGGGTCGCCATCGACGTGCCGTACCTCAAGCACATGCAGGACGAGCTTGGCGGGCAGCTCGCTGCGATCGAGAAGGAAGTCGAGGACGTGGCCGGGCAGAAATTCAACCTCAACGCGCCGCAGCAGCTGGCGAAGGTCCTGTTCGAGGACTTGCGCCTTCCTGTCGGCAAGCGCACGAAGACCGGCTACTCGACGGACGCCGACACGCTGGAAACTCTGCGCGAGAAACATCCGATCATCGGACTGATCCTCGAGCACCGCCAGCTGTCCAAGCTCAAGTCGACTTACGTCGACGCCCTGCCCCAGCTGGTCGATCCCATGAGCGGTCGCGTCCACACGTCCTTCGGCCAGGCCAGCACGGCGACCGGGCGGCTTTCGTCGTCGAACCCGAACCTCATGAACATCCCGATCCGCACCGAGCTCGGACAGCGGATCCGCCGCGCCTTCAAAGCGGGGAGGCCCGACCACGTCATGGTCTCGGCCGACTACTCACAGATCGAGCTTCGGATCGCGGCTCATCTGAGCGGAGATCCGATGCTGCTCGGTGCCTTTGCCGCAGGCCAGGACATCCACACCGCCACGGCGGCAGCGGTGTTCAAGATCGCGCTCGAGGCGGTGACGCCCGACCAGCGACGCCTCGCCAAGGTGGCGAACTTCGGCTCGATCTACGGCCAGGGCGAGTACGGCCTCTCGCAGCAGCTGGGGATCACGGGCGATGTGGCGCGCGAGTTTCTCGGTCAGTACTGGTCGACCTACGCGCGTCTGAGGGAGTACCTCGACGACGTCAGGCGCAAGGCGCGCGAGGAAGGTTTCGTCGTGAGCGCAACCGGCCGCCGCCGGGCGATTCCGGATCTTCGCTCACCGAACTTTCAGCTTCGCGGGGCGGCCGAGCGGATGGCGATCAACTTCCCGATGCAATCGCTCGCCGCCGACATCATCAAGATCGCGATGGTGCGACTGCACCGCGAGATCGAGGCGGACCAGATCGAGGGGAGGATGCTTCTGCAGGTCCATGACGAGCTGCTTTTCGAGGTGCCGCGACCGGAGCTCGACCAGTTCGCCGAGAAGGTCCCGCGAATCATGACGGGCGCCTACGAGCTCGAGACCGGCATCGAGGTCGAGATGAAGGTCGGGCCGAACTGGGCGGATATGAAAAAGCTCGCTGTAGTGCGCGCCTGACTTGCCTGAACTACCGGAAGTCGAAACCATCGTCGCGGACCTGCGGCCGCACCTCGTCGGACGGACGATCGAGCGATGCGAGCTGAGCTTCCCGACCATCGTTCGCCATCCGGAACCGGAGCAGTTCGTCGACGCTGTGGCCGGCGCGCGCATCGAGGCGGTGGGCCGGCGCGGCAAGTACATCCTCATCGGCCTCGCCCCTCCAGCCGAACCTCGGTCAGTCCGGACTAACCGGCGGTTGGCGAGTCCGGAACCACGGATAGTCCGGACTATCCGGGAGGAGGGGGATCTGCTGCTGGTCGTCCATCTCGGTATGACCGGCCAGCTCCGCCTGGTCGACGCGGTGACCCGGCTGGAGAAGCACACGCACGCCGTGTTCTTCCTGGACGGCGGTCGTCAGCTGCGCTATCGCGACCCGCGGCGGTTCGGTCGACTGCTGATCGGCACCCAGGACGCGCTGCTGTCCGCGAAGAAGATGCCGCGCCTCGGCCCGGAGCCGATCGACCCCGATTTCGCCGCCGACGAGCTGTACCGCCGGCTGCGCAAGCGGCGCACGGCGCTCAAGGCGGTGCTCCTCGACCAGGGCGCGATCGCCGGCGTCGGCAACATCTACGCGGACGAGTCCCTGCATCGCGCCGGCCTGCGCCCCACTCGGCTGGCGAACACCGTCAGCAGGAGGTCAGCCAGCAAGCTTCACGAATCGCTGCGCGAATCGCTCGAGCTCGCGATCGCAAACCGCGGCAGCTCGGTCGACACGTATCGCGATGCGTGGGGTGACGCTGGAGGGCAGCAGGAGAAGCTGCTGGTCTACGGGCGCGCCGGCGAGCCCTGCTTCACATGTGGAAGGCCGCTGAGCGTGATCCGCATCGCGGGCCGGACGACCGTTTTCTGTCGCCGTTGCCAGCGTTAACAGCACGCCTGATCGGCACGGCCCTTCTTGGCGTCGCCTTCATCGGCCTGACCATCGCGATCACCGCGGGCTGGTTCACGAGCCTCGATCTGCAAGTGGCGCAAGCCATGCACGGTGCGTGGCAGCCATCCCTACACCCATTGTTCCAGGCGATCGCGGAGCTCGGAAGCTTCGAGCTGACGACGGCGCTGATGCTCGGGCTCACGATCTATCTCTGGCGCAGCGGCTTCGGCTCGGACGCCCTCGTCTTCGTCGTCTTCATCGCCGCGCAGGCATTCGAGCTCTACTACAAGTGGAACCTCGATCACCCTCAGCCGCCGCGTTCGATGGCCGAGTCGGATGGTCCGAGCATCTCGATGTTGTTTTCGGGTGCGGGTGCGGGCAACAGCTTTCCCAGCGGGCACGTGCTCAGGGCGGTGATCGCCTACGGGCTGCTGGCATTCGTGATCAGGCGGCTCTCGCCATCTCCACGCATCCGTGCCCTTGCGGTCGCGGGAGCGGTGGCCATCATCGTGCTCGTTTCGTTCGATCGCCTGTACCTGGACGTTCACTGGGAGTCGGACGTCATCGGCGGCCTGCTCCTGGGCGCGATCGCACTCCTCGCCGGCACCGTCTGGCTTGACCGGCCGAAGAAGGTCGAGAATTAGGAGGCTATGGCGGAGAAGGCGGTCCTGATCATGGTCACGACGGGCGCGCGCGACGACGCCGAGCGGCTCGGCGAGGCACTCGTCGTCGAGCACCTCGCGGCCTGCTGCTCGGTCGTCCCGACCGTTCGGTCCTTCTACTTTCAGGACGACCAGCTGCAGCGCGAGCACGAGGCGCTCCTCCTCGTCAAGACCCTGGAGTCGCGGGCCGCGGCGGTCCAGGAGTACGTGCAAGGCCACCATGAGTACGCGATCCCGGAGATCCTGCAGCTGCCGATCGAGGGGGGCTCCTCCGCCTACCTCAACTGGCTCGAGAGGCAAGTAGCCAAACCCAGTCGGTGACCGTTAAGTAACGCAGGCGCCAGCACTTAGACTGCGGGAAAAAGGAGGGCGGGGGTGGCCACTGTCGTTACCGATCCCGGCGAGTCAAGCGGCTCCAAGCGCCGGCGTCGCCGAGCGCGCCGGGAAGCTGCCGCCGAAGCCCCGAATGGGCATAACGGCGCTCCCGAGGAGCAGAACGGCGCTCCCCACCCGGACGGCGAAACCGCCGTCTTAGCCGTCGCCGAGCCGCCTTCGCCGGCGGTCGAGGCGGCGCCCGCGCCTGCAACTCCGCCTCCGCCCCCCGAGGTCGACGAGTTCCGGGATCTCCTCGGCCAGGCGGTCGGCCTTCGCCTGGACGCGGTCTCCCGCGAGTTTGGCGGGCGGGACGAGATGCATGTAACGGCGCTGCGGAACGTCACGATCGACGTCGGCCCGGCCGAATTTGTCGCGATCGTGGGCCCGTCGGGCTGCGGCAAGAGCACGCTGCTTTCCCTGATGGGAGGGCTCGACCGCCCAACGTCGGGTCACGTCTACGGAGCCGGGCTGCCCCTCGGCGAGATGTCGGACCGCGACATCTCGGACTATCGCCTGCAGCGGGTCAGCACGATCTTCCAGACCTTCAACCTCATCCCTTCGATGACCGTCGAGGACAACGTCGCGCTGCCTCTGACCCTCGCCGGCGTCGAGCTCGAGGAGCGCCGCAAGCGGGCCAGCCACCTGCTGTCGCTGGTCGGACTCGAGGACCGAGGCCGGACCCGCGCCGGACGTCTGTCGGGCGGCGAGCAGCAAAAGGTCGCGGTGGCGCGGGCGCTGGCCAACCGGCCAGGCCTGATCCTGGCCGACGAGCCGACGGGCAGCCTCGACTCGACCGCCGGCGAGAGCGTCCTGCGGCTGCTCGAGGACCTGAACCGCCGCGGCGCGACGGTCGTCCTCGTCACACACGACCCGGAGGTCGCCCGCCACGCGCGCCGGGTGGTCCGCATGATCGACGGCCGCGCGATCGAGCTTGAGGCCGGGAAACCGACTGTGCGCAGCCAGGAGCCGGTCGACCCGCCGGCGCGAATGCACTGGCGGGACACTCTCAAGGTTGGCCTGGGCAGCGCCGGCCGCCGTCCGTTGCGGACCGCGCTCACGACCACCGGTGTGGCGATCGGCATCGCCGCCCTGAGCCTGATCGTCGCGCTGGCCGGTGGCTTGCAGGACGCGCTCACCGCTCCCGCACTGGTCACGAGCCAGGTTCACCAGGTCGCGGTCTACCCGGTCGCCGATGCCGCGACCCCGGCCTTTGACGCGGAGACCCTGGGCACGCTGTCCCAGGTGCCTCACGTGCGCGCGGCCTGGGGCCAGATCGGCATGTCGGGGACGTTCGCGCCGGGGGCAGGGCCGGGCGGCGCGACGCAAGTCCCGACCCCCTCGGGCGAGCTGGTGTCTCTTCCGCCGCTGGCAAACTCCAGCGTGCGCCCGTCGCTGGCGGCGGGGAGGATGCCCAGCTCCGACACGGCTTCCGAGATCCTGCTCACAGACAGCGAGGCGGCGGCCCTGGGCTACCTTTCGCCCGCCGGAGCCGTCGGCACGCAGGTGAAGTTCACCGCGACGTACGGCAGCATCGTGCCGACTCTGCTGCGCAACCAGGTTTCCAAGCCGGTCATCATCAACGCCCTGGTCGTCGGCATCGTTTCGGGCAACTACATGCCCGCCGGCGCGCCCGGCGCGCTCGCCCCGTACGGGCTGATGCGCACCTACTGGAGCACGCTCGCGGGTCTGAACAAGTGGAAGGGCGGCGAGTTCACAAGCATCACGCTGCTGGCGGACTCGGGCCTATCTGTGGAAGGCCTCCGGCAAAGGGTCGAGGCGCTGGGATTCCAGTCGCAGACATTCGGCGACCAGTTCCGCAACTTCGAGGACCTGCTCGGCAAGCTGCGCGTCGCGCTCCTCGGCCTTGCCCTCGTCGCGCTGTTGCTGGCTTGTCTCGGGATTGCCAACACGATGTACACGGCCGTGCTGGAGCGCACCAAAGAGATCGGGGTGCTGAAGGCGCTGGGCGCACGATCGCGTGACGTGCTGCTTCTGTTCCTGGCCGAGGCGCTGGGGCTTGGCCTTGCCGGTGGCCTTGTCGGCGCCCTTGTCGCCGTCGGCCTCGGCCGCCTCGGCAACGAGGCCGTCGATCGCCTGACCCAGTCGGTCACGGGAACCGGCTTCGACGTCTTTCGCACCGACGTGCCTGTGGTCCTGGTCGCGATCGCGCTCGCCGCCCTGCTGAGCGCGGTGAGCGGTTTGCTGCCGGCGCTGCGCGCCGCCCGACAGGATCCCTCCCGCGCCCTCAGATACGAATAGGCGGCCCTGGATGAGAGCATCGGCTTATCCCCTGATCGACGCTGACGAGGCCGCGGCGCTCGTGCTCGAGCACACCCCCGTCCTCGCCACGGAACGGGTGGCGCTCGCGGACGCGATCGGGCGCGTCCTTGCCCAGGACCTCGTCGCCGATGGGCCGCTCCCTGCCTTTCCCGCGAGCGCGGTCGATGGGTACGCGGTCCGCGCAGCCGACGCGGGCAGGGCGCTGCGTGTGCTCGGAGAATCGGCCGCGGGTCGCCCGTTCGAGGGAACCGTCGCGGCGGGCACGGCGGCTCGCATCCTGACCGGCGGCGTGGTGCCCGACGGCGCCGACTGCGTCGTCATGGTCGAGGAAGTCCGTCTCAGCCGCGAGGGGGCGGAGGTGATCGTTCCGTCGTCGTTGGTCGCGGGGCACAACTTTCACAAGGTTGGCGACGATGTGCGGGCGGGCGATCGCATCCTGCCGGCGGGGGCGCAGCTTGGTGCCGCGGAGATCGGCATCGCCGCCGCCACGGGTCACGCCCAGGTGCTGGTGCGCAAGCGACCGCGGATCGCCCTGATGTCGACGGGCGACGAGCTCGTCGAGGTGGGGAGGGAGCCGCAGCGAGGACAGATCCCCGACTCCAATCGATGGGCCTTGCTCGCGGCGCTTCGCGATGCGGGCGCCGAGGTGAGGTTGCTCGGCATCGCGCCCGACGAGGCGGAGCCCCTGCGGCGGGTCGTCGTCGAGGCACTCGGGCAGGCCGACGCGCTGGTCACGTCCGGGGGCGTCTCCGTCGGGACGCACGACCTGGTCAAACCCCTGCTGGAATCGCTGGGCACGGTCTACGTGGGGCGCGTCAAGCTCAAGCCCGGCAAGCCGTTCACGTTCGCGACGCTGTCCTCTCGCGACCGGGGAGAGGGCCGGGGAGAGGGGCTAAAGGTGGCATTTGGCCTTCCTGGCTTTCCTGTGTCATCGCTGGTCACGTTCGAGGTCTTCGTGCGTCCCGCGCTGCGCAAGATGCAGGGCTTCGCCAAGCTCCACCGTCCCACGTTGCCGGTGCGGCTCGGCTACGACGCGCGCCCGACGGCAGATCGGACGGAGTATCAGCGGGTCACTCTGCGCCGCGAAGGCCGAGATCTGGTCGCCGAGACGACCGGCTCTCAGTCATCCTCGCGTCTGCTGTCGCTGGCGGGCGCCCACGCTCTCGTCAAGGTTCCCGCCGGCGATCAGGTTCTCGAGGCTGGGTCGGTCGTGGAGGCGATGATCCTGGGGCTCCCTTAGCCCCTCCGGCGCTGTGCGCCACCTCCCTAGAGAGTTGCTCGGTTGGTCCGGACGAAGCGGCGTGACGGCCGGGGCAGACCCCGGATAGTCCGGACTATCCGGGGTTGCGGAGGATTTTTCAGGCGCCCTACCAGGACCTTTTTTCTTGGACGGTTTCGGCTTCGCGCTCGCGCTTGGCCTCGTCGTCCATTTCGTCAGCCTTGTCTTTGACGTCGTCGCGGATGTCGCGACCGGTGCGCCGCAGCTTGTCGCCGGCCTGCTCCGCCTTGCCCTTCATCTCCTCTGACTTGTCGCCGGTCAGCTTGCCTTTGAGCTCGTCGGCCTTCCCCTTGATCTCGTCCTTCAATTCGTACCTCCTGGTGAGATTGGTCCTAGTCAGGTAACGCATCGACCCCGCAACCGACCGTCCTCTCGAACGTTTGTGCGCCTTACAATTGAGCACCTCACCAGTGCCCAATCGCTTTCGTGTCGACGCACCCTTCAAGCCGGCCGGCGACCAGCCGCGCGCCATCGCTGAGCTCGTCGAGGGGGTCCAGGCCGGCCTCGGCCAGCAGGTCCTCCTCGGCGTCACCGGCAGCGGCAAGACCAACGTCATGGCCTGGGCCGTCGAGGAGCTGCAGCGGCCGGTGCTGGTGCTCAGCCCAAACAAGACCCTCGCGGCCCAGCTGTGCGCAGAGTTCCGGCGCCTGCTTCCGGGCAACGCCGTCGAATATTTCGTCAGCTACTACGACTACTACCAGCCGGAGGCCTACATCGCGCGCACCGATACCTACATAGAGAAAGACTCGAGCCGCAACGACGATATCGACCGCATGCGCCACTCGACGACCCAGAACTTGCTGACGAGACGCGATGTCCTCGTGGTCGCCAGCGTCAGCTGCATCTACGGCATCGGCTCGGTCGAGGACTACATGGGCGAATCGCTGCACATAGAAAAAGGACAGTCGATCCGGCGCGAGGTTTTCCTGCGCAAGCTGACCGAGATGCTTTATGAGAGGAACGACTACGACCTCTCTCGCCTTCGCTTTCGTGTTCGCGGCGACGTGGTCGACCTTGTGCCGGCCAACGAAGAGAAGGTGTATCGCGTCGAGTTCTTCGGCGACGAGGTGGAGCGGATCCAGGAGCTCGACGCCATCACGGGCGAGATCCTGGGCGCCAAAGACGAGTTCACGGTGTTCCCGGCTTCGCACTACGTGACGCCGGCCGACAAGCTGCGCATCGCGATGACGGACATCGAGGCCGAGCTCGACGAGCGATGCAGGTGGTTCGAGGATCACGGCCGGCTGCTCGAGGCGCAGAGGCTGCGCCAGCGCACCAACTTCGACCTCGAGATGATGCGCGAGACAGGAACCTGCGCGGGGATCGAAAACTACTCGCGGCACCTGACGCGTCGCCAGCCGGGCGAAGCGCCGTACACCTTGATGGACTTTCTACCCGATGACACGCTCATCTTCGTGGACGAGTCGCACGTTGCTGTGCCGCAGATCGGGGGCATGCTCGGCGGCGATCGCTCGCGCAAGGCGGCCCTTGTCGAGTACGGCTTCCGCCTGCCCAGCGCGTTCGACAATCGGCCGCTCAGCTTCGAGGAGTGGGAGGAACGAGCGGGCAACGTGATCTACGTTTCGGCGACGCCAGGGCCGTACGAGATGCGGCGCTCCCAGCGGACGGCCGAGATGGTGGTCCGGCCGACCGGGCTGGTGGATCCGACCGTCGAGGTCCGGCCGACCGAGGGTCAGATCGACGATCTCCTCGCCGAGGTGAGGAAGCGGACGGAGCTGGGGCAGAGGTCACTTGTCACCACGCTGACGAAGCGTTTCGCTGAGGATCTCGCCGACTACCTGCGCGAGTACGGGGTCAAGGTGCGCTACCTGCACTCCGAGCTCGACGCCATGCAGCGGATCGAGGTGCTGACCGCTTTGCGGACGGGTGAGGTGGACGTCGTCGTTGGCATCAACCTCCTTCGCGAAGGTCTGGACCTTCCCGAGGTTGCGTTCATCGGAATCCTCGACGCGGACAAGGAAGGCTACCTGCGCGCGTATCGGTCGTTCATCCAGATCATCGGCCGCGCGGCGCGCAACGTCGAGGGCCATGTCGTCATGTACGCGGACTCGATCACCGAGTCGATGCGCCAGGCGCTGGACGAGACCGAACGCCGGCGCAACAGGCAGATCGCCTACAACGCGGAGCACGGGATCACGCCGGAGAGTGTCAAGAAAGCGATCTACGCCCTCGAGATCAACGAGAAGGACATCCAGGCCGACGCCATCGAGATGCTGGCCGGCGCCGGGGTCCCGCGGGAAGATCTGCTGGCGATCGTTCGCGACCTGGAAAAGGAGATGCGGCGGTTGTCGAAGGAGCTGCAGTTCGAAGACGCGGCGCGAGTACGCGACCGCATCATCCTGCTGCGCCGGCGCCTCTCGGGTGAGGACGTGACGAAGGAGGACGACGGGGAGGTGGCGCTGGCGATCGCGGCCGCGCCGAAACAGAAGACGACCGTCCGGAACTGGAGAAAGACGCGACGCGGTCCCTAGGGTCTGGTCGCGATCTCCCTGATGAGACCCAGGATGCGCTTGCGCGATCCGCGCAGCACCGGAAGGTTGGCCAGGCCGATCAACCGCACGATGAGGTCCGTCGTCTCGTCGATCACCTCCAGCGTGCGGAGACGGCCCGGCGAGCGGTCGAAGATCCAGAAGTACAGGATTCCCATCTGATACAGCCAGAGCAGGAGCGGCAGCATCTCCGCGATGTCGGCCGGAATGCGCGCGTCGGAACCGCGAACCACCTCGGAGTAAAGATCGACGACTTCGTCCCGCAGTGGCTTGGCGGCACCCCCGAACGGGTTCAGCGGGCTCGCCGGGTTGGCGACAGTGCTGAAGATCGAGCCGGCCACCGTGTGAAACGGCTCGCAGGTGATGACGACCGCCCGAATGGTGCCGCGAAGCCGCGTCGCCAGGTCCTTCTCCCGGACCAGCAAGGGCGCGATCGCCGCGGCGTGGAGCTCGTGCGTGTGGCGGTAGAACTCGAGCACGAGGTGCTCCTTGGACGGGAAGTAGTGGTACGAGCTCCCAAGCGAGGCACCCGCGCGGTCGGCGATCGCACGCATGGTGGTCGCCTCGTAACCACGCTCCTGGAAGAGATCGAGGGCGGCGCTGAGGATGGCCGCCCTCGAGGTCTCGCCACGTCGGGTTTTCGGAGGCGCGATTGCCAACCTGGCGACCTACGCCCCGGGCGCCGTCTGGTAGGGGTTGTAGTTGATCGGGGGCATCGGCCGGTCGCGGCGGCGAATCGTGCGGAGGATCAAGAGGTTGTTGAAGTGCATGAAGCCGAGGACGAGAAGCACGACGCCGATTCGGGTCACGGTCTGCTTGAGCATGTCGGCGACGGAGCCCGGCGCTCCGCCGGTGTTGATCAAAATCGCCGCGGCGCCGAAGTTGATCAGGTAGAAGCCGACGACGAGGAGCCGGTTCACCGAATCCGCGAGGCCATCCTCCTTGAACACGGAGACAAGGAACGGCCGGCCGTTGCGATGCAGCGTGTGGCCGACCCAGACGGTCAGGAGCACGCTGGCCGCGATGTAGATGAAGTAGTCGATCAGTCGCAGGTCTCGCAAGTCCATGTCTATCACCCCAGTTCAAAAGTGGATTTGAACATGTTCAACTCTGAGCCTAGATGAATCTTGCGCCCAGGTCAAGCGAAATCGAACACGTTCATATCCCCTCTCCCCTTCGGGGAGAGGGCCAGGGAGAGGGGCGTAAACCGGTCTCACTGCCGGGAGAGGGGCGTAGGCCGCTCTCACTGCGGGAGAGGACCGCGGTGACGGCGTGAGCCCGGTTCAAAACGTCAAGCGGGCGCGCGAGCTGCTGGCCGCCGAGCCGGCCGGCTGGATGGAGACCCTGGGCGCCCGGATCACCGAGGCGGAGCCTGGCCGCGTCGTCCTCGAGCTCGCCGCCGGCCCGCGGCATCGCCACGGCGGTGGCGTGGTCCAGGGCGGGGTGATCACCCAGATCGCCGATGCCGCCATGGGCATGTCGCTCGCGACCCTTCAGGAAGACCGGATGTGGAATACCACGATCGAGCTCAAGGTCAACTTCCTCAGGCCAGCCATCGAAGGCCGCCTTCGCGCGGTGGGCAGGGTGATCGACATGCGCCAGACCCTCCTTTTCAGCGAAGCCGACGTTTTCGACGAGCAGGGACGTCTTGTCGCGAGGGCATCCTCGACATGCATGCCGGTTCCGGAGGGCGAGGGCCGTGAGTAGCAAGCTTCCCTCCCCGCTCGCCGGGGAGGATGGCCCGCGGGGCCGGATCGGGAGGTTCGCGTCCCCGGCCTGGACCTGGCTGGGACTCCGCGAGCTGATGCTTGGAGAGGGCAGCGCCACAGTCGAGATGACGGCCACGGAAGACATGGCAAATAGCGCCGGTTTCGTCCACGGTGGCATGATCAGTGCGCTGGCCGACTCGGCGATGGGCCGGGCGCTGCACACGATCAAGCCTGGTGTGGTGCGCGCGATGAGCTTCGACCTGAAGCTCAGCTTCATCTCGGCGGCGAAGGTCGGCGAGACGCTCCGAGCGACCGGGCAGGTCGTCCATGCGGGGCGCCGGACCGGCGTCACGGAGTGCCGGATCGAAGGGGCGGACGGCCGGTTGGTCGCCACAGCCAGCGGAACGTTTGCGATGACGAGAGAAAAGGAATAACCGAGGGTCCCCCAGGAAGCTCATAAAGATGACCACTGACCAGATCACGATCCGCGGCGCGCGCGAGCACAACCTCAAGAACGTCACGCTGTCGATTCCGCGCGACAAGCTGGTGGTCTTCACCGGGCTTTCGGGCTCCGGCAAGTCGTCGCTCGCCTTCGACACGATCTACGCGGAAGGTCAGCGCCGCTACGTCGAATCTCTGTCCGCCTACGCCCGCCAGTTCCTCGGTCAGATGGAAAAGCCCGACGTCGACATCATCGAGGGACTGTCACCGGCCATCTCGATCGACCAGAAAGGCACGTCGAAGAACCCGCGGTCGACCGTCGGTACTGTGACCGAGGTCTACGACTACCTCCGGTTGCTCTACGCGCGAGTCGGACATCCCCACTGTCCGGTGTGCGGACGCGAGGTGCGTCGCCAGACCGTGGACCAGATGGCGGACCACGTCGAAAAGCTCCCCAAGGGCACGCGGGTCATGGTGCTAGGACCGGTGGTCAAAGGACGCAAGGGCGAATATCGCTCCCTCATCGATGACGTGCGGAAGTCCGGATTCGTGCGGGTCCGGGTGGATGGGAGCCTCTACGAGATTGGCGAGTCGATCCCCATGGACAAGAACAAAAAGCACGATATCCAGGTCGTGGTCGACCGCGTCGTCGTCGGTCCGGAGCAGCGGACGCGGCTCGTCGACTCGATCGAGACCGCGGCGCGCCTGGGCGGTGGGTCCGTGATCATCGCCCCCGTCGACCAGGGTGAGGAGATCCAGATGTCGCAGGACTACGCGTGTCCGTACGACGGGACGAGCGTGCCCGAGCCCGAGCCGCGCAACTTCTCGTTCAACAACCCCCACGGCGCCTGCCCGGTCTGCACGGGCCTGGGCTCGCAGCTCGTCGTCGATGGCGACCTGGTGGTGCCCGATCCGTCCCTGTCGCTGCGCGAAGGCGCAATCGCCGCGTGGAGCAAATCGCAGTTCTTCTACCCGGAGCTCCTCGAGTCGGTGAGCAAATACTTCGGCATCGACATGGACAAACCATGGTCGAAGCTCCCGAAACAGCAGCGCGACATGCTGCTCAACGGCACTGGAGAAAAGAAGATCCGCTTCGGCTACAAGAACCAGTACGGCCACTCGCGCTGGTACGAGGCGCCGTTCGAGGGCGTGATCGCCAATCTCCAGCGGCGCTACGAGGAGACGCAATCGGAATATCTCAAGGCCGAGCTTGAGCGCTACATGTCGGACAAACCGTGCCCCGCATGCAAGGGAAGGCGGCTCAAGCCCGAATCGCTCGCGGTGACCGTGGCGGACCGCAACATCGCCGATGTGTCGGCCCTGTCGATCAGTGCGTCGATCGCATTCTTCGACGGCCTCGTGCTGACCGAACGCGAGCAGCTGATCGCGCGCGGAATCCTGAAGGAGATCCGCGAGCGGCTTCAGTTCATGATCGACGTCGGTCTCGACTACCTGACGATCGAGCGGGCGGCGAACACCTTGAGCGGAGGCGAGTCGCAGCGGATCCGTCTCGCGACGCAGATCGGGTCAAAGCTCATGGGCGTTCTGTACATCCTCGACGAGCCGTCGATCGGTCTTCATCAGCGTGACAACAAGCGCCTGATCAACACGCTGATCAGCCTCCGCGACCTGGGCAACACCCTGATCGTGGTCGAGCACGACGAAGAAACGATTCGTTCCGCGGACTACATGGTCGACATCGGGCCCGCCGCGGGTGAGCACGGGGGAGAGATCGTGGCCGCGGGTCCGGTCGACCAGGTGCTGCGCGACCCGCGCTCGATCACCGCGGCCTACCTGCGTGGTGACCGAATGATCCCCGTGCCCGCCCGGAGGCGCAAGGGCAACGGTAAGCAGCTCCTGGTTCGCGGCGCCCAGGCGAACAACCTGAAGGACATCGACGTGGCGTTCCCCCTCGGCACCTTCGTGGCGGTATCGGGGGTGAGCGGGTCGGGCAAGTCGTCGCTGGTCACCGACATCATCAGCCGCAAGGTGGCTCAGTACTTCTATCGCGCGAAGGAAAGGCCGGGACCGCATCGAGCCGTGGAAGGGCTGGAGAACCTGGACAAGGCGATCGACATCGATCAGTCGCCGATCGGCCGCACGCCGCGGAGCAACCCCGCGACCTACACGGGTATGTTCACGCACATCCGCGACCTGTTCGCGAGCATGCCCGAGGCGAAGATGCGCGGTTACAAGCCCGGTCGTTTCAGCTTCAACGTGAAGGGCGGTCGGTGCGAGGCTTGCCAGGGGGACGGCATCATCCAGATCGAGATGCAGTTCCTTCCCGACGTCTACGTGCCGTGCGAGGTCTGTCATGGGACGCGCTACTCGCGCGAGGTCCAAGAGGTCAAGTTCCGAGGCCACTCGATATCGGACGTGCTGGAGATGACGGTCGACGAGGCGCTCGACGTTTTCGAGAACGTGCCCACGATCAAGACCAAGCTGCGGACGCTCCACGACGTGGGCCTGGGCTACATCCGGCTGGGCCAGCCGGCGACGCAGCTGTCGGGCGGTGAGGCGCAGCGGGTGAAGCTTTCGGCGGAGCTGTCGCGTCGCGACACCGGCCGAACGCTGTATCTGCTGGACGAGCCGACGACCGGCCTTCACTACGCGGACGTCGAGCGGTTGCTTGCGGTTCTGCACCGACTTGTCGAGCATGGCAACACGGTCGTCGTGATCGAGCACAACCTCGACGTTTTGAAAACGGCGGACTGGCTCATCGATCTCGGTCCTGAAGGCGGCGATAAAGGCGGCTACGTGATCGCCGAAGGCACGCCCGAACAGCTCGCGGCCAACCGCGACTCGGCCACGGGGCAATACTTGCGTGAGCCGCTGGCCAAGGCGCGCAAGGCGTCGCATTCGTCCAACGGCGCCGCACGATCGCGGCGCACGCGCGTCGCCGTCGGCTGAACGACCAACCCCAGTCGCCGGCTGACCTCGGTTATGCGGCGCTCCTGCGCGTCGAGGGCTTGCCGCGTCTCGTCGTAAGCCTTTTCGTCGGTCGCATCGCCGGCCAGATGCTGACAGTGGCGTTCGTGCTGTTCGTGCTGGCGCGTTATCAGTCGCCCCAGCTTGCCGGCGCCGCGACGTTCCTGCTGATCTTTCCCGGCCTGCTCCTGTCGCCCATCGCGGGTGCCCTGCTCGACCGGTACGGAAAGGCTCGGCTGATCACCGTCGACTACGTGGTGATGGCGACCACCCTGTTCGTGATCGCCGGGCTGTCAGTCTTCCACGACCTGCCGCCGGCGCTGCTCCTGGCGATCTGCGTGGCGACGTCCATGACGGGACCTTTGAGCGCGGCGGGTGCGCGATCCATATTCCCCACGCTGGTCCCCGGTCATCTCTGGGAAAGGGCCAACGCGCTGGACAGCAGCAGCCACGTGCTTGCCACGGTGATCGGCGCGCCGGCCGCCGGCGTGCTCGTCGCCTTTGCCGGGCCGGAATGGGCGCTGGCCGCCACCGCTGCGTTGTTTGCGTTGGCCGGCGTCGCCGTCGTCGGCGTGCGCGACCCCGGGCCCAGGGAACGCGGGGCGGGAGTGCTCGGCGAGGCGTGGTCCGGCCTCGTTTACGTGCTCCGCAATCGGACGCTGGCGGGCCTGGCCCTGACGTTTTTCGCCTTTGGGGTCGGTTGGGGATGTCTCGTGATCGCGGTCCCGGTGCTGCTTCTGGGCCGCCTCCACCAGGGCCCGGCCACGGTCGGCTACGTCTGGGGCGCCGTGGGCGCCGCCGGCTTTGTCTCGACCTTGATCGTCGGTCGGCTGCGGACCCGCGGGCGAGAAAGGCAGCTGATGGTGGGATCGATCCTCGCCATGGCGGCCGGGATGGCAGCCCTGCCCCTGGCCAACTCCGTCGCGGTGGTTGCCGCGGCCATGGTCGTCGTGGCTCTCGTCGAAACGCCCTTCGATATCGCGTTTCTGACGCTGCGACAGCGAAGGACCGACCCGGGGAGATTCGGACGGGCGTTTGCCGTGTCCGTGTCGCTGAACATCGTGGGCGGTCCGGTCGGTTCCGCGATCGCGGGTCCCTTGATCGGCGTTTCCCTCACCACGGCGCTCTGGGTCGCGGTCGCGTTCACCGCGGCGGCCGCGATCTTTCCGATCCTCGTGATACCGGCAAGGGATGAGCCCTAGGCGGCGCGGGGGCCTTGAAGGCTTCCTATTGGGGGATCAGCGCGACGATGGTGATCAAACCGCCGATCGCGTTGAGGACGATTCCGGTGATGCCGCCCACGAGCTGGCCGCGCTGGATCGCCCGGATGCCGGCGATGAGGCCGACGATCGGGAGGAAGAAGAAGACGCGGTCGAAAAGGAGCGGCACCGCGATCGTCGCCACCCCGAGGAGCAGCGACCAACCGGCGTTGCCGGTCACCTGGCGGAGGAGCCCCGCCGCTCCGCCCATGGCCATGGCGCTGGGCGTGATCGGGGGAGGCATGGAGCCGGGATAGCCGGTGGCCGGCGGCGCAGCGTAGCCGGGCGCGGATGGGGGCGGTGGGGCGTACGGAGCCGGCTGGGGCTGAGCCGGCGGCGAGCCCGGGCCGGAAGGATCAGACATTGCGCAAATCCTAGACGCGGGCACCCCCAACAGAGCTTGGGTAACTAAGGTTCGTCCGAGGCAGCCATTTTCGGCTAGCGCTGGGATAAGGCGAGCGTCGCGATCACCCCGATCAGGCCGAGCAGCAGGGCGACGATCACCCCGATGAGTGCGATGTGGATGATCCCAAGCACGATGCCGAGCGTAGACATCCACATTCCCTGCTCGCCCGTGCGCTTGATCTCTCCACGCGCTATGAAGCCGGTCGCGATGGCGACGATGGCCAGCACTCCGCCGCCCAGGCCGGGTATGGCGATATGGCCGAACACCGACAGCAGCCCGGAAACCAGGCTTACGACCGCCATCGTGTTGTAGCGGCCTGTCGAGGACGTGTAGCCGACGAGGCCGGGAGTTTGCGGAACCGTGGTCACGGGGGCGGACTCCTGGCCGGCGATCTGGGTCTGAGAGCGGCTCGGCGGAGGTGTTTGGCTCACGGAGCGTGAGTGTACGGCTTCCTAGAATCGCTACAAGCGTGGCGGTAACTCTCGAGGACACGATCAAGCGGCGGCTGCAGGCCGTCCCCGACAGCCCTGGCGTCTACATGTTCCGGGACAACCGGAGCCAGGTGATCTACGTCGGCAAGGCCCTGCGCCTGCGCGACCGCCTGCGCTCCTACTTCACGCCCGGTTACGCCGAGACGGCGCGGGTCAGCGAGCTGATCCGGCGGGCGATGGACTTCGAGTTCGTCACGACGGCCAACGAGGTCGAGGCGCTGGTCCTCGAGAACAACCTGATCAAGAACTACCGGCCCCGCTTCAACATCCGGCTCAAGGACGACAAGAACTACCTCTACCTCAAGCTTCCGGTGACAGAGGCCTTTCCTCGCGTCCACTACTCGCGCCGGGTGCAGAACGACGGCGCCCTGTACTTCGGTCCTTACACGTCGGCGCAGTCGCTGCGTTCGACGGTGAAGTCCATCCGCCAGCTTCTGCCGTTTCGCACTTGCTCCGACGAGATCTTCAAGCAGGGCAAGGTCTGCCTGGACTTTCACATCAAGCGCTGTCCAGGACCATGTGAGCGGCGGATCAGCTCCGAGGACTACAAGGCGCGAATCAGCGAGGTGGGACTGTTCATGGAAGGGCGCTCGGACCTTCTCGTGCGCGAGCTCGAGGAGAGGATGAAGTCGGCGGCCGAGCGCCTCGACTTCGAGAACGCCGCTCGTTATCGCGACCAGCTGCAGTCGATCGAGCGCATCGCCGACCGGCAGAAGGTCCTCACCCGCGGCCGCGATGATCAGGACATCGTGGCTTACGCGCGCAGTGGGAACGACGTTTACGTCGAGGTCGCTTATGTGCGCCAGAGCAAGATGGTCGGCCACGACGGCCACGCGCTGGACGGCGCGGGCGACGCGACCGAGCCCGAGCTGCTGCGCGGCTTCATGCTCCAGTACTACTCGAGCGCGACGCACGTGCCTCGGACGGTCATCCTGCCAGGGTCGGTCGACGAGCCCGAGCTCATCACAGACTGGCTCAGCGAGAAGCGTGGCCGGCCCGTGGACATCCAGGTGCCGAAGCGGGGCCGGTTGCGGGCGCTCGTGACGCAGCTCGGCGAGACGGCGAAGCAGGAGCTGGAGCAGATTCGGATCCAGGCGGACTACGACCGCAGCCGCACCGAGCCGATGCTGGCGGCGCTGGCCGAAGCCCTTGACCTCGAGAGCCCGCCCAAGCGCATCGAGTGCTACGACATATCGAACATCCAGGGCGACTCCGCGGTCGGTTCGATGGTCGTCTTCGAGGACGGGCGGCCGCGGAACGACCACTACCGCCATTTCCGGATCAAGTTCACCCCCGGGCCGAACGATTTCGCGATGCTGCAGGAGGTCCTGAGGCGAAGGCTGGAACGCCTCGAGTCGTCGCAGCGCCGAGAAGAGGCGGAGGTCGTCGGCGACAGGTCGTTCACCAGTCGCCCCGACCTGATCCTCATCGATGGCGGAAAGGGTCAGCTCAGCGCCGCGCTCGAGGTGGTCGAGGCCGCCGGTTACGCGGACATCCCGACCTTCGCGCTGGCCAAGGAGCGCGAGGAGATCTTCGCCCCGGGACGGGCGGAGCCGATCGTCCAGGAACGGAACTCACCGGGCATGTTTCTCGTCCAGCGCATCCGCGACGAGGCGCATCGCTTCGCGATCACGCATCACCGCAAGGTGCGGTCGCGCAAGGCCCTTACATCCCCGCTTGATTCGGTGGAGGGCATCGGGCCCGCCCGCAAGCGCGCCCTCCTGCGACACTTCGGCTCGGTGCAGGCGATCCGAGAGGCGCCGGTCGGGGAGATCGTCAAGCTCGGCATCCCGGAACGCCTCGCTGCCCGTTTGAAAGAAACGCTGTGACGCTGGTCATAGTCGGCGCGTCGAACCGGGAGCGGCTGGAAGAATCGGTCGCGGTTTTCGTGGCCGCGGGCTTCCAGCGGATCGACGAGCTGGACGGCGCGCGTGAAGGCGACTTCGTGCTCGGGCTCAGCGACGGCGGGGCCGAGGTCTTGCGCGACGCCGATCGCGAAGCGATCAAGTACGTGCTGGTCCACGACGGTGACGACGACGGCCACGCCGGAGGCACCTATGAGCGTGCGCATCACCGGATCGAGGCCGGCCAGCGCTTCGAGCTTGCGACGCATCTCCGAAGCCGCGAACGGCCGCTTGTGACCTGTCTCGCATTTGGCTACAAGAACGGCGCCCCCGCCGACGCCGCACTCTTGATCGATGCCCGATTCCTCGACAACCCGTACTGGGTGCCGGAGCTGCGCGACCTGTCCGGCCGCGACTCGGCGGTCAGCGAATTCGTGATGAAGCAGCCCGCCGCCGGCCGCCTGCTCGATGACGTGCAGCGGATGGTTCGCGATCTTCTGCCGCTCTACCAGGAGAAGGGGCGCATGCATGTCGTGGTCGCTTTTGGCTGCACCGGGGGCCGGCACCGATCGGTCGTTCTCGCTTCGGAGCTTGCGCGACGTTTGCGGCAGACCGAGGGCGTCGACGTCGACTTCGTGACCCGCGACATCGATTGACGAGGGCTCTGGTCATCGGCGGCGCAGGGTTCATCGGCGTCGCCGCATGCAAGGAGCTGATGCGGCGCGGAGTCGAGACCATCGCCGCGGGCCGCAAGGAGCGGCCATACGGCACCTTCACCAGCTACGTCGCTTTCGACCGGGGAGACGAAGAGCAGCTCGCTCGCGCGCTGGAGCAGACGCAACCGGACGTGCTGCTCGACCTGGCTTGCTACCAACCGAAGGACATGGAGTCGGTCGCGCGCCAGTTCCACGGCGAGCGCTACGTGTTCGTGTCCACGGGCGTCTATCCGTTCCTTCACGGCAAGGAAGCGCGGGAAGAAGATTTCGTACCCCTGGACGGCGATCCACCCGACGCTCTCGACTATCTCGACGGCAAGCGATGGTGCGAGACCCTCCTGTGGCGCGAGAAGGATCTGCCCTGGACCATCGTCCGGCCACCCGCCGTCTTCGGTCCGGCCGATCACACGCTGCGCATCGCGGCTTACATCGAGCGCGTCGCGGACGGCGGGCCCCTTCTCGTGCCCGCCGAGACGTTCGAACGGCGCGCCAACCTTGCCTGGGCGAAAGACATCGGTTTCGCGTGCGCGCTTGCCTGCGACCTCCGCAAGGACGCCCAGCACAAGGCCTACAACGCCGCGTTCGAGAACGTCAGCCTGCGCGACCTCATCGAGGGCATCGCCAACGCCCTGGGCGTTCCGGCGCGCACGCACCCGATTCCGTTTGACGAGCTTCCCGATGGTGCGAGTCCGTACGGACCCGACCCGCGCCGCCACTCCGGGTATCTCATCGAGCGCGCTCGCAAGGAGCTTGGTTTCGAGCCGTCCGCCCTGGAGGACGCGCTGGCCGAGACCCTTGCCTGGTACCGGGTGGCGCGCCCGTCCCACCCTGGCTACGCCAACCGCAAGCAGGAGCTCGCGATTGCCGAACGCAGCTGACACGCTCGGCAAACAGCTGAGGCGCCAGGCGGCCTGGTGCGCCGAGCTCGACTCTCCGCTATACGCGTCGCTGCTCGAGTCGGCCGCGGACGACGTCGAGCTCGGGGGTCCGGTCTCGGAGGTCCTCGGGGGGTTCGAACAGGTGCCCGGGAGCGCCGCGCTTGCGCTGCGGTTGATGGGCGCGGTCCACCGCCTCGTCCTCGACGACACGCTGCCGGAGCTGGCTCGGCATTACCCATCGACGGGGGGCGGCGGTGATCCGTCGACCACGTGGCCCGTCTTCCGGCAGGCGCTTATCGACCAGCGACCCAGGATCCGCGCCCTCCTCGGAAGCGGGTGCCAGACGAACGAGGTCGGACGCAGCGCCGCGCTGGTCGGAGGATTCCTGGAGGTCGCGCACCGCTCCGGCATGGCTCTGCGGATCCTCGAGATCGGTGCGAGCGCCGGACTCAACCTGCGTTGGGACCGCTACCGCTACGAGTCGGCGCAAGGAGCGTGGGGCGACAGCACCTCGCCCGTCCGCTTCACGCATTCCTTTGTCGTTCCGCCGCCGATGAACCGGCAGGCCACCGTCGCGGAGCGAAAGGGTTGCGACCTTCATCCGATCGACCCGACGTCGGACGCCGGCGCGCTCACCCTACGTTCATTCATCTGGGCGGACCAGCTTGGCCGCCTGGCGCTGCTCGACGGGGCGATCGAGATCGCGCGCGACATGCCGCTCGAAATCGAGCAGACCGACGCCACCGACTTCCTGGAGCGTGAGCTGGCAAGGCCGGCTCCGCACCTGGCGACCATCGTCTTTCATTCCGTCTTCCTGCAGTACGTGGACGAGGAGGGCCGGCGGCGCATCCGGGAAGTGGTCGCCGGCGCTCAGGGAAGGGCTGGACGCGATGCCCCGGTCTTTCACCTCTGGCTTGAACCGGGACAGACAGTCGAGACGACGTTCGAGATCCGCCTCGACGATGTGCTCCTGGGCACCAGCCTTGCCCACGGGACCGGGGTGCGCTGGGTGGCTACTCCTCCGCGTGACTCCGGTTGAGCACGTAAGCCGCGAGGAAGGCGACGATCACGAGTCCGGGCGACCAGCCGAGACCTGGCCCGAACGGGTCGTAATGCGACAGGTCGACGAAAACGGCAAGTCCGCTGACCGCGGCGAACACCAGCACGATCAGAACCCCCCGGACCGCCCCATGCCGGGCAAAGAACAGCTCGATCTCGAGCTGCCACCTTGGGCGGTGCCTCTCGTGAACGTGTCGCGCCCTCGCCGCGTGGGCCGAGATGCGTTCGCGGCGTCCCATCCTGAATCGCTCGCTCCGGGGCAAGCTCTCGAACGGCAAATGCTCGTGCTCGCGCTCGCGGGCGGGCGGCGTCTCCAGCGGCTCCCAGAGCGGCTCATGTCGATACACGCGGTAGGCAAGGTAGGTGAGCACGCCCAACACGAGCCATCCCATGAAGATGAATGTCGTGTTCGAGATGTTTTCGAAGAGGAGCTGCGTGAACACCGTGCCGATGAACAGGGCGCCGACCAGAGACAGGACGGGAATACTGTCGCGACCGAACTTGATGTTCCACGGCATGCGGTACGGCCGGTGCAGCGCCGGCTCGATGAAACGCAACCTCATCACCGACAGGTGAGCCGAGCAGAATGCAAACGTTGCGGCGAGCGAGTAGACGGCGCTCATCAGGTCGATCTCTTTGCTGCCCGCGATGATGCCCGGGAGGACGAGCAGCGCTGCGAGGATCCCGAACACGATGATCGAGATGTACGGCGTCTTGAACCTGGGATGCAGCCGGGCCAGGCGGTGTGGCAGGAGGTCGACGCCCGCCATCGAGTAGCTGAGTCGCGAGATGCCGATCAAGCCGGCGTTGGTCGCGATGACCAGGATCGTGAAGGCGAGGATGCCGACCCACAGCTGCGCCCAGAACCGGAGGCCCGCATCCGAAAAGCCGGTCACGATGCCGGCCACGGGGTCGGCCTTCCAGGCCGTTGCCAGCTGAGTCGTGTATGCGTGGACGTGAGGGTCGTACGACACCGGGAAGACGCTGATGCCGATCGTGGGAAGGAATGCCGACACGAACAGCACGGCGATGATGACCCACCACGTCGCCTTGGGCACGTTGCGGCCTGGGTCCTTTGCCTCCTCTGACAGGTTGGAGATCGTTTCGATTCCGGTATAGGTGACCATCGCGATCGAGATGCCGGCAAGGAAGTTGCTCCACGTCGGCGCGACACCCAGGTGAATGCTGCTGATGATGTGCTGGAAGTTGAGCAGCAGGATGATGCCGAGGATCACAAGCACGAACTGCGTGATGAGGTCCGCGAAAGCCAGCACCAGGTTGATCGCGCTCGACTCCTGGATGCCGATCACATTCACCACCACCAATAGACCGATCAGCACAACGGTCGCGAGAACGTGATTGGACTGGCTCAAGTTCAACGGCTCGAGGAAGCTCACGTAGCGACCCAGGAATCCCAGGTAGCTGATGGCGAAGTAGGACGAGATGGAGACTGTCGCTGTGTAGTTCAGCAGCTGGACCCAGCCGACGATGAACCCAACCGGCGCGTTGAACGCGCGACGGGCGAAGCTGGAGCTTCCCCCAGCGTGCGGCAGCGCTGCTGTCCCCTCCGCGTAGTTCAGGGCAGTAGTGACGAAGATGAAGCCGGCGAAGATCAGCGCGAGCGGGGTGAGGCCGAGCGCGAAGGCTGCGGTTACGCCGAGCGCGTAGTAGATGCTGGATCCGACGTTGCCGTAACACGC
>WNGO01000272.1_pt1 | contig 32341 bp, 32 predicted proteins | sample 5400511 | NCBI WGS metagenome assembly WNGO01 (sample SAMN13153380, study PRJNA577476) | soil metagenome | isolation source: 20 cm soil or saprolite under Garry oak tree replicate 2 | place: USA:California | collected 2016-06-15 | reverse complement strand
CGACAGCCGAGTTCAACACGGTGTCACGGGCACGGTAGGTTATGGCCATCGCTCCCGCACCAAGCTCGACCGGAAAACCATCCTTACCTATCTCCGCTTCGAAGTGGGCGTACCGCAATGGTCCGGGCGTCAGTCGGCCGTGCGACACTGGTCCTTTGGCCTGTTCGCCGTCTGCCAGAAAACCGAGGCTAATGAGACAACGCAGGCACTCGCCATTCGGACCGCATTGCGTCAGCTGTCGCCCACAAGTGGCGCACGTCCCCACTGTTCCAGCGTCCGTGTTCGCATTTTCCGGACGAATGCCGTTGTCATCCATACTAAAACTCAATTCACGCCATCAGTATCCGATAGAGGTGGTGTAGTTCGGCATCGACCTCTGCCGGATCGGAGACGGTGCTTGATGCTTCCACCCGCCACGAACGGTCTTAATTCTTCAAGCCATTCAGCTTTGCCTTCTGCCATAAACGCGTTTTGCAAATTCTGCCAGGCTCGCGAGACAACATTGGACGCCCAGATAAGGTCGTAGCAACGGGCATCGCTGAGATGAGAGGTCGCCAACATCGCTGCCTCGGCTTCCGGGAGATGCTCTTCAATCGAGAGAATCTGACGGCCACCACCTCTCTTCAGTGCGCGGGCGCGGTCGTATTCGTTAAACAAAAAATTCTGCAGAGAGCTAAGCAGGAAGGTGCGTAGCCGGCCCTTTTGCTGATCCGCGCTGGTCAACGTGTTTTGCTCAAGCAGATAAGCGAAGAAACCTTGGACCAGATCCTGCGCATCAGCGGATGAAAAGCCGCGGTGACGAAGAAAACTGTAGAGCGGTGGCCAATAGGCTTCGCAAAATCCGGAGAGCGCTTGTCTGGCGGACTCCTCCGAGTCCGGCTCCCGAGCACGCAATACTACGGTCCAATGCGTCGTTTGAAACGAAGCACCGCCTTCTTGCAGAGTTCCAGGGATTGCCTTCGTGGGGACAGAGCGTCGCCTACGAGACTTGGTTTTGCGAGAACAAAATCGCCCCAGCGCGCAGTTGCGCCGGACAACAGCGCCCGCCGAAAGGGGACACTAGTGTATTTCCGCTGGCCGCCGTCGCTGGATCAGTACAGCCCTAGAACTTCCTTCTCGCTTCTCCCGACGTACGCCCCAGACAAAGAATTGCTAAGAGCTTGCGCGCTGACTTGCCGCAGCGCGGGGCTGCTTGTCGGATCAGTTGCACGTTGACTCTGCTCTGCCGCAATGACACCCATGCTCAAAACGGCAAAGGCTACCGCTACTGCCCCTGCTACCATCGTTTCAGTGGAGAATTTCATGACGGTTAATTTTTCGATCATGCGTTTTGGACGGAGGCTTTTAGAAGGAGCTCCCGCCATCCGCCGCCAAAATTGAACGAGGCCATGCTGTACACCAGAAACGGGTCGTGGTTGCGGCGGGCCGCTCTGGCAAACGAGCCCCAAATGTAGCGCAGTCGTCCAACAGGTCTGATGCGGCGTTTATTCATATTCGCTCAAATATATCCAGCCAACTGGCTCGCATCGGCGCCGTTCGGATTACGACGATTTGCGAAGACGCGAATAAAAGAGGCAACTCTCTTGGAAAGACGTCCGGCACGCCGTGTCCAATAATCGAGCAAGCCCAGCGAGGCATCGGTGAGCAGTTCGATGCGGACAACGTCTGGACAGAGTTCCAGCAATTTACAAACATTCATGAAAGAGTACGGCCAGGAAAAATCAGTCGCGGTAATCCAAGTGTAGGCATCGAGATACAGTTCTCGCTTGGTGCCCGAAGTTGCGGCACGGAACCGGCGCAAATCGTGGGCTGCCTGTTTCAGCACACCGGCAGCGAGATTTTTCTCCGGCGCCTCCACGGGCGGTTCGGGTGACGGAGTAAAAAAATGTGCGTTGCCAGCGTTGTCAGATTCCGTCTTTAAAAATGCTTCCAACTCGGCGCGCGATAGCCGCGACAGTGGTTGTCCTCCCCAGTCTTGACGTCCGGAATCGGTCGAAAACGGCACAAATTGATAGGTGAAATCACGCGTCTCATTAATACGGTCGTCGGCTAGGATATTCATATCGATTCTGGGTTGCTTTCCTTTTCTAAAGATTTTTAAGGCCAACATTTCAAAAAATTTGAAATTTTTTTCGCTAACGGCCAGGCGCCAAGGACGGCACGTCGCCTTGCGATGGACGTTTACGGTCTGACTCGGCTCCTCTCACGATGGTAATGGCAAGCGGCAAGTCACTCACTTAGTGTCGTTTAAACGCATGTTCGATCGGATCGAAAAGCTGCGTGAGGGGCTTCCGCCTCGTTGAGAGGCCGGTTCGCGGGATCCTCAGATGACCGGGAACTTCGGGGCATCTGAAGTGAAGTCAGTGTGCGATCCACCTATTTAGAATCGTTCGTGGTTCTGGAACTCTAAAAGGGGCGTTATGAAATTCGTTGCCTTCAGAAGGAAATGCGCTCATCGGCCAAGCCAATTAGACGAATTGCCCCCCACCGCACTTGAATCGTTAACCAAACCTTGTGGCGTTCCGCACCAAGCGCACACCTACAGCGAACTCCGGCAACAGATCCACGACGATCTTCGGATCCAGCATCCGGAATGGATCAACCCGAACGGCGAATGTCCAATGTGCGATGCTTATGAGGCCCGCCTCACGGAACTGTTTGATCATTTACGGCCAAATGCAGACAACGAGTCTGTCGCTGCTCATGATCCCAATTTCGAGCACGGACTAAACTGACTCGGCAATCAATCAGTCTTCGGTCGCTAAGCTTGAATTTCTTCGACCTTGTAAACGACCATGCCGCGCGCCTGGTAATTGGCGAGCGCCTGCGGATGATCGAGATTGCACGTGTGCACCCACACGCGCTTGGGTGCGATTTCGCCACGGCGGGACCATGCTTCTTCGATTGCACTGGTTAGCAATGCGCCGCCCAAACCACGGCCGATAAATTCAGGTAGCAAACCAAAGTACGCGATCTCCATCCCGCCTTCGGTGTCACGCCGCAATTCGTAATAGCCCGCCAGCGTGTCGCCGTGGTACGCGGCGAACGTCAGCAGCTCCGGCGCGGACGCGTATTCTTGCCATTGCTCATCCGTCCAGGGGCGTTTGTCGATCCATTGCCATTGTTCGCCAACCGCGAAGTAGAGATCACGATTGAAACGCCAATCGCGCTCCCTCTCTTCACGAATTTGAAACCGGGCGTCATTGAAGCGCTTCGGTCGAAGCTGCTCCGGCGACCGCATCTCCAAATACGTTGTGACGAGTGGCTGTGACGAGTTCACCGAGGACGATCGCTAGAAACGATCGAAGGCGTTACAGGTGGGGCTACGGCTGCATGTCGAGCATCGCTTTACCCGATTCGATCTCAGCTGGAACTGACACGTGATCGTGAAAATCGAGCCAGCGGCCGTCGAACTTCCGAAAGAGCGAGGTAAACCGGAGCCAGATATTAGACTTCTGACCGTTCCTGAGTGTCCCGCTGATTAATTCCAAGCCAGACGCGTAAGCGAGGTCGCCGCTCGTGCCGATGTGCAGATCGCGGACTTCGACGTGCAGACTGTCGTACTGCGAAAAAAATTGTTGGTAATCGACGCGGTACTCAGCTTTGCCGACATACTGAAGCGGCGGAACGACGTCGTATGCGACCACATCGTCCGTATAGAGCGCCAGGATCCCATCAACGTCTTGCGTGGTGAACGCCTTCGTCCACCGATCCAACCAAGCCTGGATTTCTTTTCTGGCCGCGTTGTCAGAGTTTACCGGCGCTGCACTCTTTGTCTGCGCGTCTACCGGAACTGATGCAAGGCCCATCAAAAGGAAAGTCAGTAAGATAAATTGTTTCATACTCTTAATTCGTGGTTCGGGTATTGAAGCAGTCGCGCTGCCGGTCCGACGATGAATTGTTGAGGCAGCGCTACACCTGTCGTGTTCCCATGTTTTCGGCGCTTCAGGGTTTCACTTTTTTTGAAATGAACGCCTCTTTATTCACGACGTATGGCATTTTGGTCAGGTCGCCACCGTAATTGCCCTCAAGCACATCGATCAATCCCTGGACGCAGCGGCCCGCCATACCCTTCGCCGGATCGATATCCAGACGTGTGATTTGGGCACCGCTCGCAAAATGATGGAAAACTCGGCAACGATCGGCGATCTCGGGATCAAGCAGCGGAGAATCAGGCGGCAGCGGTTCTTTCTCGAAGACATCGAGAGCAGCGCCGGCGATGATTTCTTCTTTTAGCGCTTTCGCCAAAGCTTTTTCGTCTACGACCGGGCCGCGTGAACTATTAATTAGATACGCCGTCGGTTTCATCATCTTCAGAGTCTTCTCGTTGATGAGATGATAGGTCGGTTTGTCCGTTTCGCCCTCCCGCAACAGCGGCACATGGATCGTGACGTAATCGGCATAGCGGAGCGCTTCCTCAAATTCGACATATCTGATTGAAGTTTTTTCCTTCTGAATGCCACGCGCATGGCGCAGGTCCATCAACTCCTGAATTGCGCCAATGAATTCATGATTTTGATATGCCGGGTCATAGCAAAGGATGTTCATGTCGAATCCAGAGCATTTCTTGATCATTGCCAGACCGATTCGGCCGGTGCCGATGACAGCGATGGTTTTGCTCGTGACCTCGTCTCCGAGGAACGGCAGGAATGGATGCCATGACGGCCATCTTTGTTCGCGGACCAGTCGCTCGCTCTGCCACATTTTGCGCGCGAGAATGCCCATCATAAAAAAAGCGAACTCGGCGGTCGCTTCCGTCAACACGTCAGCCGTGTTCGTGAATGGGATTTTGTATCTATTGGCGTCGGCGCGGTTGACGTTGTCGAATCCCACTGCGATCTGCGCCACGACCTTGAGTGTTCCCTTCCCGGCTTCAAATACTTCGGCGTCGATTGGATCGCGCAAAGTGGTGATCAAGCCGTCGATGCCGCTCTTTACTTTTTCGATGATCAACTTCTTCGGCGGCGCTTCCGGCCCCTGGTAAACTTCGAGATCATAGCCGCGCTCGCGCATACGGTTCTCGGCAGGGTCGCCAATGCGCGACGTGGCGAACACGCGGAACTTTTTGTTGTCTACCATAGTTGCAGCAGGATCTAATCAGGAAACCAGGAACGCAGGAAGAACTACACAGGATTTACTGAACTCGGGCGATTTCAATCCGCAATTATTTGTCATTTGCCAGTCGGCGTCCGCGCTCGACAGTTCAATCGAAGGTCAGCCATAGTGGATCGATGAAACGCCTTGTTCCTGTCGCTGCGCTCCTAATCTACGCGTCGCTTGCTACAGATTGTTCGCGCAAGCAGGCTCAAACTGCTCCGCCTCCGCCGGAAGTCCTTGTCACAACTGTGCAGCCGCGCGATGTGCCGCGCGTGCTCGAACGCGTGGCGACATTGGACGGCTTCATTAATGCCAACATCAACGCGCAGGTGCAGGGTTATATCGTTTCGCGAGACTATCAGGAAGGCAGTGTAGTGAAAAATGGCGACCTGCTTTTCAAAATTGATCCACGTCCGTTCGAGGCTGCATTAGCGCAAGCGAAGGGCACTTTGGCAAAAGACCAAGCCAACAAGGTCAAAGCTGACGCCGACAAAAAACGCGCCATCGATTTGTTTAAGAAGAAAGTCATCAGCGACCAGGAGCGAGACACTGCCATCGCAGCCGCCGACTCAAGCACAGCCAATGTGGAAGCAGACCAAGCGGCGGTAAATCAGGCTGAGATCAATCTCGGTTACACGAAAATTGTCGCCCCGATCGATGGTGTTGTTGGATTTGCCAATAATCAGGTCGGCGATCTGGTCGGGCCAACTACGGGACCGCTCACAACCATGTCGCAGATTGATCCGATCAAAGCTGTCGTGACTGCGGGCGAAGGGCCGTTCACAGATTTTGTTTCGCGGCATCCTGATCCGAAAGAGCGCAACGAGTACGTGAAAAGTCTTCAGTTCGAATTGATTCTCGGTAACGGCGAGCTGTATCCGCGTAAAGGGAGCTTTTATGCGCTCGATCGCAGCCTTGACGTCAAGACCGGCTCGATCCGCTACTACGTGACGTTTCCGAATCCGGGAAACGTTTTGCGGCCCGGACAGTTTGGAAACGTGCGTTTTGTCGCCGACATGAAAAAAGGCGCCATGGTGATTCCGCAGGAGGCGGTGAATGAGTTGCAGGGCAGCTATCAGGTCGCAGTTGTGGGTGACGACAACAAGGTAAGCATTCGTCCGGTGAAAATGGGCGAACGCATTGGTGCGATGTGGGAAGTGACAGAGGGATTGAAACCCGGCGATCGTGTTATTGTGCAGGGGCTCCAAAAAGCGCGCGAAGGATCGACGGTCGCTGTAAAAGACTGGACTCCTCCCGCCGATGCTTTGGTTTCAAAAACGGACCCGCAAAAGAAGCCCTAACGAATGTCCGAGTTTTTCGTCCGGCGGCCCATTGTCGCGATCGTCATCGCGATTCTGATGACGCTCATTGGCGGGGTATGCATTCTCGTCTTGCCGGTCGCCCAGTATCCGCAAATTGCTCCTCCGGAGATTCAAGTGCAGACGCACTATACCGGCGCGGACGCGCTCACGATCGAGCAATCGGTTGCGGCGCCAATCGAGCAGCAGATGAGCGGCGTCGACAACATGAATTACATGTACTCGATCAACGCCAACAGTGGCGACATTCGATTGATCGTGAATTTCGACATCGCCACCGATCCGAACATTGATCACGTACTCACGCAGATTCGGGTGTCGCAGGCGCAATCGCAGTTGCCCGCCGACGTTATCAACTACGGCATCACCGTTAAGAAATCGACTACGGCGCCGTTGATGCTCCTTGCGCTTTATTCGCCAAAAGGGAGCTACGATGGAGTTTTTCTCGCCAATTACGCCTATATCAACCTTGTCGACCAACTCACGCGCGTCCCTGGCGTCGGCAATGTGCAGGTCTTCGGCGCGGGCCAGTATGCGATGCGGCTCTGGGTGAAGCCGGATCAACTCGCGAAGCTCCAGATCACCGTGCCAGACATCATCAGCGCAGTGCAAAAACAGAACACGGTCAATCCCGCGGGACAGGTCGGCGGCGAACCGATCCCGAGCGGACAGAAATTCACTTACACTGTGCGGGCGCAAGGACGATTACAAACACCGGAGGAATTCGGTGAGATTGTCGTGCGCGCAAATCCCGATGGCTCGTTTGTGCGCGTGAAAGACATCGCGCGGATCGATCTCGGCGCGCAAACCTACAACATAAAAGGCCGCTTGAACGGCCAACCCTCGGCGATCATCGCCTGTTACCAACTGCCGGGCACGAACGCAGTCAAAGCAGCACAGGGTGTTCGGCAGCTCATGGCCGAAGCGAAGCAACGTTTCCCGGGCGACATGGATTTCGCGGTCTCGCTCGATCAAACGCTTTCGGTCACCGAAGGATTGCACGACATCGTTAAAACGTTGTTTGAAGCGCTAGCGCTGGTCGTGATCGTCGTATTCATTTTCTTGCAAGGCTGGCGCGCCACGCTGATTCCGCTCTGCGCCGTGCCGGTGTCATTGATTGGCACGTTCGTTTTGTTCCCCTTGTTCGGATTTTCAATTAACACCCTCTCGTTGTTTGGTCTGGTTCTGGCGATCGGACTGGTGGTCGATGACGCGATTGTCGTCGTTGAAGCGGTCGAACGTCACATTGAGGAAGGAATGAATCCGCGGGAGGCGACTCTTCAGGCCATGCGTGAGGTTTCCGCGCCGGTCATTGGCATCGCACTTGTTCTTTCCGCAGTGTTCATTCCGACAGCATTTCTTCCCGGAATCACAGGGCGTTTGTATCAACAGTTCGCCCTGACCATCGCGATCTCCGTCATCTTCTCCGCATTCAACGCACTGTCGCTCAGTCCGGCGCTTTCGGCACTCTTGCTCCGGCCCCGAAAACAGGGTCGCGGTCCGCTTCGTTGGTTTTTCGATCGATTCAACGGAATGTTCGGCATCGCAACGCACGGCTATGTAAACTGGTCGCGCCTGGCCATTCGAAAGGCCGTCCTCAGTTTTGCGTTGCTCGTTGTGTTCGCCGTCGGAGCGGGTTTTTTTGGATCCAAATTACCGAGCGGCTTTTTGCCGGAAGAAGATCAGGGCTATGTTTTTGTGGCGCTGCAATTACCCGACGCGGCTTCGCTTCAGCGCACCGACAAGGTTTGTCGAGACATCGAAGATTTTTTGAGCAAAACACCGGGCGTGCAATACACCACCAGTGTCATCGGATTTAGTCTGCTGAGCCTGGTGTCCGACACCTACCACGCGTTTTTCTTTGTCAATTTCAAGCCTTGGAGCGAACGGACGAAGCCAGAGGAAAAGTACGAAGCAATCAAGGCGCGACTGAACAAGTATCTCTCAAGTCTCAGTGAAGGGATCGCGTTTGCTTTCCCGCCACCGGTGATTCCCGGCGTGGGCACCTCCGGTGGGTTCCAATTCATATTGGAAGATCGCTCGGGCAAAGACGTCGCATTCCTGGCGCAAAATGTGAAGACGTTTCTCGATGCCGCGCGCAAGCGGCCCGAGCTGAGCACTCTCATCCCGACGTTCCAACCGAACGTGCCGCAGGTTTTTGTGGACGTCGACCGCGACAAAGTGATCAAGCAGGGAATAGATCTGACTTCGGTATATCAGACGCTACAGACGTTCATGGGAGGATTTTTCGTAAACTATTTCAATCGCTTCGGCCGAACCTGGCAAACTTACATCGAGGCCGAAGGCGATTACCGGACCGATGCGAAGAACGTCGGCCAGTTCTTCGTTCGCAATGCGAACGGCAACCCCGTGCCGCTCGACGCCATCTCCACCATCAAGAATATCGCAGGCCCGGAATTCACGTTGCGCTACAACGAATATCGCTCGGCGCAAATCAACGGTTCTGCTGCGCCCGGTTACAGCTCGAATCAGGCGATGGCTGCGCTCGAAGAAGTCTTCCGCCAAACCATGCCCAAGGAAATGGGCTACGATTATCTCGGCATCTCCTATCAGGAGAAAAAAGCGCAGCAAGGCGTCTCGCCGACGGCAGTTTTCGGCATGTCGCTCCTTTTCGTTTTCCTCATTCTCGCCGCGCTTTACGAAAGCTGGTCGCTGCCGTTCAGCGTGTTGTTAGGCACGCCCGTCGCGGTTTTCGGCGCGTTCCTCACGCTTTGGTTGCGCGGAATGCAAAACAACATCTACGCGCAAATTGGTTTGATCATGCTCATCGGTTTGGCCGCCAAAAACGCGATCCTGATCGTCGAATTCGCAAAGGACGAATACGAAAAAGGCAAACCGCTTATCGACGCCGCGCTCGAAGGCGCGCGCTTGCGACTGCGCCCGATCCTGATGACGTCGTTTGCGTTCATCTTTGGATGTTTGCCGCTTTGGTTTGCCAGCGGTTCCGGCGCCGTCGCGAGGCGCGTCCTTGGTTCAACTGTCATCGGCGGAATGATCGCCGCTTCTGGGATCGCGATCTTCCTGATTCCAGTCACGTTCTATGTAATCGAGCGTCTATTTGCCGGTCGGAAAACCGCCGCACAGCCGGAACAACAACAGCCCAAACCAGAGTCTCCGGCGCTCGTGTAATAGAAATCTCCAAGGAAAGCAGGAAGGTAGGAAATCTTTAATTGCAGGGCAGGCGCACCGCTTGCCCTACAAGTTCTTACTTGCCCAATCGTTTACACGATCGAGCGCTTTTTCGATGTTCTCGATTGAGTTTGCCACGCTGAATCGCAAATAACCTTCGCCGAAATTGCCGAAGGCGGTGCCGGAGAGCCCGGCGACTCCAGCGTCATCGAGTAGCGCGTCGGCAAGTTTTTTCGATGGCCAGCGGGTCTTCGTGATGTTTGGAAAAACGTAGAACGCTCCCTTAGGCAAGCGGCAGGAGAACCCTTTAATTTTGTTCAGGCCGGCAACCATCACGTCCCGCCGTTTTTGGAACTCAGCACGCATCGCGTCGACCGACTTCTGCGGGCCGCGCAAAGCTTCGATGCCCGCAATCTGGCTAAAGCTCGCGGTGCACGAACTCGAGTTCGTCATCAATCGCCCGATGTGCGCCGCCAGATCGCTGCGCATGACGCCGTAGCCCATGCGCCAACCCGTCATGGCGTAAGTCTTGGAGAAACCATCGAGCAAAATGGTGCGCTCCTTCATGCCGCTAAGAGACATGATAGAGTGGTGCTCGCCCTCGAAAATAAGGCGGCTATAAATCTCGTCGCTCAATACCATGATGTTGCGATCGCCGACCGCGCGCGCGATGGCATCAATATCTTTTTCCTCCAGCACGCCACCGGTAGGATTCTGCGGTGAATTCAGAATGATCAATTTTGTGCGATCATTGATCAATCCCCCGAGCTCGTCGACGTCGAGCCTAAAGTCCAGCTCCTCACACAACCGGATTGGTACCGCTTTCGCGCCGACGTAATTGATCATTGACTCGTAAATCGGAAAGCCGGGATTGGGGTAGATCACTTCATCGCCTTCTTGGGCCAGTGCGAGGATACTGAAAAAGATGATTGGCTTACCGCCCGGGACCACAACCACTTCGTCAGGTGTAACGTTTACGCGGCGCGTCTCGCTGACGTATTGCGCGATGACTTCGCGCAGCTCCATCAAACCGGCTGACGGCCCGTAGTGAGTGAAACCTTTGTGTAGCGCGTCAACAGCGGCATCAATGATGTTGCGTGGCGTGTCGAAATCGGGCTCACCGATCTCGAGATGAACAATGTCGCGGCCCTGCGCCTCAAGCGCTTTCGCTTTCACCAAGACTTCGAACGCCGTCTCAGTGCCCAGACGCGCCATGCGCTTGGCGAGGCGAAGTTCATGTGCCTTATGCATGATGTGCGATTGGCAGTATACCGCGCGAGCGCAACTTGTCTTCCGCAACAAGCGACATCGCGTCTTGTGTGGTGTGCGCTGTCACCAGCGCAGTGGGGTTCGATTTGTTTCTCCGCTGAGCAGGCTGCGCCAAGGCCCTGGCTCGCCAAGGACGGCGGACGCTACAGTTGCTTAGATTTGCGGCTGACACCGCCTTCGCAAAAAGCTATGGCGTGGCAAGCAGCCGCCTCTACAGTCTTGATGTTGTGAAGCGTTGGTGGCCGATTGTCGGTATCGTTATCGTTCTTGTTTTGGTCGGCGCCGGTGCCGCGCTGTACGTTGACTGGACTTGGAAACGAAAACTTTCGCCGCGCGGCGGACGTCCGTTTCTAACTCGAGTCGAGTTGCCGGTGCCGTCGTTCCACCAATCGGATGACAAATGGCGCGACGATCCACTGGGCGGAATCGAAGCGAATGGGACGCTTGGCGGCGAAGGCTGCGCCGTGGCCGCCACGGCAATGGTCTTCAAGTTTTATGGAATCGACACCGATCCGCAGCAGTTGAATTGGTTTCTAACTGCGGCGGACGGATTCACGGAACAAGGCTGGCTTTACTGGGATCGCGCGGCGTGGTTCGCGCCGGATCGCGTCCGCCATGTCTACGAGGACCTGCCGTCGTATCACCTGATCGACTCGAATGTCGCGCACCGAAATCCGGTGATCGTGCGCGTGCGACTGGCCAGCGGCATCACTCATTTCGTGGTGATCGCCGGCAAAGACGGCTTCGATTATCTCATCGCCGATCCAGGGGCAGGCGCTGGCAGGGGCCTCTATCCATTGCGTGAACTCGGCAGTGATATCGAGGCGCTGCGATTCTACGAGCCGATCGCGAAGACGAATTCCCAACTCGCCGCGAAGCCCTGAGCGTAAGCTGTTTTCAATTTGCGGAAAATTGTTTTGGCGGCATTCACCGCACGCTCCAGACACATACAGGTCAATTGTGACGAATCGGTTTAGAACGCGTGAAAACTGTGTGACTTCGATGTGACAGGGCTGTTACAGGCACGCAGTCGCCCGTCGCGCGCGCCTCATGGCGCCGCGTAAGACGGGGGATTGCTGTCAGGGCGTCTCGGATCGGAAGCCGGCCCGATCCTCAATCAATCTCTGCGTCCCAAACGGTTCCCGTGTACTTGCCTGTGCGATATCTGACTTTGACTCGATCGTTTTCTCGCAATTTTTCCCACTGCGCTTGATTAGCCGGGACTTGGAATGTGCGGCCGTTACCCAACATTCGAACTTTTACAAGCCATTGTTCCTGAGTTAACGCCCGGGGATCGTGACTCGTGCCGCGCGCTTCTGGCTTCATTACGTACCCATCAACTGCGATCTCATCGTCTGCCATCGGACGAATCTCCGCCTTCCGAGTAATCATAGATTGAGCGTTCGGCGTTTCTGCAGTTGGCAGCGCGGCGTCGATGTGTTCCTTCGCCAGGACCACTGCTTCGCCTCTGTTCTTTTCGCAACCGGTGATGGCAATTATCAAGAACGCTGCGACGACACACGATGGGGCACTCGTTCGTAACATTTCCGTGACTTGATTGCTTCTTGTTAGTCCAAATTTGGCACGTAGCATGGGAATGCTCTCAGACGGCGAAAAGGAGGGTGAATTATGGGTGTGATGTTGCAAACCTTTTATTGGGATTGTCCGCAGGCGGAAAACCGCGAACACCAATGGTGGAACTTCATCAAATCGAAACTGCCCACGATCGCGCAAGCCGGTTTCACCGCGTTGTGGCTTCCGCCTGCGAACAAGGCAGCTAGCTGGAAATCGATGGGTTACGACCCTTACGATTATTACGATCTGGGCGAGTTTGATCAGAAAGGCGGCGTGCCGACATGGTTCGGTTCCAAAGGCGAATTACTTGATGCGATTCAGTCTGCTCACACGCTGGGACTCCAAGTGTATGCGGACTTGGTTTTCAACCACAACAGCGGCGCCGATTCACAAGAACTGAATCCCATCGACGGCCAAGCGCGCTGGACAAAGTTCGAACCGAAGAGCGGTAAGTTTCCGCGTGATTGGAAATGTTTTCATCCGAGCCGGTACGAGACGTGGGACGGCGCAACTTTTGGGGATATGCCGGACCTCTGTCATCGCGCTCCGTTCGTTTATACCGAACTGATCAGCTATGCTCGGTGGCTTTTGGAAGAAATCGGTTTCGACGGATTCCGCTACGACATGGTGAAAGGTTACGGCGGCTGGATGGTCCGTTCGATTCAGGAACTGCGCGCCCTGCGCGACGGCGCCAGTTTCAAACCGTACGCCGTTGGTGAGTGCTGGGACAGCGAACGCACCATCGCTGATTGGCTGGATGAAGCCAATGCGTGGTCCGATAATCCAGTGGGCGCATTCGATTTTCCGCTGCGCTGGCGACTGCGTGAGTTGTGCGACAGCTATGGATTCCATGCTCGCGACCTCGCCGGGCCCGGAGTGTTAATGTGGGATCGGCCCGCCCAAGCCGTTACTTTCGTCGAAAATCACGACGTGGTGCGCAACACTCCAATCATTAACGACAAACTCCTGGCGTATGCCTTCATCCTCACGCATGAAGGTTATCCGTGCGTCTTCTGGCAGGATTACTTCGATTGGAACCTCGCCCAGCCGGACAATCACACCGGCATTGATGCGCTCATCAAGGTTCACGAACAAAATGCCGCCGGCCCGGCGCAAGTGCTCTTCGTGGACGACGACCTCTACATTATGCAGCGGCCGGGCAGCGGCGATCAAAGCGGACTGATCCTTGTCCTGAATAACCGCGGCACCTGGAACGGCACGTGGGTTCAGACACGGTGGAACAATACACGACTCGCCCCAGCTGCGTGGCGTGGCCGCGATGAGTCCAGCGTGCCGCAGGAAAAATGGACCAACGACTCCGGCTGGGTCGATCTCTGGGCGCCGCCGCGCGGCTATGTGGTGTATGTGCCGTCCTAGGATACGAGTCTGACATCGTCTAATCCCTTTGTGGTAGACTAGCAAAGTAGCGTCGGAGTAGATTCGGAATTGGGATTGCCAACCATTCCAAAGGTCGGCAAGGACATCACGCAATGCCACCTGTCGAACGAAGGAGTTATCAATATGCCCACCATCTGCACGTTTAACGCCAACAATCTTTTCGTGCGCTTTCAGTTTGGCCGCACGTTCCCCGGTGACCGCAGCGGAAAGAGTCTGGTCGAGAATCCCAATACTGGATATCTGCCCGTTTATGACCCCGATCTTTTCGAGGTATTCAATGAAACTCAGCGAGAGCTGGCTGCGCGTGTCCTTACAAACGACGGCAAGGATTTCCCGGATGTGATCTGCTTGCAGGAAATCGAAAGCGTTATCGCGTTGCGCAAATTCAACGAGGTGTTTCTAAGAGAAAAATATCCGTTCGCTTTGTTGATCGACTCACGAGATTTCCGCCAGATCGATGTCGGCATCCTTTCGCGTCTTAAGATTCTTGATGTGCGCACTCATCTTGACGACGTCGATGTTAATTTTCCAGGGAAAGCACCGAAAGGTCCGCCAAAAAAACCACGGCTGTTCTCGCGTGATTGTCTGGAAGTTGACCTTGCGCTCAACAAAAGCGGCACGACGCAACTCACGCTTTTCATCAATCACCTCAAATCGAAATACTCCGACACGGCAGCGGAGCGCGAGAAATCCGACAAACTGCGTAAACGCCAGGCAAAGGCCGTCTCAAAGATCATCCATGAGCGTTTTCCTGGCGCGAAGTTCGATCAGGAGCTGTTCGCCGTTGTTGGCGATTTCAATGATGAATTTCTTTCGCCGCCGGTGCTTCCTCTCACCCGCGATTCCGGTCTCATAAATGTGGTGGACCGGCTCCCTTCGTCGCAAGACCAATGGACCTACTGGTATCGGGGACAGAATTCGGTTTCGCAGATTGATTATCTGTTGCTTTCTCCCGCGCTGGATGCCGCGACCGCCGGGATCATCCCTCGCATCGAGCGTCGGGGAATCAGCTTTGCCACAATCCTTGCGGACGGCAAGCCCGGCCCGAAGCAGAGCCATCTTCATCGCTCTGACGCCGATCCAAATCCAACCCAGGTGGATTTCCGCTTTACACGGTTCAAGGAAGTAACCCGCGATAACTATGCATCCGATCATTGCCCTGTGTTTCTCGACATCCCATAGAACAACTACAGCATGAGCTTTTTCAATCTCCAGCAGTTGCCGTTTCAAGGAATGTCCTTTGAATTCGTGGGCGAAAAAGAGGGCGCTCCCATCTCGGCTTACATAGTTAACGCAAAGCCAGGACAGGGGCCGCCGTTACATACGCATCCATATGTCGAGGTTATCTTCATGCTTGAAGGCTGTGCCAAGCTCAGGATTGGAGAGGAAACGCGTGAAGTAAATGCCGGAGCCATTGCTGTGGTTCCCGCGAACACACCACATCGATTTGTTAACTCAGGCGAAACAGTGCTTCGTCAGATCGATATCCACGCGAGTCCCAAATTTATCCAGACGAATCTCGAGTAAAGATCACCGCACAGCACGCAGCGGAGATCAATCAGGCAAAATGGTAGGGCGACCACTGCTGTGGGCGCCACGCTCTCGGCGTGCAGAGGACCGCTCGCCCTACCGACGATCTGCATAGTCGTTTCGGACTGGAACAGAGAAATGCCGCTCGATGCGAGCGATCGGATACCAATATCTGACTGGCCGCCGCCACATTCTGGTTTGACAGGGTATATGTCTTTGGGATATATGCCATAAACATATATGCCATTACAAGCTTCTCTCGATCGCGAGTTAAAGAAGGGCAGCGCGGAGTTGATGATTCTTTCGCTGCTCGAATACCGCCCGCGCCACGGTTATGAAATTGGACAGCTCATCGAATTGCGGTCGCGCGGCACGGTGCGATTCAACGTGGCTTCACTCTATCCTCTGCTGTATCGGCTGGAAAAACGCAACTGGATCCGCGGTCGCTGGATTGAAAAAGCCGGGCAACGTCGCCGCCGCTATTACCGCCTTACGCCAGCGGGCAAAAAGACGCTGGCGAAGCAACGCAGTGGCTGGATCGAATTCGTCGAAGCGATCAGCCTCATCACGGGGGTAAAACATGCCTGATTTCAAAGTCGAAATCAGAGCGCAGTTGGCGGAGCTCAGGCTGCCTCCCGTGCGCGAAGCAGAAATCGTTGAAGAGCTCTCGCAACATCTCGCTGAGCAATACGAAGAGGCGATGACGCGCGGTGCGTCTGAAGAGGAAGCGCGCCAGCGTGTTTTCGAAGAACTGAGTGCGCCTGATTTGCTCGAGCGCGAACTCGAACATGTGGAATCTGCCGCTCCAGGAAACAGTTTCGCTCCGGGCATTGAAACTAAAGGCAATATGCTTGCGGATCTCGCACAAGACGTGCGTTATGGTCTGCGCACACTCCTGAAAAATCCGGGATTCACTGTCGTCGCTGTCAGCGCTCTCGCCCTCGGCATCGGCGCTAACAGCGCGATCTTCAGTGTCGTAAACGCCGTCTTATTGCGGCCGCTCCCCTTCAAAAACCCCGACCAACTGGTGATGGTATGGGAAAATGCTACGCACCTTGGTTTTCCGAAAAACACTCCGGCGCCGCCTAACTTCCTCGATTGGCAGAGGCAAAACAGCGTCTTCACTGGAATGGCAGCGATGGTCGAGCGCAGCTTCAACCTGACGGGCGTTGGTGAACCAGAGCGCCTTGATGGTCGTCGCGTCTCGGCGAACCTCTTCGACGTGTTAGCCGTGCCGCCGCTGATTGGGCGCACATTCGTGCCGGATGACGACCGCCGTGGCACGCATGTCGTTCTTCTCAGCTACCGGCTCTGGCAACGCCGCTTCGGTTCCGATCCGAGCATCATTGGCCGGGCAGTTACGTTGAATGGCGAGAATTACACAGTGATCGGCGTGATGCAGCGAGGGGTGCACCTGCCAGGCTATGGCAACTGGAATGACGAGCTGTGGGTACCGATCAATTTTACAAACGAGGAAATAACAGAGCGCGGTAATCATTTTCTCGACGTGATCGCGCGGATCAAACCCGGCATCACCCTTAAGCAGGCGCAAGCTGAGATGGAGACGATTGCGGCGCGGCTCGCCAAAGAATATCCAAGATATAACACGCAGATCGGCGCCACTGTGACGCCGCTGCACGAGGAAATAGTCGGTGATATCAAACCTGCGTTGCTCGTTCTGCTGGGAGCGGTCGGTTTTGTCCTTGTCATTGCCTGCGCCAATGTTGCTAATTTGCTGCTCGCTCGCGCTGCTGTGCGAGAAAAGGAGATCGCATTGCGACTCGCGCTCGGTGCCAGCCGTTCCCGCCTGACACGTCAGTTTCTAACCGAAAGCGTATTGCTCGCCTTGCTCGGCGGGGGCTTCGGTTTGCTCCTTGCTTTGGCAGGAATCCGCGTGCTGAAGACGTTTATTCCTGCAACCATTTCGCAGACACAGACGATCAACATTGACGCGAAGGTGGTCGTGTTTACCGCGTTGATCGCGCTTTTGACCGGAATTGTATTCGGCCTCGCCCCGGCGATGCATGCATTGCATTCCAATCTAAACGATTCGTTGAAAGAAGGGGGCCGTGATTCGGCCGCAACCAGCAAAGGAAATCGCCTCCGCAATCTGCTCGTTATCGGCGAAGTCGCCGTCTCTTTCATACTTCTCATTGGCGCTGGATTGCTCATCAACAGTTTTCTGCACTTACGAAACCTCGATCCCGGATTTCGTGCCGATCATCTGCTTACGATGAGAGTAGACCTGTCGGTACTGAAGTATCCGGACGGGGAACGGCGCTCAGCGTTCTTCGATGAAGTGTTGCGCCGCGTCCGCGCTCTGCCCGGTGTACAATCAGCAGCTGCCGCAGGAAATCTGCCGCTAACTTACAACGGCGATTCGATGAGTATTGCGGTGGAAGGAATTCCCGATCCGCCGCCGGCACAGTGGCCCGACGTAATCTACCGCGTGATTGGGCCTGGCTATTTCACCACAATGGGAATTCCAATGGTTCGTGGTCGCGATTTCACCGATCAAGACAGAACAGATTCAAAAAAGGTGGTCGTGATTAGTGAGAAAACCGCGCATCACTACTGGCCGGGACAAGACCCCATCGGCAAACGGCTGAAGCCGGGCGCGACGACCTCAGACGCGCCCTGGCGAGAGGTCATCGGCGTTGTAAAGGATGTCCGGCAAAACGACTTCATCGCAGAGCCTAAAATGCAAATGTATTTTGTTCATCGGCAGCTGAAGGAGCTGGCAGCAAATTCAATCGTCGTCCGGACAAGCGTGGAGCCAATGAGTCTCGCCACCTCAGTTCGCAACGCGATTTGGGCCGTGGACAAGGACCAACCAGTCGCCAACATCGACACGATGGATCACATTGTGTCAGAGGCAATCGCCAGGCAGCGGTTCAGCATGCTCTTGTTAGGTAGCTTTGCCGGTTTGGCATTGGTGCTGGCGGCTGTGGGAATTTACGGGGTGATGAGTTATTCGGTCGCGCAACGCAGGCATGAGATAGGCATTCGCATCGCGCTCGGCGCCCAGCGAGCAGACGTGCTGAGAATGACGATGAAGCAAGGATTGAAGCTGGTTGGCCTGGGATTACTGATCGGGCTGGCTAGTGCGTTCGTGCTCACCCGAGTAATGGCGAGTCTGTTGTTCGGAATCAGCGCCACCGACCCGGCCACGTTCGCAAGTATTTGCGTGGTGATGGTAGGCGTGGCGGCGCTTGCCAATTACATCCCGGCGCTGCGTGCGACAAAAGTCGATCCGATTGTCGCACTCCAGGCGCAGTAGCAACGACTAAATTCCGCGAAAGCGGTTTGCTCACCGATCTATTGGGGGTAGAGCGCGCGTTGAGAATGTGCCGCTGCAGAGTCCGACGATTGCTCGATAATAAAATTTACGGCACCCGGAAAAGCTTTCCTGTGTATGGATCTTTCACAGCGGACCCGGGAGCAAAAGCGCTGACATCGACATAATTTCCTTCGGGTAAATAAGGACTTGTGACCATGCCTTTCCGGTTTGGGACCGGAATTCCATACGGCAAATCTCCTTTTGCTTTTTCCGCAGGCGCAGCCGAAGCCGGCAACAGAGTGGCAGCAGGCTTCTCTTCCTTCTCAGGTTTTACTGGCCCTTCGGGCGGAGTCGGCGACGGCTCAGCAACTTTTGATTCTCGAGAAGTAGGTCGCCGCCAAGTCCGCGTCGTCTTCCTGGTTTGTTGGGGAGACGGTTGAGGCTGGAAAGCCTTGGAAACGGATTGGCCAACTTTTTTGAAAAAATCTCCTACCGGGTCCGCGTTTGCCCACTGTCCGCTGACAAAAAAGAACGCGACCATTAAAACGCAAATCCAGCGCAAACGACCAAGGCGATAAATTAAGTTTTCAGCGCTCAATGTGAAGCCGTGATTGTCCGCCAAGATTGCACTCTAAGAGAAGAATATTTTGCGCGTTCGCGTCGATTTCTTCTACGTCGTGTTTCTGGAGCAGCGCCTTGATGTCCGCATGCTGCGGCGAACAAGTCGTCTTGGCTCAACAACTCATTGAGCCGCTACACATTTTCGAGGGTCGGCTTCGCCGCGGGAATAGAGTCGGCATCAAAACCTTCGCGTGTCGGAAGAGGTTTTCTACGTTAAAGCGCGGCGAGGCGGAATTTCAAATGCCGTGGATTTTGAGGTTTTGCCGCCCAGCACTGCGGCGCCAACTACAAGACCGATATGGCGCCCGGCCCTATGCTGTGAGTAGCTGCTGAAACTCTTTGGCAGCGTCCCGGGAAAGCCAACGGTTGATTTCGCAACGTTTCACCGGGCCGTTATGGCGAATGGTGTGACGCAGCAGGCGCGAGATGTAATTGAATGCCACAGTGTGATTGGTCTTCATCAGGGCTTGAAACGCATCGCCGTCTCGCTTCGCGTTGCGGATACCGTGCGGCGCAACCAGATCGCGCAGATCCTGACCGAACCCCATCGAGTTTGCACTCACCTGAAACGGACCGGCTGAAATCGTATCGGGTGAGTTCTCATCAGGATTCGTCGTGTCGCGACCCGTATTCCATTTCCACGACGACTCGAAGCCAGCCAGCACACGCATCACCTCGAGCATGCCAGCCTTTCGGTAGAGAATATCGTTGAAGGGGCCAAGGTCCTTCTTCACGCTCGCATACACGTCCGTCTCCTGAGTCTGCTTATCTACAAAAATATCCGCTGAAGCCGTTTTCCCCCAGGCGACAAGCTCTTGCAGAAAGTCAACAGGCGGAATCCCCCTGTTCAATACTTTCACCCGCGTCTTAACGAACTTTCCGGCCGGCGTCGGTGGTCCCGCAGCACGTTTTTTCGCCGCTTTCGGTGAGGTCTTCGGTTGTCTCGCCGGGGCAGCCGGCATGAGACGTTCATCAAGCTTCTTGATCGTATCAGGCCCCACCCGTCCATCCACATCAATATTAGCCGATGCTTGGAATGCTTTAACCGCCGCCTTGGTTTTCTCGCCAAAGAAACCCTTGAACCGACCGGAGCTGCCGAGATTGATTGTAAATCCCAGTTGATTGAGAGCATCTTGGACGGGACCGATACCTTCCACACGGTCACCAGTAGCGTCTAGAACGAGACGTCCATTTGCCACTGCTTCGAGTGTGTTATTGCCTTTTAACAAATCGGACTTTAGCACGGCGTTAGCGGCCGGCGGTACACCACGCCTTTTAGTACCAATGGTTGTGCTCGTGGGTTTTAATCTAGTCGGTGGCCATGGCGGGGCGGTGACGGGCGCGCCGGTCAAAATGCTTCCCACAGCTTCTGCGACGGCTCGCGCGTGGTCGGCCTCCGTGTCGCCGCGGACGCAATCTACGCCTGTGTCACCCTGGCTGGATGGCTTGTAGATATGTCCGATTGACAGACCGATTAGAGAATTTTCGTCAGTAGTCGCTGCCTCCAGGACTTCAGCAATCTTCCGCGCGAGCGTTTGCACGTTGCCCTTTTTATGAATCCAACCAGCCTGGTTCGCGGCCGGGTTGGTGACAAACAACGGCTCGATGAGTATTGCGGGATTCCTGTAATGCCGGATGAAGCTGGCGCGGTTTCCAAGGACCGCTTCCTTTAATGGCTCACCGCCATGAAACGGCAGGCCAAGACCGCTAAACGTGTCCAGAATGGCTTGTCCCAGCGCCTTGGCCTTGGCGTCGCCCGGCTTGTACCAAACCTCGCCTCCCTTGGCATCCGGACCATTACCATTGAAGTGAAAGTCTATGGTTACCGCGCAGCCGCGCTTCGCAGCTTGATCCTGACGGTCATTTACATTCGCATATTCTCCCGTTAGCCAAGTGATTTGTCGCATGATAAGTGAGTTGATGAGTTGATTGGTTCAGCAAGAAAAAAAAGCGGCCCTAATGCACGTGAAGCAGCGCGACGCACACATTTGCGTCAAGCTAAGGAGTAAGGACGCTTCCGCGTTCCGCGAAGATCTAATATCCGGGAAAACAATGTTTCTCGCCCTCGGCAACGGCTGCTCGAAGAAGGGCAAACCCGAGCAAGCGCGGGCATTTTTGCTTGGGTGATTCATCCCAAGTGGCACGACACGCGTCCTCGCAATCGCGCGGACACTCAGAGCTCGTTTTCGCTCCTTGTTTTGCATTGCCTTGGGGAGTTCTTACGGAGCAATGCCCAGTCAAACGCCGCTGACGACGGCTGGTCAAGCTTTTTCTGGTTCGCTCTGATCCCAGAAATCACCTCGGCGCACCTCAAGAAAACCCGACTAACCAACCTGATTGGCTCGTGGTCGCTGCTAGACGTAAAGGGCAGCGCATTGGTCGTGTCACAGTTTACGCTTTACGGCGATGCGCGCGCTCAGCGCAGGCGAAGGCTGGTCAATTCATTAAGTCGATTGGTATCGAGTGTGCTGGCCGCCGACCGTGGTATCAAAATGATCGTTTTCAGCAGATGTAATGAATAGGATCGTGCCATGTTAAAAACCATCCCATTTCTTGTCGCGCTCGCGACAGCCAGCTTTGGTCAAAATGCGGCGAACGATGAAGCGGAGGTCTGGAATTTGGAGAAAGCGTATTGGGAATACGTGAAAAGCGACGACTTGGAAAAGTATCGCGCGCTCTGGCATGAAGACTTCGTTGGTTGGCCCTATGTGAGTTCAGCGCCCGTGCGGAAAGATCACATCACCGACTGGATCACGATGAACACGTCGAAAGGCGTGAAGCTGAAGTCGTACTCGATTGAGCAATTGGCGATTCAAGTGACCGGTGATATCGCAATCAACTATTACCGAATCAAACTTAACTGGGCCACGAGCGAAGGAGTCGAAGCCAGGAAGGACGCGTTTCGGATCACGCATACCTGGATCCGCACCCACGGCACCTGGCAGATTCTTGGCGGCATGTCCGCGCCCGTGGACGCAGAAGGCAAGTAGTCGCTTATTGCTGGTCACTCGTTATAGATCACTTGTCACTATGCCTGCGGTGGTATTTCTTCGTGCAGTGAATGTGGGTGGCGCTAACCGATGCCAACCAGCCGCCATCGCCAAACAGTTGGCCAGGTTCGGTATCATTAATATCGGCGCGGTCGGCACCTTTGTTGTGCGCGAAGATGTAGGCGAGTCGACTCTGCGAACCGCGATTGCTCGGAAACTGTCGTTCAAATGCGAGATCATGATTTGTCCCGCGCGCGACATCATCAAGCTCGCCTCAAAAGATCCATTTGCGCGACAACCGTCAGGCCCAAACATCACGCGGTTCGTGAATGTATTGCACAAGCCACTTCGCAAGCCCCCTCCTCTTCCTTTAAGTCTCCCCTCGCCCGATGAGTGGTTGCTAAAGATCATTGCGATCCAAGGCAGATTCGTCCTGGGCTTGTACCATCGTCAGATGAAGGCGATCAGCTACCTCGGCAAGCTCGAGAAGTTCCTCGGCGTGCCCGCAACCACGCGCAATTGGAACACGATCGAAAAAGTCGTGAAAATTCTGAAAGCCAGTCGCTAACGAAATCAGGAAGTCAGGAATCGAAGGAAATTACTTCCTGCTTTTGATCGGGAAGCTACGGCGGCCACACAATTGACTCTCGCGAACGCGATTGAGCCGGCCTTGCATCATCAATCGCGCCTTGATCGCGTAGGTTCACGCCGTTTTCGAGACCACTCACGACATTCTTTTGGAAGTGTGCTCGTTTGAGCGTTGCGTTTTATATAATCTGCGTGAGTCGTCATGGGTAATCTCAAGATAAACTGGCGCAGGGCGGTACTTCTCTTCGTGGCGTGGACACTGGTGGGCCTTGTCTTTGCCGCGGTTTCCTACGGCGTCGCGCTCAGTCAAAATGATAAGCGTTTCGGCATTGCCGCCTCGCTCAAACTGAATTTGGTGCTGTTTTATCTCTGGGGGGTTTTCTCACCGCTCATCCTTCGTTTTTGTCGCCGTTTCCGCGTTGAGTTCCGGCGGCTCAGCATCCGGAATCTGGCGGTGCACGTGCCGGCGATTGTTCTTTTTGCGGCCGTTCATGAAACGTTGCTCCTCGCGATACTTTGGTCCATCACGCCGTCCGCCAGAGGCGAACTCGCAACAATTACTAATTACTATGCGAGACACTTCGGTTACGGATTTTACATCGATCTCATCATCGCTTCGTTGATCGTAATCGGAGCGCACGCGCTGCTTTATTATGATGATTTCCGCACAAGCGAATTGCAGCAATCATCGCTTAAAGCGCAGCTTGCCCAAGCCCAGCTGCGCGCGCTGAAAATGCAGGTTCATCCGCATTTTCTTTTCAACACGCTTCACTCGATCTCATCCCTCGTTTTGGAGGACCCACCAAAAGCAAACAGTATGATCGCGCGGCTGGGCGACTTCCTTCGATTAACGCTGGATCATGCGGACCACGAGTTGGTCACGCTCAAAGAAGAGGCCGAATTTCTTCGCGCCTATCTCGACATCGAGCAGGTCCGGTTCGGAGATCGGCTGAAAGTGGCATTTGAAATGGAACCGATGACGCTTTCCGCACAAGTTCCGCATCTCATTTTGCAACCTGTCGTCGAAAACGCCATCCAACACGCAGTCGCGCCGCGAACGGCGCAAAGTCACATCGATATAAAGGCCCAACGTCTCGACGGCTTGCTCAGGCTCGAAGTAAAAGATAATGGCCCAGGGATAGCCTCGAAAAGCGATTTGCTGGAGCTACGCGGCGTTGGCTTGAACAATGTTCGCGCCCGCCTCAGTCAGGCCTACGGATCAGACTTTCGTTTTGAACTCACCAATGGCGCGGAAGGAGGCCTAACCGTGACAATGGAAATTCCGTTCCGATGTGATGTCGCTCGTTGAGTTAACTGGCACGAAATGAAAGGCGCGCAAATCCGAGCCTTGATAGCTGACGACGAAGCGCTCGCGCGCAAATTTATCCGTCGAATGTTGAAGGACGATCGCGATGTCGAAATTGTGGGCGAATGCAGTAACGGCAAGGAAGCCGTCGCGATGATAAGGAAGGAGAATCCGGACCTTGTTTTTCTCGATGTGCAAATGCCGGAGATGGACGGGTTCGCAGTTCTTGAAGCGATACGAATTGAGCGGATGCCAGAAATTATTTTTGCAACTGCCTACGAACAATATGCCATTCGTGCATTCGAGCTTCACGCACTGGACTATCTATTAAAGCCTTTTGATCAGGCGCGATTCAAGGAAGCGATCAAGCACGCAAAAGAACGGTTTCGTTCCCTGCGCCAGAACGATGGGCGAATGCAGATAAGCGCGCTACTCGACAGTATCAAAAGCAAGCCACAATATCTCGATCGACTTGTGATCAAAGCAGGCGGGCGCATCACCTTTCTGAGCACCCGCGAAATTAATTGGGTCGAAGCTGACGACAAATACGTGCACCTGCATACGGGCAAAGTCAGTCCGATGGTGCGGCAAACGTTAAGCGCAATGGAGGCGCAGCTCGATCCGAAGAAATTCCGGCGGATCCATCGCTCGGCGATCGTTAACGTCGAACGGATTAAGGAGTTGCAGCCGCTGTTTAGCGGAGAGCATTCAATACTCTTGGAAGACGGAACAAAGCTGACTCTCAGCCGAAACTACAAGGACCAATTGTTCGAGCTCCTCGGCAAACCACTTAGCTGAGCGCTAATCGCGTCTTGATTCAGCGTGTTCGCGACTTTTCTGCGATCACTCACGACATTCTCGTCGGTCAATCGAGCTATGGCCGTATTCTTCGTCCATAACAACAGAAAGTTAGCTATGCGCACGGCATTAACTCTGAAAAACATCAATCCAACTTACACCCGTAAGCAATTCCTCATCGGCAGTGGTGTTACCGCTGTTAGCCTTCTTTGCGGTCGCGACCTGTTGCAGGCGCAGCCCGGAAGCACTCCGTCTGGTCCGGCGCCATCAGTGACGCCCGAATTAGCTGACAATGTGCCTGATTTTCCTGAGCACCATCCGCCGTTTGATCGTGCACGCGTCAAGCGTTTCGTCATTGCCGGTCACGTAAACTTGGCGGCGGTGAAAGCAATGCTGGCCGAAGAACCGAAGCTGATCAACGGGACAATCGATTGGGGCAACGGCGATTTCGAAACCGCTTTGGGCGGCGCGTCCCATATGGGCCGTCGCGACATCGCCGAGTTCCTGCTCGAGCACAATGCGCGCATGGACATTTTCGCCGCGACTATGCTGGGCAAGATCGACATCGTGAAAGCGGCGGTGGCTGCGTATCCGAACATCGTGCACGTGCCCGGCCCCCACGGCATTCCTTTGCTGGTGCACGCCGAGAAAGGCGGACCTGCGGCCAAACAAGTTTTGGAATTTTTGCGACCGCTTGTCGGTCAGCCGTCGCCTCGACCTCAATGATCGAAATTCAATTCAACAACCTCGAACGATTATGAACAAAACCTTATTTGCAGTCCTTATTTTCGTTTCAACTTCGATAACTCATGGAACTTGCGCTTACGAACCTCGCGAAAAAGTCGCTGGCATCGTTGCGAAAATTCAGCGGGCCGATTACGAGGGCGACCGAGCGGCAATGCAACGCGGCTTCGATGACCTGGCATCGTTCGTGGAACAGAAGGAAATTGCTTCCCGGGTCCGATATTGGCGCGGATTCGCGCTCTGGAGGCGAGCAATCAACGGTTTCAACGACGCTGTCGATAAAAAGGAGCAGGAGAAGGATCTCAACGCTGCGCTCGACGAATTCAAAATCGCCCTGGAAAAGGATCCCCAGTTCGTTGACGCCAAGCTCGGAATAATGTCGTGCAACGGTTTTCTCCTTTTTGTTGAGCCGAAGGACGAGGCGCGCCGAAAAGAACGGATCGATCGCATTCTCGTGCTGGAGAAGGAAGCCACCGCAACGGCCCCGGACAATCCGCGGTTGATCTGGGTACGCGGCCCGATCCTTTGGAACAGTCCACCCGAGCGCGGTGGCGGTGAGGATAAGGCAATGCAGAATTTCGAGCACGGACTCGAAATTTGTTCGAAGCTGAAATCGAGCGACGATCCGCTTGAACCCTCGTGGGGAAAACCAGAATTATTGATGAACCTCGCCTACTTCCATATGAACTCGAAAGTAAAACCTGACTTGGACGCGGCCGAACGTTACGCGCGCGGCGCGCTCGAAATTGTCCCGTACTGGCATTACGTGCGCGACATTTTGCTGCCGCAGATCCTGGCCGCCAAAGCGAAGGCGCAATAATTCGCTTTTCAAAACAGAATGAAAACTCCGAATCCGGTTGACCTCCTCTTCGCGGATATGGACAAGCTGAGTCCCGGAGACGACAGCCTTAGTCTGTATGTTTTGTGCTCTCTGCCGGAACACCGGTTTGAGGTCGTGGTTGACGCGGGTTGCGGTGCGGGACGTCAAACAATGGTGCTGGCGAACGAGCTGGGAACACCAATTCAGGCGGTTGATTCGTATCAGCCGTTCCTAAATCGTCTGGAACGACGAGCCCAGGAAAAAGGGGTCGCTCATCTGGTGTTCACGCATTGCATGGACATGAAAGACATTCCCGGCGTCTTTCCAAACATCGATCTCCTTTGGGCAGAAGGCGCAGCTTACAACATCGGCTTCGCTAACGCGCTGACCACTTGGGCAAAGGCGATCAGACCGAATGGTTTCGCGGTAATAAGCGAACTTTGCTGGCTCCGCGAACAAATTCCAAACGCAGTGGCAGAGTTCTTCCGATCCGGTTATCCGGACATGCAATCTGTTCCGCAAAACATCGCCATGGCAGAAGAAGCGGGCTACAAAATATTCAACACCTACACGCTGCCCAAAGATGCATGGGTGAAAGATTATTATGACGTTCTGGAGCCGCGCGCGAAATCGCTCCTTAATCACTCGGATGTTGCAGTCAGGGAGTTCGCCGTTGAGACGCTTAAGGAAATTGAGACATTCAAGAACTCAGAAGACAGTTACGGATATGTTTTCTATGTCCTTCAACGCTCAAACTGAGATCAGATGAAACCGTCACCCGGCAATCCAAACTTCCTCGGCCTTCGCACGACTATCTATCACGTTCCTGACCTGGCCAGGGGAAAGGTGTGGTATTCCAAGGTCCTCGGAATCGAGCCGTACTTCGACCAACCGTTTTACGTTGGATTCAACGTGGGCGGCTACGAGCTCGGTCTTGATCCCGATCCATCCTCCTCCGCAGGCGCGGGCGCGGGCGGGGTGGTTGTTTACTGGGGCGTTTCCGATGCCGATGCGGCGCTGAACCGTCTGCTCTCGCTCGGCGCCAGTGAACGCACGAACGTTCAAAACGTTGGTGAAGGAATTCGCGTCGCCACTGTTCTAGATCCTTTCGGCAACGTGTTTGGCCTCATTGAGAATCCGCACTTTAAACTCACAAGCGAATGAGCAAAACTCCTAACCAACCGAAAGACGATGCATGAATCTCGGAGCGTTTTCCATCAGTTTAGCGGTCAAGGACCTTGAGGCTTCGCGAAAGTTCTATGAAAAATTCGGTTTTAAAGTCTTCGCTGGGAACGCCTCCCAGAATTGGCTGATTTTGAAAAACGGCGATCATGCGATTGGCCTGTTCAAGGGAATGTTCGAAAAAAATATCCTCACTTTTAATCCGGGCTGGGACAGCAACGCACAGAAGGTTGATGTCTTCACGGACGTTCGCGATTTACAACGCCAGCTCAAGGCAAAGGGCGTAGCGCTTCAAACTGAAGCAGATGAAACGTCAATGGGACCTGCGAGCTTTATGGTCGTCGATCCAGACGGCAATCCGATCCTGGTAGATCAGCACGTGTGATGCTCGCGCGAAAACTTACGATCACGCGCTGAATATTTCGCAATGGTTCGGACAGCGGAAGTTGCAGCGTGATCGCGGTTGCCGGGGGAGTGGCACCGTGCCAATACTTTTCGCCTGCCGACTGGTTACTGATCGCTCATCACTTCTTTTGCTGCCAGTCCAGCAGCAGCCTCGCCGCGGAGAGCTCGGACTCACCGACCGGTCATTTGTTCCAAGTGTTCGGGATATCGAGCGCCTTGCACATTGATCTGTGACGCGGCGTTTTCGACCTCGCGAAGATCTGCCGACGTAAGTTCGATTGAAGCTGCGCCGATGTTTTCTTCGAGGCGCTTCAGTTTGGTAGTACCTGGGATTGGAACGATCCACGACTTCTGCGCGAGCAACCACGCCAGAGCGATCTGAGCAGGTGTCGCGCTCTTCCGTTTTGCAATATCGTAGAGCAGATGAACCAAAGCTAGATTCGCTTTTCGAGCTTCTGGCGTAAAGCGCGGAAGCCTGTTACGAAAGTCGGTGCTGTCGAATGTCGTGGTCTCATTCATTTTCCCAGTGAGAAAGCCTCTGCCCAGAGGACTGTATGGAACGAAGCCGATTCCAAGTTCCTCCAGCGTCGGCAGCACTTCCTCTTCGGGGCGCCGCCACCAGAGCGAGTATTCATTCTGAACCGCGGTCACAGGCTGAACCGCGTGCGCTCGACGAATCGTCTGCACGCCCGGCTCGGAAAGTCCGAAATGCCTAACTTTGCCTTCGCCAATTAATTCCTTCACCGCGCCGGCCACATCTTCGATCGGCACTTCGGGATCGACACGATGTTGATAGAACAGATCGATCACATCCGTCCTGAGTCGTTTCAGCGACGCTTCAGCAACTTCCTTAATGTGCTCTGGCCGGCTATCGACCCCAAGCTGCTCGCCTTTGGGACCAATTTTGAATCCGAACTTCGTGGCTATCACCACTTGTTTACGGAAAGGCGCGAGGCCTTCGCCCACGAGTTCCTCGTTCGTGAACGGGCCATAGACTTCAGCGGTATCGAAGAATATGACGCCGCGTTCCACTGCTGCGCGAAGCAGCGCGATCATCTCCTGCTTATTTTTTGGCGGGCCGTATCCAAAGCTCATTCCCATGCAACCCAGTCCAATTGCCGACACTTCCAACCCGCTCTTTCCAAGTTCGCGCTTTTTCATTGAGTAACCTCTTGAAAATTCATCAGGGCGTGATCATCACCTTAATCGCTTCCCGATCATTCATCGCGCGGTAACCATCCGGTACGCCACTAAGATCGACAGTACGATCGAATACGCGGCCGGGCTCGATCTTGCCCTCAAGAACGTCCGGCAACAGATCTTCAATATAAGCACGCACCGGAGCCGGCCCGCCGCCCACCGTCACATTGTTGTAAAAGGCAGGCTCGGATCCCGGAATCGTCTGCTCCTGCGGAACGCCGACACGTCCCACTGCGCCACCAGGACGAGCGATGCTGATAGCGGTGTTTACCGCTTGCTCAAGGCCGACGCATTCCAGCACGGAGTGGGCGCCGTGGCCACCGGTCAGTTCGCGGACCCGCTCGACCGCAGCTTCGCCTCGCTCACTCACGACGTCTGTCGCGCCGAAATCCTTCGCGAGTGCAATGCGATCAGCATGGCGTCCCAGAATAACAATCTGTTCGGCGCCCAGTCGTTTTGCAGCAATGACACCGCACAATCCGACGGCTCCATCGCCGACAACCGCCACACTCTTTCCTGGTGTCACTCGTGCGATGATCGCGGCGTGATGTCCGGTACCCATCACGTCCGAGAGCGTGAGTAACGATGCCATAAGCGCGTTGTCTGCCTGCGCCCCGACCGGAAAAAGAGTTCCATCTGCCCATGGAATCCGCACCGCTTCAGCCTGCGCTCCGGCGACCTCTATGGTGCCGAAAAATCCGCCATGAATGCACGACGTTTGAAGCCCGTCATGGCAAAACGCGCACGTGCCGTCGGAAAACGCGAACGGCATGATAACGAAATCACCGCGCTTAATCGTCCGAACGTCTGTGCCGACGTCTTCAACCACACCCATTGCTTCGTGCCCCATCACGCGACCGATGTCGCTGCGTTCCATTTTTTGATACGGCCACAAATCGCTCCCGCACACGCACGCGCGAGTGACACGAATGAGAGCGTCAGTCGGCTGAATGATTTGCGGATCGGGCACGTTCTCGATCCGAACGTCGCCAGCTTCATACATGACAGTTGCGCGCAAAATTATTTACCTCCTGTTACACTCGGCTTGAGACTAAATACGAACTCTGGAAATTTATTTTCTTCCCCTGCTCTCAACTATCAACTTCTCGCGTGCCGGCGCAGGCTCGTACCGTGTTGTTCCCCGAAATCTTAGCGCCTCTCAGATTCGGCGCTATTACGCATGTGAGAGATTTTTCGGTATCCCAAAAGAGAGAATCTAAACGCGGGAACGATTCGTCTATCTGACTTCTTAATTCTACGTGCCCTGGCTTACGGTCCTGTGGTCTTACTGTCCATCCCAGGAAAGTCCCTTGGTGAACATCCTCACTTCGCTGCCTCCATTCTCCGGCTTCACGAAAATCGTTAGCGATGCCTGGCCGCGCTTTCGCTTAAGGATCGAGGATTGCGGCTGAACCATATCCCTGCCGTCGTTAGTCCAGCCTTGCGCCTTGAGATTTGCGGCGAGCTCCTTGCAGACGTTTTTGACGTTGGAACTGCTCTTGAAGACAACGTGCTCGACCAGCGCCTTGTAATCGACATCAGTCGCATCTTTGGTGAGCGCGAGATCCTTCACATTTAATCCCGCTGCCTTCGGCTGAGCAACGGCATCATCGTCAAAATCTTCTTCATCATCATCGTCTTCATCCGAGCCCGCCGTCGCGGACTTCTTAGGAGACTCGGTGGTCGCCGGCTTTTCCTCCTTCTTCGACTCGGGCACCTGAAACTCCTTCGGGATCTCGCCCAGCGGAGCGACAAACTTGATTTTTACCTCCCACGTCTCGCCAAACGTATCGACCTGCCCGTCGGTGGTGAGTTCGCCTTCCACCTTGCCATTCTCGAAAGTGAAATCATTCGTGTGAATCGAGCCAATCGAGCTGAAGCCCTGCCTCTTATGCGCGTTGTGAACCACCTGGCAGCCAAAAATTTCACCATCATCGTGGAGCGACATGATCAATGCGCTGCCAAATCTGCCGAACGCAGCGTTGAGGTCGGGCTTCTTATCTTTGGAATGATCCTTTTCAGTAAACACCAGGTCCATGCTGGGCTTATCACCGAATGGCTCGCGCCAATGTGCCGACACATACGTCAGCTTCGCCTCTTTGCCGTTTCCCTTGAAGACGCCGGTTACCGAGGGCTTCACGTTCGCGGCGGGGCCAGATTTTCTGACGATCGATGCCGGGGGCGAGTCGCCCGCCTTGAGCAGCGCCACATCGAAACTCGCATCGAAGCCACTGGAAAACATTTGGTCGGTCTCATTCGGCTGGCTGGCTTTGCCAGTCACCCGACCGTCCTGCAGCTTGAGTTCCCCGGTCGCGCTGCCGCTGCGACGGCCGAGCATCGTGCCCCCCGCCGCCGCGCTCCAATATTTAAATGCTCCCGTCTTCAAGAACACCAGCCTGAGGAAGGGCCTTTTGAAATTGGGATCGTTACCTCCCTTTTCTGTTTCTCTCGCTTCCTTCAGAGTCTCGCTCGAAACCGCCTGGCCGCTGAGGACCACTGCGATTGCCGGCTCATCGCTGATTGTCGTCTCGTACGCGACGGCGTGCTTCAGTGGATAGTTCTTTTTATCCAGCATCAGCGTCCCCTCGCCTGCCTTGGGTGTCCCCTGCTGTCCAAAGAGCATCACCGCGCACATGGCGCTAACGAATGAAATCAGACCAATGAATTTTTTGGTCATATAAAAGTACTCGTGAGCTCGGCGTTGCAGACGTCGAGATCTCAGCAGAAAGACGCGGAGCTGCCAAGCATGTTCCAAGGGCCAATCGAGCCTTTAAGCACAGCTACCTCATACGCGCCGCCGGCCACCGTTGCCCTTGATTATGAACTCCGAAGAAATCAGGAATCCACGAAACCGAATTTAGATTTTCCTGTCTTCCTGCGTTCCTGAGAGATGGTCCCCAAAAGATACTAATACAAAATGGATGGCAGGAATGCGCCGGTTGGTTCGTTGTACAGACCGCGGCTCATCAAAGTCATTGGCTGGGTCACTCGCAAACCATTGCTGAGACACCAGCGGAATAGCTCACCGTTTCTCGTCGGAAGAAGAAAACCGGGCCCGGCGAATTCTTT